>Ga0208300_100576_pt1 | contig 24495 bp, 30 predicted proteins | sample 23_taG_FD_184096 | JGI IMG/M metagenome (GOLD analysis project Ga0208300, IMG submission 184096) | Marine viral communities from Cariaco Basin, Caribbean Sea - 23_WHOI_OMZ (SPAdes) (version 2) | ecosystem: Environmental > Aquatic > Marine > Oceanic | place: Caribbean Sea: Cariaco Basin...
CAAGTGTTGCCAAAATGAAAGTCTCCAAAACAGCTAGATTCTATTATAAAGGAAACAAAAGAAAAGTCAACAGTCAGGCTTGACTCAAAGCTAAAGCATTTGAGAATGCGCCTGATTTATGTTCAAAACTTATATCTATTGTACTATCTGAATTATATTTTAATCTCTCACCATTCATTCCTATTTGACAAGTATAAGCACCGTGATATAACTCAACATAATCAGAATACTCTTTAATAGTACAACCATGATATATATCTGTAAATCCTATCTTACTTTCTTCAGAACCGTTGTAATAAGAATATTCCTTTTTATTTTCTTCTACAACCGTTTCACTTTTTAATTCATTTTTTATTTGTATTCTATCTTTATAAATACTATTATCTGTATTCATGAAATATTGATTAGCATTAACATTTGTTAGGTAAAAAATAGAAGACAATAATACTATACTTAATTTTTTCATTTTTTTCCATTATTTTTCTTATATAATATTATTATATATTTATATTCAGTTTTTTCAATATAAAAAAAAAGAGTTAGCATAAAACTAACTCTTTTATTTGTTTTTTTATTATTATTTATCTTGCTTTAACAATTGAAAATCATTACCAGATGGACTTTGGAACATTTTAAGACCAAAATAAGGCAATACTGTTAGAATATGATCAAATATATCTGATTTAATTCCTTCATGGATTCCCCACGCGGTTTCAGTTGTAAAACAATAAATCTCAATTGGTACACCTTCTGAACTTGGATCAAGTTGTCTTACCAATAAAGTATGGTTTTGATTAATACCTGAATGATGTGCTAGGTAATATTCAAGATACTTTCTAAATGTACCAATATTAGTTAATTGACGACCATTTACAATACATTGATCTTCAGGTAAATCTTTGTTGTATTCTAAATGTTCATTAATTTTTGAATCTAAATATTCTTGAAGAATTTTAATTTCTTTCATTTTTGTAATATCTTCTTTTACTAGTGGACGAACAGTATTTGCATCTACATTTACAGCACGTTTAATTCTTCTACCTTCTTTTGACATATTAGCATAGTTTTTAAGACCACCATTTACTACTTCATATGTCGGAATTGAAGTAATTGTTTTATCCCAATTCTTAACTCTTACATTTGTTAACGTAATTTCAATCACATCACCATCTGCTTTATATTTATCAACTACAATCCAATCACCACGTTTTAGTAGTTTTTGAGTTGAAATTTGAATATAACCTACAAAGTTTAATAATGTATCTTTAAAAATTAATAATAATACTGCAGAGATACCACCTAATGCAGTTAAAATACTTGTAGGAGAACTTCCCATTATTTTAGAGATCACAAGTGTCAATCCTATAAAAATAAGTACAATTTTTAATAATTGAATAACTGGTTTAATTGTTATCTCTTGTAATCGCTTATGACTTTCTACAACACACATTAAGGAATTTAGCACACTATAAATTAATGCAATAACTAAATATACAAAAGTAATATATAAAACAACAGATGCTACTTCTGCAATAAACGGATCTTTTAAGTTATCTGAGATACCGAATAAGAACGCCATTGGAAACAGGTTTACTAATCGACTAAATAAATGGTTATCAACTAAATATTCGCCTATTTCCCATTTTGCTTTTTCAATAACGCCACGAAGATATTTTACAATTGTACTTTTAAATAAATATACAATACCAAAAGAGGTAAGTGTGTAAAATGCCATTTCAGTTAGTGATACTAACCAATGGTTTTCTTCAATTTGCATAAAATAACTTAACATTGTAAATATCATTTGTTGTATTTGTTCCATAACTTTTCCTTTATATATTAAAATTTCAATAATTATATAAAATAAAAGTTACTTAATCAATGTTTTTTTTGTTTTTTTTTGTGTTATAATTAAATTATAAATTATAGGAAAATATATAATATGACACATACACAATTAAGTGACCTTTTTGCTGATACTTATACTTTTGTTAAACAAGAATTTTTAATAAATCCTAATTCTATTTCTATTTTTTCGAATGATATTGAAAATGAACAAATCACATTTAGTATTGATGATAAAAATGTAGTTTTATCTAAAAAATCAAATGAAATCTCTATTGATTTTGATAATTATAATATTTTTACTATACCTATCTTAGACGAACCACAAAAAACTATAAAATTAGAAGAAAAAGGCGTTGAATTTTTAAAAAAAATTGCTAATTTCAATTCTGATTTGAAAATTTCTTTGAATATAAAAAGTTACCTAACTGATGATAAAATGTTAAGTTCCGCAATACGACTTAACAAAAATAAACTTAAATTATAATTTTATTGACTTTGAATTTTGTTTATATTATAATTAGCTAATTTTCATACTAAGGTATTATAATGGAAGCTAATAAACAATACACAAATATTGCTAAAAAATTTTTGGATCAATACAACAATCCCAATCTTAAAAGGTTCTTAGAGTATTCTATTCCTAATCAATCACCTAATTTTTATTTCAACATAAAATCAGAAATTCTTAGATTATCTAAACTGTGTAATAGAATTCTTGATTTAAGAGATAAAATCAAACATGAAGAAATTCATGAACTTGAATATAACAATAATACTCATTATCTAAATGATACTGGATTGCGTGAGTTTCAACGTGTTTTAACACTTTATAACAACCGATTTACTTTTGGTGTTTATGAATCTGTTCTTGAAAAAATAAAAGAAGCACAAGAGCAGGAAAAGTTATTGTTAAAAGAAGCACTTGAAGAAAAAAAAGAAGAACCAAAAACATTAAACTATATTAATTTTAATGAATTTAATTTTCGAAATGAAGAACGAATGTTTTTTGCAGTTGAAATTAAAATTTATGAAAAAACAGAAGTATCTATGCTTGAAGATATTAAAAGAATTAAAGGGTATTATAATCGTAATGAATACCTTGATCATAAAAAAGGTTTAACTTGTGATATTTCTTTAAGTGGATTAAATATTAAAGTTCCTGAAACCACTATTTATGAAATTGGTAAACAAATTATTGTTCGTATGACGGGTATTGAAAAAGAAGTGGTTTTTAATACTCCTTATATCGAATATGAAGTTGTTAAAATAGAACATAAAGGTAAATTTAATTATATTGCACTTAAAAAAATAGACAATGAATTAAGCAAGGAAGTTGAAAACTATATTACCAATATTATTAAATCTTATAAGAAAAAATATAAAGTTGATTTATCACATGTTATTAAATCTGTTCGTTCAAAAGGATATGAACAATATTATATGTCTAAATTTAATGATTCTTCCTTTTTATTTTCAGTTAAAAAACAGTTTTTAATTCCTAAAATTGAGTACGTTAATAATAAAGAAAAATCACCTTTTCAAGCATTAAAAGAAAGTAATTACTTATCACAAGCATTTTTGCATTCTAAAATGAATAATTACATTAAAGATAAACAAGGTTATTTTTATTTTTTAACATTTAATTTCATTCATAATGGTAGAAAACTTTTTTATTCTTTATCTACTGATAATCTTGAGCAAGAAAATATTACAAAATTTATTTCTTATGGAATAAAAATTAAAACAATTAGAGTTTTTAAATGTTCTTATAAGGAAATAGATGTTTTAAATGAAGCTTTTGTTAAATCTTCATTGCCTGATAATGTTTTAAAGAATATTTCTCCTCATTCCTTAAAACTTTCACCAAAAGTGGAATCTATTTTAAAAGATATCAAATATATCATTAATTTTAACGATATTACTGATTTACTAGATTTTGATTTTTATAATAATATATCTTCTGCTAATACAAAAATAAAAGATTTAAATTATTGTTTGGTTAAAAACTACCCTATTGATCCTATTATGGAAATTAAATGTGAAAAACAAGATTTCCGAATTGAAGATAGGTTTAGTTACAATATGAATGTTATTGTTAATTATAAAGGTAAACAATATAAAGGATATACAACAGATATTTCTGTTAAAGGATTGCGTATAAAACTTGATGATAAAATATTTTTTGAAAGAAATCCTAAAATTAAAGTTACATTTGAAGATAATACTAATAGAATGCAAAATTCACTTGATAATTTAGAATACAGAGTGGTTAATTCTAAAGATAAAACTCTTTTTTGTAAAATATCAGGTAACGTTAAAGATCACAATGGGGCTTTATTTTTAAAAAAATTCATTTATAAAAATTATTACAAAATGAGAACAACAGGCAATTCTAATAGTATACTTGGTTTAACAGAATCTGTTAAAAATATTGTTAGTAAAAACTATACAAATCTTCCTGTTTTTTTTGAATTAAAGAATAAACAAGTTAATCCATTTATGGTTGCTGGATATGATGATTTTATGAATGAATTTGATTTATTTAAAAATCTTGGAGTTAACAAAAGTAATTTAAATGATACAATTAAACCTTTATTTTTTAATCAAAATTTTTTAGAAAAGATTCAAAAATCTTATCAAGATTTAAACGAAGATAATGACTTTATAACATTTAATTACTATGTAAATATAAAACAAGGTTATAAAAAACCATTATTTAAATTTTTATCAGAAGAGCAAATAGGTAGTTCTAATGAAAAAAATATCTTCTTAAATCCAAATGATAACAGCAAAACTTTTGTATTTAGAGTTAAAATAAGTAAAAAAGATAGAATGTTTAATAAGTACTTTAAACATGAAATAATGTATATTGAAAGTTATTATGTACATAAATCAGAAGAAATTTATAATGAGTTCAAAAGAGTAGCAGGAATAATTGAGTTTTCAGATATAACTAATATTGTTAATTCTGAGAATAAGAAAAAATTATCTAATATATCTTGATTTTGATTTAGGAGATATTTCTGAAACTTTTGTTTTTAGTATATCTTCTATTTCATTTTTTTCTTCTATTCCATCATACCTAACAATAAACTCTCCTGTTTCATCTTTTCCATAATTATATTTACTGTCTTTTTTGAATGCTTTCCATATATCAATAGCATTTTGAGTTCTTATATTCTGAGTGTAAACTTTCATATCATTAGCACCCATCCATTGACTTGCATATTCATAGAGTTTTTTACCTATTCCTAGACCTCTTAAATCTTGACTATCTTCATATCCATTATCTACATAAACACTAAGAATTTCTGGTTTATTAAATTTAGTCTTTAATAATTCTTTTTCTGGTTTTATAAAATTTCTAATTTCAGATAACATTTCTCTTTCATTGGTATTTAAATCCAAATTCTCTAAAAATAAAGTATCCTCTATAAAATCATTATATATTTCTCTATCTACTATTTTCAAGCCTTCTTCTGTTATTTCTAAACCTGTTTCAGTTATATTTCTTTCTTCAAGTAATTTTATATTACCATATTTACCACTATATAAATTTTTATACTTTTCTTCTGTTATATTTGCAAGTGTAATAGAACCAACTTTATTTTCTTCTTCATCATATACATTTACCATATAATATATAGAATCATCGTCAGGCTGATTATCTATTTCTAAATCAAAAGAATATTCTTGATTATTTTTTGCAATAAAATTAGGGGTTTGTATTTTTTTCATACTTTTTTCTTTGTTTTTTATTATTTTATCATATTTTTTTATTTTTATTAAAAAAAAACTTGATATTAATTTTTAAGGTTGCTATTATCTATTCAAGTTAAAAAACACACACACAAAATGTTAAAGGAGATATATTATGTCTAACACTATTGATACTATCGCTCGTGATATTCTTGAAGATAAAGCCGCTTGGGAAACCAGTGGAAAAGAGGATTTTCAATCTCTACTTGAAACTGTTGCTATGGAAGTTGAAGATGAAATGAATGAAGCCAAAGCAGAAGATATTCTTGATACTCGTATGAGTTATGAAGATGACATTGAAGATTCAGAAGTATCTTCACTAATGTCAGAAAGCTATGAAGATAGCGATATTGATATGTTTGAAGAATACTAAACTTTATTTTTAATTATTAAAAAACAGTACAATTATTTGTACTGTTTTTTTTATATATACTAAAGTATTAATTTTCTTGATTTACTTGTATTTTTATTGTATCATAAATAAAAATTTTAATAGGCTATAAAAATGAAAGAAGAAAATAATAAAGAAGAATTTTTAAAAAAAATCGAATGGAGATTCTATAGTTATCTTGTAAAATATCAACTTGCAAAATATGATGATGATATAGTCGGTAAAGAAATATCTTCAAGTTACAATTCTTCTGCTTATTTATCTAATTTAAGAATTGATAGAGTTGCAAGAGAAAGAAAAAAGGCACTCTTAGAAGCAGAGATTCGATATACTCAATCTGTTTCTGATGATTTAAACTCTATTGTTCAGAATAGAATTGAAAAAATTATTAATGACAAAGATATTATAAAAAAAAGATATTTTGATTTTCCTCCTATTCTTTTAAGTCTATTAGAAAAACTTTATTTAAAATCAACTTCTATTTCTCAATTAGAATTTTATATTAATGATGTAAATTGGTTAAGTCGATTTTTAACGGATACTTTAAAGCATCCTTATTTCTCTAAACAACTTCAAAGATCAAAAGCAAAGATTGATAATTTACGTTCTACTCTTGGTATTTTGGGTGAAGATAATTTAAAATATTTTATTCCAAAATATATTATAGAGCATAATATTCCAAAAAATGACTCATTCCCTTTAATTGGAAGAAAACTTTTTGAGCATTCTTTGATGACTGGAAATGCTTGCTTTCATTTATCTAAGAACAGTAAATCAAAAACAAATCCATATATTGCTTATACTACAGGAGTACTTCATGAAATTGGAGCAATTATTTTATTTAGAATATATCTAGATACTTTTGAAAATGTATGGAATGAGGAACTTAAAAAATCCAGAGAAGAACTTAATCAAAAAAGATTTAATACTATTTCTAAAATTGAACCTTGTAAAAAACATTTAAGAAAAATGTTTTTTGAATATTCAAGAAAATTCACTGGTATTTTCTTTGAAAATTTAAGTTTTGAAAGACTTCTAATTGAAGAAGTAATAAAAAGATTTTGTAACAAAACTTTTTTTAATAATGAAGGTCAAAGAGATATCATATCTGAATATGTTGAAATCTTAGAAAAAGCTAATACCTATTCTGAGTCAGAAGAACTCTTGGAAGTGAAACTTATTAATATAAAAAATAAAAAACAACTCGTTCTTTCTAAAAATATTACAAAAGAAGAATTATTATTGTTAAGCTCTAAAAATCTTAAAAACTTTATTGAATCTACTTAATTTCTTTATTTTTTATAATTAATATGTTATAATCACAACAATATTGTTTTACGGAGCACACTATATGCAAAAAGCAGTTTTACTTATTGATGCTGAAAATTTTTCTTATAAACACGTACAAAAATTATTCGAAGAATTAAAAGAAAAAAATTTTGAACTATCATTAAAATTAGCATTTGCTGATTGGACACAAGATAATCTTAATAATTATGAATGGAAACAAACACTTAATAAATTGTCTATCAGACCACAACATTTATTTACGTATTCTAATGGTAAAAATGCTTCTGATATTCAGCTTGTTATTTATGCTATGGATATTTTATACTCACAACCTGATGTAGATTATTTCATTATTGCTACAAGTGATGGTGACTTTACTCCACTTGTATTAAAATTAAAGGAACATGGCAAAAAAGTTATCGGTTTTGGTAATGCAGTATCTTCTCAGGTTCTTAGTGATTCTTGTGATGAATATAAAATGATTCATCTTAAGAAAGAAACAGAAGAAGGTAAAGAAATTACAGATATTAAACCTATTGAAGCTAAAAAATTAAGAAATATTCTTCTTGAAATTTGGAAACAATGCTTCCACGATCAGGAAGGTTGGGTTCATTTTGATTACATTCATAAAGTATCTAAGAAAATATTTCCTAAGTTTAATTATAAAGATTATAATTATTCAAGTATTAAAGAAATGATTGAAGATTGTGATTTATTTGAAATGCTCAAAGTTGATAATAAAAATCACTTTGATCATTATTTCAAACCAAGAGAAAAACTATCTGAAACTTTAATTTCTTCTTTTGATGAAATTTATTTCTTAAACTTTTCTGATTATTTTGATAAAAATTGGTTAAATATTTCTTATCTTGAAGATTCTGCAATTAATATTTCAGAACATGAGTATAAAAATTTTGCTGATGCTTTAAATATTTCTTATCTTTATGAAATAAGAGAGATTGAAGACGATAATGGAAATAAACAAACATATTTTAGAAGAAGAATGACAAAAGATCAAAGACATATTCTTTTACTATTTATTCAAGCTTGGCATGGTTATAGAAAAGAACATAAAATTAAATCTAAAACAGGTGATAATTCATATATTCCTTTAAGAGAACTTAATAAATTTATTAAAGATAATTTTGAAAAAGACTTTTCTGCTAAAAAACATGGTTTCAGTTCCATGATTAAAGCATTAAAAGCAACATTTCCTCTTGAAGTTATAGAAAAAGAGGATTATTTAATTAGACCTAAATATTTTTAAACAAAAGCCTCTTTTTAGAGGCTTTTTTATTATTAATAATATTTGATATTTATTTTTTAGTTGTGTATAATATTATCATTATTAATGTTAAAGGTCTTATATTATGAATGAAATTGGTAGTTATATACAGCAATGCGCGGTAGATATGGAGCAAAATATTTCAAATTTTAATTTTGAATACTTTTCTACTTATGATTGGTTTAGTATGGCAGTTAATCTATTTTTATTAATTTTTGCAAAGCAATTAATTTCAAGAAAAGATGAAAATGGTAATATTATTGCGCATCATCATATTAAAACTAAAATACTACGCTTCATTTCTGTAGTTCTTTTTGCTGCTTATTTTATTGGATTCTTTTTTCAAGAACGCTTTGCAGAAGGTTGGTCACAATCTTATCTCTGCATTATCACTATGTATTTTATTAATCATAAAATTAATGAATGGATTTTATCTAAATATGGTGATCATAAAAAAGTAAATGATGTTATTAGAGCAACCAACAACAAAGTTACTGCACCTTTGCAATTAGGTGTGAGTATTAGTTCTTCTGTTTTAGTTTTGTTTATTCTTATAGAAATTTGGGGTTTACAAGATTGGGTACAAACAGGTAGCTTATTCTTAGTTATTGGTGGTGTTCTCTTTGCAACAAAAGATGTTTGGTTAGAAGAAGTTTATTCTTCTTTTGTTATCTTATCAAATGGTAACTATAATCGTGGAGCAGTTATTTCTTTTAAATCTGATACTGGTATTACTGAATATTTTGTTATTTTACAAACTAAATTCATTAATACTCGATTAAAAAATTTAAAAACTAATGTTGAAACTAATGTATCAAATGTATCTATTGTTAAAAATACAATCGAAGTTATTTCAGCTAAAAAAAGTAATACTATTATTGATGAAAAAGGTAAAAAGAAAGAAGAATTTATTCCCTTTTGTAAATCTTTAAGCTTTAAAATTGGTTATGACACTAAATATGAAAAAGTAAAAGAATATTTTGATTCTGTAATTCAAGAAAGTGCAGAACGTTGTAATGCAATTAGCACAAATTATACATTAAATTGTTTAAATAATGGTGATCACGCTGTGGAATGGGAAATTATTTATTCTATTAATCAACCATATAAGGTATTAGAAGCTAAGAATACTATTAATTTAGTTGCTAATATTAAACAAGAAGAATTTGACATTAGTTTAAGTACACCTATCACTCATGTACAAATTTAAATTTAATTTATTCATTCTATTTATATTATTCTCCTTTAAGGCTTATTCAACAGGTCTTAAAGGAGCTTATGCTGACTTAGGTTTTCAAAAACAACCAAATTATACTTCTGTTTTTATTAAAAATAAACTTAATGAAAGGTTAGTTTGTCATTGGGGAATTGATGGACATCAATGGATTTCTTATTTAGAAAAAAATGGAAAAACTGATAATTTATACTTTGACCATAAAAAATACAGTTTACTTCAAGTTAGTTTTCGTTGTATTAGAGATAAAAAACAAAATCATAAAATAGGAACGTTTAAAATTTACCCAAATAAATATTATTAATTATTTTTTTCTTGCTTATACTTTATTTTTTAGATATAATTTCTTAAATTTGGAGTTTTAGAGATGAAAGAAATTAGTATTTATAATTTAATTAATTATATTAAAGATAATTATAACGGAGTAAGTAATGTAAAGGATTTATTTTTAGAAAAAGAAAAACAATTTGAGATTTTTGAAAATATTTTTTTTATTGAAGAAGATCCTGAATCAATAGTTTTTGAAAATAAAAACTTTATTATTAAAATTAATCTTAAAAATAAAGATAATTTAGAAATGTTAATGTTAGATCCTTTTTTATTCGAAAAAGGCATTTATAAAAGTATTGATAAGAAAGTTTGGAATATTAATTTTTCAATTAATCATTTTTTCTCATTTATTAATAATAAAAAAAGTATTGCCTTTTATTATAAAAGACAGATACTAGAAATCATAAATGATTTCGGAATTGAATGTGAAAGTGATTTAATTAATTTTAATGAAAACGTAAATTTAAAACTTGAAGATATTTTATTTTTAATGCGGGATTCTTATATGAAATCTTTAAAAATAAAAAATAGCAATCTATAAATAGGAGAAAATATGAATCATCCAAGTGCTAAGTGGCAAAAACATGAACAAGGTACACTAATTTTATTAGTTATGTTTTCTATAACAGGTATATTATACATTAGTTCTAATTTATTTCTTAATCTTGTTTTTGCAATTATTATGACTTTATCAACATATCCATTTTTCTTGAAATTAAAAGAAAAATTTAATTTAAATCAAACAAAAGCATCACTTTTAACCACTCTTGGAGTTGGGGTAGTAATTATTGCACCTATTAGTTATGTTCTTAGTATTCTTGGAGTTGAAACTTTTCAATTATATAGTCATTTACAAGAATTTATCTCAAAATTAGATTTTTCCTCAAAAGAATCAACAGTTAATAGTTTACTAACTCAGGTTAAACTATCAGAACATTATGTTAATATGATTAAACCTGTATTATTAGACCATATTGATGTTGCAAGTATTGTAAAAAGCTCTAAAGACGGACTTTTATTTATTTCACAAAATGCTCTTGGGAGTGTATTTGGAACAGCATTCTTTTTCTTTATAACATTATTTACAATGTTCTTTTTGTATCGAGATGGACATCAAATTACAGAAAAAATAAAACAAATTTCACCCTTACATGATTACTATGATACTTTACTTATGACTGAAATGAGTAGACTTTCAGGTATTCTTACTTTAAGTATTATTAGTATTGCTTTTTTACAAGGACTTGTTTTTGCTTTATTTACATTCTTTATGGATTTAAACTGGTTATTTATTGGGGTTGCTGTTGCTTTAACTTCATTTATTCCTGTTTTTGGTACTATGTTAGTTTGGATTCCATTAAGTGCTTATTTAATTTTAACAGGTCATAATATTCAAGGTGGTTTAATTATTTTTTGTGGTGCAGTAATTACAGGCACTATTATTGATAATGTATTAAGACCTATCATTGTAGGTTATATTTGTAATCTTTTTGATTCTGATAATGAAATTAAAAATGAAGGAGAAAAAGGGTTTAATCCACTTAACCATACCTTTATTGTAACCATTTCAACATTAGGTGGTATGATTAAATTTGGTGTTATCGGTTTATTTATCGGACCTTTAATTGCTGGTATTTCTATTACTGTTTTAGAAATATATAGAATCCGATTGAATAACGCAGAACCTACTGTTGTTCCTGTTGAAGATATTCATCACCATGATGATGTTGATTTAGAACAGTTAGTTGATCAAGCTAATGAAGAACAAGTTAACGATTTTATTATGGAACAAGAAGTTTCTGATATTGATAATGACTTTAATGATATTGAAGATGACTTTGACGAAGATGAATTTGATTTAGAAGGAATTAAAGATAACGAAATCGAAGATGACGAATTTGATAATCTTGAAGATGACGAAGATAAAAAATAATTTTTTTTTTAAATAAAGATCCCTATTTTTTAATAGGGATTTTTTTTATTTATTTTTCAAATTTTTATTGACTTATTTAACTTTATTCTTTAAAATGATAAAATAAATTATTTAAAATTATTGGAGATAAAATATGTTAAATGTAATTAGAACTCAACAACCTAGAAGCACTGTTGCTCCGCAACAGTGGCAACCTATGCTTGTCTGAATTTTAGTTTAACATATGTGGGCTAAGATTTAGACGAGAATCTTAGCCTTCTAGGAAAAATTAAATCCCTTAGAAGGTAACACTTTTAAGGGATTTTTTTATGCGTAAAATTTACGTAGGGATAGACTCGTTTTTAATATAAGTTATTGATTTAATTGAATTTTTTTTAAAAAAAATGTTGACAAATAAAAAATAACGGTATATAATGTACAACATAAGATAAAGAAACAAACAAATTTAAACATTGAGGAAAAACATTATGAATACTTTACAATTACAACAACCTTGGCAACAGCCGCAACCGATAAATTAGAGCATAAGCTTTCTCTTTTGGGGAGTCTTATGCTCCCCAAGAGTTATATAATGTTTTTATATAAACCCTTGGGATATTTTTCAAGGGTTTTTTTGTTTTTGTAATTTAAATTTTAGGGATGTCGTATAACTGGTTAGTACAACGGACTTTGAATCCGTTAGTGAGAGTTCAAGTCTTTCCGTCCCTGCCAGAATTTTCAGAGTATAGATCCGTAGCTTGGTAGCGGTCTGCGCTTGGAACGCAGTGGAGTAAAATCCCCCGTAGGTTCGAATCCTACTGCTCTGACCAAATTTTTAGGAGTGTGGTGTAACTGGTAGCACACGAGACTTTGAATCTCGTAGTTTGGGTTCGAAACCCGACATTCCTGCCAAATTATCAGAGTGTGGTGTTTAATGGCAGCATGCACCGTTTGGGGCGGTGTGGTGAAGGTTCGAGTCCTTCTACTCTGACCAAATAATAATGGGGATATGGTGTTAATGGTAACATAGTGGATTCCAAATCCAAAGTTGAGGGTTCAAGTCCTTCTATCCTTGCCAAATTTTATAGGAGTGTGGTGTAATTGGTAACACGGCAGACTTTGAATCTGTAGTACAAAGTTCGAAACTTTGCTCTCCTTCCAATTTAATTTTAGGAGTATGGTGTTTAACGGCAGCATAGCGGATTCCAAATCCGAAGGTGAGGGTTCAAATCCTTCTACTCCTGCCAAATTATCAGAGTATGGTGTTTAATGGCAGCATGCATCGTTTGGGACGTTGTGGTGAAGGTTCGAGTCCTTCTACTCTGACCAAATTATAGGAATGTAGTATAATTGGCAAGTGCGATGGACTCTGAATCCATAAGTAAAGGTTCGAAACCTTTCATTCCTTCCAATATTGCAAATGTGGCGGAAATTGGAATACGCATACATAAAAACGAAATGTATAACTTTAATCAGTTAGCTTGTAGTTTAAAAAAGTACAGTTTTAAGGCGGGATGACTCGTTTTTCTAATTTTTTAAACAGAAAATAGTAATGCATTTTCTAAAGTGATTGTGGGTTCGAATCCCACCATTTGCACCAATTTAACTGTTAGCTTAATGGCTTTATATTATTATAAAGACTTTTTTAATGGCGAATTGACTAATATTTTTATTTTTAGGTATACATGAATTTAAAAAGAACGTCTTTTTTAAGTTAAAATCGGCAAAGCGACTGGTGACAGCAACCAGTAGAACAAGGTTCGATTCCTTGACAGTTAAATATTACACTTTTATTAAAATATACTTTACTATTTTTACTTTTAGTGTATAATACTTACTGTGTCAAAGAATAATTATTAAAAAAATTATTTCATTTCATTAACAATTCCGTTGTTAATTTTACACAAAATATTTCATTTTATGAAAAAACAAAAAAATAAAACTACAAAAGGAGAATCCATATGTTACCAGTAATTACGTGCTGTTTAGCTATGTCTGTAGGTTTAGTTTATGGTATGCTTTGCGCTGCTAAAAATTTCAACAGAAATAGCTCTATAAAAAATTAATTTTTTAACCGCCTATGGCGGTTTTTTTATTGCTTTTTTTTATTAAATATATATAATAAATTAATTATTTTTGAGACTTAATATGAAAAAATTTTTAATTTATACTATTTTAATTTCTATTTCTTTTTATTCTTTTTATTATTACTTTTTTAAAAGAGATATTATATATACAACTGATATTTGTCATATTATGGATAGAAGACCATTATGGAATTATGATTTAAATAAAATTGAAGATGAATATAAAATTTCAAAATTTATTATTTTATCTATAATTAATCAAGAATCCTCTTTTAAAGGCTCTGCTAAACCACCATTTAAGAAAATTTTTGGCTTTCTTCCTACTTGGAATAGGCTATCTTCTTCTTATGGATATTCGCAAGCTATAAATGCAACTTGGAAACTTTATAAAAAACAAAATAATAGGCAAGATGCAAAAAGAAATGATTTTTATGATTCGGCTGAATTTATTGCTTGGTATATTTTAAAATCTAATCATCTTAATAATATTTCAACAAATGATACATTTAATCTATATTTATCTTATCATGAAGGTTGGGGCGGGTTTAATAAAAAATCTTACTCTAATAATAAAAAACTCTTAAATATCGCAAAAAAGGTTAAAAAAATAGAAGAAAAATACAAAAAAGATTTTAATAATTGTTGATATTAATTTGATTAAATCAACTAATTATGATATAATTTCTATACGGAAATAAGGAATTTTATTATGAAAAAAATAACTCTTGGTTACACTATTGGTAGATTTAATCCATTACACTTAGGTCATGTTTCAATGATAAATCCTATGGTTAAAGATAATGATTATTCTTTAATTCTTATAGGTTCTTCTAATCAACAAAGAACAAACAAAAACCCACTCACATATGCAGAACGCGCTCATTTATTGACTCATTTATATCCTAACACTATTGTTTTGCCTTTAAATGATTTTAATGATGAACAAGCTTGGATTGATGAAGTTGATAGAAAAATTAAAGAAACATTATCTATTTTAAATATTGATTTTGATCAAGCAGAAGTAAACTTATATACTGGTGGTTCTCAAAAAGGGGAAGATCAAAATTTAAGAAAAATGTGGTGTGAACCTCTTGGACATAATGTTATTCCTGTTCATTTAGATCTTAATTTAAGTGCTACTATTGTTAGGGATCATTTTTATAAAAAAGAAATGAAGAATATAGTTGATATGATTCCTGAAAATGTATATGAATTTTTAGACGATTTTTCAAAAAAAGAAGATTTTAAAAATATATATTAATTTCAAAACTTTTCTTTTTATTTTTCTATGCTAAAATTTCTCCAATCTAAGAGGAATTTTTCATGAAAAAAGAAGACTTTTTTTCTATTTCGCCTTGCGAAGCTTTTGAACTTGGTAAAAAATGCAAACAAGAAGGGTATAGTATTGATTATAATCCTTATAGAAATGTCAATACTTTTACTTCCAAAAAGATAAATACCTTAAACAATTCTTGGATTGAAGGTTGGCAAAGCTTAAATAAATAATTTTTAATTTAAGAATTATCTCTTGCTTTAAACTTCGATTTTTAGTATAATAGGCATATTAATTATACAAGGAGATTTCCATGAATAAGATTGTTGAAAAACGAATTGAACAGTTTATTGCCACAAAGTTTCTAAAAACAGAAGCAGAATTAACTCTTGTTAGTTTTCTTGTTAAAACTATTGAGGCTGACTATAAGAAAAGAACGCTTGATTCTAAATTGGCTGAAAAGCAAATTGAATCAAAACAAATTCATGTTTTAAATATTATTAGAAATTCTTTTTCTAATGGTGAAACATTTTTAAAATATTTTAATTTCAAAAATAATAATATTCCATTTTCTAAACTAAATGGTATGAAAATTATGAATTTTGTTAATAGTTTAGATTCTGTTAAATCAACAGATATTGTAGCTGCATTGAATACTGTTAATGTTAAGAAAACTTTTCATAAAAAAGGTAAAAAAAGCACTAAAACTTCTAATAATAATAGTAAACCAAATGTCACTGTTATTCACAAAAAGAGGGTGACAGAATAATGAAAAATTTTATTAATATTACTATTAGCTTATTTTTAATTTTATTTGTTCTTGTTGGCGTTTTTGGGCTTAAAGCTGAAAACGTTAATGATCCTTTTTATCAAAAAAGAATATCAGAAATTCAAAATAGTATCTCTGAAGATGCTATTTTAGGATATTCTTTTGCGTATGGAATCCAATCAGAAGAATGTTTTAATATTTTATCTAATGGTGATATGGAAAACTCTAATTATCTCAATTGCAAAAAGTTTGTTGATGAAATTTATTATATGGATTTAAGTGGTTTATAATCAAATAAACCACTTTTTGATTAACTTGATCGTTTTGTAAGCAAACAAACCAATTTTTTAAAAAAAAGCTTTACCTTGAAAAAAAATATAGTATACTAATGAAAATCAAATAAAACTGGAGATGATTATATGACTGATAAACAAATGACTATGGAAGAAAAAGTTGATATTTTTCACAACACAATTAATAGTCGTTCTACATACTATTACAAAAATAAAAGACAAGAACTTGTTGAACCTTTTTTAGATTCTGATTATTTTTCTTCTGCTACTCAAAAAATTATTTTTAAACGTATGCTTAAAGAAGTTCATGAAGCAATGAAAGAACAATCACAACTTGAAGTTGCCGCTTCTACTTATTATGCTTATGAACAACTTATTTCTGGCATTAAAGATTTATTCCCTGAAAGCTGGATGCTTGTTCGTTATTTCAAATATTATTCTGGTACGTCAGAGGTTAATCAAGCTAATCAAATGGATGTACTTAACGTTGTAATCGCTATTTCAAAACGTGATCGTTCTAAGTTTGAAAGACTTGAATTTGAAACTCAAGAAAACACTGTCGATTAAGTTTTTGTTTTAAAAGGAGTCATATGACTCCTTTTTTTTTGATTTATATTAATTATTAATGTATAATACCCAAATATTAATCAATTAAGGACTGTTTTATGACTGTTAGAAAAAAATTTATTCTTTTATCTATTTTTATATTTTTTATTGTTACAATCTTATCAATTACAATTACTTTTAATGAAAAAGAGGTTGAAAAATTTAATTCTAATAATTCATTAAATGTTATTGAAGAAAAGAAAGTTGACATTGTTTTAAAAAAATTAAAAATAAATAAAAAAACACCTGATTTTTCTTCTTTTAAAGATGTTAAACAAAAAAAGAATGAGTTTTTTGAATTCATTTATCCTATGGTTGTAAACAATAATTTGGAAATAATTGAACAAAGAAAATTAATAGAAACCTCTATTGAATTTAATGAAGAAATCAAAGAATTATGTAAATATTATAGAATTGAATGTAATAAAAACAACTATAAAGAAAAATTCTTAAAACAAGTTAATATCATTCCTGCTTCTCTTACTCTTGCACAAGCCGCTAATGAATCAGCTTGGGGTACTTCAAGATTTGCAAGAAAAGCCAATAATTATTTTGGACAATGGTGTTTCACAAAAGGTTGTGGGATAGTTCCTAAAAAACGCAGTGGAAATGCTCAACACGAAGTACAATCATTCAAGCACGTTTCTGATTCAGTTAAATCTTATGTGCGTAATTTAAATAGTCATCCTGCATATAAAGAGTTACGAGATATTAGAAATAAAGAAGGATTTAGTGGAAAGAAATTAGCCAAAGGTCTTTCTAAGTATTCAGAAAGAGGTGAGCATTATATTAAAGAAATTCAATCTATGATTAGCTATAACAAATTACAAAAATATGATCAAAAAATGGCAAAGTTTCTTAACATTGAGTGGAAATAAGAATGTATATATTTAAATTTAATAAAATAATTATAGAACTTATTAATGATTACTTATCATGTTCGGATTCAAAAAAATATGGAAATGAAGGTATTAAAGAAAATCTTTTTAAATTATATGAATCAATTATTAAAATAAATAATAAACAATATTTAGAAAAAGAAGAGCAAGAAGACTTTTTAGTTCAATTAGATATTTTAGAAAAAACAATTCTTGAAAAAGAATTTATGAATTATAAAATGCCAAAAGATTTTTCTAAACCAGAATTAGATAATATTAATAAAGAGTTTTATTCTTTTATAGGAATGCCTGAAAAATATAATTCGAATGAAGATTTCTCTACTATTCCATTTCATATTATTATTTATTATATAAAAAGAAAATATCCATATTTATTAAAAAAATATAAAGAAGAAATAAATTTTATAAATTTCTAATTTATTTTTAAAAAAAAGGAAAACATTATGTACTTAAAAAAATTTAATGATATTATTTTTGAATTAATTGATGAGTGCTTAAATTATACTGCTTTTAAAAGGCTCGATAGTCTTATTGAAAGAAAAACAAAATTATCAGAACTAAGTAAATTAACAGAAAAATTAAATAATGAATTTTATTTAAATAAAAAAGAAAGAGAAACCTTTATTGAACTTATGACATTTTTAAGTGAATGTCTTTCAAGAAAAGGTTGTAATGATTATGAAATGCCTAAAAATTTTAGTAAATCTGAATTAGATAAAATTAATAAGGAATTTCATGATTTCAATAGTGATCCAGAAGAGTACAATCCAAAAGAAGATTTTTCTACTACTTCTGATTTTATTATTATTTTTTATATTAAGGAAAAATATTCTATTTATTTTAAACATTTAGATTTATCAAAAAATTTAAAAAAATTCTAAATTGACTTATTTTTGTATTTTGGTATAATATAGACATAACAAAAGGTGTATAATTATGAAAAAAAGATTTAAAAGTTGGATGAAAGATGATGAAAATTCTATGATGGATGGAGTTTTATCTGGTTTTGCAAAATATGTTGGTATTGATGCTACCTTTTTAAGAATTGGTTTTCTTATTTTTCTATTTTTATCTGGCTTTACGGCTGTAATTATTTATTTCTTACTTAGCTGGTTTGTTGTACCTGATTATAAAAAGTCAGAAGATTTAAAATTTAATACAAGCTCTAACTCCAAAAAAGATATTGTTATTAAAAAGAAAAAAAGTAATTCTGTAATAAAAAATTTATAGGATAAATTATGTCTCAAGATAAAATTTACTCAAAATTAATGACTGCACCAAAAGATAATAGCCAATTTATTTTAGCTGGTGTTTTAACTGGTATTTCTCGTACTTATGGAATTCCTTCTTTACTTATTAAGATTCTTTTTGCTTTTTTCGCTTTATCTACAAGTATTATTGGAGGATTAATTCTTTATTTGATCGCTTACTCTTTTATGGACAAATATAATTCTCAATATGATTTAAGTAAAAATAAAGAAATAAGTTATAATCATGAAAACTCTAAACCTGATATTATTATTAAAAAATCTAATAAAGTTATAAAAGAAAAAGAAGAATAAAATTATTCTTCTTTTTTTATTTCTTCAAATGTCATCGAATATAGAGTCATTATATACATAAATATTAATATTGGTGTATAAATACAATTAGATAAAACAGTAAACAAAATATTAATTATAAAAAACAACAACCAGTTTTTTCCTAATTTATTTAAAAATTTAGTAGAGATAGCATCTTCTGTTATATAACTTAATGAATATATTATAAATTGTCCTAAAATAACAAATATTAATAAGCCAGATAGAAAGCTACTAGATATAAAATCTATATTAGTAAAAATACCTATTGATAAAGAAACAATAGTCGTTATTTTTAAATAATATTTAAAATCTTTTTTATCAAAAAATTTTAAAACAACGTCATCAAACTTAGCATTAGTTTGTTCTACTTTTACTGTTGTTAATACACCAAGTAATGAAAATATAAACCATAATGGTTCTAAAAATTTAGGAGTTAATATAAAAGTAACTAATGTTATTAAAAAAAGATTAAAGTAATTTTCGGATAATAAAGGATATGTTAAACCTTTAAATGTGTGAACTAAACTAGATTTTATTGTATTTTTCATTGACGATTCCTATTTTTCATTATTATACTTATTTTTTTATTTTTTTCAATTTATTTTTAATCAAAATAATGTAAGTTTTTTATTTTTTTAAAGCCTTCTTTTTCTTCTGGATACGCACCTATTACCATGAAATTTTCACAAATCATTTCTAATTTATCATTATAATCTAAAAATTTTTCTTCCCATTTCTTAGCATCTTCCACATAACTTTTTACACTTGAATTATACTTTCTAATTGGATCTTCTATAATTTTTTTTATATGTTCTTCTTTTGTTGGATGAGTAATTAAAACTGAAGTTTTGTGAATATGCCTTATTTTATTTTGTTCACATAATTCATTTAAATGATCTGATAATAAATTTATATCCCATTTTAAATGAGGATAGTACATATCTAAATAACATAGTGCATCTATTAAATTTCTATCAAATATAATGTTGTTTACTTTATTTTCCATAAAAAATCTTAAAACATTTAAATCTGATAATAAACATTTTAAACTTATTACATCTTTTGACATACTTAATAAATCATCTTCTAATGGTAAAAAATATCTTGCCGATTCGGTATAATTTAAATCACCCGAATATTCACTTAACATATCAACCAATGTACTTTTACCTACACCTGCAAATCCACTTAATGTCAACATATATAACTCCTTTTCTTAAATAATATATTATCATATTTTTTATTTATTAAAAATTTAATTTTATGTTATTATATAAATAAGAAAGAGAGAAATAATATTATGAAATCAAATCACGTTAAAATAAATTATGATCATTATAAACATAACAATGAAATTAATAATGCTATGCTATTTTTTATTTTACAACATGGTTCTGAACAAGATAAAAAAGAAATTATTGATAAAGAAAAAGATAAAAAAGTTGGAAAAGTTGATATAGCAAAAATTCAATTAAAACCTGATCATCCTAAATTTATTGATACTCCACAAAATGTAAAGAAAAAAAGAATTGAAAACATTCCAAAAGAAGAGCAAGACAGAACACTACATTTTTTTGATTTATTTGATTTAGTTAAAATGAAATGTTTAAGACAATTTGGTTTACCTGAAATATCTAAAATGGATTTATTATTTAATAATGTACAACAAGCATTTTTAGTAGTAAATACAAAAGGACAACTTATCAACATAATAACCAATAAGTCAGCAAACCAAAAATTTATTCAAAATTTATTTAATCTAAAACTTGAAAATAGTATATTGAATTTAAATATGAACAATAAGCTTAATAATAATAATAATAATAATAATAATAATAAATACAAAAATCCATTTCAAATTAACAAACCTTCACCTTTTAATTAGTTTATTATTTATTTAAAAATTGGCACACTTTTTGACCTTAAATAATTAAGTTTATCAAGGGAGTCAAAATTTTGTCATTTTTAAAACGTTTTGTCATTTTTTTGTTGCTATTTACTTCTTTTTCAAGTAATTCACCTGTATTTTTTAAAGAATCTAATATTATTAAGATGTCTTGTTACAAAAATACGGAAAAATGTTACAAATTGAAAGGCAAAAACATGCCTCTTTCTTATAAACCCAAAATTAATAGTTTATCTCATTTTTAATAAAAAAACTCTGCTAGGCAGAGTTTTTTATTTAATTTTTTATATTATTTAGAAATAATTCTTTTAATATTATATGGCTCGATTCTTCTACCAGTGTAAAACTTTGTGTTTCCATTTTCATCGAATATTACAATCATTCTATATTCTCTATCTTCTGTTTGAAATACATATAACATATGAGCAATACCAGCATTATCTTTAACTGAATAATTTTTGTTCGTTGTTGTATGTAAATACATTACACCTTTATTTTGTATGTAATAATTCCTTCCTTTTATTAACCACAAATCATCTTCGTTTTGAACAGAATTAGGATTAAATGTAAAAGAATTAGGATCTGGTACTTCTGTATCCAAAAATTTCAAAAAGTTATCTTCTTTATCATGAGAAATTAATTCTTGAATGTTTTCTTCATATTGAATTTCGTGATATACATAAATATGTTCTTTTTCTGAAAAATTATCTATTAATATTTGTTTGTTTTTGGTTGAAGTACAAAATAAATAATTATCTGTCTTATTTTCTTTTTCAAAAATATTTAACGATTTTACTCCAAAATATTCTTCTTTTAGTTCAGTTAAATCATTTTCTCCAAATAAAATATAATCTTCAATATTTACATTATAAATATCTACTTTTTGAGGTTTTTTTGTTTTTAATTCTTGATTTTCAGTTTTTTCTTTTTTAAATATACCAAACATTTTAAGTCCTCTTTCAATTTTTTATTATTATATCAACTTTAGTTCTATAATTCAATATTATATTTAAAAAAAAATAGTTGTTTTTAGATTTTTGTTTTGCTATTATATATACGATTTCTAAAAAACAGGAGATAATATTAAAATGTTGAGTAAATATATAAAAATTGTTTTAACTGCCACACTTGCTCTTGGGTTAAGTGCTTGTGGCAAGACTGATGAAGAAAAACGTTATGATCAAGCTGTAAAAGCACAAGCTTTAGGTTGTATTACAACAGAACAAGCATTAGATCATAAAGTTAATTATAATCCTACAACTGATCATGAAATTAAAGTTTGCTTAAAAGAAGAAAGTAATCGAAAAAGTGATATTTATCGTCAACAACGACATGAACAACAAATGGCGTATTATGAAGCTGAAATGTTAGATGAATTAGACGATATTTCTGAAAATCTTGCTTATGCTCATTCTCGACCAGTTTCTCCTATCGCACCTGGTGAATATTATAGCCGTATCGGTGATTCTGATTGTGGTTATTGGTTTGCTGGTCGTTGGGAATGGTATGATGAAGATTCACGTTGTGCTATACAAAATAGACGCTATTATGATTATATGGTTGTAACAGGTGCTATTGCTGCTTCTGAATTATATCGTGTTCGTAATTATTCATATCATGATAATTGGAAACGTAGTTCTTATTATAGACCTGTTTTAAAGGTCAATAATTACTATGGTTCTAATGGTAAAGTTATTGATATGAATACTTATAAGACTCAAAGAGCTTCTTATACTACTCAACGTAATACTTGGGAAACTTCAAGAGATAATTATAAAAAATCTAATTCTTATAAACAAGCTTATAGTAAAGCTACAATAAAAGATACCAAATTTAACCCTACTGTTGTAAAAACAAAAACTAACGATGTGAAAACAGGAAAATTTCAAGCAAGTGAAAAACCTAAACAATTTAAGTCTAATTTTGCAACGTCTAAAAAAGATCAAACTGTTAATAATGCAAAAGTAAACACTACTGTTAAAGATACTAAAACACAACAAGCAACACCTAAACAGTTTAAATCTAACTTTGCTAAACCTTCTCAAAATCAAAGAGAAAGTGATAAACAAAGTGCAACTGCTCAAACACAACAAGCAACACCTAAACAATTTAAATCTAATTTTGCTCAACCTTCTCAAAAAGAGAAAGAAACAACAACAAGTGATGGTTTAACAGCAACGGAAGTTGCGGCTGGTACTGCGGTTGTTGCTGGCACTGGTACTGCTTTAAAAACAAAATTTGATAAAGATAAGGCTAAAAATGTAGTTGTAAATAAATCAAATACTTCAACAGTAAAACCGACTTATAAACCTAAACCTAAAAAAACTTATAAGCCTAAGCCTAAAAAAACTTATAAGCCTAAACCTAAAAAGAAAACAAAGAAAAAAAGAAGATAAAAATATTAAATAATTAAAAAACCTGCTCTAAGCAGGTTTTTTTTTAAATTTATTTTCATATTTTAATTCTGTATCTATTTGTAAACTTTCTGTTTTTTGAGTTAAAAAGTTTTGTATACTTGCTGTATTAACCAAGTTGTAAAACTTACTTTCTGTTCCAAATTTACCATCTCTTAATGGTATTAGATAGTTTTCAAGAAAATAATGACCATTTGCTTCTCTTGTATATAAATCACCAGTATGTTCTACCTCAGAATCTTTATTTAGGATTCCCATATTAGGTATTAAATCACCTTCATTTGCAAAATGTTCTACATGAATATTATTATTTAATATACAATTTTTTAATCCTGCACCAAATGTATAGAAGTGTAACCTACTTAAATCATGAATCTCTCCCGCCTAAAGACGGGAGTTTCCCGTTCTTATATGGTGAAAGTTAACCAAATGAAGACTTATCTTCATTCTTGTTTTAACTTGCTCTGTTTGTCGATGTTTGCCACAAAGTAAGTGGTCTTATATCGGCTCACTTAATAATAAGACCACTCATTATTAAGCAAACGGACGCAGAATATCTCTATTCCCTAACATCTAAGCAAGGTGATTTTTTACGTAAAGTTGATTCTCCCTCTAC
>Ga0208300_100583_pt1 | contig 24096 bp, 15 predicted proteins | sample 23_taG_FD_184096 | JGI IMG/M metagenome (GOLD analysis project Ga0208300, IMG submission 184096) | Marine viral communities from Cariaco Basin, Caribbean Sea - 23_WHOI_OMZ (SPAdes) (version 2) | ecosystem: Environmental > Aquatic > Marine > Oceanic | place: Caribbean Sea: Cariaco Basin...
GGTATAGTTGGCGTCATCAGCCATTACTCGATGTTGCCGCCTCGCCCATGCCGAATTCCTTCACGCCGCAAGTCGCTGGCGATCTCAACTATCTGAAGAGTCTCAACCGCAGCACCATTCTCAGCACCGTGAGGCGCAGTCCTGGATTGTCGCGGGCGGATATCGCCCTCCAGACCGGTCTGACCAAGGCCACCGTCGGTAGCGTGGTACAGGCGTTGTCCGAGGGTGGCTGGCTGCGTGAGGGTGAGCTGCATTCACGTGGTGGCGGGCGCCCGGGGCGAGCGCTTTATCTCGATGGCGATCGTCACTACATGCTGGGCGCCGAGGTCGGGGTCAAGGGCCTGCGGCTGGTTGCCTGCAATCTGGTGGGAGAGATCCTGGCGAGCCTTCACCAGGAAGTTTCTCCCACCACGCCCGAGGCCACGGCAACGCGCCTTGCAGAGCTGCTGGTGCAGCTCCGTCAGGATCCCGCCCTGGGAGGGCGTTCCTGCCTCGGGCTCGGCGTCTCCGTGCCCGGCCCCGTTTCTCCCCGCGCCCCCATTCTCAGACTGGCGCCCAATCTGGGCTGGACCGACATCGACTTTCTGGGGTTACTGCGGGAACAGCCGGATCTGCCGGGTGGCGTATGGCTGCTGGACAACGAGGCCAATGCCGCTGCGTTCGGTGAGTTCTACTTCTTCGACGGCGTGCCGCCCGAGTCGATCGCTTACATCAGCGCCGACATCGGTATCGGCTGCGGCGTGGTCAGCGGTGAACATTTCCCCGTGGTACCGAGGGGATATCAGGGACTGGTTGGCGAGATCGGACATACCGTGATCCAGCCTGGCGGCGCGTTTTGCCATTGCGGCAACCGCGGCTGTGCGGAAACGCTGGTAAGCGGGTGGGCGCTGCGCGAAGCGCTGAACGTCGAGCCGGAGGCCAGTCTCAGCGCGGCGGTACAGGCCCGGGCCGACGAGGAAGCCGTTCAAGCCCTGATCCAGCGTGCGGGAGAAGCGCTGGGGCTCTTGATGCTCAATCTGCACCATACGCTCAATCCCTCGATGCTGATTCTGGGGGGCTCTTTGATGCGGTTGGAAGCGCGTCTGATAGAGCCGGCCCTGGCCTACTTCCACGACCATCAGAACGATCTGCTCAGGAAGTCCCAATCCGTTCCGATCAAGATCATCGAAGACAGCACGTTCCCTGCGGCCAGAGGCGCCGCCGCCCAGGTCATGGCCCGGGCGGCAATCGAGGTGTAGATGCCAATGGTCCGGCAGGGCGGATTCCTCAGCGGTGCCGAATCGCCACTCGGCTGGCGCCGTTGCCGCTGGGTTCGACCCGTATCTGCAGCGGAATTCGCTCGTGCATTTCCTGGACGTGGGAGATCACTCCGACCCGACGCCCTTGCGCCTGCAGGCCGTCGAGGGCATCCATTGCCAGTGCCAGCGACGCCGGATCGAGACTGCCGAAGCCTTCGTCGATGAACAGCGATTCGATCGCCAACTGGTGCGATGCCATCGAAGCCAGACCCAGGGCGAGGGCGAGCGAGACCAGGAACGTCTCGCCGCCGGAGAGCGAATGCACCGAGCGGCGTTCGTCGGCCATGTCGCCATCGATCACCAGAATGCCGAGCTCGCTGCCACCGCGCGTCAGCCGGTAGCGGGGCGTCAGCGCCCGCAAGTGCTGGTTGGCGTGGGTCAACAGGTGATCGAGATTGTAGGCCTGGGCGATGCGCCGAAACTGCTTGCCATCCGCGCTGCCGATCAGGTCGCCGATCAGCCGCCAGCGATTGAGCTCGTGCTGTGCCGCCTCGCGCGCCTGGGCGCCTTCGCGCTGGGCCTGGCGGCGGCGGTTGTCCTCGCGAAGCCGGTGCTGGGCCGCATCGCGACTCTCCTGACGCTCGTCGCGCTGTCGTTCCAACGCCTGCAGCGTCTCGCGCTGGCGGGCCAATTGCCCCGCCAGCTCGCGGCTGTTGGCCTCGTCGAGCAGGTCCTTCTCGTCCGATGCCGGCAGTAACCGGCGACGCTGATCGTGCAGCGCCTGTCGGCGCTCCTCCTGCTTGACGGTCGCGGCGGCCAGGTCGCGCTCCAGTCTGGTCAGGGCCTCCCGCCGCCGGCGATGATCCGCTTCGCTGACGGCCAGCAGCGCCTCGACCGTCTCGTCGTCGAGGGCAGGGCGTTCGCGGCGCCAGGCCTGCCAGCCGCCGTCGAGTTCGTCGAACTCGGCCTGGGCGTCTTGCTGGCGCTGTTCGAGATCCACCAGCTTTTGGCTCAGCTGCGCGTGGGTCTGGGCCAGCGTCTGCCAGCGCGCCTGATGCTCCTCGAGGGTCGCTTCCGCCTGCCGGCACTGCCGTTCCAGCGCTGCCTGCCAGGCCGGAACGGATTCGTGACTGCCAAGCCGGGCCGCCAGCCGACTGCCAATATCTTCCACCTGCTGCTGACGTGAAGGTAACAACGCCTCGAGCGCCTGCAGGCGTTGGCGATTCAGGGCGCGGCGCTCTTCCAGCTTGCCCAGCTCGAGCGACAGCCGTTGCCAGTCGGCTTCCAGCGGCTGCAGCAGGCGCTCCGCGTCGTCGAGCGCGGCGAGACGGTCGCTGGCCTCCTGCCATTGCCGATTCAGCCGTTCCCGCCGGCTCTCGAACCAGCCGTCGGCCGACTCGTTCCGGCGAAGCGCCGGGGCGTCGTCGTGGGCATCGATCGCCGCGCGGGCCTGATCGAGCTGCCGGGACAGCGTCTCGAGCTGGCGCTCTCTTTCCTGCATGCCCTGGCGACAGGCACGATAGTCGGCGCTGCACTGATGGTAGGTTTGCTGGGCACGCTCGACCTGCTGGCGCTGGCCTTCGAGCCGTTGCCGCTCCTGGCGCTCGATCGCCTCGATCATGGCGACGCCGGGGTGCGCTGGCGGTGCGTGCCGGAAGGGATGATCCGTTCCCCCACAGACCGGGCAGGGCTCGTCTTCCCGCAGGTATTGGCGCAGCTGTTCGACGCTCTCGCTCCGGGCCGCTCTTGCCGCTTCGATCTGATCGCGGATCGTCTCGTCTTCGGACTCGGCGGCCTTGAGCCGTTCCGCGGCCTGTCTGCCTTCGGTTTCCAGCGTCTTTAGCCGGTGGCGTTCGGCATCGAGCTGCTGGCGTGTCGCGGTCTGCTCGCGGTGCAGGCGTTCGCCTTCGCGCCAGTCATGCTGCAGGCTTTGCAGCGTTTGCAGCTCATGTTGGGCCAGGTCGCGTCGACGGTTCAGGCTCGCACGCAGCTCGTGGGCGCTTGGGTATGTGCTTGAGTGTTCGTTTGCGTGCTCGCCGGGCTCGTCGGTGGCTTCCAGCAAGCGCGCCAGCGCGGCCCGCTGTTCATCGAGACGCGCCTCGAGCGGCTGGCGTGTCCGTGTCAGTGCTTCGTGGCGCTGGTCATCGGCCAGTGCGGAGTCGGCGAGCTGGCGGTGTTCCTGCTGCTGCTGGGTGAGCTGCTGCCGCTGATATTCGAGATCGGCGGCCAGCCGGCGCGCTTCGTCCAGCAGCGGCTGGGCTTCCCGTTCGTCCTGCCGGGCCTGCTCGTGGGCTTGGCGCGCCGCGGCCAGCCGGGGCTCCAGAGCTTCGCGTTCGCGGTCGCCATCTTCGGACAGGCGGCGCTGTTCCGCCAGGGTCTGGCGATTGGCGGTCAAGATACGCTCAAGCGCCTGGCGTCGCCGAGCCCGTTCCCGCCACGGGGCCAGCTCGTCGAGCTGAGCGAGCTGGTGGCGCTCGGTCTGGTTCTGCTGCCACTCGTGTTCGGCCTGGCGCCAGCCGGCTTCCGCCTGCTGCCACGCCTGAAGGAGTTGAGCATCGCGTTCGAGCTCGATGCCTTGGGCCTGGTGGCGCGACAGTTCCGCCTGCAACTCGGCCAGCGCCTGCTCCTCGGCCCGGGCCTGCTGCTCGTAGGTGGTACGGGTGTCGGCGTCCACCGGCAGGGCGTCCGCCAAGCGGGTCTCGATGGCCTCGAGGGTCGCTTTGGCCTCGCGCACCCGTCGATAGGCGGCCTTCGAGATCTCGGAATAGTGCTGGGTATCGGTCAGGCGCTCGAGCAGTTCGCTGCGTTCGTTGTCGTCGGCCTTGAGAAAGGCGGCGAACTCGCTCTGGGCCAGTAACACGGCGCGGGTGAACTGGTCGAACTTGAGACCCAGACGCTCGGGCAGCAGCTTTTCGAACTCCCGCGTCTGGGCGGTGAGCAACTGGTTGGCGTCCAGGTCGGTGAGAGACTGCTCGGTCTTCTGCAGGCTGCCGTCGACCTTGTTGCGGGCACGGCGCACCGACCAGCGCGCCCGGTAGCGACGGCCATCACGGCCGACGAAATCCACCTCGGCGAAGCCGCTGGCGCAACCCCGCCGCAGCAGGGTGCGTGCATCGGCGGTGGTCAGCGTGTCGTCGTTGATATCGGCGATCTGGGAGTCCCGTCGGGGCGCCTGACGCAGGCGCGGCGTGCTGCCGTAGAGCGCCAGGCAGAGCGCATCGAGCAGCGTGCTCTTGCCGGCGCCGGTGGGGCCGGTGATGGCGAACAGACCCTGGTCGGCCAGCGGCGAGGCGGTGAAGTCGATCTCGTGGAGTCCGGCCAGCGAGGCGAGGTTTTCCAGGCGAATGGCGAGAATCTTCATGCCTTGTTTTCCACATCGTTCTCCTGTTGGCTTTCCGCGTCCTGAACCTGCTGCAGGAGGCTGGCGAAATCCGTCATCACCTCTTCCGGTGGTGCGTCGCCGTAGCGCGCCTGCCAGGTGCGGCCGAAGATCTCCTGTGGGGTCAGGCTGTCGAGATCGACACTGGCGTCCGCATCATCCTGCGAGCTGGCATTGGGATAGCGGCTGTGAATGCGCAGCAGACGCAGCGGCTTGCCATCCAGGGCGGTTTCGATGCGCGCACGCAGATCGGGGCGGGGCGCATCGAGATCGACCCGAATCTCCAGCCACGGCCAGCGTTCGCGAGGCATCGTGGCATCGGGGAGCGCGGCGTCCGTCTCCAGCGTCTCCAGCGCCTGTTCGACCTCTTCGAGACTGCCCGGCCCCACGCGTTGCAGCGCGACGTGTCGCGGGATCGGTAGCGTCTCGATCCCGCCCAGCGCTTCGCCGTCGAGGGTGAATTCGATCACTTGGTGCGGATAGTGGCTCTCGCTGAAATCGAGCGGCAGGGGCGAGCCGCTGTAGCGGATGCGTGGCTCGCCGACCTGCTGGGGCCGATGCAGGTGGCCAAGCGCGACGTAGGCGATCGATTCGGGGAACAGCGTCGCCGAAACCGACTCCTCGCCGCCGATGACGATGGGACGCTCGCTCGCCTCCGAGACGGCGGCGCCCTGAAGATGGGCGTGACTCATCGCCACCAGCGCCTGGCCCGGCTGGCGGCGTGCCTCGGCGGCTGAGATCAGTTCGCCATGCACCCGCGCGATGCCGTCGCGATAGTCGTCGATCTCGCCGCCGGTCACCTCCGCGGGGCGCAGAAAGGGCAGCGCCAGGCACCACGCCTTGAGCGCGCCGCCGGCGTCGTGCAGCGGCACCAGCAGGTGGTCGCTGTCGAGGCGGCCGTCGTCGAGCCAGTGCACGCGCCCTAGGGCGTGCGTCCTGAGGCTCTTCATCAGCGGCGCAGGCAGCTCGATGCGCGAGCCGCTGTCGTGGTTGCCGGCGATCATCACGATCTCTAGCGCCGGCAGCGCGGCGTGGGCGGCAACGATGAAGTCGTAGAGCAGTTCCTGGGCGCGTAGCGAGGGATTGACCACATCGAAGATATCGCCGGCGATCAGCAGTGCGTCGGGCTGGCGCTCGACGAGTGTCCCCAGCAGCCAGTCGAGAAAGGCGCGATGTTCGACATGGCGTTCCTGGCCATGGAAGGACTGGCCCAGGTGCCAGTCGGCGGTGTGGAGTAGTTTCACGGCGCGGCGCCCTGTTGCGTCTGAGAGAGTGAAGCGGCAAAAGCGTCGCCAAGTGTAACGCGACGTCGCGTCCGTTGAAGGCCGAATCGGACTTGAAGGGCGAATCGGGATTGAAAGGCGAATCGGGATTGAAAGATGAGTCTAGGTCGGAGAGCGGCGCGGCCGTGCATGAAACGGCAACAGGCCCTAGGCTGATGTCCTCAACCTGGATGGCGGGAGGCGCAGGATGGCGCTACATGAATGGAATCTCACGCCCGAGGCGGCGATCGCCTTGCAGAAGCAGCTGGCACCACGGATCGTCCGCGAGGAGGCGCTGGGAGAGGTCGGCCTGATCGCCGGCATGGATATCGGCTTCGAAGATGGCGGGGAGACCACGCGGGCGGCGCTGGTGCTGCTCGAATGGCCGTCGCTCACCTTGATCGAGCAGGTAGTGCATCGCGAGCCGACGCGCATGCCCTACGTGCCGGGGCTGTTGTCGTTTCGCGAGATTCCGGCGGCGCTGGGGGCGTTCGAGCAGTTGTCGCAGCGCCCGGATCTGATCATGGTCGATGGCCAGGGCATCGCGCATCCGCGCCGTCTGGGCATCGCCTCGCATCTGGGGCTCTGGCTCGATCTGCCCACCATCGGCGTGGGCAAGAGCCGGCTATGCGGTCAGTTTGGCGACGTGCCCTTGGAGAAGGGCGCATGGACGCCGTTGACCGACCGTCGGCGCGAAGAGGACCCGAACGACGTTGCCCTCGACGAGCGTGGCCGCGTCACCATCGGCGCGGTGCTGCGTTCGCGGGAGGGGGTGAAACCGCTGTTCGTGTCGCCGGGGCATCGAATGTCCCTCGATGGCGCCGTCGACTGGGTGGTGCGCTGCCTGGGCAAGACCAAGCTGCCGGAGCCGACCCGGCTGGCGGATCGGCTGGCATCCCGGCGCGGTTCGGTGGCAACCACCGGTCAGCTGCCGCTGTAGGAAACGGTGTCGCCATGGGGATCGTTCTGACCTCGGGGCGGTTCAAACGATATCCAGCGATACCGGCTCCTTCGGGGCGGGAAAGGCGTTGTCGAGCTGGGTGAGGTCGTCGCTGTCGAGCTCGATCTCCAGCGCGGCGGCATTGGCCTCGACATGAGCCAGGCTCGATGCCTTGGGAATCGCGATGACGCCTCGTGCTCCATCCTGACTGACACTGGTGGGGCGAATGACCCAGGCCAGCAGTACCTGGGCAGCGCTGACGCCGTGCTTGTCGGCGATGTCGTTGACCACGGACGAGGAGAGCAGCTTGGATCGCAGCCGCCCGCCCTGCGCCAGCGGGCAGTACGCCATCACCGGAATATGGTGATCCTGCATCCATGGAACGATATCGACTTCGGTGCCGCGGGAGCCGAGGTGGTAGAGCACCTGATTGGTGGCACAGTCGGCGGCGGCGGGCAGCGCCTCCATGGCTCTGAGGTTGCCGGCATCGAAGTTGGAAACCCCGAAGCGCCGGATCTTGCCCTGGTCACGCAGCCGTTCGAATGCCTCGAACGTCTCTTCGAGGGGAATGTTGCCGGGCCAGTGCAGTAGATAGAGGTCGATCGTGTCGATGCCCAACCGTTCGAGGCTGCGCTCGCAGGCCGCGATGGCGCTCTCCCGGCCGGCGTTCCAGGGGTAGACCTTGGAGACGATGAAGGCGTCGTCGCGCCGCCCGCGGATTGCCTCGCCGACGACCTCTTCGGCGCCGCCGTCGCCGTACATCTCGGCGGTATCGATGACCTCCAGCCCGAGATCCAGCCCATGGCGCAGCGCCGCGACTTCCTGCCGGCGCGGCACCTGGTTTTCTCCCATGTACCAGGTCCCCTGGCCGATGGCCGGAAGGAATATCGAGGGCGCTGCCTGGCTCTCTGGCAGCACGATGCACGGTGGCGTACTTGGGCGCGATGGCGTACTTGGCATGGAACCCCCTGTTCGTTAAGGCGTTGCTGTTATGCTGGCTGCCACTCGCGGGTTTCGCAAATGGCTTTGTCGATCACCCTATGGTTCGACGATCGTCTATCTCGGCAACCGTCTATCTCGACAATCGATTAATATCGCCGGGTGCCCGCGAGACGTCGATTGATTTCATGTGAATCGTTTTTCGACGGGTACGATCGCCTCATTCGGTTCACGTCCCTGACTCAGGAGCTCTCCGTCATCGACCTTTCATTTATCGGCCGCACGCGGGCCTGGCTGGAATCCTTCGTCGTCGCCCACGATATCTGCCCCTTTGCTGGCCGCGAATCGCGACGGGACGCCATCCGCTACGCGGTGGCCGATGCCACCGATCTCGAGGGGCTGCTCCACGAACTGGTGACGGAGTGCCGTCGCCTGGATGCCGAGCCCGGAATTGCCACCACGCTGCTGATCGCGCCGGCCGGCATGGAGGATTTCGACGACTATCTGGATTGGCTCGAGCTGGCGGAGCAACTGCTGGAGGAGCTCGAATACACCGGCATCTACCAGTTGGCCAGCTTCCACCCGGATTACGTCTTCGACGGCGTCGAGGCGGCCGACCCGGCCAATGCCACCAATCGTTCGCCTTACCCGATGGTGCATATTCTCCGGGAAGCGGAGCTCGAACGAGCGCTGGCGAGCTATCCCGATCCCGAATCGATCCCGCAGCGCAACATGGCAAAGTTGCGAGCGCCAGATTCAGAGGCGCTGAAGGTATCGCGCCGTGTCCTGGCGCGGGCGGGGTGCGAAGCACAGGAATAGGCTATGCTGGTCGGTGGCGCGGGTGTCACCGGATACGCCGCTGCGATCCTTTCAATCGCTTCGCCCTTGAATCATTCCTTTCGTTTAAATCCATTCCTCTTGTTTGAATCGTTTTTTGGAGAGACAGCCATGCAGAGCGTGACGCGAGGCGGCGTACCCGTCGAGGTGGGAGGCGACTTTCCGGTCGTCGGCGAGACGGCGCCTGCCTTTACCCTGACCGGTGGCGAGCTGGAAGGCGTGTCGCTGTCGGATTTTGCCGGGCGCCGCAAGGTGCTCAACATCATTCCCAGCGTCGATACCAGGACCTGTGCAATGTCCACGCGCAAGTTCAACGAATATGCCAGCGGGCTCGACAACACGGCGGTGCTGATCGTATCGGCGGATCTGCCGTTCGCGCAGAGCCGTTTCTGCGGCGCCGAAGGGCTGGACCGCGTGGTCACGCTCTCCTGCTTTCGCCATCCGGAATTCCGGGAGCATTACGGCGTCGCCTTGCAGAGCGGGGTAATGGCGGGGCTCTGCGCGCGGGCCGTCATCGTGATCGACGAGCAGGACAAGGTCGTGCATGCCGAGCTGGTCAGCGAGATCAAGAACGAGCCGGATTACGACGCGGCGCTGGATGCGCTCAAGGCGTAGCGAATTCGCGGCTCACGCGGGAGTCGGTGAGTCGGGGCGGATGACGTCTGGCGCAAGTGGTCTACACTGATCCTCATCCCATCCACCGCGATGGCCGATGACGTCGAAACGTCATAGCAAACCAGAAGGAGTTGACGATGACGATCAAGAAATTCGGATCTGCCGAATGGAAAGGCAGCCTGAAGAAAGGCAAGGGTGTCGTCTCCACCGAGAGCGGCGCGCTCAAGGAGAGCCCCTACGGCTTCAATACCCGTTTCGAAGGTCAGCCCGGCACCAACCCGGAAGAGCTGATCGCATCCGCTCATGCCAGCTGCTTCTCGATGGCGCTCTCCATGATGCTGGGCGAAGAGGGCATCGAGCCGGACAGCATCAAGACGGATGCCACCGTGATCATGGAGCAGGACGACAGCGGCTTCACCATTACCGAAGTCCAGCTCAAGACCGTAGCCAAGATTCCGGGGGCCGACCAGGCAACCTTCGACAGCGCCGCTCAGAAGGCCAAGGAAGGCTGCCCGATCTCCAAGCTGCTGAACGCCAGGATCTCGCTGGATGCCAAACTGGAAAGTTGAGCATCGGTGATGTCGAAAGCCGGCCCCGCGAGGCCGGCTTTTTTGTGTCGATCGGGAAAACCGACGCTCTCGGCGATACCTCCGAAGGGGTTGTCGCTTGACAACCCCACACTGACGGAACTTTTAAAGTCTGGTAATGTCATGGCCCCTTCATGCGGCGGACGGCATCCTCTGTCGAGCATCCGTGACGCACGTTGGCTACTGGACACTCGCACGTTTCAACGCCTCAGAAAAAAGAACACGGCTATGGCTAACGCACCTCAATACGATGCGGCTCCGTCGCGTCCGCTGTCACGCGGTGACATCAAGATCCTGTCGCTATCCGCCCTGGGCGGCGCGCTGGAGTTCTACGACTTCATCATCTTCGTCTATTTCGCCACGGTGATCGGCCACCTGTTCTTTCCCGCCGACATGCCGGAATGGCTGCGGATGGTGCAGACCTACGGCATTTTCGCGGCGGGTTATCTGGCGCGTCCGCTGGGCGGCATCATCATGGCGCACTTCGGTGACCTGCTGGGCCGCAAGCGCATGTTCACGCTGTCGATCTTCCTGATGTCGGTGCCGACGCTGCTGATCGGCTGCCTGCCGACCTACGAAACCATCGGTTATCTGGCACCGCTGCTGCTGGTGTTGATGCGTATCCTGCAGGGTGCGGCGGTTGGCGGTGAAGTCCCGGGTGCCTGGGTCTTCGTCACCGAGCACGTCTCGCGCAAGGACGTCGGCCTCGCTTGCGGCACGCTGGCCGCCGGGCTGGTGGCCGGCATCCTGATCGGCTCGATCATCTCGGCGTTTCTGAAGTCGTACTTTACCCCCGAAGAGATGACCGCCTACGGCTGGCGCGTGCCGTTTCTGATCGGCGGCGTGTTCGGCTTCCTGGCCGTCTACCTGCGCCGCTATCTGGAAGAGACGCCAGTGTTCGCCGAGATGCGTGCCAAGAAAGCGCTGTCCGAAGGGTTGCCGGTCAAGCGGGTGCTCAGCCGGCATCTGGATAGCGTGGTGCTGTCGATGGCGGTGACCTGGATCCTTACCGGGGCCGTCGTCGTGGTCGTGCTGATGACGCCGAGCCTGCTGCAGTCGCTCTACGACATCGATGCCTCGCTGGCCAACGTGTGGGCGATCGTCTTCGTGATCATCGGCTGCGTGGTCTCGGGCTGGTGCTGCGATCGTATCGGCAGCGGCATCACCATCATTCTGTGGAGCCTGCTGCTGGGAATCACCTACTGGATCATGATGCATACGGTACCGTCTCAGCCCGACCAGCTGATGCTGCTCTACTGCCTGGCCGGCTTCGGCGTGGGGATCGTCGGCGTCGTGCCCACCGTTGCCGTCAAGTCGTTCCCGGCCGCGGTGCGCTTTTCCGGGCTGTCGTTCTCCTACAACGTCGCCTACGCCATCTTCGGCGGCTTCACGCCCGTCGTCGTCTCGACGCTGATGGCTAGTCATCCCGCCGCGCCGGCATACTATATCGCCGCGCTGGCGCTACTCGGCGTAGTGATCGGCATCTTCCTGCTGCGGGCGCCGAGCGGCCAGCGCCTGGCGGTGATGCAGCACTGAAACCGATTCTCGAGCCCCGCGCCACGCCGACGCGCGGGGCTCGGGCTTCGCCCGGAATGACCGTGACGGCGCCCTGGGGCGTCGTCCTTCTGGAACACCGATATGGCTCACGATCCCACGACGATCCCGTCGCGCCCGCTCTCCCGCAACGATATCAGGACGCTCTCGCTGTCGGCCCTCGGCGGCGCGCTGGAATTCTACGACTTCATCATCTTCGTCTACTTCGCCACGGTCATCGGCCAGCTGTTCTTTCCACCCGACATGCCGGAATGGCTGCGCCAGATCCAGACCTTCGGCATCTTTGCCGCCGGCTATCTGGTCAGGCCGCTGGGCGGCATCGTCATGGCGCACTTCGGCGACCTGCTGGGGCGCAAGCGGATGTTCACGCTATCGATCCTGCTGATGGCGCTGCCGACACTGGCGATCGGTTGCCTGCCGACCTATCACGCCATCGGCTACCTGGCGCCGCTGGTGCTGGTGCTGCTGCGCATGCTGCAGGGCGCGGCGGTGGGCGGCGAGGTGCCCGGTGCCTGGGTGTTCGTCACCGAGCACGTCCAGCGTCGCCATGTCGGTCTCGCCTGCGGCACGCTGTCGGCGGGACTGGCGGCCGGTATCCTGATCGGCTCGCTGGTAGCGGCGATCATGAAGTCCCACTTCTCGCCGGCGGAGCTGGCCGACGGCGCCTGGCGGATCCCGTTCCTGCTCGGCGGCATCTTCGGCCTGGTGGCGGTCTATCTGCGCCGCTGGCTGAGCGAAACCCCGGTCTTCGCCGAAATGCGCGAGCGCCGTGCGCTGGCGGCGGAACTGCCGGTCAAGGCGGTGCTTCGCGATCACCTGGGCGGCGTGCTGCTGGCCATGGCGGTGAGCTGGATCCTGACCGCGGCGATCGTCGTGGTGATGTTGATGACGCCGCCGCTGCTGGCGGCGCAGTACGCCGGGCTGGATGCCTCGCTGGCCAACGTGGTGGCGATCCTGTGTCTGATCGTGGGCTGCGTGATCGCCGGCTGGTGCGCCGACCGGTTCGGCAGCGGCGCGACGCTGGTGGGGTGGAGCGCGCTGCTGGGGGCGAGCTACTGGCTGATGATGAGTGTCGTCGGTCAGCGTCCCGAGCAACTGATGCCGCTCTATGCGCTGGCCGGCTTCGCGGTGGGAATTACCGGCGCCATTCCGGCGATCGCGGTCAAGGCGTTCCCGGCCGCGGTTCGCTTCAGCGGGCTCTCGTTCTCCTACAACGTCGCCTACGCGATCTTCGGCGGCTTCACGCCGATCATCGTCACCACGCTGATGCGCTGGTACCCGATGTCGCCGGCGATCTATGTCGTTGCGCTATCGGCCATGGGCGTCGTCATCGGCCTGTTTCTGCTGCGTTCCCCGGCAGGGCGGCGGCTGGCCGTGATGCCTTCCTGAGCTTCGGCATCGTCGTGGCCGGTGTTCCGCGTACCAGGGTGCACACGACAAGTCGCACATAACAAGACGAAAAGGGGTGTGGCGTGGACGTCTCCCTCGAGCAGAAGACACTCAAGCTATCCATCGTCACGACGCTGGTCGTGGCGGGACTCGGCGTCGGATTCGGGCTGCTGTCGGGGTCGCATTCGATTCTGTTCGACGGCGTCTTCTCGTCGATCGATGCGGCGATGTCGCTGCTGGCACTGATGGTATCGAAACTGGTCGCCCGTGAATCGACGCGACGTTTCCAGCTGGGTTACTGGCATTTCGAGCCGATGGCGGCGGCGCTCAACGGCGCGATCCTGCTGCTGCTGTGCTTCTACGCCTTCCTCAATGCGCTCAGCACGCTGCTTCAGGGCGGCAACCCGCTGGCAGTCGACATGGCGATCGGCTACTCGCTGATCGTCTGCGTGATCTGCTACGTGATGGTGTTCGTCGAACGTCGGCTCAACCGTCAGGCCCGGTCCGACTTCGTGAAGATCGACATCCAGAACTGGCTGATGGCGGCACTGATCACCAGCGCCCTGCTGGTGGCGTTTGCCGCGGCGCTGGTGATGCAGGGGACGGCTCTCGCGCCCTAGATACCCTACGTGGATTCGACGCTGCTGGTGGTGCTGACGCTTGGCTTCATGCCGGTGCCGGCAGGCATCGTGTATCGCGCCATGCGGGAGGTACTGATGATGGCGCCATCGCGGCTCGACCGCGAGGTTCGCGAGGCGATGGCGCCAGTCATGCAGCGGCCGGGGCTGGAGCGCTTCGAGAGCTATGTCGCCAAGACCGGGCGGGTGCACAACATCGAGATCCACATCGTTACCACACCGGATTTCGCCAGCGGTAGCGGGATCGCCGAACTCGACCGGATCCGGGAAGAGATCGCCGAAGGTCTCTCCATCCCCGCCGAACAGCGCTGGTTTACCGTCTCCTTCACGGCGGATCCGCGCTGGCTTTGACCTCGCTGCCTGTGGCCTCGCTGGCCTCGACGTCGCTGATGTTGACGTCTCTGGCTGTGGCCTCTCTGGATTCAGCCTCGCGGTGCCTCGCGGCTTCTACCAGCGCTCGGATCAGTCGCTGCTGGGAACGGCTGAAGAGCAGGAATTCCGGGTGCCACTGCACGCCGATGAGAAACGGGTGGCGTTCGCTCTCGATCGCCTGCACGAGGTCGTCGCGGTCCTGGGCGACCACCTTGAGGCCGTCCCCGGGGCGATCCACCGCCTGGTGATGCAGGCTGTTCACGTGGCAGTAGCGGCGATTGAGAATGTCGGCCAGCTGGCTGAACGGTTCGATCTCGATTCGCTTACGGGGCAGCACCGTGCGCCGGTTCTTGATGTGGCTATAAGTCGTCTGGATGTCTTCGATCAGGCTGCCGCCGCAGTGGATGTTGATCATCTGGGCGCCACGGCAGATACCCAGGATCGGCACGCGGGTCGGCAGGTAGTCGGCCAGCAGGTCGAGCTCGAGCTCGTCGCGGGCGGGGTCGACGCGGACATTCAACTGAACCTCGCCCCCGTAGCGTTGGGCACCGATATCGTCGCCGCCACCGATGATCAGGCCATCCACCGCCTGCTGTAGCGGGCGCGCCGGAGAGATCCGCACCGGCATGCCGCCGGCGCGCCACACCGAAATCCAGTCGCACCACCAGGCCAGAAGGCTCTTGTGATCCGAGGTGGTGATGCCGATCAGCGGACGTCTCCTGTCGTTTCCTGGGGCTTCCCCCGAGACTGTCGTAGCGTGCTTCGGTGAAGCCATCAATGACGCATCCAGTGACGCAGGGAATCGAGCCAGCGGCTCAGGGTCGGCTGGGCGAGGTGCTCGCGATAGGCCGCGCTGCGTTCCGCCAGGCGATCCGGATCGGCGGCGAGACGTTCGACCTCTGCCCAGCGGTTCCACTCCACGCTCACGCCCCATTCCGGGTCGGAGAGCGCGGCGTTGGGCAGGCGATAGTGATAGGTCGGCCGTGGCTTGACCAGCGTTTCCCGTAGCAGCGCGTTGGGATGATCCGGCATCAGCCAGGCGAACAGCGGCAGCAGGTCCAGCTCCCGGTTGCGGGTCGGATTGGCGACCAGATAGTCGTCGATCAGATCCTGCAGGGTGGGGCGGTAGTCCGGTGCCAGTATCTTGCACGTGTAGTCGCTGTGAAACGGCCGCGTATGGGGCAGCATGTCCCGGGTCACGTCGACGACGATCTCGTCGCGCAGCCAGTCGGCCAGGATCAGATAGGCTCGCAGATAGGCCAGTATGCTCTCCACCTCGGGAGAAGGGATTTCCGGATTGAGATGGAGGCCGAAGCCGTAGAGCAGGCTGGCATCGGTGCCTTCCGCGCCGTGGCGGCGCAGCGCCGCGAACAGCTCGTCCAGGCGCGCCAGCTCGTCCCAGGGAATCGGCGGGCAGACGATCTCCGTCGGCACCAGGCCGGCGACCATATCGCCCAGCCATTCGCGGGTACGGCTGTGCACGCTGGCGCGCAGGTGCTCGCCGAAACCCGGCGGCTGACCATCAGTGGTACGAGCGCGATCGAGCAGCTGTTCGTCCGGGTGGACATACTTGCTGTCCAGCTCGATGTGGAACGTGCCCCATGGTGTTCCGGTGACCTGCAGTCGATGCGCGCTGTGCTGTTCGACACGACCACCGAAGGTCATTTCGACCAGACGCGCCGCCTGGATCGGCCCGATGCCGGCGAACTCGAGCTCGACGCCGACCCGGCGCGGTTGGCCGTCGGTGTTGGTGGCGTGCGGTGGAGCGGTGAGAGGCAAAATGGGCTCCTTGCCGATCGCTGTCGTGGTGATGGCTGTCGCCTCGATGGCTCGAGTCCGGATATGGGGCGAATGCGCGCCGGAAGCGGGTAAAGCGGCGTTGGCAGAGCGAGAAGTCATTGCTCCTAGCCTAGCAGTCCTGACGCAGGATGACAGTCGACGATCAACCCCAGTGCGCCAGGATGACGCCACCCAGAATCAGGCCGCCGGCCAGCAAGCGTTCGCGGTGCAACGGCTCCTTCAGCCAGACGATACCGATGGCAATGGCGAACAGCACGCTGGTTTCCCGCAGCGCCGCCACCAGCGCGATCGGCGCCTGGGTCATGGCCCAGATGGTGATGCCGTAGGCACCGATGGAGAGGGCGCCGCCGAGCAGGCCGACCCGCCAGTAGCGGGTCAGCTCGGGCAGGGCGCGGACGCCACGCATGGCGACCAGCGCCAGCAGCATGCCGAAGCCATCGAACAAAAACAGCCAGACCACGTAACCGATCGCATCGCCGTTGGCGCGGGCACCGCTGCCGTCGGCCAGCGTATAGCCGGCGATGAAGACGGAGGTCGTCAGCGCGTTGATCAGCGAGGCGCGCTCCAGCCGCGGCCCCGTGCCGCCGCGAAAAGCCATGCACAGAATGCCGAGCACCAGCACCGCGATACCCAGATAGCCGATCCATGACGGATGTTCGCTGAGCGCGAAGACGCTGATCAGCGTGACCAGCAGGGGCGCGCAACCGCGAGCAATCGGGTAGATCTGGCCGAGATCACCGACCCGATAGGCGCGGGCCAGGAACACGTTGTAGCCGATATGCAAAAGCGTCGATACGGCCAGCCACGGCCAGGCGGCCGGCTGAGGCAGCGGCACGAAGGCCACGCCGGCGAGCGCGATCACGGCGCAGGCGGCCTGGATCAGCGAGATGCTCAGCAGTCGGTCCAGGCCGACCTTGACCAGAGCGTTCCAGCTGGCATGCATCAGAGCACCGGCCAGCACGGCGAGGAAGACGGGTGTCGTCAATGGAAGTCCTTGTTGCTACGGTTATTGTTATTAGTCACTGCGGAGGTCGTCATGGCTACCGTGAACGTTGCCATTGGCTGCCACGGAGGCAGTGATGGCGGCGACGACATGGTTGACACGAGAACGTCCCATCTTGCCACAGGCACCGGGTGATCGTCGTCCCGCACCACGGTAGGATGGCGTCTTTGTCGAAGCCTCATCGACCCTCGATCCAAGAACCCGGGAGAGCGGATGTTCAGCGTCCTGCATGCCAATCACCTCGAAGACCTGCACGATCTGGCACTGGCGTTGATCAAGCGCCACCGGTTGCCGCCGCTGACCCCGGAAACCTTCCTGGTGCAGTCCAACGGCATGGCCCAATGGCTGCGCCTCTCGCTGGCCGAGGCCGACGGCATCGCCGCCTCGGTGGATTTCCCGCTGCCGTCGAGCTTCGTCTGGCGTGCCTATCGTGCGGTGCTCGAACAGGCCGGAGAAGACGGCGAAAGCCGGCCGATTCCGCTGCATTCGCCGTTCGACAAGCGCCCGCTGGCATGGCGCATCCTGCGGCTGCTGGAAGGCGAGATCGCCAGCGACCCGGTCACCTTCGCGCCGCTCGCCCACTATCTGAGCGCCGGGCTGGAAAGCGCTACGGCGGGCCGACCGCACGGCGACGAGGGTGCCGAATCGTCTGCGGCGATGGAGGAGGGCACGCAGCGCCGGGCCGCCGAGCAGGCCGAGCGCAAGCGCTGGCAACTGGCGGTGCGTCTGGCGGATCTGTTCGACCAGTATCTCAACTACCGCCCCGACTGGCTGGCCGCCTGGGAAGCGGGGGAGGACGCTCCGGCCGACCTGCCCGCCGACCAGCGCTGGCAGCCGGCGCTATGGCGAGCGTTGATCGCCGACGCCGACCCGACCGAGCGAGCGTTTCACCGCGCCAGCCTGCATGGTCGTTTTCTGCGCGCCGCCAGACAGCAGGAGAGCTGCCCGCCAGGGTTGCCGCCCCGGCTCTTCGTGTTCGGCATCTCGGCGCTGCCTTCCCAGACGCTGGAGGCGCTGCACGCGCTTTCCGGCGTCATCGACGTCTTCCTGATGATCACCAATCCGTGTCGCCATTACTGGGGCGACATCGTCTCCGACCGGGAGGCGATCAAGCGCGCCGGGCGGCTCTCCGCCGAGGCGATGGCACGACAGCAGTCCCGGCACCCGGAAGCGCCATGGCTCGAGGCGCTGGACGAGGAGGCGCTGCACCTTCAGGCCAATCCGCTGTTGGCTGCCTGGGGCGCGCAAGGGCGGGATTTCATCGTCGGCCTCTACGAGTTCGAGAGCCAGGATGGCGGCTTCGACGTCGAGACCGACCTGTTCCGCGATCCGGTCGATGAAGCGCATCCCGAACGGGCGCCGCTGCTCAACCAGCTGCAGCAGGACATTCTCGATCTCAGGCATCCCGGAGAACGAACCCGGGAAAGCGGCAAACGGCTGATCGCCCCGGACGACGCCTCGCTGTCACTGGTCAGCGTGCACTCGCCGCTGCGCGAGGTGGAGGTACTGCACGATCGGCTGCTGGCGGCGTTCGAGGAAGCCAGCAGCCAGGGTACGCCGCTGCGGCCCCGGGACATTCTGGTGATGGTGCCGGAGATCGACGTCTACGCGCCCTACATCGAGGCGGTCTTCGGTCAATTGCCGTCCAACGATCCCCGCCATATTCCGTTCACCATCGCCGATCAGGTCGCCAGTGAAGCGCATCCGATGATGGTGTTGATCCTGTCGCTGCTGGAGCTTCCCGAACGGCGGCTGGGCGTGAGCGAGCTGCTCGATGCGCTGGACGTTCCGGCGTTCCGGGCACGCTTCGCCATCGAGGAGTCGGAATTGCCGCGCCTGCGCCAATGGCTGGCGGAAAGCGGCGTGCGCTGGGGGCTATCCGGCGCGCACCGCCGCTCGCTCGGCTTTCCGGCATTGCATGAAAACAGCTGGGCGTTCGGGCTCGAGCGCATGTTGCTGGGGTATTCCACCGGCCCGTTACCCGCCAGCGCCGCGTGGCAGTTCGACGAGATCGTGCCCTACGACGAGGTGGGCGGGCTGGAAGCGGATCTCGCCGGGCGGCTGGCCGAGCTGATACGCATGATGGCCGCCCAGTGCGAGGCGTTGAGCGCCGCCGTCACGCCGGAGGGGTGGCTGGCGCGCTTGCGACACCTGATCGACACGCTGTTCGCCCCCACGGCGCTGGACGAACACGACGTGCTGGCGCGGGTGGATCAGGCGCTGGGCCGCTGGCAGCAGAGTTGCGAACTGGCCGCCTTTACCCAGCCGATCGGCCTCGCCGTGGTGCGCGACGCGCTCAGGGCGGAGCTCGACGAGGGCGGCCTGGCCCAGCGCTTTCTGGCCGGCAAGGTCAACTTCGCCACGCTGATGCCGATGCGCGCCATTCCGTTCCGGCAGGTCTACCTGCTGGGGATGAACGACGGCGCCTATCCCCGCACGCACCAACCGCAGGATTTCGACCTGATGGCGCAGCGCCCGCGTCCGGGGGACCGCTCCCGCCGCGACGACGACCGCTACCTGCTGCTCGAGGCACTGCTCTCCGCCCGCGAACGGCTGACGTTCTCCTGGGTCGGCTTCGATCAGCGCGACAACACCCCACGACCGCCCTCGGTGCTGATCGGCGAACTGCTCGACACGCTGGAGCAGGGCTGGCGGCCGGACTCGGGCGACGCTTCGACACAGGACGACGAAGCGGCGCTGGCGGCGAGGCTGATCGAGGCGCATCCGTTACAGCCGTTCTCGCGGCGCTATTTTCACGCCGACGATCCGCGTTACACCTTCGATACCAGCTGGGAGCCACTGCATCTGCTGGCTGAGAACCCAGACACCGAGATGGCGCAGCCAGCGGCGCCGGATGCCGTGCCCGCGCCAGCGGAAGCGCTCGGGCTTGCCGATCTGCAGCGGCTGTTGCGCCGGCCTTGGAGCGTCTACCTTGGCCGCCTGGGAGTGCGCTTCCAGGATCCCGACGTGCCCGACGAGGACAGCGAGCCGTTCATTCTCGATGCCCTAGAGGATCACACGCTCAAGCGCGAGCTGCTGGATGCCGGCCGTCGCCACGAGCCGCTGGCGCAGGTCGCCGACCGGCTGCGTCTGGCAGGGCGGCTGCCGGCGGCGGGTTTCGGCCTGGCGACGATCGAGCCGCCGCTCAGGCGCCTGCAGACCCAACTGGAGAGCTGGCATCGCCGGGTCGACGGCGCCGAAGCGCTGACACCGCCCATGCTGCGGTTCGCGATCGACGCGACGACCGACTGTCCCGCGCTGGCGCTGGAGGCCAGAGTCGACGGTCTTTATCTCGATAAAAGCGATGACCGCGACAAAAACGATGAGGGTGACAAAAACGATGACGGCGGGAAGGCAGGCAGTCTTGGCCTGGTGACGCTGGAGACCAGCCACTTCGGCCATTTCAAACCCGATGGTAAGGGCTCGGGAGACGGCCCGTGGAAGAAGCTTGGCAAGCCGCATCGACTCTACGCGGGCTACGTTCGTTGGCTGCTGGTCAACGCCAGCGGAGAGTCACCCTGCCGGTGGACGGCGATTTTCGAGGACCGCTGGCTGGAGTTCCCGACGCTGGAGAGGGCGCAAGCGCGGGCGAGTCTCGGCCACTGGCTTCGCACCTGGTGGCGCGCCTGGTGCGCGCCGCTGCCCGCCAGCGATGCGCTGGTCAAGACGCTGTGGAGCCTGGCCGATCGCGAGGCGCTCGGCGGGCTGGCGGCGGGGGAATCGCTCGATCCCGGCTGGCGCGACCAGCTGGCGGAAGCGTACGACGAGGGCGGCTTCGGCATGCCGTCGCTGGCCCAGCGCGAAGGCGGACTTGGCCAGCTGTGGCCGGATTTCGAGACGTTCGAGGCGGCCGGTGGCGTCCGCGAGAGCGTGGCCCACTATCAACCGATACTGGAGATCCTGTTGCGAGCGTCCCAGCAGACCCATTCCCATTTCCGTTCCCAGGCGGTGGCAACGCCAGCGTCATCGAAGCCGTTATCGAAACCCTCATCGACCCGGTCTCGAGGGGGGGCGAGCGAATGAGCGGTGTCACGAATGAAAACCGGGAACAAACCGTCCCGCTCGAGCTCGTCGGCCTGCCGTTGATCGGCCATCATCTGATCGAGGCCAGCGCCGGCACCGGCAAGACCTTCACCCTGGCCGCGCTCTACGTGCGACTGGTGCTGGGGCCGCTGCCCGGCCGCGAGACGGTGGATTTCCCCCGGCCGTTGACGCCGCCCGAGATCCTGGTCGTGACCTTCACCGAAGCCGCCACTGCCGAGCTGCGCGGGCGTATCCGGGCGCGTCTCAAGCAGGCCCGCGACTGGCTGCTGGCAAGCGCCGAGGATCGCCACGATCCGGTACTGGCCGAACTGCTGGAGCCGCTGGCCACGGCGGGCGAGACGGCCTGCCGCAGCGGCGCCCGGCGGCTGGACCAGGCGGCGCGGCTGATGGACGAGGCGGCGATCTTCACCATTCACGGCTTCTGCCAGCGCATGCTGACCCGCCACGCCTTCGACGCCGGCGCACGCTTCTCCGCCGAGCTGCTGCAGGATGGTCAGGCGCTGCTGGCTCGGGCGGTGGAGGATTACTGGCGGTGCGAGTTCTATCCGCTCGACGAGCGCTGGCAGCGCCAGATCCGTTCGCAGTGGAGCGGGCCGGAAGCGCTGGCGGCCGCGTTGCGGCCATTGTTGAAGGATGGCGAACCCCAGCCGCTGTGGGTCGCCGGCGAGGCGGTGGAAGCGCCGGACTCCCTGACCGCGCTGTTCGCCGAGCTGGAAAGCGGGCTGCACGAACGGGAGTCCATCGAAGCGGCGCTGGCGGCGGCCTGGGATCGCGATGCCATCGGCGCCTTGATGGCCGAGGCATTCCACGATGGCGTGCTCAACAAGAGCCGGTTCAAGCCCGACGAGCTGGCCGATCGGCTGGCGGCGTTCGAAAGCTGGCTGGCCCGGGGCGAGTTCGAGGCCGCCGAGGAGATCACCGACAGCAGCGGGCGCTTCTGGCTGAGTCAGGAGAAGCTCGCGGGGGCGCTGCTGAAGAGCGCGGCCCAGAAAGGGCTGACAGCGCCAACGCACCCGTTCTTTGCCCATCTCGATCGCCTCGCCGCCCACGGCCGGCCCTTCGACGCGGTCGCCCGACAGGTGCTGGCCCACGCCCGCGACCGCATCGCGGTGAGCTTCGCTGCCGACAAGCGCCGCCAGGGGCTGTGGGAGTTCTCGGACCTGCTCAATGATCTCGATGCCGCCCTGGCACGGCCGGCCCCGTCATCGGACGGGCCAGCGGGCATAGTGGCTACAGAGAGCGAAACGAGAGCCGACGACAGCGCGGCGCTGCGGCTGGCGGCGCGCATCCGCCACGAGCTGCCGGTGGCGCTGATCGACGAATTTCAGGATACCGATCCGGTCCAGTATCGGATCTTCTCGAACATCTACCGTGCGCCGGAGAGCGATCCGGCCACGACAGCGCTTTTAATGATCGGCGACCCCAAGCAGGCGATCTACGCCTTTCGCGGGGCCGATATCCATACCTACCTGCGCGCGCGCCGGGCGACGCCGAGTCGCTTCACGCTGATGCGCAATTTCCGCTCGACCCAGGCCATGGTCGAGGCCACCAATGCGCTGTTCCGGGGTCATCCGCAACCCTTCGGCAGCGACGAGATTCCGTTCGTCGCCGTCGAGTCGAACCCCAAGTCGACGCGGCTGGTCGACCGGGGCGGCCAGCCGGTAGCGGCGCTGGGCGTCTGGTGGCCGGATACCGAGCGCCATTCCCGCGGTGAATACCAGAACGTGATGGCGGCGGCGACGCGGGCGGAGGTGCAGCGGCTGCTGGAAGGCGCATGGCGGTTCGAGGGGGCGAAGGGCGAGCGCCCGGTGCAGCCCGCCGACATTGCCATTCTGGTCCGCCATGGCGGCGAGGCGCTCAAGGTTCGCGCGGCGCTCGCCGAAGGCGGTATCCGCAGCGTCTACCTGAGCGAGCGCTCGAGCGTGTTCGATACGCCCCAGGCGTTCGAGCTGCTGCAGCTGTTCGAAGCCGTGGCCCAGCCGCGTCAGGACGCCAGGCTCAAGGCGGCGCTGGCGACCAAGCTCCTCAACGACTCGCCGCAGGCGCTGGAGCCGCTGCTGGCCGACGAACTGGCGTGGGAGCGCGAGGTCGAGCGCTTCAGCGACTACCACCGCCAGTGGCAGCGGCGCGGCGTGCTGCCCATGCTACGCACCGTCATGCGGGACTTCCGTATCGCCGAGCGGCTTGCCCAGCGTACCGACGGCGAGCGGGCGCTGACCGATCTGCTGCATCTCGGCGAACTGGCGCAGAACGCCCAGCAGCGGCTCGACGGTGAGCAGGCGCTGCTGCGCTGGTGGCATCGCGCGTTGCAGGAAGGCGTCGAGACGCTGGACAGCCAGGCGCTCAGCCAGCGTCTGGAGAGTGACGAGGATCTGGTCCGGGTGATCACGGTGCACAAGTCCAAGGGACTCGAATATCCCATCGTGCTGCTGCCGTTCATCTGCTCGCACCGCCCGGCGGAGCCGGACCGCCAGACCGGGCTGCTGGCGTTGAAGTCGCCGGAGGGCGAAGGCAGCGTGATGGTGGCGTCGCCGGACGACGCCCAGCAGCGCGAGGCCGATCTGGCCCGTCTCGACGAGGATGTAAGGCTGCTCTATGTCGCCCTGACCCGCGCCGCCTACGCCTGCCGATTGGGCGTGGCGCATGTCGGCCGCGGTCGTGGCAAGAGCGGCTGCCTGCACGAGACGGCGCTGGGGCGGCTGCTGGGCAGCGACAAGGAAGACGACGGCGCGGCGCTGCTGGGACGGTTGAAAGAAGGCCAGCAAGCCGGGTGGCTGGCGATCGAGCCCCCGCCCGAGGCGCCGGTTCACCGGCTGCGAATCGATGCGTTCGCACCGCAGACCAAGCCGGCACGCGTCTTTCGGGGGCAGATCGATGACGACTGGTGGATCGCCTCCTATACCTCGCTGATTGCCGACGCGCGCCGGGCCCTGGGCGATACCGACCGGGGAGAGGAGGCGTGGCACCGCGACACGAACGGCGAAGGCGGCGGAGAGGATGCGGCGGCAGCCAGCGAGGATTTGCCGGCGACGCTGGACATCGAGGTCAGCCGCGAGCGCGATCCAGTACCGCGGCCCAGCATCCGTTCGCTGCTCGACTTCCCGCGAGGCCCGCGGCCGGGCACCTTCCTGCACGGCTTGCTGGAAAGGCTCGATTTCGATCGCCTGGAAGACCCGGCCTACGCCGTGGCGTTGCGCCGCGATATCGAACGGCGCCTGGCGATGAGCGGCTTCGACGCCGATTGGGCGTCGCTGCTGCACGCCTGGCTGCTCGAACGGCTGCGGCTGCCGCTGATGCATGTCGATGGTCACCCGGTGCGTCTCGACCGGCTCGAGGCGTGGCGTACCGAGCTGGAGTTCTGGCTGCCGGCCTCGGACGCGTGGAGCGAACCGCTGGACCGGCTCGTCACCCGGCTCGAACCGTTGCCCGGACTGCGGCCCCGGCTGGCGCCGCGCAAGCTCAACGGCATGCTCAAGGGGTATATCGACCTGACCTTCGA
>Ga0208300_100585_pt1 | contig 23975 bp, 20 predicted proteins | sample 23_taG_FD_184096 | JGI IMG/M metagenome (GOLD analysis project Ga0208300, IMG submission 184096) | Marine viral communities from Cariaco Basin, Caribbean Sea - 23_WHOI_OMZ (SPAdes) (version 2) | ecosystem: Environmental > Aquatic > Marine > Oceanic | place: Caribbean Sea: Cariaco Basin...
AAAAACGGCAAATCAGCGTTTTTACTCGCCATTATCAGATGCCAGCCATGCTCGCAGCAAATAAAGACTTGATTGCCACTTTGCCGACACGCGTGGCTCGTATGCAGGCCAACAACGACAGTATCATTATGGAAGAGCCGCCATTTTTTATTCCTGAATTTGAGCTGACGATGGCTTGGTCACCACTACTTCAGCATCATCCAGCCCATCGCTGGCTGCGCCAGTTGATCATGCATGTGGCGCGGCAGGTCGTGGCTGAGGAAGAGAATCCGCCACAAGAGATTCCTGTTATTAACCATTTATTTTAATAGTATTTTTCGAGATTTAAAAAACACATAGCAGGCAGCTTAATTGTGTTGTCCTTATGAATTTATATGCCATGAACCAGCCATTCGGCTGGTTTTTTTTATTTAGTGTATCTACGAAGTATCTTTTTTTTATTTAGACATTATTAATAATACAGTCACACTATTAACACGTTCAACACACTTCACAATATATTGTAAAACTCCTCGCCAAATACCTTGTTATTATAGCCACAGATAGAAAACGACCTACCGATAAAACGAATCGTACTATCGATGAAGCACTAAACAATCAAAAGTACCAAACAATTAAATTAAAAGTGACAATAATACTAAATACATAAAACCAAATAATAAGGACATCCACATGTCAGATATTACTACTGTAAACCCAGCCACGGGCGAAGACATTAAAAATTATGATTATATGACCAACGACGAAGTTAACAAAATTGTTGATGCCTCACATAATGCATTTTTAGAATGGCGTACGGTGAGCCATGAAGAGCGTGGCCGTATCATTCAATCTATCGGTGACAAGCTGATGGAATATAAAGAAGAGCTGTCTCGCCTTATGACTGAAGAGCGCGGTAAGCTCTATGGGCAAAGCCAGCAAGAAGTTGATCTATGTAAAGCAATTTGTGATTACACTGCTGAAAACGGTGTTGCTGCGCTTGCGGATGATGAGCGAGATATCGAAAGCATGAAAAAAGGTATCGTGACTTATCAGCCAATTGGTGTTATCTATGGTATGCAGCCATGGAATTTCCCAGCGTATCAAGTATTCCGTTATGCCATTGCTAACTTGATGGCAGGTAACAGCGTGCTACTTAAACATGCAGCAAACGTCACAGGTTCTGGCTTATTGATCGAAAAAATATTCCATGAGTCTGAACTGCCAAATGATTTGTTCCGTACGATTTTGATTGACCATGACCAATCAGAAAAATTGATTGAAAATGACAAAGTACGCGGCGTAACACTCACAGGTAGTGATGCTGCTGGTCGTATCGTTGGTCAACAAGCGGCCAAAGCAATTAAGAAATCAGTATTAGAGCTTGGCTCAAATGATGCCTTTATCGTACTAGAAGACGCTGATATCGAAACCGCTGTAGAGACCTGTACCCAAGCCCGTTTAGTCAATAACGGTGAAACTTGCGTAGCAGCGAAACGCTTCATCGTGGTCGATAGCGTGTATGACGAATTCCGCAAGCGTATCGTAGAAAAATTTGAAGGTACAAAATCTGGCGACCCAATGGATGACAGCTCAGACATCGGTCCATTAGCGCGTAAAGACTTACAAGAAAAACTGCATGAGCAGGTTGAAGACAGTGTAAAAAAAGGCGCGACCATTGCCGTCGGTGGTGAGCTGCCAGAAGGTAAAGGCAGTTTCTATCCAGCCACTATCTTAGAAAATGTCGAGAAAGGTCAACCTGCCTACGACGACGAATTATTTGGTCCTGTAGCATCACTAATCCGTGCGAAAGACCAAGACGATGCAATGCGCATTGCCAACGACAGTCGTTACGGCCTAGGCGGCGCTATCTTCTCAAAAGATGAAGAAAAAGCCATTCGCTTAGCCAGTGAGCAATTCGATACTGGTATGGTCTATATCAATGGTTACGGTCTTGCCAATCCTGCACTGCCATTTGGTGGTGTGAAGAACTCAGGCTATGGTCGCGAGCACGGCGGCTTTGGTATTAAAGAGTTTGTAAACATTAAAGCAGTACACGTATTTGGAAAATAACAGTGAATAACACGTAAAACTGTTAAAGACTAAAAAGAAAAACCCAGCTATTAAGTAGCTGGGTTTTTTTGTGTGGGTAAAAATAATATCTTAAAACAACTAAGCGTCAATCAATAGACGTAAGGGCAGGGCAGGCAAGATACTAGAGGCTTGCTCACTTGGCGTTAATGACACGCCGCCAATAGCAATTTGTAATATCGTCCACGGCAATAGTTGATGCTCCAGCACTTGTACGCGCTTTTGCAAACTATCAGGCGTATCGGTATGACGAATAGGCAAGACCGCTTGGCTTAACACTTGTCCTGCATCCAGCTCGGCGGTGACCACATGGATACTACAGCCGTGCTCACGCTCACCTGAGCAGAGTACACGGGTATGCGTGTCTAGCCCTTTATAGGCCGGGAGTAGTGATGGGTGCAAGTTAATCATCGGTGCAGGCGCGTTATCAATAAAGTCTGCACTCAATACCCGCATAAAACCAGCCAAAACGATTAGATCAGGTTGCCACGCTTCAAGCTGTGCGGTGGCGTGCTTTTCAAAGGTTTTGATGCCCATGCGTTTGCCACTAGCAACGTGCGACAAGACAGCAACCGGAATGGCTGCATCGGTCGCACGTGTTAACGCATAAGCATCGTCGCGATTACTAATGACGCCAACGATCTCAATCGGTAGCGTCCCTGCTTGCATGGCGTCTATCAAAACCTGCAGGTTACTGCCGCTACCAGAGACCAATACCGCCACGCGTAGTGGCTGATGGTGAGCTGTATGATGGCTATCTGACATTAACGGTATACCACGGCATCGGCTTCACGTTTGACCATTTCGCCGAGTTGCCAAGCGTTTTCACCAGCGTCAGTCAATGTTTTGATCGTTGCTTCAGCTTTATCTTTAGGCACCACGATGACAAAACCAACGCCGCAGTTAAAGGTGCGGTACATCTCACTTTGCTCGATATTGCCTTGGGTCTGTAACCAAGTGAATAACTCTGAGAACTGCCAGCTGCTGGTATCGATGCTAGCCGCTAGGTCATCAGGGAGCACTCGTGGCAAGTTGTCAGTGAGACCGCCACCTGTGATGTGTGACATGGCATGAAGCGCTGAGCTACCAAGGGTATCCTGCAATGCCTTGATTGCTTTAACATAGATACGAGTCGGTGCCATCAAGGCATCTTGAATAGGTTGACCATCTAGTTGCTCATCGCTAGTAGCCACGTCAATACCGCTAACTTCGATGACCTTACGCACCAATGAGTAGCCATTTGAGTGCGCGCCACTCGAAGCTAGGGCAATCAGAACATCGCCTTCGCTGACGTTTTTGCCTGTGATGACCTCGCTTTCTTCGACCACACCCACGCAGAATCCAGCGAGGTCATAATCGTCGTCTTGATACATACCTGGCATTTCAGCAGTTTCACCACCGATAAGTGCACAGTTTGCAAGTTTACAACCATCGCCAATACCAGTGACCACAGTCGCTGCGACATCGACGTCCAGCTTGCCTGTTGCATAGTAATCTAAGAAAAACAATGGCTCAGCGCCGCATACAAGCAAGTCGTTGACGCACATAGCGACCAAATCGATACCGATGGTGTCGTGACGTTGTAGCTGCAATGCCAATTTAAGTTTGGTGCCGACACCGTCCGTTCCTGATACCAGTAGAGGCGAGGTGTAACCAGTCGGAATACGACAAAGCGCTCCAAAGCCGCCAAGTCCGCCTACAACCTCAGGGCGAGAGGTGGCTTTTGCCACTGATTTAATACGTTGAACCAACGCATCGCCAGCATCAATATCAACGCCAGCATCTTTGTAGCTTAAAGAAGGCTTGTTACTCATGGTCATCTCACAAAATTTATAAGGAATGAAGGTGGGTCAAAAAGCGAGTTGGTTGTGATAACTCTGAAGGTCGTGGGCGCATTATACCCAAAAACCGCCCTGACTCGCAAAGCAACTTGCCACTTATTCGCTATATTTGCATCAGTTTGCGCCAGATCGTCAGCGGTTGCCAAAAAACCCTTATCAAACCATAAAACATCATGACTATAGTGAATTGACTAAAAGTGACTGTTACCTGTGATCGCACCATATGGTTTTGCTGGCATGTTACTACTTACAATCATATAAGAAACAAAAAATGACGGATTTTTTGCTGTACTTTGCGATAATAGAACGCAAAATCATTGTCAATCACTGTTTACTATTTTTATTAGCCAATCGCAGGGTTACCCACCATGATAAACCAAACCATAGATCCTTTTTTTCGGCGCTTATTTATTGTGGCGGCGATGGTGGTGGCGCTTTTTTTATTGTATTTGATGATGCCAGTCATTATTCCGTTTGTTTTTGCTTTTGTACTGGCGTATTTGTTTAATCCGCTGGTCAAGCGCCTATCGAAATATATCAAGCGCTGGGTGGCGATTATCATTGTCTATGCCACCATCACGCTGGGTATGGTGCTGCTGCTTTGGTGGCTGGTACCGACGTTATGGCATCAGTTGCAAGCGGCTTGGGAATATCTGCCAAAGGTGCTAAATTGGTACAATCAAGTCGTGCGTGAATGGTTTGCTAATAACAGCCGTATTCGTTTGCCGGAGCTAGAAGCCAAAGGATTTTCTGAAACCTTGGTCGACTATATGCAAACGAACTATAAGTTTGCAGATGCCAGTACGATGATGAGTCAAATCATCGCCTCTAGTATGAGTTTTATCAACAATGCAGGTCTTATCGTATTGGTACCGATTTTGACTTTTTATTTTTTATTCAACTGGGATCAGCGGTTGCAGACTTGGAAGATGGCCATACCAGCACCCTATTGCAAAAAAGTGTTACAGGTAGCGCATGAGTGCGACCGTGCATTGATGGCATTTATCAAAGGTCAACTGCTGGTCATGGTACTACTGGGCGCGATATATGCGGTGCAGTTGCAGCTTATCGGCCTTGAGCTAGGTCTGATCATCGGGATGGTGGCAGGTATCGCAAGTTTTGTGCCTTACTTGGGGTTTGGTATCGGTTTTATCGCGGCCATTGTCGCCTGTTTGTTTCAGTTTGGGTTAGACTGGACCTATTTGGCATTGATTGTTGGGGCGTTTTTGGTGGGGCAAGCAGCAGAGGGCTATATCCTGCAGCCACTGTTGTTGGGGGATAAGATTGGTCTATCGCCGCTGTGGGTCATCTTTGCGGTATTGGCAGGGGCAAGCTTATTAGGCTTTGTCGGGATGCTGATTGCACTGCCTGTGTCAGCTGTCCTGAATGTGTTGTTTCGCCATTTGTATGATTATTATCGCTCAACCGATCTGTATAAAGGCCACAAGCAACTGACATTGTTTAAGGATCAATGATTCATGTGTCTTAGTGTTTGATTTACCCCGTGGTTATCACCATTTTAAAATGAGAATGCGTCCGAATGATGAGTGATAAAAGTTATAACATGGATTGTATGAGCGTAAATGCTGATTGATGCAAGGTAAAGGGTAAAGGACTTGTCAGTCATTTTACAAATATGTTATATATAGGCGCAGTATTCACGGTATTTATCGTTCCTAGGTTGGCTTGGGTCAGCATTCATAAAAGCACAAGCTACCCAAGCCAGTTTAAAAATATTAGTCGTTTAGCCTTTTTAGTGATTGCGCTACGCAAACCGAGTTGATGATTCATGGCAGAAGCACAGCTAAGTCTCAATCTGGACATTAAGCACGATGCAAGTCTTAGCGATTTTGCAGGTCCTGGTTGGATGTCGATTATTGATGCAGTCAGGCAGCTACATGTCGGCCTGATCGGTCAGTTATACCTGTTTGGCAGTCCTGCGACGGGCAAGTCTCATCTGTTGTCCGCTATTTGTGAGTCGTATATAGAAATGGATAAGACGGCTATCTGCTTGTCGCTCAATGAGCTGATTCATACAGATGTCCATGTCCTCTCGTCGTTAGAAAACTTTGATTTAATCGCCATTGATGATTTGGAGGTGCTAGAGCAAAGCACCCAGTGGCAAGAGGCTTTGTTTCATCTGATTAATCGTAGCCGAGAAGGGCAGCGCCAGCTATTGTTTGCTGCCAACAAACCTGCAAGTGAGTTACCCTTTGGGCTAAGGGACTTGCTGACGCGTTTGGCTCAATCGCCGACCTTTAAGGTTCCTAATGGCCATGACTTCGCTGACCGTCAAGCGCTGCTGCAATCTATCTTGCGCCGCCGCGGCTGGCAGTTTGACGACCGTATCATCGATCACTTGCTGACTGACGGGCCACACCGTATCGGTGCGATGATGGACGTGCTCAATTATATTCAGCCTATGTTTTCCAATCTTGGCCGCAGCAATATCTCCAAAGCCGTCATCAGTGATGCGCTGCGTACCATCGATGAGCAAACGCTGGCCGCTGAGCTGGCAGATATTGCGCAAGAGACGCAAGTAGATAACAGCACAGCAGAGCAAGACCAACATACCATGCCACTCGACTTTTAGGCGGTGTGTTTCTTACTTCTAATAGGTTTGATTGCTTTTTCTAAGTTTGAATGCGCGATAAATAACGGCGTATGTTATGAGTAACCCCATACGCTGTCATACAAAAAACAACGGTTTTTCCCCATTGTTTGTCAACTGTTTGCCAACCCACTTTATTCTCTAAAACGCCACATGACTACTGGACCCACTTATGAAATCACATGCCTCTTTGTTAAAAAAACTGACCACCAGTGCTTTGCTTATAGGGGCAGGTTCTGTCTCTATGCTATCGCACGCGGCCGTGACGCTGTTGGTCGATGATCATATCAAGGTCACTGCCATCAATGGTCAAGAAGTGCAGCAGAGTGCCTTTCAGCCGCTCACAAAGAAGTTTACGTTGCAGCCTGGTACGCATGCGATTACGGCCAAATACGACCGTTTGTACAACTTGCGCCGTGATGAGCACGACTATTTGCGCTCAGGCAATGTCAGTGTAACCGCGCAATTAGCAGACAATCAGACCTATCGTCTGACCATGCCAAACCAGCCAGAAGATTACGAAGCCGCTAAAGATTATGCTAAGCAGCCAACACTCGCTATTCATCAGAACAATACAGTTATCGCAAGTCAACAGGGTATGGCTGGTAATCAAGGCGGACTGTTCTCAGGCTTGGGTAAAGCCATCGGCGGCGTGTTTGGTGGTGCAGGTGACGCCGAGCTACAAAACCAGCGAGCGATTGCCGCTTTAGAGCAGCCAGCGACTCAGCCGGCCCAGAGTAGTGTCAATACAGGCACCGCGCAACCTGTGCCAGCGGCTGTGCAAACCGGTAATACTCTTGATAGCTTTATGCAGTTATGGCTACAGGCGACCCCTGCGGAGCGCGAAAAAATCCGTCAGTGGATTCAAAAATAAGCAGCCTAAGTGTTTTGAACCAAAAAAAAGCACCCATTGGGTGCTTTTTTAATGCTTATGTTTTTTGTACTTATATTTTTAGTGCTTATGTATAAGTATAAGCAGCATATTTTATAGCCTTAGCCCAAAAACGCGTTGTACATCCAGATCAGTTTTTCTTGCTGCTGTACGTATTCATCGACCAAGTCTGCTGTGCCTTGGTCTTCGGCTTTTTCGGCCACTAATGACACGTCGCGTTGCTCTTCGATCAAAGCTTTTAGGCCTGTGACCACACCTTTTACACAAGCGTTACCATCTTTGACGTTTTTGTCTTCAGAGATGCTGGTGTGCTGAGCAAAGTCGCTATAAGCGTGTAATGGCGTACCACCTAATGTCAAGATACGCTCAGCGATTTCGTCGATCTCTACTTGTAGGCTGGTATATAGCTCTTCAAACTGTGGGTGCAAAGTAAAGAAGTGCTCGCCCTTGACGTTCCAATGATAACCACGGACGTTGATATAAAACATATGATAGCTTGATAGTAAGTCGTTTAGCTTGCTGATGACTTCGCTCATGTCTGCTTTTTCTAGGCCAATCTGATTGGTTGCATTATTACTCATGATATTATCCTTATAGTTTGAGTGTTCAATAAAAAGTCGTATTAAAAGCCTAGTAGCGTACGTAATCTTGAGTCACCAAAAAGATGACCAAAAAAACCACTAAAAAGCTTGATAATAAAGAAGACTAAGAGTGTAGCAAGTCATAGGCTACGTGGCTATGCTCATTCATACAATATAGCCGTTTTACCAAAAAAATAACAATATAAATGATACGGCGATACTCGCACCACAATATCTATCAGTTACCTATGAGGCGGCTGATAGCCAGTATCATAAACAAAGGTCTCTGCTATCAGAAGTAGGCACCGTCCTCATGCTACCTTTTGGGGACTTCTAAACCCTTTTTTCTTCTACTGGTGACTATCATAGCAAAACATCATAAATAAGTTAAATTTATTAATTTTAACCATGTGATTGGTTATTTAGAACCAAGGCGCGCCCTAGAGGTATAGAGCGCTTTTGTATCATAAGCTGCTAAAAAATATTATTAAGCAGGCGGTTGCAAGCTTTCAGGGTTTAAGCCTTTGACAGGTACCACTTCTTGGAGATGCTGACGCACGGTATCGATCGGAAACTTCTGCGCTTGTAAGCGTTTTGGGACGATCTGGCTGCCTTGTTGGCCTTTAACTTCAAACATCATAAAGATGTAATCGTCGGTTTCATCCCAGCTTTTGACAGCAGACCATGGAATGACGGCTTGCTGAGTTTGGCCTGCACGCATCTGCATGCCGCGCATCTGATTGCTATTAAACATCTCTGGTTGATTGACAGGCATGGCCATCACCAGTCCGTGCTTTTGTACGCCCAGCTTCATCTGGCGCATCTCATCGGGCATTTCTTGATCGGCCACTTGTTTTTCAAACTCTCTTTTGACGTACCATTTAAAACCAAGGGTACGCACCAGTACATAAATCACCACGGCCACCAGCATTAACCAAAAGATAATCGTAGAGTAGCCCGTGACAAACACCAAACCTGCAATCGCTAGTATCACGACCACGGCCATGACGACCCATTCCTTGGTCTTAAAACTGGATAAACCAAATGAGGGACTCGCACTGGCAAACAGCTCATACTGTGCTTGATGAAATTCGGCCTCGGTGAGGTTTAAGGCGATGGGTTGGAGCGTGTAAGGGTACAGGGCCATAGAGGTTTCTCAGATACTTGTGTTAACAGCGTTGGGTTTCGATCGCCAAAGCAGGACAGCATCGCCATACTTGGCTAAAGACAGAAAAAAGACATGCGCTTATCTTACCGAAAAGCGCTCTTAAATGAAACATATAAGCGGTGCGATGGCGGGATTGGTCTTATATTTCTATGGATGCGCTGTGCGCAGGTGGTACTTTTATAAAATAAAAATCACTCCAGCATAACAAGCGCTACGGCGTGAATATAGCATCATTAAAGTCTTGTTAGGGCGTTATCGCGATATCACTGAGAACATCGCCAAAATATAGGCAAAACATGGTCAAATCTGCTGGGTCTTGGTATGATAGCGGCACCCATATAGTTTGATAAAAAATATGGCAGCATGGCAAGATAGTTATTGAGTTATCAAGCTTGGTCATAAGTATCAGCTGACCAATAATTATACTAATAATGTTTAGACTTCTTATTCACTCTTAGTGTTACAGGCAACTATTATGATAGATCCAAAACTCTTACGCGGCGATTTAAGCGATTTACAGCAACAACTGGCCACTCGTGGCTACACGCTTGATATGGAGTTTTGGCAGTCGATTGAATCCGAGCGTAAGTCATTGCAAGTCAAAACAGAAGAATTGCAATCGCGCCGTAATGCGGGTGCAAAGCAAGTGGGCGTGCTAAAAAAATCAGGCGAAGATGCCAGCGAGCTACTGGCTCAAATGCAAAGCATCAGCGGTGAGATTAAGGCGGCAGAAGATGAGCTGCGCACCTTGCAAGAGCGCATCACACAAGCGGCCATGCAAATCCCCAATATTCCAGCAGCAGATGTGCCTGTCGGAACGTCAGAGGATGATAATGTCGAAGTGCGCAAATGGGGGACGCCGCGTCAGTTTGATTTTGACATCAAAGACCATACCCATATCGGTGAGACACTTGGCATGCTCGACTTTGAGGCCGCAACCAAACTGACAGGCAGCCGTTTTAACGTGCTAAAAGGTCAATTGGCGCAGCTGCATCGCGCTTTGATTCAGTTTATGCTGAACACCCATACGGTCAAGTACGGCTATCTTGAGACTTATGTGCCTTACATCGTCAATAGCGAGAGCCTAAAAGGCACCGGCCAACTGCCAAAGTTTGAAGAGGATTTGTTTAAACTGACCAATCATACCAATAACGATGAGATGGATTTTTATCTGATTCCGACTGCAGAAGTGCCAATGACCAACTTGGTACGCGGCGAGCGTTTGGATATCAAAGAGCTGCCATTGAAGTTTACCGCCCATACGCCATGTTTCCGTAGTGAAGCGGGCTCGCACGGGCGTGATACCCGTGGTCTGATCCGCCAGCATCAGTTTGAAAAAGTGGAAATGGTCAATATCGCTACTAGCGAGCAGTCAGATGATTTGCTTGAGGCGATGACAAGTCAAGCCGAAGATATCTTGCAGCAGCTAAATCTGCCTTATCGGGTGGTACAGCTGTGTACTGGTGATATGGGTTTTGCCGCACAAAAGACCTATGACATCGAAGTATGGCTACCAAGCCAAGACACCTACCGCGAAATCTCTAGCTGCTCTAACTGTGGCGATTTCCAAGCGCGCCGTATGGGTACGCGTGTCAAAGATGGCAAGCAAACCAGCTTGGCTCATACGCTAAACGGCTCAGGCCTTGCTGTTGGCCGTACGCTGCTGGCAGTGATGGAAAACCATCAAAACGCTGACGGTAGTATTAGCATTCCAGAAGTGCTGCGTCCATATATGGGCGGCGCTGAGACCATTTTGGTTTAATGCAGAGATGTTTTTCTAAATTGCCCTCTACATTGCTATCTAAGCTGCGGGTCATCAATGGGCTCGCGGTTTTTTGATTCGTGTTGGTTTGAAAAAAAACTGATACAAATGCTGATTAAATACAAACGATTCTATCAGCGCATTTTTAGCGTGCCTGATGGCAAATATGTTAATATAGCACTTTGACTTTATCGTCTGTCTGTCGATGATGCGTCAGGCGTTTTTGGCAGACTATCCTCGAGTAAACTCTCCTCTTATGCTCCACATTTCTGATTCGAATATTAGGACACTCTATGCCAGCTCCAATTAGCGAACGTAAACTAGCCAATGCCATCCGTGTACTGTCGTTTGATGCGGTTCAAAAAGCCAACTCAGGGCACCCGGGCGCGCCGATGGGCATGGCCGATATTGCCGAGGTTTTGTGGCGTAAATTTTTAAAGCACAACCCTGCCGATCCTAACTGGCACAACCGCGACCGTTTTGTCTTATCAAATGGTCATGGCTCGATGCTAATTTATGCATTGCTACATTTGACTGGTTATGACGTCAGTGTCGATGACCTAAAAGGCTTCCGTCAGCTGCATTCAAAAACCCCAGGTCACCCTGAGTATGGCTATACCCCTGGTGTTGAGACGACGACAGGCCCACTCGGCCAAGGTATCGCCAATGCCGTTGGTTTTGCGATTGCCGAAAAAACCCTTGCCGCCCAGTTTAACCGCGATGGCCATAATGTTGTCGATCATCATACCTATGCGTTTTTGGGCGATGGCTGCTTGATGGAAGGCATCAGTCATGAAGTGTGCTCGCTAGCTGGCACGCTAGGGCTTGGCAAATTGGTATTCTTCTATGATGACAACGGCATCTCAATCGATGGTAATGTCGAAGGTTGGTTTACTGATGATACCGAAGCTCGCTTTGAGTCTTATGGCTGGCAAGTTATCAAAGTCGATGGTCATGATACTGATGCGATCACGCAGGCAACTGAGCAAGCGATTGCAGAAACTGCTAAACCAAGCCTAATTATTTGCAAAACGACTATCGGTGCTGGTAGCCCGAACAAACAAGGTTTAGCGGCTAGCCACGGTGCGCCACTTGGTGATGATGAAATTGCCTTGACTCGTGATGCGCTGTCTTGGAAACATGCGCCATTTGAGCTAGACGATGAAATCTATGAAGCGTGGGATGCCAAAGCCAAAGGCGACGTGCAGCAAAAGAACTGGGATGCTGACTTTGCAGCGTACAAAAAAGCCTATCCAGAGCTTGCAGCAGAACTATCACGCCGTCTAAATGGTGAGTTGCCTGCTGACTTTGCTAGCCAAGCGCAAGCCTACATTCAGCAAACGCAAGAAGCGGGCGGTGATGTCGCCAGTCGTAAAGCCAGTCAAAATGCGATCAATGCTTTGCAGCCGTTATTGCCAGAACTACTAGGCGGCTCGGCAGATTTAGCGGGCTCGAACCTCACGCTATTTAAAGGCGCTAAAGGCATCGAGAAAGATGCTGATGGCAATTACATCTACTACGGCGTGCGCGAGTTCGGTATGACCGCGATTGCCAATGGTATTGCATTGCATGGCGGCTTTATCCCTTACGTAGCGACGTTCCTCATGTTTATGGAATACGCGCGTAACGCCGTGCGTATGGGCGCACTGATGAAGCAGCGCGTCATCCATGTCTATACGCACGACTCGATCGGTCTGGGTGAAGATGGCCCAACGCATCAGCCAGTTGAGCAATTGACTAGCCTACGTACCACGCCAAATCTACGCACATGGCGTCCGTGTGATGCGACTGAATCGGCTACGGCTTGGGTAGAAGCGATTAAGTCAGCAAACAATCCATCTGCCTTGATCTTTAGCCGTCAGAGCTTGCCACATCAAGCGCGCGATGAGAGCCAAGTCGCGAACATCACCAAAGGCGGTTATGTACTGGCGAAAGAGCAAGGTGAGCTACAAGCCATCATCATCGCAACCGGTTCAGAAGTTGGCCTAGCGATGGAAGCGCACAAGACGCTTAGCGCAAATGGTGTTGGCGTCCGTGTGGTGTCTATGCCATGTGCTGAAGTCTTCGTTGAGCAAGAGGCGAGCTATCGCGAGTCAGTATTGCCCGCCAATATCCGTGCTCGCGTCGCAGTAGAAGCCGCGCATGTGGACTACTGGTATAAGTTCGTTGGTCTAGATGGCAAAGTCATCGGTATGACCACTTATGGCGAGTCAGCACCAGCCAGCGACTTGTATAAAGAGTTTGGTATTACGGCCGACGCTGTGGTTGAAGCGGTAAATAGTTTGGTCTGATTAATCAGAGCTTAGACTGAATTTTTGAGTCCAAAAAAGAGCTGCTAGAGTAATCTAGTGGCTTTTTTTATGATTTAACTTTTGGTTTTAGAGCTGTTGATTTGGTCTACTTATATCGATATTATCAGTTGTGAAATAATTGCTATCGTTAGTACTAAAATTTGTGTTTCGACGCGATGATTTAGTGGTAAGTATGAACTATATTTCAGTTATAGTTTAACAGGTATACTGGATGCACTGTATAGAATAAAATTTATCTTTATTCAATATATTGAGAAAAACGATGCAAAACTTTATTCAAATCATATCTGAAAGTACAGAATCAAATATTGAAAACTTTAATAGAGTCGAAGAGTTAACTCGTAAAGAGCTTGAAAATTTAGGTTCAACTAGGTTGGTACTAACACTTCAAAAGATGCAGTGGGAGAGAAGTATTTTCGCTATAGGAATGTTTTCACTATTTGAGGCAGTTGTTCAAAATTAACTCAAAATCGAGAAAGGCTCAGCCTTTAAAGAGCTAAAACAAAAGCTTAAAAGTCATCATAAGATAGAGTTACTTGAAAGTTTTGAGGATTTTTATTACGCAATCAATGTATTGAAGCATGGAAAAGGCATGTCTTACGCAAAGCTTTTGGAGAAGCAAAGTAATCTACCGTTTGAAATCACACCAGCTGGTTCAACATTTAGAAACGAAGGTGATTTGTCAGAGATAGAAACTCTAGTTTGCGTGGACAATAATTTTTTAGAAAAATGTTTAGCAGTTATTTGCAAATGCTATGATGAGCTATTTAGAATTTCATTATAATGTCTGTCTTGCTGATACGTCAGGTTCATCATATAAATTATTTAAATGTGATCATTTGTCTTGTTATTGAACTGAGATAAAACCATGTCCCTAAAATCTACCTTTAAAGGTTTCTTAGGTGAAACTGTCATCAACGTCGCCATGTGGCTCAAGCTTGAAAAAGACGTTTATCATCGGCTAAACAATGTCACTTTGCCATTAGCCAATGGTGGCAGTACGCAAATCGATCATATTATCGTCTCTGTATACGGCATCTTTGTCATTGAAACCAAAAACTATAAAGGTTGGATATACGGTAGCGAGAAGCAAAAGCAGTGGACACAAGTTTTCCAAAATGGAAGTAAATTCAAATTCCAAAATCCGCTACGTCAAAACTACTTACATATTAAGACGCTCGCTGATTTATTAGACTTGGAGCTGAGCTACTTTCATTCAATGATTGCTTTCATCGGTGAGTGCGAGTTAAAAACCCGCGATGAATTGCCCGAAAATGTATTGACCACTGGCATGGTGTCTTATGTAAAGAAGAAAGAAGATAGGCTACTCACCGAAGACGAGGTTACATCTATCGTCGAGCAGATCGAGAGCAATAAATTTAGCAAGTCATGGCACACCAATCGCCAACACAAAGCCTATCTAAAAGACAAGCATAGCAATGCTAGCAAAAATACTGATAATCCCACACCTGAGTCTATAATAAAAGAAACCGTTGATAGAACTATCCTAAAGAGTAGAGAAGTGCATCGATGGTCTGGTCAAACTGAGATTGACTCTAGCGAGTTACCGATCGATAGTTTGAATACTCAGCAAATAATCAAACCGCATGATATGGCTGATAAGGTTTTTCTTACGCCATTTGAGATTGTAGAATCTGAGCCAAAAGTGAATGAACCTGCGATACTTAAAGCGACAGACTATGACGCTAATATCGATCAAGCGCCAACCTGCCCAAGATGTAATGGCGAGATGGTCAAACGCGTGGCAAAAAATGGCGCACGCCAAGGACAGTCCTTTTATGGGTGCGCGCAGTTTCCTAAGTGTCGCGGCGTGGTTAATGTAAGCTAATATCTATTTAGCGGTTTCATCATCGATCGCACACACCTCAGAGCGCACGATAAAGCGCTTGCCCTCGGGTATCTCCAGCGAAAAACTTGCTCCGCGACCATCGACTACATCGATGATAAGATCGGTGTGTTGCCATAGCTGATACTGGGCTTTGCCCATATAAAAAGGACATCCTGCCAGCTTGCCGACCAACACATCTTGGCCGCCCACGACAAACTCGCCTAGTGGATAACACATCGGCGAGCTGCCATCGCAGCAGCCACCAGACTGATGAAACATCAGCTCGCCATGCTTGGATTTTAGTAAGTCGATCAGTGCTTTACAAGATAGGGTAGCAGTGACTTTCATCATGATGTCCTTATCATTGGTGGTGTGTCTTGACTGAATAAACTGGGTAAATTGTTTAGCTATCTGTATAAAATCAGAGGCATGTAAAAAGTCGTATCCTCTTCATTCACACCAAAGATAGCATGCGAGTGAAAACGATACGACTAAGAAGGCTAAATAAAATACAACAAGCCAGTGCTGCACTAAGAGAGAATCGGCATAAAGCAGCACAGCTCTATCATATAGTCAATTCTCAATAAAACAGATACATTATATATCGACGTGGAACTGGTATAAATTTTCCTTGCGTGCTGTGCCTGCGCCGCTCGATGCTGCGTAAAATTTATTCCAGTCCCACTGTATCGTTTTTATACTGAACTCACTATACCGTCATGAGCCTACATGCTATAGTCAATGACGATGCGACCTTCGATTTTGCCATCATGCATCCGCGCAAAAATATCATTGATGTTCTCTAACGGCTCAGCTTTGACGGTCGCTTTGACTTTGCCTGCCGCTGCCATGTCTAGCGACTCTTGTAAGTCTAGGCGCGTACCGACGATCGAGCCACGAATGGTAATACCATTTAACACGGTATCAAAGATAGAGACAGGGAAGTCGCCCGTTGGCAAGCCGTTACATACTAAGGTGCCACCGCGGCGGAGCATGCTTAGCGCTTGGTCAAAGGCTTTGGCCGATACCGCTGTCACAAGGGCGCCATGAGCGCCGCCGATCTGCTCTTGGAGATACTCGCCAGGATCGGTGTCTTTGGCGTTGACGATGACTTTGGCGCCCAGTTTTTTGGCAAATTCAAGCTTCTCATCGTCGATATCGACCGCCGCGACATTAAGACCCATGGCAATGGCGTACTGAACGGCCATGTGCCCAAGTCCGCCGATACCTGAGATCACCACCCAGTCGCCAGGCTTGGTATCCGTCATTTTAAGACCTTTGTAGACGGTGACACCTGCGCACAGTACCGGGGCAATCTCGATAGAGTCGACGCCCTCAGGGATGATGCCGACATAGTTGGCATCGGCCAAGACATACTCAGCAAAACTGCCGTTTACTGAGTAGCCGGAGTTTTCTTGCTGCTCGCAGAGCGTTTCCCAGCCGCCTAGGCAATGCGTACAGTGACCACAGGCAGAGTAGAGCCAAGGCACACCGACGCGGTCACCCTCTTTGACATGGTGGACGTTTTCGCCGACAGCTGTGATCAATCCGACGCCTTCATGGCCTGGGATGAATGGCGGATTTGGTTTGACAGGCCAGTCGCCTTCGACAGCGTGTAAGTCAGTATGGCAGACGCCAGAAGCTTGCATTTTTACCACAATCTGACCGGCACCTGGGGTTGGGATATCCACTTCTTCAATCTGCAAGGGTTGTCCGAACTCATGTAGTACGGCCGCTTTCATTTTATTACTCACGTTGCATTCTCCTTATCGCGGATGGTGAGTTGATAGATATCATATCTACCAACTCATTACTTTATGGCGGCTGCCATAAAGTGCGTGACAGACAGGCTTAAAAGAAGCCCATCTTTTTGGGACTATAAGAGACCAGCATGTTTTTGGTTTGCTGATAATGGTCGAGCATCATTAGATGGTTTTCGCGGCCGATACCTGATTGCTTGTAGCCACCGAAGGCCGCGTGTGATGGATAGATGTGATAGCAGTTGGTCCAGACGCGGCCCGCTTGAATACCACGGCCAAAGCGATACGCCTTATGTACACTACGAGTCCAGACGCCTGCACCTAGGCCGTATAAGGTATCGTTAGCGATTTTCATGGCTTCGTCATCGTCTTTAAACTTTGTGACGGCAAGTACAGGGCCAAAGATTTCTTCTTGGAACACGCGCATGTCATTGGTGCCCTCAAAGATGGTTGGCTGCACATAATGACCATCGCCCAGCGCGCCATCATGTTTGGCTTGTTCACCGCCGACCAATACTTTTGCGCCTTCTTGCTTACCGATATCCAGATAAGAGAGGATTTTTTCTAATTGGTCTGAGCTGGCTTGCGCGCCAATCATGGTATCAGTATCTAGCGGGTTGCCCATCTTGATGGCCTTGACGCGCTCGATACAGCGTTGCATAAATTCATCATAGATACTCTCATGTACCAGTGCGCGTGACGGGCACGTACAGACCTCACCTTGGTTGAGGGCAAACATGACCAAGCCTTCGACCGCTTTGTCCAAGAAGTCATCGTCTTCATCCATCACATCGGCAAAGAAGATGTTGGGGCTTTTGCCGCCCAGCTCTAGCGTCACAGGAATGATGTTTTCACTGGCGTACTGCATGATGAGGCGGCCGGTCGTGGTCTCACCAGTAAAGGCAACTTTGTTAATGCGCGGGTTAGAGGCCAGTGGTTTACCTGCTTCAACGCCAAAGCCATTGACGATGTTTAGCACGCCCTTTGGCAAAATGTCAGCGATACCGATGGTCTCTAGCATAAATAGCACGGACGCTGGCGTTTGCTCAGCTGGCTTCATGACGATACAGTTACCAGCAGCGAGGGCGGGGGCGATTTTCCACACCGCCATCAGGATAGGAAAGTTCCACGGGATGATTTGTCCGACCACGCCTAGTGGCTCATGGAAGTGATAAGCAACGGTGTCTTCATCGATCTGGCTGATGCCGCCTTCTTGGGCGCGAATGGCACTGGCAAAGTAGCGAAACTGATCGATAGCCAGCGGGATATCCGCCATCAAAGTCTCACGTACAGGCTTACCGTTTTCGTAGCATTCGGCGATAGCGATGGCTTCGAGGTTGGCTTCCATCTTGTCTGCGATTTTGAGGAGCAAGTTGGCGCGTTCAGCGACACTGGTTTTGCCCCAAGCATCTTTGGCAGCATGCGCGGCATCGAGTGCTTTTTCTATATCGGCTTCTTTTGAGCGTGCCACTTGGCAAATGATTTTGCCATCGATGGGGCTTGGGTTGTCAAAGTATTCACCATCGATGGGGGCGACCCACTCACCATTGATGAAGTTGTCGTATTTTTTGCGGAATTGGACGGGACTGTTTTCAGTATTGGGATAGGCGTATAACATGAACGACTCCTTGTTGGGTATTATGATGGTTGAAACATAAATATTTGGCCTTCCTGACCAAGCTATGACTCTATCGTACTGAGCTTTGGCGTTGAGTGATAATGACTTTTTATAATGATATATTCCGTATCAGATAACTTTATGTTATGCGATTAGCGCCTGCTAAAGTGCTTTGTAAAGTGAGTGCAGCTGTTATAATTAAATGGCAGTGCCGCACACTTGGGTGCGATGCAATGCGGTATTTTTACTCCCTATTTTCTTTTATTACTTATTGGTTTGGATATATGCGTCAATCTTCTGCTCTTAATATTTTAAAAACAGGTCAAAACGTTTTTTTGACTGGATCGGCAGGGTCGGGTAAGACTTATACTCTTAACCAATATATTGATTATTTGCGCGCGCGCCGTGTGCCAGTGGCGGTCACAGCCAGTACAGGCATTGCAGCGACGCACATGAGCGGCACCACCATTCACAGCTGGTCAGGAATAGGTATCAAAGATGAGCTGACGGAGCGCGATTTGAGCAATCTATCGCGCAAGCAGTTTTTGGCAGATCGCCTAAAAGAAACAGCAGTACTTATTATCGATGAGATATCGATGCTGCATGCCAAGCAGCTAAACTTAGTCAATCAAGTGCTCAAACACGTGCGCAAAAACGACAGTGCCTTTGGTGGTATCCAAGTGGTCGTTGCCGGCGACTTTTTTCAGCTGCCACCGATTGGCAGTCGCGGCGAGAGTAACCGCGAAAAGTTCGCTTTTATGTCTGAGGCATGGCTCGATGCCAAGTTTCATATTTGCTATCTGTCTGAGCAGCATCGTCAAGTGAGCGAGGCGGCCAATGGCGGACTGGATTTGGATGACATTCTCAACCAAATTCGCCGTCAGGAAGTCACCTTTGAGGCGATTGCGGCACTAGAGGCAACCTATGATCAAGACGTCGATATCAAGCGCACCCGACTGTATACTCACAATCTCAACGTTAATAAAATCAATGACAAAGAGCTGGCCGCCCTAGATGGAGAGATGATGCGTTTTGAGGCGACCTCGACGGGCGATAGTAAGCTGGTCGAAACGCTCAAAAAGACCGTGCGTACCCAAGATGAGCTGACGCTCAAAGTCGGCGCTAAGGTGATGTTTATCAAAAACAACACCGAGCTTGGCGTCTCGAATGGCACCATGGGTGAGCTGGTTGGCTTTGCCGCTGTCAAGATAGACGATGGTAAGGGCAATAGTGAAGCCTTAATTGAAGAAGTCGATGTAGACGATGACGCAGAGACGGCCAAAAAGACAGATACGTCAGACAAACAGACGGCAAAAACTAAAAAGCCCACCACGCAAAAAATGCCTGTGGTGCGGCTAAACTCAGGCCGTGAGGTCGTCGCTGAGACAGAAGAGTGGATCATCGAAGATGAGACAGGGGAGGTGCTGGCAAGCTACAGCCAAGTGCCGCTTTGTCTGGCTTGGGCAATTACCATTCACAAATCGCAAGGCATGACCCTAGAGGCCGCAGAGATTGATCTGTCGCGCACGTTTGAGCTGGGCCAAGGCTATGTGGCGCTCTCACGCCTCAAGTCGCTAGCAGGGCTGCAGCTACTTGGCATGAATGAGATGAGTCTGCAGTTAGACCCCCTCGCACGCGGGGCGGACAAGCGGTTTTTGGCGCTCTCCGAAGAGGCGGATGCCAACTATGCCATGCTCAATGAAGAGAGTCTGACACAGGCGCATGACAAGTTTATCTTAAAGTCGGGCGGTACGCTGAATCAATCAGTGATTGATGCCTACGCGGCGCTACAAAAAAAGCGCCGTGAGCAGCAGCAGACAAAGATTGACAAAAAACAAAAACGCCGCAACCAAGTCGCTGATAAGTCCCAAAGCACCTTACTGGCAACCAAAACGCTCCTCGAAGAGAGCTTGTCTATCGCTGAGATATCACAAGCGCGCCAGCTGTCGCAATCTACCATCATGCGCCATATTGCAGAGTTAAAAGCGCAGGACCCAAGCTTGGCCTGTGACCATCTGCGCCCAGACGATGAGGTGATGACGGCAGTAGGTACCGCTTATATCGCGATCAAAGTCGCCAACAACCCCAATGACTTTAATGATGATGGCAGTGTTAAGCTGCGCCCAGTCTTTGAGCATCTCAAGCAGCGTATCGATTACAACACCATTCGTCTGGCCTTGATTTTTATTACCCCATAGGGCTGGGCGATGATGTGATATCGTCTCAGTGATTTGCCGTGTTTTTTATCTTTATAGCGATATGTTTTTATGCCTGATTTTTCTAGCGCCACTTATCAACTGACCTCTGATCCAGCCGTCGCCGCGATGTCTTATACAGGCGAGCATACCCAGCCATTACGAGTGGCGATTAATGGCTTTGGCCGTATCGGGCGTAATGTACTGCGCGCCTTATTAGAGCGTTTTGAAGTCTTGGGTCGAGCGATTCATGTGGTGGCAATTAATGACTTGGCACCTGCTGATATTTTATTGCATTTATTAAAGTTTGATAGTGCTCATGGCCGCTTAAGTCAGCTGGGCGTGGCAGCTGAGCTGGTGGTCGCCAGTACGAATGATAATAAAACCCAGCTGTGCCTGACCAAAAACGGCCTGACTTATTGTATCAATATGCTCTCAGAGCCGGATCCCAAGAGCCTGCCATGGCAAGCGTTAGGGGTCGATGTGGTATTGGAGTGTACGGGGCATTTTCGCTCTTATGAGCAGGCACATCTGCATATCGAGGCGGGCGCGCAGCAGGTCATCATCGGTGCAGCGCCTTTTGATGATGTCGATGCCTGTATCGTGATGGGCGTCAACAGCGATACCTTGACGCGGGCGCTACCGATTATCTCGAGCGTCTCATGTACCACCCAAGCGCTGGTACCGCTGATCGATACCCTTGATAAGGCCTTTGGCGTCACCTCCGCGATGATGACAGAGATTCATGCAGTCACCGCTGACCAGACTGTGCTCGATCAAGCGCACCGAGATCCAAGACGCGCCCGTGCCTCAGGTCATAACATCATACCTACGACCTCGAGCAGTATCGCTGCGACCGAGCGTGTATTACCGGCGATGGTCGGCAAGGTCAATGGTCACTCTATCCGTGTACCCACCATCACCGTTGCAGCGATCGATGTGACCTTTGTCTTTGACACCCAGCCTGTCAGCATTGCGGCGATTCGTGAAGTACTGACAGCCGCCAGCGACGGTCATTTGCGTGATATCATGGCCTATACCGATGAGCCACTAGTATCCAGCGATTTTATCCATCAGACCGAGTCGCTTATCATTGATGGTCAGCAGTTGATGCAGGTCGGTACGCAGTACAAGGTTTTTGCTTGGTACGACAACGAGTGGGGTTATGCCAATAGACTGCTTGATATGTGTTTGCATTTAGCCTCCAGCGGTCATTAAATCCGTGATTTGTGCTCATCGATAAATTAATTTAATTTTTTTAGATTATCTGCTTGCATTATGAAATGATATCTATATAATGATGCACCAATGGAGACGTGGCAGAGCGGTTGAATGCACCGGTCTTGAAAACCGGCAAGGGTTCATAGCCCTTCGAGAGTTCGAATCTCTCCGTCTCCGCCAAATTCGAAAGGCCCCAATCAGCAATGATTGGGGCTTTTTTTATGGGCGTGTATCAGCGCGCTTTATCACTTAAATAATGACAAGAGAGTGCTTGTTACTTTTTAGCCAGTCTCTTACCTGCGTATTCATTTATATGCCCAGTTGTGTATCTAGTGAGGTTTTATTTGATTAAAAACTCATCAAACTCAACGTGTTGACCATCTGCTAGTGTCAACGTCCCTTCGCTAATCTCAATAGTCATGTCTCTGGTGTTTCTGATAGCGCGCATGACATTGATGTCCTCAATGCTACTCTCGATGATAATTTTGCCAGACTGCTCAGGTTTGATAGCAGGCTCAAACACAGTCAACGGGACATTAAAGCGCTTGCCTTGGGTCAAAGCGATGTCTTTCATCACCAATGTACCCTTAAAGCTATCGATGGCGACTTCGCCGTGGTTGGATAGCATAAACTGGAGCTTTACTTGGTTTAAACTGTCGCTATCACTGCTTTTGACTGGCAAGAGCGCCACAGGGTAGTGTTGCGCATTGGCCGTGGCCGCTTGCTGACTTTTTATGATGGGGCTTTTTTTGCCCGTGGGATTATTGGGATGCAAGCGCTCATATTCACGCTGCTGTATCAAGGCTTGTTTGATCGTAGTGCGCGGCATCGCACCAGACTCATAGGCACCGCTGAGTTTCATGCGCAGCATATAGCGACTGAGTAGTTGCTGATCGGTCTTAGGCAGTTGCTCAAAAGTATCACCGAGCTTTTTTTGCCACTGATCAGAGTTGGTCGGAATAGTTTTTTTGCTAGGATCTGCCTGCGGCTGTGAGCACGCAGAGATAACAGGCAGAAATGCCAATGCCATCGTCAACAATAATGCTTGGTTAAAACGCGGATAGAAACCTCCCATCGTACACCTCCGTGTCAATTTGTTTTGCACCAACGACCGTGATTGTCATCAGCTTTTGTTATGAGTAGGGCTGGTTTTAATATAGCTGGTTTTTTTGGGTGTTGTGTTGGATTATGGCTAAAGACTGTGTGCGGGCGACAACCATCATTTAGCGCACAAAAAAGACTGAGCGCCATGGGCAAACTCAGTCTTTTGGTACGCAGCCTATCTAGTTCATCATTAAGAAAGCAGTTTTTATTAAGAAAGCAGTTTTTTATACTGTCGCTTATGTATCGTCGATTATATATTGTTGTCTATATATAGTCGGCTGTATATCGAATCGGCTTTCTTACTCATCTCTGCTAATCGTCGTTTTGTAGCTCGGATAGGGGGTGGGAGATGTTGTTATTGTGAGTCACCACGATGGCCTCATCGATGATGCGTTGACTGACGCCGCGCTTGCGCAAAGACTCGATAAACACTTCATCGTGCGCTAGGGTATAGTCTTGATGATCACGATCAAGCCCTTGACGGATGTATAGGCGAATCAGTCCTTGAATACGCTTAAAGCCCAGCTCTTTTGAGGTGGTCTCTAATAATGCGATCATCTCTTCAGACAGCCGAATACTGACCGGGCGCATGATTTTTTGCGGATGGTCAGAAAACTTATTTTTTACACGTGCAGGTATCATAATAAACCATTATTTTTAGTGAGTAGGAGTAAAATATTCAGACAAAACGAACCCAAGCAAACTACTCTTACCATACAACAAAATCGCCCAAATGAACACCGCAGCGGTATTTATATCACTGATTTCATAAGAGAATTGTCTGAGCCAAAAATGACAGCCATAAAAAAACCTTCATCAAATAATGATGAAGGTTTTTCGTATATGGCTCTCCAACCTGGGCTCGAACCAGGGACACACGGATTAACAGTCCGTTGCTCTACCAACTGAGCTATTGGAGAATAAGCTGTGATAACGGTAAATATGACAAGCTAAAAGTAATTGCTGTCTGCGTTATGTGGGGCACATTTTA
>Ga0208300_100586_pt1 | contig 23969 bp, 26 predicted proteins | sample 23_taG_FD_184096 | JGI IMG/M metagenome (GOLD analysis project Ga0208300, IMG submission 184096) | Marine viral communities from Cariaco Basin, Caribbean Sea - 23_WHOI_OMZ (SPAdes) (version 2) | ecosystem: Environmental > Aquatic > Marine > Oceanic | place: Caribbean Sea: Cariaco Basin...
AACAGGCTGCTTCCGGAGCGGTCGGCTTCCGCTCGCCCTGAAAACGCGCCTCCCCACCTGTACAGGTCACGACCCGCCTGAAATCCGGTCCATCCCCCAACAAATCGCTTCAGCTGGCGCTCATTGCAGCGATATCGTTACGATGATGCTGACCAAACCCCGCCCATGGCTTCGGCTGGAACTGGATTTTGGACTCTGCGGGGCTTAAGTTGATGACGTTGGGCCGGCCCCACATCGACAGGTTTGTTTCTTGATTTCCACCGCCAATATCACCATGCAATTCGGGGCCAAGCCCCTGTTTGAAAATGTTTCTGCGAAATTCGGCAACGGCAACCGCTATGGTTTGATCGGGGCCAACGGCTGCGGCAAATCCACGCTGATGAAGATACTCGGTGGTGACCTCGAGCCCTCTGCCGGCCAGGTCATGCTGGAGCCCAACACCCGGCTCGGCAAACTGCGCCAGGACCAGTTCGCCTATGAGGACTGCTCGGTGCTGGACACCGTCATTATGGGCCATGAAGAACTGTGGAACGTTAAAAAAGAGCGGGACCGCATCTACTCCCTGCCGGAAATGAGCGAGCAAGACGGCATGGCCGTGGCGGACCTGGAGGTGCAGTTCGCTGAAATGGACGGCTACACCGCCGACGCCCGCGCTGGTGAGCTGCTGCTCGGCCTCGACATCCCGCTGGAACAGCACAATGGCCCCATGAGCGTCCTGGCGCCGGGCTGGAAGCTGCGGGTACTGCTGGCTCAAGCGCTGTTCTCCGATCCGGACGTACTGCTGCTGGACGAGCCCACCAACCACCTGGACATCAACACCATCCGCTGGCTGGAAAGCATCCTGGTGGCCCGCAACAGCACCATGATCATCATTTCCCACGACCGGCACTTCCTGAACAGCGTGTGCACGCACATGGCGGATCTGGATTATGGCGAACTGCGTCTGTTCCCGGGTAACTACGACGAATACATGACCGCCGCTACCCAGGCTCGCGAGCGCATGTTGTCAGACAACGCCAAGAAAAAGGCCCAGATTGCCGAGCTGCAGCAGTTTGTCAGCCGCTTCTCGGCCAACGCCTCGAAGGCCAAACAGGCCACCTCCCGCGCCCGCCAGATCGACAAGATCCAGCTGGAAGAGGTAAAGCCCTCAAGTCGGGTGAGCCCGTTTATCCGTTTCGAGCAGGGCAAGAAACTGCACCGCCAGGCCGTGACCCTCAGGAACATGACCAAGGGCTTTGATGAAAAGCCATTGTTCAGGAACCTGAACCTGCAGGTTGAGGCCGGTGAGCGGGTAGCGATCATCGGCCCCAACGGCATCGGCAAAACCACCCTGTTGCAGTGCCTGTCCGGCGCTTACGCGCCCGACAGCGGCGAAGTAAAGTGGACCGACAGCGCTGAAGTTGGTTACTTCGCCCAGGACCATACCGCAGATTTTGCCGATGATGACAGCCTGACTGACTGGATGGCCCAGTGGACCACCGGGGGCGAACAACTGGTTCGGGGTACCCTGGGGCGCATGTTGTTCTCCGGCGACGACATCGCCAAATCTGTCCGTGTGATCTCGGGCGGCGAGCAGGGGCGGATGCTGTTCGGCAAGCTGATTCTGCAAAAGCCCAATGTGATGCTGATGGATGAGCCCACCAACCACCTGGATATGGAGTCCATCGAGGCGCTGAACCTGGCGCTGGAGAACTATCCGGGGACACTGATTTTCGTCAGCCATGATCGGGAGTTTGTTTCTTCGCTGGCTACGCGCATCATTGAGCTTAAGGCCGACGGTGTTACTGACTTTAGTGGGTCTTATGACGACTATCTTCGTAGCCAGGGGTACCTCTAAGACTTAGACTCTGGGTGCGGGCGGACATGTGGGCCTGGCTTTCCAAAACACGCTCCTTGCGGCACGTCCATGTGACGCTTGGGCTCCGCCATCCATGGCTCCGCACAGTTTTGGAAAGCCAGGCCCACACGCCCGCTTCAATCTTGTGAGTAGCCTTCGGTCATTTTAAGGAAAAGAACATGGGCGAGATTGAAATAGTTAACACAACCCGCAAATGGGTCGAAGATGTCGTCGTTGGCTACAATCTGTGCCCGTTCGCCAAACGGGAACTGGTCCGGAACCGGGTTCGGTTTGTGGTGTCGGATGCAGGGACCGAAGATGAGCTTCTTCACGCTCTTCACTCGGAGCTTCAGCGTCTGGAGGACGAACCGGAGATAGAAACCACCCTGTTGATTCACCCGGGTGTATTGCAGGACTTTGCTTCCTACAATGAATTTCTGGATGCTGCGGATGGTTTGTTGGCGTATCTGGATATGGAAGGTGTTTACCAGATCGCCAGTTTCCACCCGGATTACCAGTTTGAGGGCACCGAGTCGGGTGCTGCGGAGAATTACACCAACCGTTCACCGTTCCCGATGCTGCACCTGTTGCGCGAAGCCAGCCTGGAAGCGGCGATTGACAGTTATCCGGATGTGGATGGGATTCCGCAGAGAAACATTGAGTTGATGGAACAACTGGGCGCAGAGAAGATGCGAAAGACTCTTGCAGCATGTTTCGGTGAGTCCGCCCCTGGGCGGAATGGGGAGTAACCGTTCCTTGCACAGATTTTCAGGCTGGGGACGGCAAACTCAGATTTATCGTTTCCACCGGATACCATAAGAGCCAGAACACATGGGACTGCTTTTCGAGCAAATTGACAGCCAACCCTCGGTGATCGGTGAGATCACCCTGCGCCGGCGTCGGATTCCGGCGATTGGCGACCGGGATATCTACGAGGTGAAGCTGGGCGAGGAATTCCTCATGTCCAGCATGTTCGTGGACGCCGAAGTTGCCCTCTCCGACATCGGACTGGGCGAAACCGAAGGTGAAAACCTCCGTGTGGTTGTCGGCGGACTCGGCCTCGGTTACACCGCCGTGGCGGCTCTCAAACACCAGCGGGTCGACGAACTGCTCGTGGTCGAATACCTCGCGCCTGTGATTGGCTGGCATCAGAAAGAGCTCGTGCCCCTGGGCAAAGACCTTAATGCCGACCCACGGAATCGCTACGTTCATGGCAGCTTTTTTGACCTGGCTATCGCCGACCCCGAAACCGGCGGCTTTGATCCCGATAACCCCGGCAAGCCATTCGATGCCATCCTCCTCGATATCGACCACTCGCCCCGGGCCTTGCTGCATGACTCCAGTGCCAGCTTCTACACCGCCAACAACCTTCGCCTGATGGCCCGGCAACTCCGGCCCCGGGGCGTGTTCGCCATGTGGTCGAACGAGGGCGAGGATGAAAAATTCATGGCCGTGTTGAATGAAGTATTCACCGATGTCGTCTGCCACGTCGTATCCTTCTTTAACCCGTTTCAGAACAGGGAATCGTTCAACACCGTGTATGTGGCCCGCAAGCCGGGCTGAGAAACCGGAGTTTGTATGCCTGTAACCACGCACCGCAGCCGACCTTTCAGCTCCAGTCAGCGTCTGCCCGAACCGGATCAGCCGCCGGTGTTACATGAGCCGGAAGAGGCGGGAGCGTTGCTGGCGGAGTTTATCCATCGCCACCCAAGGCTGCTGATTCTCACCGGTGCCGGGGTGAGCACCGATTCCGGCATTCCGGATTACCGCGATGGCGACGGTGCCTGGAAGCGCAAGCAGCCGGTTCAGCACCACGCGTTCATGGAGGATTTTCACTCCCGCCAGCGCTACTGGGGCCGTAGCCTGATTGGCTGGCCAGTGATGCGTAACGCTGTGCCCAACCCCTCCCACCGGTACATCTCCGACCTCGAGCTGCTGAACCACAGCAGCCTGGTGGTGACTCAGAATGTTGACCGGCTGCACCAGAAAGCCGGTACCCGGGCGGTGACCGATCTTCATGGCCGGGCGGATGAAGTGGTCTGCATGAGTTGCGGCTACCGCTGCCCACGGGACGAGGTGCACGACCGTTGTGTGGATCTTAATCCCGGATTCCGCAGGTATACCGCGGAGCGCGCGCCCGATGGCGATGCCGATCTGGAGGTGGATTTCTCGGATTTCCGGCCGGCGGACTGCCCGAGGTGCGAGGGTATTCTGAAGCCGGATGTGGTGTTTTTCGGGGATTATGTGCCCAAAGACAGGGTTTATTCAGCACTGGATGTGCTCAGGGCCAGCGATGGTCTGCTGGTGATTGGTTCGTCGCTGATGGTGTATTCCGGGTTTCGTTTCTGCCGCTATGCGAGAGAATGGAGCAAGCCCATGGCAACGCTTAACCTCGGCCGTACCCGGGCGGAGGAACTGGTGGACCTCAAGCTCAATGCCCGCATCGGCGAAACGCTTGAAGCCGCACTGAAGCAACTGTGACCGGAAGCTGGCGTTAAGTCGGGGTCAGATGAAAGCGTTCATCTGACCCCGGATTTTGATCCGGGATCAACTGAAGTGAAGGCGGGGTCAGATGAACGCTTTCATCTGACCCCTTTTTCACAGCTCTGCAGGGGCGGCTTCAGGCCAGGTTGTAGAGAAACACCGCGCTAACGGCGACCGGAGTGATGAAGCGTATCGTCACGTACCACAAACGGAACATTGGCGCGGACAGCGACAATTCGTTCTCCAGTGCCTGGCGGGACATCACCCAGCCGGCGAAGATTGCCACCAGAAGACCACCCAGCGGCAACAGGATGTTGGCGGTAAAGAAGTCCAGCAGGTCGAAGATGGTCTTGCCCTCCAACATCGGCACGAAGCCCAGTGGGGCGAAGTCAGCCCACAGGTTCAGGGACAGGATCGACGCAATACCCAGCGCCCAGCAGACCAGGCCGGCGCCCAGGGTGCTCACCGTGCGGTTCATGCCTTTCTGCTCTTCCAGCCATTCCACGATGGGTTCCAGCAGCGAAATCCCGGATGTCCAGGCGGCGAAAATCAGCAGCACAAAGAACAGGGTGCCAAACAGCGAGCCCATGGGCATCTGGCCGAAGGCCAGCGGCAGGGTCTGGAAGATCAGGCCGGGGCCGGCGCCGGGTTCCAGGCCGTTGGCGAACACGATCGGGAAAATGGCCATCCCTGCGAGCAGTGCCACGCCGGTGTCGATGATGGACACGGTAATGGACGTTTTGGCGATGGAGATGTTCTTGGGCAGGTAGGAACCGTAAGCCATCATCACCGCCATGCCAAGGCTCAGCGTAAAGAAGGCGTGGCCCAGGGCCACCAGGACACCGGAGGTGGTCAGCTTCGAGAAATCCGGCTGGAACAGGAAGGCCGCAGCACGACCAAAGCCGCCGCTGGTCATGGCGTAGCCGACTACGATCAGCAGCAGCACAAACAGCGCCGGCATCAGGATACTTACCGCTCGCTCAAGCCCGGAGCGGACGCCGCGGGCGACCACCACCATTACCAGCGCCAGGAACACGCTGTGCCACAGCAGCAGGGTTACCGGATCGCTGAGCAGCCCGGAGAATATCGCGCCAATGGCCTCTGCGGACTGGCCCGCAAGCTGGCCACTGGCGGCGGTTCCAACGTAGGATACGGCCCAACCGCCAATCACCGAATAGAACGACAGAATCAGGAAGCCGGCCAGCACGCCGACGGCGCCGATCATCCGCCAGACCGGTTTCAGACCGTCGCGCTCGGCAATCAGGCGCAGGCTGTTCACGGGGCTGTGGCCACCCCGGCGGCCAATCATGACCTCAGCCATCATGATCGGAATACCGACCACGGCAATGCAGATCAGGTATATCAGGACAAAGGCGCCGCCGCCGTTTTCTCCGGTAATGTAGGGGAACTTCCAGATGTTGCCGAGGCCAACGGCGGAACCGGTGGCGGCGAGGATAAAGGCGAGGCGCGATGACCAGAGGCCCCGTTTCGCATTGGAACCGTCAAGTGTCCCCGAATAGGTGGCGGAACCTGATGAATTGGCAGACATATCTTTCTCCTGGAGTACTTGTTTTTGTCAGGGATTGGAGCTCTGGAAGCTGCGGAGGTCTGCAACTTCCAGGGGATGCACAGGCGTCAGGTTACCCGGTGCAGGCCAACCGCTCAGGCGCCAGCCCGGCGCCGGCGGTGTGCTTTTTGAACCGTTCTTCCGCCAGTTCGTTGGCGATCTCACCGGTCGGGCGGCCCGAGCGGTCAGAACGGTTAAAGATTTCGGCCAGGGTGTCGCCGATGGTGTCCACATGGGCGCGAACCGTTTCCGGCGTGGCACCGGTGCGCTCGTAGAACACATCAATGATGCCACCGGCGTTGATGGCGAAGTCCGGTGCATAGAGAATGCCCCGGCCCCGCAGCATGGTGTCATGCTCCGGGTGTTCCAGCAGATTGTTCGCGGCGCCGGCCACGATGCTGGCCTGCAGCTGCGGAATGCTGCCATCGTTCAGTACCGCGCCCATGGCGCAGGGGGCGATCACGTCCACCGGCAGGAACAGGATGTCCTCGGCCGCTGCCGGCCTGGCGCCCAGCTGATCCACGGCCCGCTGCATATTATCTTCGTGGATGTCATACACCCACAGCTCGGCGCCGGCTTCCTTCAGGTGTTTCGCCAGCCGGAAACCGACATTGCCAATGCCCTGAATGGCCACTTTCAGCCCGTTCAGGCTATCCTGGCCCAGTTTGTGTTTGACCGCCGCTTTCAGGCCAATAAAGGTGCCGTAGGCTGTCGCGGGTGACGGGTCGCCGTTGCTGGGGTTGCCGTCAAACCCGGTGCGCGAGGCGATTCCGGCGACGTGACGGGTGTGCCGGCCCATCACCTTGAGGTCGGGTACGCTGGTGCCGGAGTCTTCCGCCGCGATGTATTGGCCGCCGAGGCTTTCCAGGTGGCGACCCATGGCTTCCATCAGGGCTTCGGTTTTCTGTTTGCGTGGGTCACCGATAATCACGGACTTGCCGCCTCCGAGAGCCAGGTTCGCCAGGGCAGACTTGTAGGTCATGCCTCGTGACAGTCGCAGCACGTCGCGCAGGGCCGCTTCATCCGAAGCATAAGGGAACATCCGGCAGCCGCCCAGGGCCGGGCCGCGGGAGGTGTTGTGGATGGCCACTATGGCTTTCAGTCCGGTTTCCGGGTCGCAGAAAAAGGACAGGTGTTCGTGGTTGTCGAATTCAGGATGGCTGAATACGTTTATGGAGGGGGTGCTATCGAGCATTTTGAAATCCTCTCCCACCTGGCCGGATCTCGGCATGAGCGGGTATCTTGTTCTTGTCGTCCGGCTTATGGCCGGCAGTTTGATTTCATCGGTCCGGATTCCCATTGGGAAATGCCCTTTTGGGGCTGGACAGGAACAAATTAGCGACGATTGACGTTAACGTCAATTTCAAATTGGTGAATGGCTGGCAATTTTCATGAGTTATTCAACTAACGGTTTGAGCTTCGGGCAAAAATTTTTTGCCGCATGGTGGTTTTTACCTATTCGTTTTTAACGAGTTACCGCATAGCTTCCTAAGATGTCTGCCACTACCTATTCGTATCAGATTCAGCCGCATAAAGTGCGTGCGGAATTCCTCCGTCTCTTACCCATCTCGCTGTTTGTGATGGCGTTTGGCGCTGCCTTCGGCCTGGCCGCGACCCAGAAGGGGCTTCAGCCGCTGGAGGCGATCCTGATGAGTACCACCGTTTTCGCCGGTGCCGCCCAGTTTGCCGCCATCGATATGTGGGGCAGAGAGGTTTCGGCCCTGCCTCTGGTGGCCGTGGTATTTGCCATCAATTCCCGTCATCTGTTGATGGGGGCTTCGCTGTACCCGATGCTCAAGGACCTGTCACCCGGCAAGCGGTATGGTCTGTTGTTGCTGCTGACGGATGCCAACTGGGCGGTTTCGGCTCAGGAATATCAGAGTGGCCGGCGTAACCTTGAGGTGATTCTCGGTGGCGGGCTGGTGCTCTGGCTGGCCTGGATTGTCGGTACCTGGCTGGGTGTTTACTTTGGCGGCTTGTTGCAGAACCCGAAAGCCCTGGGGCTGGATATGGTTCTGGGGAGCTTCCTGCTGGCCATGGCACTGGGCGGCAAGAAATCACCGAGGGTGCTGGTGGCCTGGACCGTTGCGGCGCTTGCCTCGCTGGCGGCCTGGAAATGGCTGCCGCCGAATTCCCACGTTGTGGTGGGCGCCCTGGCCGGTGGCGCGATCGGGTTCTTCTGGCTCGAGCGCAAGCCTGCCATCGATGCGGAGGCAGATACGGAGGAGGGCGCCCATGATCATTGAAACCACCACAGCTGGCATCCTGTTTCTGATTGCGATCATGACCGCCGTTACCCTGGTGACCCGCTTCGGCGGGGTATTCATCATGTCCTTTGTAAAGATCAGTCCGCGGATTGAGAGTTTCATCAATACCATGGCCAGCTCGGTACTGATCGCCATTATCGTGCCCATGGCGGTCAGCGGTGACGCGGGGGCTCTCGCAGCCTTGCTGGTAACCGCAATAACCATGCTTGCATTGCGTAAACCGCTGCCAGCCATCGCTGCCGGCATCGCGGCGGCCGGGATCGTGCGTTATCTGGCGTAAGCTGCCGATTCCAGGCTGATTGGAATTCTCTAGCCTCTGAAACCCTGCATCGGAGCAAGGAACAGGCGGGCAGAGCCTCCCAAAAACCGCTGTGAATACGTCCATGTACGCTTGGCTCCGCCATCCATGGCTCAGCACATTTTTGGAAGGCTCTGCCCGCCTGTTCCCCCTGGCTAAGGAGTGGTATCGGGCATTGGGTTCGTGTTTCGCAACGCGAGTTCTCCAACACCGGGAAGTTTGATGCCCAGCGCCAGCGGATTAACTCCGAACGACAGTCCCAGCACATTCAGCTCCAGACCTTCCCTGATTCCTGCCAGCAGACCGAAATAGCCTCCCAGTGAAATCTGGTAACCGGCCCCGCCCGGCACCTCCGCGACGAACTGATCACCCAGGTAATCCTTGCCAATCGCATGGCTTGGCAGTGCAACTTCGAGCCCCGGCACCTCCCGGATCACCCAGGCAACGAAGGTATTGCTGTTGGGTCCGGGCCAGGCTTCGTACTCGGTCGGGTAGGGGTAGGATTTCACGGCCTGGTAGATATCGGGGATCAGTTTCTCTGCTTCTTTGCCCCGTATGTCCGCATACAGCTCCGGCTTCGCGCCGTACCAGTGTCGGTCCGGTTCACCCGGTAGGGAGTTGACCACATAGTGGCGCCAGCCGGTGACCTCGTGAACACGGTAATAGCTGGCACCTTTCTCCTTGGTGGCAATCCAGGTGTGCACCGAAAAATAACCGCGCCAGCTCCAGGCCCGTGCGCCATAAACCTGCACGATCGCTTCCTCGGTTGTCTCCGGTGCCGGTGCGATGCCCGCGCTCTCCCGGGTGGCGGTCTGCCAGCTTTCCGCGCCCTGCAGGCTGCCGCTGGTGGCCAGGAGGATTGGTCCGGAAAGCAGGAGTAGCAGACCACCAAGAAGCCACCCGATGTATTTGAAAAATCGTTTCATGAACCTGTCCAGTGTGGTCAGACCTTCGAGACTTGGTCAGCGCCGATAAGTTCCGGGCCTGCAGAAGGATTGCAGTGAAGGAGTACGATCGCGGTTACCTCGCGGATGAGCACTGGGTGGTGCCGTGGTTTGCCGGAGCGAAGCTTGTCTTCTAGGCTCAGGGGTATCACGAACAAATTTTCAGCGAGGCCTATTATGTCTGACCATCATGTTTACAAGAAAGTGGAGATTGTTGGCTCGTCCAAAAAAAGCATTGAAGACGCCATCGAAAGTGCGCTTGAAGAATGTGGCAAGAGTGTCCGCAACATGGAATGGTTTGAGGTGACGGAAACCCGTGGCCACATCGTTGAAGGCAAGGTGGGCCACTATCAGGTGGTAATGAAAGTGGGTTTTCGTATTACTGACAGCTAAGGCCCACTGGTCTTCAGCTACTTCGGATGGCCCGTTGCCGGATTGATGACGCCAGCTGATTGATCAGGTCCCGGGCTTCTCCCTCATGCAGACTGTGGCATTTGTCCTGCAGGACCCGCCGGTCGTGGTTCGATGAGGCGCTGGTGACGTCTTTAAGAAGATCCAGATACTGGCAGGCAGCCAGGTGTGCCTTGATTTCGGCGTCAATCAATCGTGTGACCAGTTCATCTACGGATTCACTGCAGAATGGGCGGTTCCTGTTCAGAAGGTGACGCGCTTCCAGGGCGGCGTTCCGGGATTCCAGCCTCAACTCCCCTGCGGGCTCACCCGCTTCTACGGCCCTCAGGAAGGTGCCCAGGCGCTCGTAAAGTTGCCACACCTGTGGCCAGATCTTACTGTAGGCCTCCATCTCGGTATGGTAGCGGGCTTCCTCAAATGACGAGGTCGCCCCAGCGCTTCCGGCATCGCCAGGACGGTTGAATTGCGCCACCCGAATGTCATCTAACTCACGCCAGAGCGTGTCGCACTTCTCGCGTAAGCTCGCCAGCTGGTCCCGGTTGCGGTGTCGGGCGCCGGAAATAAGACTAAGGGAAATCAGGGCCAGCAGTAAGGCTCCCGCAGCGACCAGCAGCGGCAAATTGACTGATGAGAGCATGCGCCAAAGCGCGTCCGTGTCCATGGTATCTGACCCCGTCGAATTCCTGTCTCGGACTTTCAGTATAGAAGCTAATCCTGCCCCTGCTGTCGGAAGGGTAGGACAGATCTGGCGTCTTCAAAGTAATCGAGCACGTGGTCTGCTTCTTTCCGGGTGAAGTTTCCGATGGCCTCGCGAAAGCCCGGGTGCAGAACGCCATGCCAGGAATGGGTAATAACGGGCTCAAAGCCCCGCACCAGTTTGTGCTCGCCCTGGGCGCCGGCGTCGATGTGCGTCAGGCCCAGGTCCATGGCCAGCTCGATACCCTGATAATAGCAGGTCTCGAAGTGCAGGTGGTTGTATTCGTCCCGGCACCCCCAGTAGCGACCGTACAGGATGTTCTCACCGGCCAGGAACAGTGCGCCGGCAATCAGTTCGCCTTCGCGAACCGCCATGATGAGGTGCACATGCCCGGGCAGTTGCTCCAGAAGAAGTTCAAAGAACCGCTTGTTCAGGTAGGGGCGCTGGCCACGCTTCAGGTAGGTTGCCTGGTAGAACACGTAGAAGGCTGAGAGCACATGGTCCGGGATGCCCCGACCGTGAAAGCGGGCAAAAGAAATTCCTTGCTCGGCCACCTGCCGACGCTCCTTGCGGATGGATTTGCGCTTGCGTGAATTCAGCGCTCCCAGAAAATCCTCGAAGTTCCGGTAACCGTGGTTGTGCCAGTGGAACTGGCAGCCGATGCGGTGCAACTCCCGGTCATGATGGAGCAGCTTCTGGTCATCGCTGTCCGGAAACAGCAGGTGCCAGGAGTGGGCACCAAGCTTTCTGGTCAGCGTATCCAGCAAGTCATGAAGCTGTTCCGGTCTCAGTTGGCGGCGCAGATCCGGATCCAGCAACAACCTGGGGCCTGCGGAGGGTGTAAAGGGAACGGCGATCAGTAACTTCGGATAGTAATCGAGGCCATGACGTTGGTAGGCATTGGCCCAGGCCCAGTCAAAAATGTATTCACCCATGGAGTGGCTTTTCAGAAAGGCCGGTGCTATGCCGACGATTTTACCGGCCATTCGGAAAACCAGGTGACTTGGCGTCCAGCCAGTAGCCGCAGAGGTGCAGGCAGACGCCTCCAGCGCCTGGAAGAACTCGTAGCGGAGAAACGGGTTGGTGCGTCCTGCCAGTCGTTGCCATTCCTGCGCAGGAATGGCAGTGATGCTGTCACAGGTTTCCAGGGTGAGGTCGGAAAGTCCGGATTCTGGCATGGTCGGGCAGTACTCCTTGATCTACCCGATACCATACGTCAGAACCCGGCTTCTGATCACCCCTAGGATTTGGCGCAGCGTTTTTTCAGTTCCTCCTGCCAGTTTTTCATGCGCTTCTCGTGCTTTTCGCGCCTTTCTTCGTGCATCTGGTTCCAGATTTCACGCTGCTCATCGTTCAGCTTGAGGCGCTCGGCCATAGCCTCACGACGCTCCGCCATCTCTTGCTGGCGTTCTTCCCTGTTGAACTTACCTTTGCCATCTTTGAGGTTCTCACACATCTCCGCCATGTCATGTCTGTCGCCCCGATGCTTGTAACCGTGATCGTCAGCCATGAGGGCCGGGCTGCTCATCAACAGGGCGGAAGCAAGGGCGCCTGCGGCAAGGATTGAACTGGTGCGTGTTTTCATAAAGCTATTCTCCAATAGTTGCTGCGTTGGCAGCTGTTGCGTTAACGGTTGCTATGTTAGCGCCACCTTTCGTCAACGAGCGTCAGGTCTGTGTAAAGGTTCTGCAAAGGAAATTACGCCGAATCAGCGGCTTGTCGTGAGCGTGTTAGACTTCTTGCAGTCAAGGTGGAGAGCAAAGATGCAGAGCAGGGTTTTACTGGTCGAAGACGATGATGAATTGCGAGAGCTTCTGGCCCGCTATCTGAACAATCAGGGCTTCTCCGTCCGTGAAGCGGCCAATGGCCGGGATGGTCTGGCTCTGGCGTTGGGACAGGACTGCGACATTGTTGTTCTGGATATTATGCTGCCAGATATCAGTGGGCTTGAGGTGCTGAGAGAGCTCAGGGCAGAAACTCACTTGCCGGTTGTGCTGCTGACGGCCAGGGGCGATGAAACCGACCGGATCGTCGGGTTTGAAGTCGGTGCCGATGATTACATTCCCAAACCCTGCAATCCCCGGGAACTGGTGGCTCGTTTACAGGCCCTGTTGCGCCGGATTGCCTGGGATCAGAAAACAGAGGTCAATGCTGCCCGGACTTATGGTGATCTGAGAGTCGAACCGGGCCATCGCCGAATTTATCAGAACGATAAAGCACTGGAACTGACGGCCACGGAATACGAAGTGCTGCAGGTTTTGCTGGCCCACGCCGGCAGCGTGGTTCGCAAAACCGATCTGATGCAGTGGGCGTTGGGTCGAAGGCTTGAGGCCTACGACCGGACCCTGGATATGCATGTCAGTAATCTTCGAAGGAAGCTGGGTAACGAGGATCCACCGAGGATCGAAACCGTGCGAGGTCTTGGCTACAGTTATCGGGTACCGGAATGAAGCATCAGGTGATATTTCCACTTTTCTGGCGGATCTTTTTTTCGATCTGGCTCGCCATGGCCCTGACCGTTGTGGTCAGCAACATAGCGACCCGGGTGCTTCTCGACCGGGAGCGGCAGGCCATTGAGCGGCAGGCGGGACTGCTGGACCTTGCCAGGGAAGCGGTAAAAATCCATGAATCGGGCGAGCGGGGCAGTGTCTGGCGTTTTCTCAAGTCAGAGGGCGAGCGACTCGATCTACACCTGATCCTGCTTGAAAAAGATAAAAATGATGGCAGGCTGCCCCCGCACATTCGTGAGCGAATGGATTCGCGCTGGTATCCGCAGAAGCCTGCGGTGTTGGATATCAACGAGGATTATCGCCTGGTGGCATGGCCAAGGGCCGTGGGGGAGGGCTGGTTGGACCCCCGGTTTTTCCGAGTCATTGAACTCGGCCTTGCCTTCGTGATGATTTCCCTCGCGTGCTGGTGGATTGCCCGGCGGGTATCCCGCCCTCTCAGGCACATGGAAACAACGGCCCAGGCAATTTCACGGGGGGGCAATTCGCTTCGTGTAAGTGATCGCATTGCCCGGCGTAGAGACGAAGTGGGGCAGCTGGCAACGGCCTTCAATGCCATGACGGAGCAGCTGTGCAGCCTGCTGGAACGGCAGAAACACTTGCTCCGGGATATTTCCCATGATCTTCGGACACCGTTGGCACGCCAGCGTATTGCCATTGAGCTGGCGAGCGAGGCCGGTGCAGATGAGGAGCTGATGGCCAGCATTCTGCGCCAGAACGAGCGACTCGATACGATGACGGGCCAGATTCTGACACTGTACCGGGTAACCGAAGCTGGCGGGGATATTGAGCGTGAGCCCCTGAAGCCGGTAAAGGTGATCAACCGGGTGTTGCAGGATGCGGCGGATTACGCGGAGCATCAGGGCGTCGACTGCAAACTTGTTGCCTCGCCGGAAAGTGCCGGCACCTCGGTGCTTGGCGATGAGGGGCTGTTGCAGCGGGCGATCGATAATATTCTGCAGAATGCCCTGGACCATACTCCGCCAGGCAAGGCCGTGAAACTTGCCCTATCGGTCTCCGATGGGTGGCTTAGTCTGGCCGTTGAAGATGATGGCCCGGGGGTCCCGGAGGAGGCACTGTCACACCTGTTCGAGCCGTTTTTCCGGGCCGATAAGTCCCGGGGTGGAACGGGCTGGGGGTTGGGGCTGGCTATTGCCAGAGATATCGTTTCCGCTCACGATGGCCGGATTGATGCAACCATCGCGGAGGCGGGCGGCCTGAGGGTGACGGTTCGCCTTCCGGTGTTTATCGGTGGGTGAGGGCGCCGGCTCGCTGCTGTATTTGTCGTCAGAGGCCATAGGTCATTTTCCATGAAAAAAGATTACCCGGTTCCTGCGGGATACCTTGAGCGGGAAACGGAAGTGAAAAAAAGCCGTTTTATCGCGCGGGTAGCCCCGGTGGGCTCCCGCGATGAGGTGAAAGCCTGGCTGGCGCAGGCCCAAAAAGACCACCCGGACGCCCGCCACATCTGCTGGGCCTACCAGATTGGCCGCCCCGGCTCCGCGGCCGAGGCCGCCATGAACGATGACGGCGAACCTTCCGGAACCGCCGGAAAGCCCATACTGAATGTGATTCAGTACAAGGATATGGGCGATGTGCTTGTGATGGTCATCCGGTATTTCGGGGGCATTAAACTCGGTGCCGGAGGACTGGTGCGGGCCTATGCGGGTGCTGCCGAGCGTGTTCTTTCTGCGGTAGACCGGGTTGTCCGGCAGCCCGTGATTGAGGCGCGGGTTACCCTGTCTTTCGCCGACGAGCAGCCTCTGAGACACTGGTGCGAGTTGCATGGCGCGTCGGTGGACTCGGTCGATTACGGTCCGTCCGTGCATGCCCGCGTGTCGGTCCCGGAGAACAGGGCGCAGCAATTCGGGGCCTTCTGCGATGCCCAGAAACTGGATTACAGTTTTGAAAGGTGATGGGTCTGAAGGGCACCCTCGCGCGTTTCGCGTTTCCTGTGCGTATACTGGTTATCAGTTAAATCCTCCATTGAGGGAAGAAGTGATGATGCGTTTACTGATGTTGTCGATAGTCGCACTGGCCATGACCGGTTGCGCCAGCAATGTGGTGACAGACTACAACTCGTCTGTGGTTTTCGGAAACTACACGTCCTGGGCGTTTGTGCCTGGCACGGAGTCCTCCTTTGTCTCCCTGGACGGCAACCGGGTGCGGAGCGCCATTGAAAGGGAGCTTAATCGCAAAGCGCTGCTGCAGGTTCCGGAGGCGGAAGCCGGTTTGCTGGTGAGCTGGCAGATTGTTCCCGAGGACAGACTCGAGCAGACTGGCCTGGGACTGGGGTTCGGCTTTGGCCACGGGAACTTTGGTTGGGCGTTGTCCGCGCCGCCTCCGGTTCGCGAAATCAAAGAGGGTAAGCTGGTGGTCGAGCTGGCGGACAGCAAGTCCAAGCAGGTTGTATGGCGGGCTGCCAGTCGCCGCTATCTGAACGAGAACCAGTCGCCCGAAACCCGGAGAGCGCTGATCGACGAGTTGGTGGCTGAAATGTTTACCAAGTATCCTCCCGGCCTTGACTGAAAGATGGAGTGAGCAAAACAGGCAGCACGGAGACAGAATGAAGAAGCGATCTGAGGGCGGGCTGGTTTTTTCAACCGGGCTGGGTCGAATGTGCCCGGGTTGCAGAAACCCCGTCGCTGACTGCACCTGCGGTGATTCCAGGCGGCCCGCCGGAGACGGCATTGTCCGGGTTAGCCGCGAAACCAAAGGGCGCAAGGGCAAGGGCGTGACCCTGATCACTGGCATTCCCCTGGACGACAAGGAACTCAAGGCCTACGCAAAGATTCTCAAGGCGAGGTGTGGTACCGGGGGCACCGTGAAAGACGGCGTTGTTGAAATTCAGGGTGATCAGCGAGACATCCTGGTGCCCCTGCTGGAGCAGAAGGGCTGGGCAGTCAAGCGCGCCGGTGGCTGATGGTATAACACGCAATCACCGGACGCTCACATTACAATAGTGCCCTCAAGCAACAAATCCCAAGTTCCAAATTGACCGGAGTCTGGCCGGAAAACCCCGGGGTATACCCCCATGGGTGGCGGGTTCCGTTTGACCGGAGGCAAGCATGCATATACTGGTTTTGGGTGCAGGCGTCGTGGGCGTAACAACGGCCTGGTTTCTTCAGACGCAGGGGCACCAGATTACCGTTGTTGACCGGCAGAACCAGGCGGGTCTGGAAACCAGCTACGCTAACGGTGGTCAGATTTCCGTTTCGCACGCCGAACCCTGGGCTAAACCGTCGGCTGTCCTGAAAGTCCTGAAATGGCTCAGCCAACCGGATGCGCCCCTGTTGTTCCGGCCAAAGCTCGACCCTGCCCAGTGGCGCTGGGCGCTGTCCTTTCTGGGGGAGTGCACCTCTGCCAGGGCAGCTCACAATATTCGTCAGATAGTCAATCTGGGTACCTATAGCCGTAGCCAGTTACAGGCGCTGCGCAAGGTTGCCAATGTGCAATACGACCACCTCGAGAAAGGCATTTTGCACTTCTACACCAATCCTGCCGAGTTTGAGGGTGCCAAAAAGCCTACCCGGATCATGCAGTCTCTTGGCTGCGACCGCCAGATTATCGATGCCGATCAGGCGGTTGAACTGGAGCCGGCCCTGAAACCCATCCGGAACCGGATTGCAGGGGCAACCTACACCTCCGAGGACGAATCCGGTGACGCCCGGATGTTTACCCAGAACCTGGCCCGGCGTTGCGCGGAGGCGGGTGTGGCGTTTCGATACGGCACCCGGATCCTCGGTTTTGAAGAGGCGGGTGAGCGAGTGCTGGGCGTTCAGGCACTGACTGATGGACGCCATGAGACACTGCGGGCGGACGCCTACGTTCTGAGCCTTGGCAGTTACAGTGCCGCACTGGCCCGGCAACTGGGTATCTTCCTGAATATCTACCCGGCCAAGGGCTATTCCATTACCGTGCCGGTCAGGAATGAAGAAGCGGCGTTCAAGGTCAGCCTCACCGATGATGAATACAAGCTGGTTTACTCACGTCTTGGCGATCGGATCCGTGTCGCGGGCACGGCGGAACTCAGTGGTTACAGCCGAAAACTCAATTACACCCGTTGCCGCGCCATCGTCCGCCGCACCGCGGAAGTGATGCCCGAGGCAGGCTATTGGGACCGGGCCGAATTCTGGACCGGCTTGCGCCCGGCCACGCCTTCCAACGTTCCGTACATTGGCAAAAGCCACTACGCCAACCTCTACCTGAATACCGGGCACGGTACGCTGGGCTGGACCCACTCCTGCGGCTCGGCGGCGGCCCTGGCCGATATTATTGATGGTCGCACGCCGGAGGTGGATTTTACGTTCTCCGGACTGTAAAGACTGAAAATGGGGTCAGATGAAAGCGTTCATCTGACCCCTTTTTCACACAGCAAGTTACTTCAACTGATCCCGGATCAGCTTCTTGTTGATCTTGCCAACACTGGTCTTCGGGATATCCTCAACAAAATCAATCTGCCGGGGGATGGCCCACTTGTTGATCTCACCGCTGTCCACGAACTGCATCAGATGATTCTGGATGTCCTCGACACCGGCATTTTCACCGGGCTTGAGGGTGACCAGCGCGTGCGGGCGCTCGCCCCATTTTTCATCGGGTACACCCACCACCGCAGCGCCGGCCACAGCCGGGTGCTGGCTGATCAGGTTTTCCAGGTCGAGGGAGGACAGCCACTCACCGCCGGTCTTGATCACGTCTTTGATGCGGTCCTTGATGGTGAGGGTGTTGTCCGGCTCCATGGAGGCCACGTCACCGGTGTGCAGCCAGCCGCCTTCCCAGAGCTGCTCGCCTTTTTCGGGCTCCTTGAAGTAACCCTGGGTCAACCAGGGAGCGCGAGCCACGACTTCGCCTTTGGCCTGGCCATCGTGCGGAACCGGGTTACCGTCCGGGTCCACGATTTCCAGCTCAACCATCGGTGTTGCAATCCCTGTCTTTACCCTGATAGCGGTCTGCTGCTCAAGGGGTAGCTCCAAATCTTCGGGTTTCAGGTGTGAGGCGCTCAGCAGCGGGCAGGTTTCAGACATGCCATAAGCGGTGTACATCTTGATTCCGAGTTTTGTCCCTGCGTCACATAGTCCTTTGGTCAGTGCGCTGCCACCGATCAGGACGTGCCAGTTGCTCAGGTCTGCCGTCTTGATGGACTCGGTGGCCATCATCATCTGCATGATGGTGGGTACGCAGTGAGAGAAGGTGACTTTATGCTCTTTTAGAAGGTCTACCAGCAACTCGGGCTCGTAACGGCCGGGATAGACCTGTTTGATGCCCATCATGGTGGCGGCATAGGGCACACCCCAGGCGTGGACGTGGAACATGGGCGTTACCGGCATGTAAACCGATGAGGAGCGCATTAGCGGCATCTCATCGAATGAGGCCACCGTGCCTGTCATTGCCAGTGTGTGCAGTACCAGTTGGCGATGACTGAAGTACACGCCCTTGGGGTTGCCTGTGGTACCCGTTGTGTAGAACGTGGTCGCCACGCTGTTCTCGTCAAAGTCCGGGAAGTCGAACTGGTCATTCGCTTTTGCAAGCAGGGTTTCGTAGTCACCGATGGCATCGACAGAGGTTGCTTGTGGGGCATCGTTGTCGGTGAGCTGAATCCAGGTCTTGACCGTTTTGATGTCGTCTTTCACGCCCTCGATAATCGGCAGGAAGTCGTCGTGCACCAGCACAACGTCGTCCTCGGCGTGGTTCATGGTGTAAACGATCTGTTCTGGTGATAACCGGATATTGACCGTATGCAGAATGGCGCCAATCATCGGAATGGCAAAGAAACACTCCAGGTACCGGGGTGTATCCCAGTCCATTACCGCAACCGTATCACCCGGTTTAACACCGGCATCCGTCAGGGCGTTTGCCAGGCGGTGAATGCGTTCAACCAGATCGGTATAGGTGTATTTGCTGCGGTTTGAATAGACAATTTCCTGGTTCGGATTGTACCGGGGGCCTGAGAGCAGGAGTCGTTTGATCAGCAGCGGATACTGATAGGCGTTGTCAGCCGGGGATAAAATGCGGGTCTGTGCCATTACTCGTTTCCTCTTTCCCAGTTGTTGGTGTTATCGCGAGAAACAGGATTAAATCTGACACAGATTGGGTGAAACGGGAACCGGTAAAAGTGAAAAAATGCAGAGCGAACGGTGGCTTAGGCAAAAATCCAGTTTCGCTCTGCGGAAAATTCTGTTGTTGTCCCGGATGTTACTCGTAAGTGCAGAGATAGGCGGTGTCGATGTCGGTCTTTGCCTTGAAACTTGCCTGCCCGGCAACATCAAAACCCTCACCGGCACCGTAGGTCATCCATTCCTCCATGCCTGGCAGCAGAACCGTCAGGGCCCCGCTGATCACCGTCATGGTTTCCTTCTTGCTGGTGCCAAACTCGTATTCGCCCGGGCTGATTACGCCAACGGTGGCGGGCAGGGTGGCGGTCTGGAAGGCAATGGACTTGGCCTTACCGTCGAAATACTCATTTACTTTCAGCATATGCTGGGCTCCTCATAAGGGTTTGGGGGCCTACTATACGGCAAAAATCTTCAAGTCCAATGACAAAATCCCGGTCAGTGTGCCAACTGCGGCCATTCACTGCTCCCAGGGCTTGCCTGCGGTGTTTTCCACCGTTCTGACGCCTATATGCATGGCCGCCTTGGCAAGAATGTTAGCGCTGACCGGGGCCGTGATTACCAGGAACAGGGTAATCAGGATCTCCGAAATGCCCACGCCCTCGCCCCTGGCGCTGAAGTAAATCACCGAGCTGAGCATGATGGCGCCGACCCCCAGGGTTGTAGCCTTGGTTGGGCCGTGAAGGCGGGTAAAAAAGTCCGGCAGCCTGGCCAGGCCGATGGCGCCAACCAGGGTAAAGGCGCTCCCGAGCAGCAGCAGGGCAGAAATAACGTATTCGGTGATCAGACTCATGGTCAGTATCCTCCGCGACGAAACCGGTTCGGGGCAATCCTATTCAATGACACTGCCCCGCTTCAGGTATTTGGCCATGGCCACGGTTCCGACAAAGCCCATGACAGCAATAAGCAGGGCGGCTTCCAGGTACATCCGCGTCCCCAGGGCGATTCCGAGCAGGATAATCAGGGCAATGGCGTTGATGTAGAGCGTGTCCAGTGCCAGTACCCGGTCTGGTGCGTCCGGCCCCTTGATCAGCCGGTAGACGTTGAGCAGGGTCGCCAGGGTGACCATGGAAATCGAGGTGTAGAGGGCGATTGTCATCATTGGAACATCTCCATCAACGGCTTCTCGTAGCGGTTGTGTATGGCGCCAATGACCTCCTGGTCGCTGGCTGCATCAAGGGCGTGGATCAGGAGGGTCTTGTTGTCATCGCTGACATCGACGCTGACGGTGCCTGGTGTGAGCGAAATGGTGCTGGCGAGGATGGTAATCGCCAGCGGCTGCTCGAGCTGAAGAGGGTAACAGACGAAAATCGGGCGCGGCTGGCGCGGGCTCAGAATCAGGCGGGCGACCGAGAAGCTGGCAACCACAATGTCCTTGAGCACGACAGCCAGATACATGGGCATCCGCCAGGACTTAACGAACGCCGGCCGCTCGGGCCAGAAGCCCTGAGTCAGTTGCGGGATCAGCCAGGCCAGGATCAGGCCCATCACGATACTGGCGCCGGACACGCCGTCGCTGAGCAACTGCCAGGTAGTGAACAGGATCAGGCTCAACCAGGGTTGCGGAAAACTCAGGCGATCAAGCATCAGTCACCCTCCCCGACCATGGGGGTCTTTAAGGTTTCGATGTAGGCGTCATTGTTATGCAGCTGTGCTGCCGTCGCGTCGGTATAGCGGGTGATGGGACCTGCCAGCACAACCATGACAACCGCAAGGGCGACCAACGCGCCGGTGGCGATGGAAACCCGGCCGTTGAGTGGGTCTGGCGTTTCCATATGGCCGTCCACGGTCCGCCAGAAAACAATGCTTCCCGCACGACTGTAGGCGATGATAGTGAGGAAGCTGCCGATCAGGAGCACCGACCACAGCCAGGCCATCTCGGTTCCCGGCTCAACGGCTTTCAGGATCAATACCTTGCCGAAGAAACCGCTCAGGGGCGGGAGGCCGGCCGCGGCAACGGCACCGATCAGGAACAGGACACTCAGGAAAGTGCGGTTCTGCATCGGTGGAGCGGTAACGATTCGGTCAGTGGCCGTGCCCCGCTGGTCAGCCACCAGCTCCGAGACCAGGAACAGGCCGCCGACGGTCCAGGTGGTGCTCAGCAGGTAGAACAGGGCAGCGGAAAGACCGGCCTCGGAGCCAAGCGCGACCGGAGCCAGCAACGTGCCCACCGAAATGATTACCTGCCAGGCGACCAGGGTTTTCAGGCTGCCGGAGCCCAGAGCGCCAATGACACCCATGGCGAGGGTAGCCAGGGCAATGGGGAACAGCCAGTCCATACCGAGATTGGCGAGTTCGCCAGCATTGTCGCCAAAGATCAGCAGATAGACCCGCAAAATGGCGTAAACGCCGACTTTGGTCATTACCGCGAACAGAGCGGCGACGGGAGCCGTGGCTTTCGAATAGGCTCTTGGCAGCCAGAAACACAGGGGCAGAATGGCGGCTTTCAAGCCGAACACCACCAGCAGCATCATGCCGCCGGCCTTGACGATATTCAGGTTTTCACCGGAAACCTCGGGGATCTTGACCGCCAGATCCGCCATATTCAGGGTGCCGGTAACGCTGTAGATCATCCCGACACTGATCAGGAATATCGCGGAGCCAACCAGGTTCAGCACCACATAATGCAGGCCCGGCACGGTTCTTACCGTTCCTCCGCCGTGCATCAGCAGGCCATAGGAGGCAATGAGCAGAACCTCGAAGGCAACGAACAGGTTGAACAGGTCGCCAGTGAGGAAGGCAATGTTCAGGCCCATGAGCTGAAACAGGAACAGGGCATGGAACTGGCGATTGCCCTCATCGGCGCCACCAATGGCGAAGGTATGGCAGAACAGGGCCAGAACGGCGGTCATGACCAGCATCAGGGCGGCCAGCCGGTCAAGCACCAGAACAATGCCAAACGGCGGCTGCCAGTTCCCGAGGGCGTAAATCCGGTAGCTGCCGTCGTTGGCCAGCACCAGCAGCACAATGGCCGAAACCAGTATCAGAACGGTGGTTGCCAACGCCAGCGTGCGGCGCAGGCTGATGGGGGCGTAACCCATCAACGCCTGCAGGATACCTCCGAGCAGGGGAATCAGAACAGGAGCGGTAAGCCAGTGGTTCATTGGCCGGTTACCTCCTCTTCTTCCTCGGGGGCGGGGGATTTATAGGGTTTCTGGCCATCGACATGGTCGTTCTCGTGATCCGCCAGATTTCGTAGTGACAGCACAACAACAAATGCGGTCATGGCGAAGCCGATCACAATGGCGGTAAGCACCAGCGCCTGGGGAAGCGGATCGGAATAGTTTGCTGCGGTGCCGATAACAGGCTGCTGTCCGGTCGCCAGCCGGCCACTGGAAAAAAGAAACAGGTTCACGCCGTAGGACAGCAGAGTGAGACCCACCACCACAGGAAAGGTGCGTGCCCGCAAAACCAGATAAACGCCGGATGCTGTCAGGGCACCGATAACCAGTGCGAAAACAAGCTCCATTACGCACCCTCCTTTTTACTCTTGATGGCGGAGTGGGGAGACAGCCGGCCAATGCTCACCAGGGCCAGCAGGGTGGCTCCGATAACCGTCAGGTAGACGCCCAGATCAAAGACCAGGGCCGAGGCAACCTCAAACTTGCCCACCACCGGCCAGGTAATGTAACCAAAGGTGGAGGTGAGGAACGGATAGCTGAAGGCAAAGCTGCCCGCGCCGGCAACGGTTGCGAACAGCAGGCCCAGACCGATCACATTGTGATAGCGGAACGAAATCCGGTCCTGGGTCCAGATCATTCCGCTGGCAATGTACTGGAGGATCAGGGCAACCGACGTGATCAGGCCGGCGATAAAGCCGCCGCCCGGAAGATTGTGGCCCCGCAGGAAGATGAACACGGAAACCATCAGCGCCAGCGGCAGCATCGGGCGGGCAATCTGGCGCAGCATCAACGGATGGGCATCCCGTGTCCACGCGTGTCCCTGACCATCGCCGGGTGGCGGTGTCAGGGCAATGTTCTTGAGCATGGCGTAAATGCCCAAGGCCGCGATGGCCAGAACGGTAATCTCGCCCAGGGTGTCGAAGCCACGGAAGTCCACGAGAATGATGTTGACCACGTTGGTGCCGCCACCGCCGGGCTTGCTGTTTTCGAGGAAGAAATCGGAGATGGAGCTGAACGGTTGTGTCAGCATCGCCAGGGTAACCAGCGTCATGCCGGTTCCCGCTGCCAGGGCAATGGCAATGTCGCGGAACCGCCGCCCGTTGGAGGTTTCGACGGGCGTCCAGGATGGCATGTAGAAAAGGGCAAGCATCAGCAGAACAATCGTGACAACTTCCACGGACAACTGGGTCATCGCCAGGTCCGGCGCCGAGAAGCGGGCGAACGCAAGGGCCACCATCAGGCCGACCACGCTCAGCAGAACCAGTGCGTAGAACCGCTCCCTGTGCATGGCTGCGGTGGCCAGCGCACAGAGGATAAGCACCCCGGCCGCAATAGCGGTTGGCCAGTCTATCGGGCTGAGACCGTTCTCCCCGACAAAAATGCCAAGGCTGAGAACAGGCATGGCCGCGACTGTGATCACGCTGACGACCAGCAGCACCGCGTAACGCTGGAGCGAACCGTTTTCCAGCCGTGCGGTAAACCGGTTGGCCAGGTCGACAATGCGGGAGACGACGGCCTCGAATACGGCCTTTTCATCGATTTCCCTGAACCGGGCATGGAAATCGAAGAAGCGCTGGCGCTGACTGTACATGAGCAAGCCGCCGGCAAAAGCGAAAAAACTCATCATCAGCGGGAGGTTGAAACCGTGGAACGCCGCGAGTTGGTAATCCGGCACATTGCCGCCAAATGTGGCGGATGCCGCCATGTAAAGCAGCGGGCCGACCG
>Ga0208300_100589_pt1 | contig 23748 bp, 38 predicted proteins | sample 23_taG_FD_184096 | JGI IMG/M metagenome (GOLD analysis project Ga0208300, IMG submission 184096) | Marine viral communities from Cariaco Basin, Caribbean Sea - 23_WHOI_OMZ (SPAdes) (version 2) | ecosystem: Environmental > Aquatic > Marine > Oceanic | place: Caribbean Sea: Cariaco Basin...
TAAAGTTGATTCTCCCTCTACGGAAAGTATTTCTACCTTCTTTTTTCTTATTGATACTTTTTTACGAGGTTTCTTGGTTAAGAACTTTTCCTCTTTTATATCATTTATTCTATTTAATTTTATCTTCTAAGTGTTGCCAAAATGAAAGTCTCCAAAACAGCTAGATTCTATTATAAAGGAAACAAAAGAAAAGTCAACAGTCAGGCTTGACTCAAAGCTAAAGCATTTGAGAATGCGCCTGATTTATGTTCAAAATGGTAGAATTGCCTAACAAAAAAAAGAAATGTATAAAAAAGCCACTTTTGATAGTGGCTTTTATTTTATTTTAATGCTTCTTGAAGCTTATCTTTATTTAAAACAGTATTATCCCTACCATTTAAAGAGTAATATTCTTTACTTAAAAAAGAAGGGGTATATTTCATACCATTTTTCACCCAAATAAAAAGTCCATCAGAATCAATTGCAGGTTTATCATTTGCCCGATGGTATAATCCATTTTTCATCCAAATTTTACAATCTTGCATAAAAATAGCAGGTTCATTATCTTCTCTATGAAACTTATTATCTACAATGTAAAAAGTATCATTTTTATTTGAAGTTAAAACAGTATGTACAACATTATTAATATTAACATTTTTAACATTAACAATATTAAAAATATCATATGTGTTTTTGCCACCTTTGACAATATGAAGAATACCCCCTTCAAAAAGAAAACGGATAGAATCATTACAATTTTCAGAATAAAGAGAACTTGATTTTATTGTTTTATAAGAATTTTCATTAACAAAAATTGTATTTTTAGCTTCTTCAAAAGGTTTTGAAAAAAAAGATTGACTAATATATTGAAGTAGCTGATTTAAAGAAAGAGATTTTTTATCAATATCAAGTAAAAGATGAATTCTTTTTAAAAGTTTTTTGTTACCATTTTGAATAATTTTAGTGGTCAAAATAGAAACCATAGCATTAGAATTATTAAAACTTTCTTTTGCTCCATTAAGAAACTTAGTCCAACTTTTAAGAAGTTGTTCTTTTTTTTCTGGAATATGGTGCGAGTTTTTAATATTTTTTAATTCATTCTCATAATATTTAATAGATTTTTTCCAAGTTTCATGGGATTGATTGATAAAAAAAAGATTATTAAATTTAATTGAAAAAAAACATAAACAAAATTCATTAAGAAGTTGTTTTTCAGTTAATTGAGAATCATTAATATTAAGATGATTTTGAATTTTACCTAATAAAATTTGATTAGCAGCAAGCAGTTTTTGTTCTTTAAGTACGTAAGACATAATAGTTTACCTTTAAATGATTGGTATATTTAAAGTAAGTTATGGTCACTGCAAACTAACCAATTATTTAAAGTAATAATATAGAAGTTTGAGAAGTTAATTTGGTGCAAATTGCCGACCAAGCCCCGCTCTCCCCAAGCGTTAATAATATAATACTAAAACTTAAATAAAAAAACAAGTCTTTTTTATAAAAAAAGCCACAAATTGTGGCTTTTTAAATGACAATTGTTTTTAAATAAAAACTAAATTAACATAACCATTATAATATGGAACTTGATCAGTAGAAAGAATAGTTGCATTAGAAAATGACTCTAAATTTAATTTGCTGATATAACCATCTGTTACTATAACAACAGGTGTGTTTTGTTTCTCTTCATCAGAAAGTGATTGTAAAGTTTCATTTAAATAACAACCAGCTAAACCTTTAAGTTTAAGATTTGTTAAGTCTTCGATTGAATTAAAATTCCATTCATAAACGTTATTATAACTGGTTTCAATAACTTTACATTTGATATTATCAGAGAACATATCAATAATGGTTTGTTTTATTTTTTCATAATCATTCATTATTGAACCAGAATCATCAATAATAAGAATGAACTCTTTATTTTGCAATTGTGGTAATTTTTCTAATTTAAACATGATTTCACCTAATAATTAATCTTCAATTAAAACAATATCTTCAAGATGTGCAGGTTGTCCAAACTGGTGTTCATCATCCTCTGCATAAATACGAAAAGTAATGATATCAGGAACATATTGACCTCTTGAATTGTATCCCCAGGCTTTTTGAAGATGTTTGATTTCAAAAATGCGTGGTTTATTGGCAGGTAAGGTATGAACAATATTATCTTCTACATAGTTATCTCCCAATGCTCTGTTAACTACTTCATTACCTTGTTGAATCCCCCAAGCAGGATCTTTACCTTTAAATTTAACAAAACATTTTTTACCAATATATTTTTCAAGTTCATGTTTTTCAACATTAAAAAGAGTATCATTAAAAACATTTAAGTCTTGATGCATAATTAATTCCTGAATATTTTTTATTTAGAATGTGTATTATATCAATAAAAGAAAATATAATCAAATATTACTTATTAAATCACTTTTAGTATTATCACAAGCAAAGGAATGAAGAATTGAATTTTTTATCATAGAATAAATATCATTATCAATAAATCCAAATTTATTTTTTAAAATTAAAACTTCGTTATCAAAAGATGTATTAGATACAGTTAAATTATCAGAATTTAAAGTAAGTGGAATACCGTAATCAAACAATTGTTTAACAGGGTACTGTAAAAAGTCAGAGTAAACATTAGTTTGTTCATTAGATTTAGGGCAAATTTCAAGAGCAATATTATTTTCTAATAATGTATCAATAACATTATTATCTTCAATAGAGCGAATACCGTGACCTATACGGCTTGCACCTAACTTAATAGCATTCATTACACTATCAGCCCCAAGCGCTTCACCAGCATGGATTGTGATGGGTAATTTTGATTGTTTAAAGGAGTAAGAAAAAATCTCAGGTGGAAAATTCAATTCATCCCCTGCTAAATCTACACCTACAACTTGTGTATTGATATAAGAATTTGCTAATTGAATAATATCAATAGAGTTTTTTACTGGCATATGTCGCATAGAGCAGAGAATTAGCCCAAAAGGAAAATTAAATTCAATGCTTGCTTTTTGCATACCTAATAATACATAGTCAACGATATTTTTTAAATTCAATCCAGAATGTAGATGTAATTGTGGCGCAAAACGAATTTCAGCATAAATGTAGCCAAGCTGATAAAGATCTTCAATTATTTCAAATCCTGCTCTTTCCAAGCGTTCTGCTGAATTGAGTATTTGAATAGGTAGAGAAAATTTAGAAAGATATTCAGTTAAGTCTTGATTATCGTTTTTAACTTGAACAAGTTCTTTAATATGGTTAATTGAATTAACATCAACCAAGTTATCTTGTAGTGCATATTCCAAGATAGTAGAAGGACGTAAAGAACCGTCTAAATGTAAATGAAGATCAATTTTTTTCAAAACAATACCTAAATATTATCTAAAAAAACGTTATCTGAATTTATAATATCACCGATTTTATGATTTTCTCTGGTACGTATTTTTTTTATTACAGATTTACCTTCTTTATTTATATAAAGAAGAGTAATAGAATATAAAGGTTCTGAACAAACACCTCCTTTTGAGGTCATAACACAAATAGAAGGTGCATTAGATGATTCAACAACTAAAAATTGAGATTGATTATTAGCAAAAGAACAAAAACTAATTAAAGTAAAAAAAGCAATAAAAAATATTTTTTTCATGTTGTTAACTCGTTATATTTTAAGAGAGTTTATTATAATTTAACCATTAATAAAAATCAACAAAAATTTAAGGATAATTGAAGTTTATTAAATGTATTAATTTTTTATAAAATTTAAATACAAAAAAACCCGCATTAAAGCGGGTTTCTTGAAACTTGTGAAGAGTTAGTTAAATAATTAATAAATATTTTTGAGTACATATTTATTTTTTATATTTTCTAACCAGTTTGAATGCATAATAGTAGTTTAATTTAGTTTTTAAATATATATAAAATTAATAATTATAAATGAATTTTCCTAGTGAACTTTCAACAATCAGAAAACAACTTAAATTTTATGTGTTTCCAGACTACATTTGTCTTATTGCCGTTGCAAATGATCTCAGTTAATATTGTTGCAAATTGGACACCAGCCAATTTGATTATCTACACCTCCTGTCTATCTGCTTAAAGTTTTAATTAAGGAGCCAAATCCTCTTGTTTGGTCTTCTCTACAATCTAAGATTGCACCGTATTAATGGTCGTTAGGTCTGCCCCAAATATCCTTAATTTTTATATTTAAAGAGGTTCTGTCTAAGCAACCTACGAGATATATAATACTAAACCGTCTAAATTATTGCAAGTGTTTTTAAAAAAAATTACCAAGAAGTTTCAAAATAAATGGTTTCGTCAGTAATGGCATCTTTGCAAAAATCATAAAGTGTTTGTTCATCTTCTGATAATTTTTCACCATTAATTGTAGGAAAAACAAAAATATGTATAGTGTCATTAGAGAAAACTTGATTACCATGTCGAGCAGAGCTAATACGCTTCCATAATCGTGAAGAAATATCATCTCTTCCATCAGGAAGTTTAATAGATTGTCCTCTATCTGGTTCTTTTAGTCCAAGTTTGTTCCATTCTTCAATTTGTAAAGAACGTAAAACTTCTGTTAATTTGACTGTTTTAATTGTTGTAGTATTAAGCATAATAATCCTTAAAAATCTTTTAATCCAAGTGGAAAATCTTCAACCCAAAAAGTACAATAATAATGACAACCTTGACCATAAGAACCACCACCACCAGTATTAATACCTCCGATAAAGTCTAATATACATTCATGATATTGACCGTTCTTAGAAGTTTTTTCTACGTCATAAAAGACCTCTAAATCAAATGCTAAGGGTTTTTCTTCATTTTCGGGTTTAGGATACATTGAAGTCCTTTTTTTACCAACAGGTGAAGAATGAGACATTGGTTGTGGTTCTGGTTTATTAGGAGTTGTGAAACCATGATTACAGTAAGTAATATTTGAAATACGTTTAATATCAATATCTTTTCTATAAAATTTAATAACCTTAACGGCTTCAATAACTTGTTCTTGTTCTTCTAAGACCATATCAAAAAGTTGGGTAAGAGTAGAAACTTTATGTCTAAATGTATCAAGATATTGTCTTGCTGCTTTCTGTTCTTTTAATTTGTTTTCTAAAAAAAGAGAGTTAAGCATACAGCCAGTTTCATGAGATTCTACTTCTTTTTTATCCTTAGAAAGAAGATTGCAAAAAGAGCATTCATAAGCAATAAGTGTTTTCATATTAAAAAATTTCCATTTTAGTATCAATTAAAAAGGCATCCCGTAAATGTCCAAAAGATTGAGCAATTGTATCTAATGGATGACGTAATAAATGAGATACTTGTTTTTTATCATTACCATTATAAACAAATGCTGTCATTGTAGAAAGACATTGGTATGTGGTATTTTTTGAATCAATAATATCTTTGATTTCTTGAATAGAATATTTTTCAAGTAAATATTCAAAATCAACTGGTTTATTTCGATTCCTTGTTTTATCAAAAAGAGAAAAAGAAAAACAACCAGAAAAAACAATCTTATATTGATCTTTTTCAAAGATAATTGTTTCACAATTTGATTTTAAATGACGTTTTCGTGTTTTTTTTAATAAATTAATATAAGCTTCAAGAACCGTTAATTTATTATCTTGAAAATCAAGATCTAAAAAGTATTTCATAAAAAAGTTCCAAATATTTTAACAAATATATTATACAATCAAATAACAAAGAAATCTATAAAATTTTAAACAGTTTCTAAGTATTCGATAGCTTCTTTTGAAAATTGAATCCAATTTTTCTTATTCTTTGTCCACATATCGCAAAGCATTTGGTCAATATCACCATTAAATGATGAAATTCCATAATCTTTTGCAATTTGATTATAAACATCTTTATTTCCTTCATTAAAGCCATCATATTTTCTTGATAAATAATCTTTCATTTCATCAATTTTTCTTTTATTTTCATCTTCACTATTTGAAGGATAAGCATAAAAATTATTTAATGATTTATCAGAATTTAAGTATTCAATACAGTATTGGTAAAAATCTTGTATAGCTTTAATCCAAGATTGTTTATGTTTACCTAAACGATTAAAATTAAGAAAATAGATAGTGCTATAATTCTTATCAAAGTTAGGATAAGGATTAAAATCAATTCTTTCTTTTTGCATTAATTCACGTTTAAATTCTTCCGCCTTTTCAGTTGAATCGTTGATTGTTTCAAGTATTTCCTCAAACCTTTTAAGTATATTATCAGGTATTTTTTGAAAACCACTAAATAATTCAGAAACTTCTTCTTCTGATTTACCAGAATCTTTAATTGAAATGTATTGAATGAATTGTCGGGTATTATGAATACCATTACCGATAACATTAAAAATGTGATCCATAGTAGCTAATTTAGCATCTTCATAAGAATACATATGATAGTAATCTTGATTTTCTTCTATGTATGAAACAATAAATCTTTCTGCTGATAACATTATTAATCCTTGATTCTTTTATTAAATAAAAAAAGCCGTTAACACTATATTAAGTAAACGGCTCATTATAAAAAAAGATTTTTTAAAATTTAAAGTCAATTAAAGAACCAACTCTACGTGGTTGTTTGAAGCGCTTTTCATGATATTTCATACGTCCAAAGTTATCTTGATAAACAACGGTAACAAGGTATCCTCTGTCTTTACAAACAGTAAGATCATCATCTTCACTATTAACGGTTTTCCCAATTCCATATCCAGCTACAGCGCCAACCCCTTTTGCCCAATTTTTACCAGAACCACCGCCAATTTGATTACCAAGCGCAATACCAAGTCCAGCACCTACAAGCCCACGAACAAAAGAATTATCTTTTTCATAACAACGGTCAGGAGCTTTAACCACTTGAACAACTTCACCAATAACTCGTCCAGTAGGTTTAGAAGGATCGCGTGGAGTAGTAGAACAACCTGCAAGAGTAGCAATAGAAACAAAAGCAAGAGCAAAACGAATTTTCATAAATCACCTATAAATTTGTAAATAAAGGATTTTTAAAGTAAGGTAATTATATAAAAATATAGGTTAAAAGTCAAACAAAAAAATAATATTATTAAATAAAAAAAGGCTGCAATAGCAGCCTTTTTCCCGTTAATTAAGTCCTCACTTGTAAGTGAAGGGGTTTGTTCCCATAACTACAAAACTAACTTGCCTAGTTCACCTAATGCCAATGTGCTTTAATCCAATCCAGTTTAACTTCCCAATCCTTGCATTATATAATATGGTGCTTCGAGCGGGACTCGAACCCGCAACCGTGGAATTTAAAGTTCCTTGCTCTACCATTGAGCTATCGAGGCATTGAAAGTTAAGGAGTCAAATCCAATTGTTTAAACTTCTCTACTACCTAAAAAGGTAACACTGTATTAGCAGTTGACGGGTATGCCCCGTAAGTCCTTAACTGTGTTTATAATATATAAGTTAGTTATTAAAGTCAACAAGTTTTAAAAATTATTTTCGTGTTAATAAAGCTAATTGTTGCAAACTAACATCAAATAAGCCTTTCGGGTGATGATCAAGTTTGCCAGTTGATAAAATTTGAACTTTATTATTATTAAACATAAAAGAAAAAGGTTGAATTAAACCAGCTTTGACAGCTAATCGAATAGCATTAAATTGAGCAGAAGTAGCGCAATAAACGTCTTTTTCAGGATTATTAAGAATATTTTGAAGCCAATCATAAACTTTATAATCAGTAACAGCATGTTTATTATCAGCACTAATAATTAAATTTAAATTTAAAGACAATTCAGTATTATTTTTAATGTCTTCAAAATTTTGTATAGTATTCATAACAATAGCCTTTAATTATATTTTAAGGTATAAGCGAAAGAGAACAACATAGCGCTGACCTGAAATTATTTTTTTAACCGAATGTAATATTTCAGCAGGAAAAGCAACAAATTGTCCTTGTTTAATATTGACCTCATCACCATTTAAAATTAATTCACCACCATGAGAATCATTAAGATAAAGTAATGAAGAATTTGAAAGTTAAGGAGTCAAATCCAATTGTTTAAACTTCTCTACTACCTAAAAAGGTAACACTGTATTAGCAGTTGACGGGTCTGCCCCGTAAGTCCTTAACTGTGTTTATAATATCTAAGTTAGATATTGAAGTCAACAAGTTTTAAAATTATTTTTTTCTTAATAAAGTTTAAAGATTTTGAATATATTCTTCAAGTTTACCATCTCGTTTTAATTCACGAACTTTTTTCTTACTAAGTCCGTATTTTCCAGCAATTTCAGAAACAGTTCCGAGATCAGAAGCCTTATGTTGTGCTTTAAAAGAACGAGCAGCGGTTTTTTTAGCTTCTTGTTTACGGTAGAATTCATTGCGTTCTTCGCGTCTTGCAGCTTGATTAGCAGCAATTTGAAGATGTCCACGAACCATTTGTTTTAAATTATCAAGAGATTGTTGAGAAGCCGTACAAGAGTTAAGTTCTTCAAGAGAAGACGCTTTCCGACAGTGTTCTTTAAAAAAGAATGCAGATTTGATTTTAACATCTAAATTACCAAGTAAAAGTTCTGGTAATTCTTCTATATTTCTTAAATGAAAAATAGAATCAATTAAAATAAAACCTTCCATTGGAGAAAAACATTGTGTTTCTTGAATTGTCATAAAAAAAAACCCTAATTTATTAAAGTTGAAATTCAGCTTTTAAACAACGCATTTCTTCTTGATAATTATCGTGTCGAGAAGAAAAATCTTCTGAAATACGATTTTGTTGAATAAGAGTAGAAATTTGCTCATATGTAGCATAATAAAGAGCGTTCCAACAATCATTGTTCAAATCAGTCTCAATTGATTCCAAAGTAACTGATTTACCTTCTTCGATACGTTTTTCAGTAACACCGTAAGATTGAGTCATTGTTTTGTTTCCTTTGTTTTTCAATGATATTATTATAGTTTTTTTGATTTTAAATGTCAAATTTTAATAAATAAAAATTAAAAATTATTTTTATTTTTTTCTTTAAAATCTTGAATCCAGTTTTCTAGAGAAGTATTTTTAATGTTGGTATAATAAGTACATTTAGATTGCCATTTTTCTGTTATCTCACCTGACCAATACCAAAAACCTTCAATTTTAACAAGTTCAATATCAGTAATGTTAAATTTTAATTTTATTGTATTAATAATTTGTTTTTTATTAATCATATTAAAGACTTGGTTCTGTTAGTTCCTGTGCAATATCAGAGAACAATTGAGTAAATCTTTCAGGAGAAGCATTTATAAAATCAAGTCTTGTAACTTGTTCAGCAACTTCTTTAAGGAATGTAACACTTTGTTGAGGATTTGTAAGAGAATCAATAAGCATATCTAATGGCATTTCAGACTCACCATACATAGAGTGGTAAACTTTGAAGCTGGTGGATTCTAATTCTTTATTTTCAAAAAAAGAGTTAAAAAAAGAATTAAGTTCTTCTGTTGTACGCATTGTAAGTAACATAATGATTGCTCATTTAATTAATGTATACATATAGTAATACAAGCATAAAAAATAATCAAGAAAAAAGAGGAATAAATCCTCTTTTTATTTAAAAAGTTTTAATGTCAAAAATTTCTCGAACTTTATCTTTAAACTCAATCAATAAATCTTCTTCGGTAGGTCGAGGAAATTTATAAACAAAAAGAGTTAATCCATCAGAAGAATAAGCCACCCAAAGCCACCCATGTTTTAATTCAAACGTCCAAACATAATGACGCATAGCTACACAAGGATCATTAAAACAAAAATCTTGCTTACCATACTTATCAACCATAAATTTTTTGTTAGGAAGAAAAATATTACTTCTTTCTTTCATTACTTCTATATATTCTTCAGTTGAAATCTCACCTGCAATTTCTTTTTGTCTAACATCATTTAGACAAGTCAACCATAAATCTAGAAGATTAAAAGAAGAGTATTTAGGAGGATTAAGATATTCAAAAATTTCTTTTTGTTTATTCATATATTATTTACCTTGTTTATTAAATTACCATTATAAATAACTTTCATAATAAAAAATCTATTTAATTTTAGTAATTTTTGTAGAAAAATCAAGTTCAACTTGAAAATCTGAAAGAGTTATATTTGGAATTTGAAAACGAACAACAGCATATCTTAAATCCAGAAGACTTAAATCGTCATTAGTAACTAAATCAGTTTCCATCCAAAGATCAGCCGCAAAGGTGGCACAATCAATAATAGTTTGCTTAATGTCGCTTAATTTAGCAATGTCTAATTCAATTTTTGAATTAATATTAAAACAAGTAAAAATTTCTACTTCTGCTTTAACATTAATTAAAGGTTCTGATTCAATATTTGGTAATTTTGTTTTTAACTCATTTTCCACATTATCAGAGAAAGTAGGCTTTTGGAGTTTAATGCGTCTTGGTAACGAATAGCTCATGATGATTCCAAATTTAAAAATAATAATTGTATTTTATAACACCTTAAAAATAAAATAAACAAAAAAAGGCTACATGTAGTAGCCTTTTTTTAAATAATTAATTACCAACCCATCCAGATCGCCCATTTAGCTTCCAAAAGTTGAGTATGCATTTCAGTGTCACATTTCCAAGAGCGATTTTTAGCAGTTACCATATAATATCTCCTTAAAGATAATAAAAATTGAAAGTAAATTTGTTAACACATTCTCTGTCAACGGTGTATATATTACTAGATTAGAGGATTTAAGTCAAATAAAAATACTATTTTTTTGCATATTTATTTAATTTATTCAAAAAAAATGCTTTAAACAAAATCTCTAAAAAAGGAGTTTGATTAAAGCACTTCTCACCACTTAGGTATGTTAACTTGATATTTCCACTCTAATTGTGTTATATGAGAGGTTAACAAATTTTGGCGGTTCTTGCTGGACTTGAACCAGCGACCAATTGATTAACAGTCAACTGCTCTACCGACTGAGCTAAAGAACCGTAAAACAAAAAGTCTGATTAGTAGAACAATCGTCTAACTCACCGAATTAAGTCAGCAATCTAACCAGATTTAAAATTGGTGCGAGAGGCGGGACTTGAACCCGCAAGCCCTTACAGGCGAGGGATTTTAAATCCCTTGTGTATCAATCACACTCCAAGTTTCCAAGGCAACTAAAAATTTAGTTGTTTGTGCGCTGGACTATCCCATGATCTTCGTGAGATCCAGTGATTATAGTCTCTGAACCTTCATCCTTTAATTGTATTCACATACAAAACTAAACGTAAGGACGCTTGGCTGCCGATTGCCATACCCTAAGAAGAGTAAGGTTTCCAGCAGGTTACACTGTACGCACTATATATCGCTATATAGTGGGGCAAACACTTTACCAATTCCACCACTCTCGCAAATTTTCACACCGAATTGTTACTTATTAAATAACGTTGTAATAATACATCAATTATAAAAAAAGTCAACAATTTTTTTTCAAACCATTCCTATCTCGTGTTCGATAGGTATTCCACAAACGTCAACCTTTTCAAAGGTAATAGTAAGAAAACTTCCGAATAACTTTGTTCCTGAGAACAAGGTAATAGTATTACTTTAATGAAAATAAGTCAAGCATTTTTTATCAAAAAAATAGAAAAAATTGTTTGTTTGCTTAAGTAATAATCAAATAAATCAAAAAGTATTCAATTATAGAAAAAAAGTAGATTAACACAAACAAAATAAATAAAAAAAGCCACTAAAAAGTGGCTTAGATTAAAAATAAATAATAAAAATTATTTCCAATAAACGTCAGCATAAGCAAAACTATTTTTAAAATCCACATTTTTGTGAGCATAATTAATAAGTTTAGCCATGTCCTTCCATTTTAATTTAAATTTACGTGCAACATCTTCTGCAAGAGATACGGTTCCAGCAATAGAAAGATATTTTTCGTGTTCCATTGTAGCAATAATTCCAGCCCATTGTGTTGCTTCATCAGTAGGTTTTTTAATTTTCCATTTAACAACAACATCAGCTTCTGAAACACTGTCATCATAATCAGAATGTACTTCATTAATTAAATTAATAATATCTTTGGAAGAAATATTAAAATTACGAGCAACATTGTCTGAGAGTTTTAAAAAGCTTTTAATTGAGAGATATCCAGCATTTTGAAAGGCATTTAAAATACCAATCCATTTTTTTGCTTTTTGTTTGTTAGAAGACATAAAGTATCCTTTTAAAATTAAAATTAAATTTTAAATATTATATCAAAAAAAGATTAAAAAATAAACTATAATTCTAATATTTTTAAAGAAATATGAGAAGAAAAACCATTATTTTTAATATATTCATTTGCGCTTATTTTAGGGCATTTAGATTGAGTATATGAAGAGTATTTACTAAATCCATATCCAGCATAGATTTGTTTATTTTGAAGAATAATAGAAGTACACTCTGAATCTTCATACGGTACTAAAACTTGAGGTTCATCTTGTGATTGATTAATCCAGCAAAAACCTCTTTTAAAAGCAATTTTTTGAATGATTTCAAATTCTTTTTTAGAATAAATTGATATTTTTGCTTTTTCAATAATATTTTTATTCATGACAAAAAATAAAATTCATTTTGATTAATATTACATTTTACTTGAAATTTTGGTAGATCACTTTGTAAATCAAGGATTGAATTTGCATTTTTAAAATAACTTGGAGTTAATAATTCATTATCAAGTGAGTTAATCCAAATTTTAATTTCTTTCTCAGAATGAGCAATAGGAAGTTTAGATTTTTTATTTTGAATATTATTTTGATTTACCCAATATGAATTATCCCAATCATGGTTCATAGTTTCAGTAGGAACAAAAATAGCATATCTACCCATTTCTCGTAATTCTTTGTGTTCGGCATTAATTTCAGACAAAGGAATCATGATAGCAGCTTTAAAATAATGCATAGGATGATATTTATCAGTCCATTCACTTGATACAGTATGTCCAAGTTTAATGATTTGACTAAAATCAACGATACCGATACATTGGTATTTAACAAGTCCATAGGTTTTAGATTGTGAATCAATATAAATAGTCATTTTGATATCTCTTGCTGAATATAGACATATTATAATGATTTTTTATTGTTAAATCAATGAAAAAACCACTAAATACAATATTTAGTGGTTATAAAAAATAATTTTTAATTAATAAAAATTTCGACCAATCATTTTCTGGTTAAAGAAAACTTGTAGGTTATCAAGTGGAAAATATTCTTTTAAAAGATTTTTAACACGCTCTAATTCAGATTGTTCTTTTGAATGAATGATAAATTCAACCGCATTATGAATTTTAGGTGTTGTAGTAAATTTTCCATTTTTGATAGTAACAAAAGAATTTTGAGAAATATTACGAACAACAATGCAAGTATTAGCAATTGATTCAGCTTGTTTTTTATATTCTTTTTGTTTATAAAAAAGATCTTTTAATTCAGAATGCCATTGATTACGAACTTCTTCATAATTAATTGAATTAAGGCAATTAACAATTTTAATTAATACTTTACGTTTTTCTCTGTAATTATTAATATCAAAATCATAGAAAGTACAATCACAAACTTGCGTAGCTAAAAACATTTTAGTTCTATCAATTGCTTGATAAACTTTAATATCTAAATGTTCTTGATCAAGTTCTGGATAGAGTTCTTCTGCTTGTTTATAAAAAGAGCGCATTAAATTTTTTGTATGATAGAAAAGTTCGTCAGTAGAAAGTTCTTGTAAATTCATTTTAAAACCTAAAATAAGAAGAATTAAAGTACAAATATAATAGCAATAATTATACTTTAATTCAATAAAAAAATAAAAAAAATTAGAATAAATTTTTATATTCTAGCCAAGCTTTATCAGCTAAATAAATAGCCTTTTCATCCATTAACTTTGCCATCCATCAATCCAAGAAGCATTTAATTCAGTTACAAGAGCTTTAGTTGAATCCATATTACGATAAGGATTATAACTTTCATTTTTTCCTGATTGTTTGGCTTGTTGACCAAGAGCAAAAGCTTGTTCAGGAGAAATTGAAAGTAGATCTGATTTAGTCATAATGTAATACCTCTGTAATAAATTAGAATATTATTTTAACAAATAAAAAACAACTTAACAAGAAAATTATTAATATTCTTTATGAAGATAAACATTAATAATTATCACTTTATTTTCAATAAGTTTTGAAAGATAGCCATGAAGATCTTCAATTTCAAATTTTCCATAATAAAAAGAAGAATCCATATCAGAAGAAATAAAGCCTTCTGGATAATAGTCCCATTCAAATTCATCTACTTGTTCTTCTAAAATAGAAATAGCTTTTTCAATATCAGATTCAGCAACTTGAATAGTTCCATAGCCTTTATCTGGCATAGAATGTGATTGAATAAAAAGATTTTTTTCTTCTTCTGTCATTACACCTGCATAAAGAGAGCGCCAAAGAACATTAGAAGTGTAAATATTATTAGAACAAATAGATTTAAGCATATATCACCTATAAATTAAAATTTAGAAAAAGAATGACTTAAAATTTTTAATTGATATTTTTTAAATAACTCTTCAACAGAAGAATGGCAATCTTCTTTTGTATAGATTAATTGCGCTCTACGAAGATTATTAGTTGATTTATAAAAAACAGGGCTACCAAAACCATCGCTTCCTTTAAAGAATTGATATTCAAGCGGCATGAGTGTAAGTTTTTTTCTGCAAAAGAAATTAAATTCTATAATTTCTTTTTTATATTTTTTATAATGCGTTTCATTTGTAACATCACAGTCATAAGAAATAATAATATAATCTGAATCAAAAGAATAGTTTCTTTTAGATAAAAGAGCTTTATCATAAAAGGAATAATCTAATACAGGTTTTAATTTTCGAATGATTTTTTTAAGAAATTTCATAATAATCTCAAGTACAAAGAAATATTATTATATAAAAAATAAATTAAAAAGTAAAGAATAAAAAGCAAAAAACCCACAATAAAGTAGGTTTTAGGAACTCTATTCATCTGGAAATATCGAGTTAAGTATTGCCAGAGTTGCCGAAGCAACAGTATCTTCGTTTATTTATATATTCTCTAATAATTATAATAGTAATTTACCTAGTGAACTACCAATAATCAAAAAAACAACTTACTTTTTATGTGTTTTTAGGGCTAAATTTGACTTATTTATATGCAAATGGTCTAAGCTTTAAATTATTGTAAATTGGACACCAACCAATTTAAATATATATCACCTCATAAGTTAGTTAAAAGAAATCTTATAAATTAATGGTTACTGTGTAACCAAAAACTATATAATACTAAATAAAAAATTGAAAATCAAGAAGTATTTTTTATTTATTTAAAATATTTTGAAACCAAGAATTAGATTGTTTAATTTCAGTAGCTTTAAATTGTTTTTGGATTTCAATAGAATTAGCATGACATTCTTCTAAAAATTTTTCAAGAGAAGAATAAATACGATCAACCATATCTGTATTATTTTTATCAATAAAATGTCGTCTATGAAGCCAATGAAGCGTATTTTCAATACAAGGTGTATAGATTTCAACAAATCTGGTCATAGTGGGTTTAGGATTAGTTTCAGCAATATATTGAAAGAAGTCTTCTTTGCATAATTTAACTTTATTTTCTAATAAAGTTGGCTCAAGAAATCGAGTAAAAAGTTTATTAAGTTTTTTAAACTGTTTCATTTTTTATTCCTGTCTAATTAAGAGTGTTAATTATAACAAAAATAGAACATATAGACAAGATTAATTTTAACCTTGAGTATTAAAAACTTCATTTCTTAATATATACAGAGTGCAAGCTTTTGTTTTTGATATACGTCTTCTTTTTCTTAAAGAGTCAATTTGAGCATCTTTGATTCCATTTTTTAATCGCTTCAATGATTCTTGGCGTTCTTTTAATTCTTTATTTCGAGACTTACGCATAATAAACCTTTTTAATTTAATTTATTTCTTAAATGAGAGATAACTAATTTAGCAAATCCACCAGTAGCAAATTCACCATCAGGTGATAAAATTTCAAGTGGTGATTCACAAAGAATATCATAATCAAACCGTTCTAAAACTTCTTCATCTGAGAGATATACTGTATCTTCTTCTTTTAACTCAAGAAGGATATCCTTAACAACAATAGAGACTAATGAAAGACCTTGAACTTGATTACCATCTTTATCAAAAAAAGTGATATGAATATCATCATCTGTATAATTAAAAGAATAATTATTTTTTTCAAGAAGTAATAAATCTTCTTTTGTAATATCAAGTTTTTTTATCATAATATTCTCCAAAGGAATATGTATTATATCAAAAAATAAAAAAAAAAGCTACTTAAAAGTAGCTTTTAAATAAATAAAGTTATAAAAATATCAAGAAATGGATAAAGATAAATCAGCTTTATCAAAAACAATATAACTAACTTCATTTTCAGTATTTGAAGAAAATTTTTCTTTTTGATAATCTTCGATATAAATAATAAATTCCATTTTGTTATCAAATTCTTTAGCTAACAAAGTTTGTTTATGGTAGCAATTTAAAACATTGGCAAAAGTACCAGTTACTTTTGCAGGAATAACTTCTTTATTTTCTTCAATAGATTTCAAGAATACCATAGCAACTTGATTATCAATATCATACCATTTGAAGTCTTGTAAAACTGCAGAGATAGTAGTCATATATCACCTTTTAAGTATTGTTGAAGTAAAAACATATTATATCAATACAAAAGAGGTGGTGCAAGCAAAATTTAAATTTAAATATTTGAAATTTTAGATAACAAAGATTTATATTTTTGAATGCTTTTAATAACAATATTTTTAGCAATTTTAACTTTTTCAGGATTAAATTTATTATCATTATTAGTTAAAGATAAATCAGGATTATTAATATCAGATTCTGTAACATGATTAATAAAATTAGAAATCAATTCTTTGATGACTAGAATATCTTTTTTAGTTACTTGATATTCTTTTTCATTTTCCAAAACATTAAGAATTGAATCAATATGAACTTTGTCATAGGCAATATCATATTTTTTGAGAACAGAATCAAAAAATTGATTAGCGGCAATTTTTTGAGTTCTATTACCCGCCCCGAATGAGTAATTAAGAAAAGAGATTATTTCTTCTTTATAAGAATGAATAAAATCTTTTTCTTTTATTTCTTGCATTTTTTTTGTTGCTCGAAATTCAATGTGTTGTTCTAAATTTTTTTCCATTTCAGAAACTATTTCAGGAGAAAAATCTTTTTTAAATTGATGTTTTAATTTTTTATAATATTTTTCTGCTTCAATTAAAGATTTAATTAATGATTCTTTGATTTCTACTTCAATGTTTTCAACATTATTTGAAATTTCATTAATAGAATCCATTGAAATTCCATAATCACTGTCTGAATAATGATCAATTTTACTATCTATAAGTTTACTGAGTGCTTTTTCTTTTGAAGGACTTGATTCGATTTTTTTAACTAAACTTCTTAAATTAACAAAAGCCCCATAAGCATTAATTATACAAAAAAAAGATTGTTTAGCTAATATGTTTTTAAAAAGACTCATAAATTACTCCAATTAAAAAAAATCTGAGATTAAAATAACATTATCTTCGATTTTATTCTTTTCGAGAAAATCAAAATTATCCATAAATTCAGTAATGATTTTAAAATGTGAATTTTGTAATGTTTTTTGATAATCGTCACCTAATAACATTCTTTTAACAGTACCAAGTTTAATATCCATAGCTTGATCAGCTTCAAAAAATTGAGGATAAATAGTATTAGCAACAGAAATCCATTTAGGTTGATAATCGACTTCATTATCTTGATTATCTAAGAAAGAAAAAAAGAAGGTAGGCTGATCATCTTTTGATAGAGCCATTTTTGAATTAACAACAATAGAGTTAATATTTTTAGGAATATCCTTTATATCAAACAATGGTTTATGTTGTTTATTATTAAAATTTAAAAGATTATCTTCGCTGATAAAAAAAGTTTTATATTCACTATTAATATCAATTTCTAATCCATTAATATTTTGAGAAAGTGAAGATTGAAGAATATCTTGAATTGTTTCACTAGAATGAATATTATTTTCAATAGAAATTTCAAGAGTTATACAGCCATTAGATTCAGTCATATAAGTTGAATCAATCACCGTGGAATTAAAATCTAATAATTTTTGTGTAAAAAAACTTTTAAAATTCAAAAGGTCATTATGATTATAACCATGTTTGATTTGAATAAACTGTAATTTAATAAAAATGTTATAAAACATGATATTCCTAATGATTAATAGAGGTTATATTTTACTACTTAGAGTAGATAAATACAAGATTAATTTTTAAAATCTTTAAAAAAGTTATTTTTTTCTAATAATGAATTCAATTCATTAATATCTTGAATTACATATTCTTTTTGAGCAAAAGATTTATTAGAGCCGTAAAAAACAACATGTCTTTCTTGTGGTGTCATTTTAATAATAGCATGGATTAAATCCAAGTTATATTTTTTAACAACTGACATTAATGTTAATTCAGTATTTGAAACATAATCAAAAACTACAAGAAAGGGTTTTGAATTTTCATTAAAAAATGAATAATCAATAATTTTTCCAATAACAATATTACTTTCTTCGTTAGGAATGCCAATAACAAAAGAGCCAATAGAAAATTGAGAAAAAAAATAATCATCATTAACTTGTTTAAGAAGTTTTTCTTTTTTTTCATAATCTTCTTTTGCTTTTAAATAACCTTCATTGATAAGGTTGTTGCAAAATTTTGGTAGATATTTTTTAAAAAAATTTATGAGGCTCATAATAATTAATATTAATTAATGGTAAATAATTATACAAAATAAAAATTAAAAAGTCAAAAAAAAGGTCTGTAAAAACAGACCTTTTTAATATATTTATTAAATTCGCAGTTCCCTAGAACGGAATATCATCATCAAAATCAAAATCTGGTTCTTCAATTCCATTTTGTTTTGGTGTTTGACCGCCTTGTTGTGGTGCTTGATTGCCTTGTGGTGCATAACCACCTTGTTGACCACCTTGTTGTGGTGCTTGATTGCCTTGTGGTGCATAACCACCTTGTTGACCGCCTTGTTGTGGTGCTTGATTACCTTGTGGTGCATAACCACCTTGTTGACCGCCTTGAAGATCCCAACGTGAATCTTCTGAAAAATCTGTGATCATACGATCTTGTGGATTAAGGATATAGGCTTTAAACCCCTTAATGTGAGTCACAGGTCGAGCAGGAGCGCCTTGTTGATTTTGAGGTGTAAAGCTTGTAACCATACCTGTATGAATTTGTACAAGAACTTGTAAACGTCCACCGTTATTTTTAGCTTGTTGCATTTGTTCATAATAGCTTGCAAGCATACGAGCCGCATTACCAAAAACTTGACAAAAAACACTTTGATAAGCACGATTACCTTGTTGGTCAGTGCCATCTTGCTTGTTAAGGTAAATCCAAGCCGATTTTTGATTTGCATTTTGCCAATTAAAATAATTTAAAAATCCTGATTGAATAACAACATCTTGTGGTGCTTGAGTATTTAGTGGTGATTGAGTCATAATTTAATTCCTAACTGTTTAACGAATGTTTATTATATAAAAAATAAAATAAAAAATCAACTAAAAATTAAGCATATTTCATAATATCTTGTAGTCGATATTGATCAGCATTAATAGTACCGCTATACTGATAAAAGATAGATAAAATATCAGATTTAGAAATATTACGGTGAGCTTTTTTAAAGCTATCTTTGATAGAGTCAACCAATTCTACCACATAAGTATCACAATGAGGATAATCAGGATGTGGCAATAACATATCAATATTTTTAGGATCGAGAACCATTTGATGTGCATTAGCAAGAAGGCTTGATACTTGTTTTTCTAGTTGTTGTGTTGTTTCATTCATAAATAAATACTACTCCAGAATAAAAATAATTTAAATTGTATGTGATAAGATAAGTTAATTATATAGTTACGAAGCCTATAAATCAAGACTTGTATTATTATTTATTTTTTAATTTAGCACTATAGAGTGGAACACTTGAAATACTATGAGCAGCATTTTCCCCTTCTACTTTTCGTACATAAGAAATATAAATAAGAGTATGAGTTTCAGGATCATAAAAACGATCAACTCTCATGGTCTTAAAAAATAAATTTTTAGATTTTGAAAATATGTCTGATTCATGTTTTTTGTAATTGCCAACAATAGTGTCAGCAATTTGACGACAAGCAATAGAAGAATCAGTAGGATTATCAAAACTCATTGATTTGTCAGCAAATGTTACGTGACAGCCAATACCTTTCAATGTTGGATCTTTAAATCCATGAATTTCAATGGTATCTTTAAAAAATAATCCACTTGTTTCAACTTCACCAACAAATTTAGCAGAAGCGATAGAAGAAAAAAGTGTAGTAGCTATAAAAAGAGAAGATAAAAATTTTTTCATAAATAAAATCCTAAAAAATGAGAACAAAGTGATAATAGCAATCAAAAGTAATAAAAGCAAGAATTTATCAAATAAAATTCACGCTTTTATCTAATTTAACGCTATCTTGTTTACGACTAATAACAGTAGAAATATCAGATAAATAAGTCCAATCATTACCATCTGGTCTTGAGTTGAATTTGTGAGCATTTTCATACATAAATTTAACAATTTGAGGAATACTTGCAGTTTTCATATTTAAAAAGTGTTTTGTAGTTTTTCCAATAAAACCAAAAGTATCAGTTAAAAAAGAGTTTTTATTTAACAAAATACCTTTGATAATAAGATCAGGGATAACAGTATTTTCATCAACTCTGCGTTGAGCATAACTTTGAACAAGAAAGTAATCTCCATTTTTTAAAATCACAAAATCAAAAGGTTTAATAGACATAATTGGTTTCTCCAAATTATCCATTCATTACAGTTTCATAATTATCAATAGGAATAAAGGCTTTCAAACCATTATCAGATAGCCACTGAAATATAGGTTTAGCACTGGTATCAAGATCTAAAAGAGAGGTGTTTGCAATAAAAAGAGCTTGATTAATAGAAATTTTATTAGGTTCTTTTTTATCTTTAAAAAGTTGATAAAGAATATCTTCAATTTCTTGATTATCAATTTCAATAACTCGACCTGAATCATCAAAAGAAGGTGCTTTACTTAAAGGTGAAAGTAAAGATTTCAAAATATTAGAACCACGATCATATTCTGGATTATCAACTTCACCGATATAGATATAAGGTTCTGTTGCTTCAAATACCCAACGAGTAGGATCAATAATATAGTTATGTTTTGTTAAAATCCAGCCATGATTAGGAAAAGAAGAGTTATTGAAGAAGCTATCTTTGTGAATTTTACCGTAGTATTTACCAAAAACAGCTTTACCTTCTACTAAATCAGAATTAACAATAGCAGAAGATATTTCAAAACAACGAGCCACCCAATTTTCTTTATTGTCATTGATTTCATTAGCAACCGCATCAATGTCTAAAATATCAAAATTACCTTTACAAAGAAATAAATCAAAAACTTCAACGAGGTGTTTTAACTCAGAAACAGACAAGGTTTTAACTTCACTTTCAGCCATATCAAAAAGTTCAAAAGAATCAATATCATCGCTTTCTCCAGAAGCTAAAACTCCTTGTTCTTCTAAAAATTGAATACAAGAATCAACATCTGCTAAGAAAAATTTACGAACTACAAAAAGTAGCGAATCTTTTAGGGAGTATACTTTCATTAAGTTACCTAATAAGTTAATTAAAGAGATATTATTATATAAAATTTAAAGAAGAATTGCAATAAGAATTAAAGATGTTCTGTTCTTTTTCTTTTAATATTATTAACAGCTTCTATTTTAGCATTTTCTTCTTCAATTAAATTAGTTTTATGTTTTTGAAAAATTTTAGAAAATAAAGGTTTTTCAGAAGAGAGTGTGTTTTCAAAAAGAACTTTAAAATTACCATTAATAATATCAGGATCATTTTTGAAATTAAATTTTATCAATTCAGATTCTGCTTTAATAATATCCAATAAAGCTTCTTTACTATTTTCTTTTAATGTTAAAAATTCTTTATCAGAAAGTTTACTATATTTGTGTAAGAAATTTTTTGCCACATTAGAAATTAAAGTATATTTATTAAGTGAATTATTAGAGGTTTGTTCAGAGAGTTGAGAAATATCATTTAAGCTTTTTAATTTATCATATTTAGTACCCTTTTCATCTTCTAACAAATCCAATATGTATTGTTTTGTGAATTGAGATATATTTAAGGTTAACATATCTTCATATGTTCTTTTTACAACAGTTTCATAATGTTTCTGGATAGCATTATCTATTTCTTTATTGGATTTTTTATCTTTAGCAATATCTTTAATGCTAGTATTTAAATCAGTAAAAAACTGATTGTAACGAGTTCCATCATAAACAATTTTTTTATAAACTTCACGATTAGATTTTTTTAAAAAATTTTTATTACCCGTTATATGGCTAATGCAATTATTAATTAAAGATTTAGGGGCTTCTGTAATTATTTTTCTAGATAACGAAAATAATTCTTTGCTATTTTCAATAAAAGATAAAGCTTTTTTATTAATAGTTGCCGCAAATTTACCCATATTGCTATGAATATATTCATCTAGAGATTCTTTAAAAGATTTTTTAAATTCAGGATCTGAATCAGAATCTTGGAATAGTTTTTTAACAATAGCTTCTTCTGAAATATTTCTGTCTTTTATTTTTGAAATAAAACTTGTTGCATATAAGGTAGTAAATGTAGCAAGAGAGGCCATTAAATAATAGGAGGAATTAATGCTTGCTCCCATTAAAAGTTGTCCAATATCATTAGATAAGTTTGCAGTAACTGAAACAGAAGCATTTAATCCACTTGCTAAAAGAAGTCCTTTTGAAATTAAACTTTTATCTCGAAATCCCAATTTACCAGTTCTTTCTATTATCATAGCTTTAATATCTTGGTCAGAATATCCTTCTGATTGTTCTGAATGGTTAAAGGTGTTTTCTCTATTTTTAATTTTTTTTAAAATTGCAATTGCATCTTTTGCTAAATCATTTTGATTATCTTTTTTAGCTTCTTCAGACAATCTAATTCTATTAAACATATCAGTCATGATAAAATCCTTTTATATAATATAATTTTAACATAAAAATAAAAAATTAAATAATATCTTTGATATTTTTTTTATTTTTTAAAAATAAAATCATATTTTTACCACTTAAGAAAGTCATATTTTTATTTTCTACATCTTTACTTCCTTTACCTGTTTTACCAGTATGAACAAATAGACCTTTAACTTTTTTCTTTTTAATTAAATTATCAAAGTTTATTACTATTAAAAAACGTGACGATTTTTTATTTCTTAAAGACGTTCCCGTTCAAATACTTCGCAACGCTGCTTCTTCCGTCTTTAATGATCTTATTTCTTTTCAAAAAAAATTACGACAATTTCCTAAAATAAAAAATAAATCTCGTAAACGAAGTGCTATTTTTACCAAAGAATTATTTAACTTAATTGAAAATAATAATAAAACTGTCTTAACTATATTTAATAGTAAAAATAAAAATAGAAGGGCAGTTTTCTCTATTACATTACCTCATAGTATAGAAAACTTAGGTAAACAATTTAGAATTTCAAGGCAAGGTAAAAACTTTTATTTAAGTTATGCTTTTAATAATCAAATAGACTTAATTGATAATCATCAATTATTAAAAGATTTATCACATTTAGATGAAAGTGAATTATTAGAAAAAAGTATTGGTGTTGACCGTGGTGTGAATATTGCCGCTTATTG
>Ga0208300_100590_pt1 | contig 23715 bp, 19 predicted proteins | sample 23_taG_FD_184096 | JGI IMG/M metagenome (GOLD analysis project Ga0208300, IMG submission 184096) | Marine viral communities from Cariaco Basin, Caribbean Sea - 23_WHOI_OMZ (SPAdes) (version 2) | ecosystem: Environmental > Aquatic > Marine > Oceanic | place: Caribbean Sea: Cariaco Basin...
CGCCGCTGCCCGCCACCGGCGTGCCGGCGGAACTGGTGCGGCGCCGGCCGGATCTCCGGCAGGCCTATTTCCAATTGCAGGCGGCGGACGCGGACCTGGCCTCGGCGGTGGCCGAGCGTTTTCCCCGTTTGACCCTGTCCGCGTCGCTGAGCAATGAAACCACCGACAGCGAGGCCCTGTTCGACGACTGGCTGGCGACCCTGGCCGGCAACCTGGTGTTGCCGTTGATCGACGGCGGCCAGCGCCGCGCCGAGGCGCGCCGCTTCCGTTCGCTGCGCGAGCAACGGCTGTACGAGTACGGACAGGCGACGCTGGTGGCGTTCCAGGAAGTGGAGGACGCCCTGGTTCAGGAGCGCCAGCAGCAGCGGCGCATGGAGAGCCTGCGCGAGCAGCTGGCACTGGCGGACAGCGCCTACCGGCAATTGCGCATTCAGTACGTTAACGGCGCGGTCGGCTACCTGGAGGTGCTGAGCGCGCTCCAGGAACGCCAGGAACTGCGCCGCACCCTGATCACCGCCCGCCAGGAGCTGCTGGCGTTCCGGGTGGCCCTGTACCGGGCGCTGGCCGGCGGTTTCCCGGTGCCCGAAGAGGAAGAGAACGCATGAGCAACACGGTGGACGACCAGGCCGCGCGCCCGGAGAGCGGGCGGGCCGGGCGCGGCAAGACGGCGCTGGTGTCGGTGCTGATCCTGCTCGCCGGCGTGGCGCTGATGGTGCTGATCTTCAAGACCGAGCCCACCGCCACGCGCGGCGATGTGGCGCGGGAAACCGCCATGCTGGTGGAGGTACGCAGCGCCGAACGGGGCCGCTTCACCCCGGTGATTGAAGTGATGGGCCGGGTGGTGCCGGCCCGGGAAGTGACCCTGCAGCCGCGCGTCAGCGGCCGTGTCATCGAGCTGGCCGAGGCATTCGAGCCCGGCGGCCGGGTGGCCGAGGGCACCGCCCTGTTGCGCATCGATCCGGCGGATTACGAGGCCGCGCTGCGGCAACGGCGCAGCGAGCTGGCGCAGGCGCGCGCCGATCTGGAACTGGAGCAGGGCCGCCAGGCGGTGGCCGAACAGGATTTCGAATTGCTGGGTGAAGAGCTGGACGAGGGCAACCGGCACCTGGTGCTGCGCCAGCCGCAGTTGAAGCAGGCCCGTGCCCGGGTGGATTTCGCCGAGGCGGCCCTGCGTCGCGCCGAACTGGATCTCCAGCGTACCCGTATCAGCGCGCCCTTCGACGCCCAGATCCTGTCCCGCGACGTGGCCACCGGCTCCCAGGTGAGCACCGGCGACAGCCTGGCCCGGCTGGTGGCCACGGACCGTTACTGGGTGTCGGCCAGCGTACCGCTGTCGCAACTGCGCTGGCTGCGCTTCGCCGAAGAGGACGGCGAGCAGGGCGCGCCCGTCACCCTGCGCCACGAGGCCGCCTGGGGGCCGTCAATGAGCCGCCAGGGCCGCCTGCAGCGGCTGGTCGGCGAGCTGGACGCCAACGCCCGCCTGGCGCGGGTGCTGGTCAGCGTCGAGGACCCGCTGGCGTTGCAGTCGGAGGCCGGCGCGCCGAGCCTGATTCTCGGCGCCTTCGTGCGCACCGCCATCGAAGGCCGGGCGCTGGACGACGTGGTGCGTCTGGACCGCGATCTGCTGCGCCGCGAGGACACGGTCTGGGTGATGGAGGACGGCGCCCTGGATATCCGCGACGTCACCGTGCTGCTGCGTGACAACGACTACGTCTACCTCAGCGACGGGCTCGACCAGGGCGATCAGGTGGTGGCCACCGATCTGGCCACGGTGGTGGACGGCGCCGCCCTGCGTCTCGAGGACGCCGCCGGCGCGGAGACCATGGAATGAGGGCGCCGCGCCGCCAGGGCTGGGTGGGCCCGATCGAGTGGATGGCGCGCAACAGCATCGCCGCCAATCTGCTGATGATTCTGCTGCTCGGCGGCGGCCTGTGGATGGCGGTGCAGGTCCAGAAAGAGATCTTCCCGGAAGCCCAGCTCGACGTTGTCGAAGTGGAGGTGACCTACCCCGGCGCCGCGCCCGAGGAGGTGGAGCAGGGCGTGCTGATGCCGGTGGAAGAGGCGGTGCAGGGCGTCGAGAGCATCGAGGAAATGGTGTCCACCGCCCGCGAAGGCAGCGGCGTGATTCAGCTGGAGCTGGTGGCCGGCGCCAACCGCATGCAGGCGCTGCAGGACATCGAACAGGCGGTGGACCGGGTGCGCACCTTCCCGGACCAGGCGGAAGAGCCGCGCGTGCGCCTGCAGGCGCGCACCCGCGATGTGATGGAGCTGGTGCTGTACGGCGAAGTGGACATCTGGACCCTGCGCCAGCTTGGCGAGCAGGTGCGCAACCGCCTGCTCAGCGAGTCCGCGGTGACCCGGGCGGACATCAGCGACGTGCCCGACTACTTGACCAGCGTGGAAATTTCCCAGGCCACGCTGCGCGAGTACGACCTGACCCTGGACCAGGTGGCGTCGATCATCGAGCAGTCCAGCCGCGACGTGCCCGCCGGCAATCTGGCCACCGACAACGGCGAGATTCTGCTGCGCCTGAAAGAGCGCAAGCAGTGGGCCGACGAGTTTTCCCGCATCGTGGTGAGCCGCGCGGATTCCGGCGCGGTGGTGACCCTGGGCGACATCGCCACGGTGCGCGACGGCTTCGAGGACACCGGTTTCCACTCCCGTTTCAACGGCCAGCCGTCGGTGGAGATCGAGATCTTCCGCACCGGCAGCCAGTCGCCGCTGGACATCGCCGCGGCGGTGGAAGGGGTGATGGCGGAACTCAAGACCACCCTGCCGGACCCGGTGCGGGTGCGCATCGACAGCAACCGCGCCGAGCAGTTTGAAAGCCGCATGGACATGCTGCTGAAGAACGGCATCCTGGCGATGGTGATCGTGCTGGTGATTCTCAGCCTGTTCCTGGAGTACCGGCTGGCGTTCTGGATCATGATGGGCATGACCGTGTCCTTCGTCGGCGGGGTGCTGTTCCTGCCGGCCATGGGCGTGAGCGTGAACATGATCTCCATGTTCGGCTTCCTGATGGTGCTGGGCATCGTGGTGGACGACGCCATCGTGGTGGGCGAGAACATCTACGAGTACCGCGAGCAGGGCATGAGTTTCATGGACGCGGCGGTGCAGGGCGCCCGTGACATCGCCGGGCCGGTCACCTTCAGTATTCTCACCAACATCGTCGCCTTCATGCCGCTGCTGTTCATGCCCGGCGTCACCGGTAATTTCTGGTGGCCGCTGGGGGCGGTGGTGATCGTGGTGCTGGCGATCTCGCTGTTCGAAGCGCTGTTCATTCTGCCGGCCCACCTGGCGCACAGCGGCAAGGGCACGGTGACCGTCTACGGGCGCGCCCTGCACCGCGTGCAGCGCCGCTTCTCCGGTTATTTTCAGACGCTGGTGGAGCGCGGTTACCGGCCGCTGCTGGACCGGGCGCTGCGCTATCGCTACGTGACCCTGAGCGCCGCCCTGACCCTGATGCTGGTGGTGGGCGCCTACGCCGGCAGCGACCACATGGGCATGATCATGATGCCGGAAGTGCCGGCGGACGAGATCGAAGCGGGCATCCGTCTGCCGGTGGGCACCACGCCGCGCCAGGCCGGTGAGCTGGCCCTGGCGCTGACCCGGGAAACCGAGCGGCTGTTCGAGGAAAACGACCTGGCACGCAACGCCGAGGGCATCAAGACCAACGTGCGCGGCGAGCAGAAAATCGACGTGGAGCTGGTGTTAAAGCCGGAACACGAACGGGACATGACGGTGCAGCAGATCGTCGAGCTGTGGCGGGACCAGATCGGTGATTTCAAGGGCGTCGATCAGATCACCTTCGAGGCGGAGCAGGGCCCCGGCTCCTGGCGCGACGATATCAGCGTGGACCTCAGCCATACCGATATCGACGTGCTCGCCAAGGCCAGCGAGCGCCTGCTGAACGCCATGAAAGGCCTGTCCCAGACCCGCAACGTCAACGACAGCTACACCACCGGTAAACCGCAGTTCGACGTCAGCCTGACGCCGCAGGCGGACGCCCTGGGCCTCACCGGCGCCGAGGTGGGCCGGCAGCTGCGGGATGCGTTCTACGGCGCCATCGCGCTGCGACAGCTGCGCGGCATCAACGAAAACGAAATCCGCGTGCGGCTGCCGGAAGAGGAGCGCCAGGACCTGCGTTACCTGGACACCTTCGTGGTGCAGCTGCCGGAGGGCGGCGAAGTGCCGCTGACCGACGTGGCCAGCGTCACCATCAGCGAGTCGTTCCGCTCCATCGACCGCCGCGACGGGCGCCGTGTGATCACCGTGGGCACCGACGTGCTGCCGAAAAGCGCCACCAGCCAGGTGCTCGCCGTGGTCCGCGACGAGCTGCTGCCGCAACTGCGCGCCGACTACCCGGGCCTGACCTGGACCTTCCAGGGCGGCCAGGCGGACATGCGTGAGTCCACCTCGGCGCTGTGGGGCGGCTTCGCCCTGGCACTGGGCGTGATCTTCGCGCTGCTGGCGGTGGCGTTCGGCAGCTACCTGCAGCCGCTGGTGGTGATGCTGGCGATTCCGTTCGGCGCCGTGGGCGCGGTGCTCGGCCACATTCTGCTGGGCATGGACCTGTCGCTGGTCAGCTTCATGGGCATCATCGCCCTGGCCGGGGTGGTGGTGAACGATTCGCTGATCATGGTCGACTACGCCAACCGCCAGCGGCACCGGCTGGGCGCGGCCCAGGCAGTCTATGAAGCGGGCCTGCGCCGCTTCCGGCCGATTCTTCTCACCACCATGACCACCTTCGCCGGGCTGATGCCGATCATCTTCGAAACCTCCCTGCAGGCCGCTTACCTGATCCCGATGGCGGTGTCCCTGGGCTTCGGCATCGTGTTCGCCACCGCGTTGATTCTGTTCGTGGTGCCGTGCCTCTACCTGGCCCTCGACGACCTCATGGGCGCCATCGACACGCGCCGCCGGGCCTTCAAGTATTCCGACGGCACATAAAAAAAACCGCCCCGAAGGGCGGTTTTTTTATTGGTGTGACCGTCGGGTGGACCGATCAGGCACCGGGGTTGCCGTCGCCGGAATTTTCCCGGGCGGCTTGTTCCGCCTGTTGCTGACGGCGGCGCAGGCGCGGGTCATTGCTGGCGCGCCCGGCCGGACGCTCCGGCGCCACCGGCTTGCTGAACGCCGGGGTGGCCGGCTGTTCCGCTTCGCCGGTCTCCGCCTTGGCCGGCGCTTGTTCGGCGGCCGGTGCGGGTTTGGCGGCGGGTTGGCGTTCCGGCTGCGGTACCGGCTGGCCTGGTTTGCGGTCACGCGGGTCGTTGCCGGCACGGCGGACCTGATCCGCTGCCGGTGAAGGCGCCTGCTCGGAAGAAGGTGCCTCCGCCTTGGGTGAAGGCTCTTCCGCCTTCGCTGAAGACGCTTCTTTGGCCGGAGCTTCTTCGGCTTTTGCTGAAGGTCCTTCCGGCTTGGCTGAAGGCTTTTCTACCTTCGCTGAGGGCTCCTCAACCTTGGCTGAAGGCTCTTCTACCTTGGCGGAAGGCTCTTCCTCTTTGGCTGACGGGGTTTCTGCCTTAGTTGAAGGCTCCTCTACCTTAGCCGGGGACTCCTCCGCTTTAGCCGAGGGCTCGTCTGCTTTAGCCGAGGGCTCGTCTGCTTTCGCTGACGGTTGTTCCGCCTTGGCTGAAGGCTGGTCCACTTTCGCTGAGGGCTCTTCCACCTTAGCTGAAGGCTCCTCTACCTTCGCTGAGGGCTCTTCCACCTTAGCTGAAGGCTCTTCCACCTTCGCTGAAGGCTCTTCAGCTTTGGCTGAGGGCTCCTCCGTTTTGGCTGAGGGCTCTTCCGGCTTAGCTGACGGCGCTTCCTGACTGGCGGGCTTCTGCGCTTTGGCTGAAGGGGCCTCGGCAGAGGGCGCCGGCGCGGCGGCCTTGGGCTGCTCTTCCTGACGGGCGGCGGCGGCCTGGGGCGCCTGAGCCTCGGTGGCCTGTTCCGCGCTCGGCTTGGCGGCGGCGGTTTTCGGTTCGCCGTGCTCTTCGGCGGGCACCAGTTTGGCCTTGGGCGGACGGCTGTCACCACGCTCCTGATCACGACCGGGGGTGTTGTCCTCGGACGTCATGCGCGGCGGCGGGCCGCCGGCGGTGGTCTGGTCGTCGCTCTGGGCGCCTTTATCCTGGGCCGCTTTGTCCTGGGCGCCGGGACGCTGGCGCTCGCGCAGGGGACGGTCGTCCTTGCTGTCGGTGCGGCGCTGGGCTTTGGGGCCGTCGTCCTTGCGCGGGCCTTTGCCGGCGCCACCTTTGGACTCGCCTTTGTTATCCGGCTTGGCGTCCTGCTTATTGTCCTGCTTGGACTCCGGCTTACCGCTGTCGGCGCTTTTCTGGTCGTCGCTTCGGTTGTCGGCACCACGGTTGTCGCCGTTGCGGTTGTCACCGCCCCGGTTGCCGCCACGGCCGCCACGACGGTTGCGGCCGCCACGGCGGTTGCCGCCTTCGCTCTTGCCGTCCTGGTTGTCGTCCTTGCGGTTCTCGCCACGGTTATCGCCACCACGACCGTCGCCGCCCCGGTTATCGCCGTCGGCGTTCCGGTTGCGGTTGCCGCCGTTGCGGCGGCCGCCACGGCGGTTATCACCGCCACGGTTGTTGTTGCCCCGGGCGTCGGCTTTGCCGTCCCGGTTCTGGCGGTTGCCGCGCTGGCCGTCGCGCTGGCCGTCAAGCTGCTGTTTCTCGTCCTCGGAGGCACTGAACAGCGCCGCCAGCCAGGTGAAGAAACGGGCCAGCAGACCCGGCTCCAGCGGCGGCTTCGGCGCGGTGGCGGGCTTCTTGGAGGGCGCCTTGGCAGCGGCGGCTTCCGGTTTCGGCTCCGGCTGCGGTTTGGGCGGCGGCGGCGCGGTGTCCGGCGCCACCAGCTTCACCGCCGGCTCCTGGGTTTTGATTTCGGTGTCCTGGGCGGACAGGGTGGCCGGGTCCTGCTGGCCTTCCAGCAGCTCCAGCTCGTGGCTCACCTGGGCCTTGGTCTGGTCGTCGCGAATGCGCTCGACCTGGAAGTGCGGGGTTTCCAGGTTGGGGTTGGGGATAATCAGCACGCGCACTTTGTGGATGCTTTCGATTTCCCGCAGTACCGGGCGCTTCTCGTTGAGCAGGTAGGTGGCCACGGCCACCGGCACCTGGGCCTGGATCTCCCCGGTGCGTTCCTTCATCACCTCTTCCTCGATCAGGCGGAGGATGCTCAAGGCCAGGGATTTGACGTCGCGGATGTGGCCCAGGCCGTCACAGCGCGGGCACACGATGCTGGAGGTCTCGCCGAGGCTGGGGCGCAGCCGCTGGCGGGACAGTTCCAGCAGGCCGAAGCGGGAGATACGGCCCAGTTGAATACGGGCACGGTCCGCTTCCAGCGCGTCGCGCATGCGGTTTTCCACTTCGCGTTGATTGCGCGCCGGGCCCATGTCGATGAAATCGACCACGATCAGGCCGCCGATGTCGCGCAGGCGCAGCTGGCGGGCGATCTCTTCCGCCGCTTCCAGGTTGGTCTGCAGCGCGGTTTCCTCGATGTCGGCGCCCTTGGTGGCGCGCGACGAGTTGATGTCGATGGACACCAGCGCTTCGGTGGGATCAATGACGATGGAGCCGCCGGAGGGCAGCTTCACTTCACGTTCGAAGGCGGTCTCGATCTGCGATTCGATCTGGTAACGGGAGAACAGCGGCGTGTCGTCGTTATACAGCTTCAGCTTGTGCTGAAAATCGGTCATCACCTGCTGCACGAACGCCTGGGCCTCGTTGTAGACCTTTTCGGAATCGATCAGGACTTCGCCGATGTCCTTGCGCAGGTAATCGCGGATCGCGCGGATGATGACGTTGGATTCCTGGTACACCAGGAAGGGCGCTTTACGGGTTTCCGACGCCTCGGCGATGGAGCCCCACAGCTTGAGCAGGTAGTTAAGATCCCACTGCAGTTCCTCGGCGCCGCGGCCCAGGCCGGCGGTGCGCACGATCACGCCCATTTCGTCGGGGATGTCCAGGCTGCCCAGGGCTTCCTTGAGCTGCTGGCGCTCCTCGCCCTCGATGCGGCGGGAAATGCCGCCGGCGCGCGGGTTGTTGGGCATCAGCACCAGGTAGCGGCCGGCCAGGCTGATAAAGGTGGTGAGCGCGGCGCCTTTGTTACCGCGCTCCTCTTTGTCCACCTGAATGATGATTTCCTGACCTTCCTTGATCACATCCTTGATATTGATGCGGCCCTGGATGTCCTTGGGGTCTTTCTGGAAGTACTGGCGGGAAATTTCCTTGAGGGGCAGGAAACCGTGACGCTCGGCGCCGAAATCCACGAAGGCGGCTTCCAGGGACGGCTCGATGCGGGTGATCTTGCCTTTATAGATGTTGGCTTTTTTCTGTTCGCGGGTGCGATGCTCGATGTCCAGATCATAAAGTCTCTGGCCATCCACCAGCGCCACCCGGACTTCTTCCGGATGGCTGGCGTTGATTAACATTCGTTTCATTGTTGTGCTACCACAAGGTTCGTGGCGGCATGCAGCGGGCCGGTATCAATACCGGTATCAGACCTCTTACCCTGGTGGGGAGGCGGAAGAGTGGCGAGCAGGCAATGCTCACGCGTGGCGGCGCTGGGCGCTCGGACGACGTTGGTAATCTGCCTGTCTTCTACCTTTCCTGTTCCTCTCCGGGCTTGTGAAGTTGTGCCGTTGGCGTTGCTGGCGGGGCCTTGGCCCCTCTATCCGCGTTACGCTGTGCCCGGCGCGTCAAACGCGCCGTGCCGGGTAAACTTTACCGTCTGTGTACCGGTTGGGGTGTCGGCAAGGGGCGCTATTGGCGCTGCTCGCCGGCAGCCCGGCTATGTCTTCGACCTGTGCCGCAGACCACCTGGTGTTGGTTGTCGGTAATCCGCCGGGGAGTTGTGTTGCCGCCGGGGGATTGGCTGCAGCGTCGGGGCCTTTCGGGCCCGTTCGATTCTTGTCGGGCGGGCTGGCGGGTTTTGGTGTACCGACGGCGAATGGTCGCTGCGCGTCGCCGTTGGCCAGCCCGGGCCGACGGCTGACTATACCAGTAAAATCACAGTCTGATCAATCAGATAGATGGGCGAGGCATGAGCGCGCCGTGAACACCGACACCGCTGGCGGAGCCGCGCCCGCTTGGCTAGAATCGCCGCATGTCAGATACCCCCGCCGCCGATCGCGTCACTTTCGTTACCATCGATGAAGGCCGTGACGGCCAACGCCTTGATAATTTCCTGATCACCCACCTCAAGGGTGTGCCCCGTTCGCGTATCTATCGGATTATCCGATCCGGCGAGGTGCGGGTGAACAAGAAGCGCGCCAAGCAGACCACGCGCCTGGCCGTGGACGACGTGGTGCGCGTGCCGCCGGTGCGCACCAGCGAGTCCCAGGCGCCGCCGGTGGTCAGCGGCGGGCTGGCCGAGCGGCTGGCGCGGGCGCTGCTCTACGAGGACGATCAGATCTTCATCTTTAATAAGCCCGCCGGGCTGGCGGTGCACGGCGGCAGCGGGGTCAGCCTGGGGCTGATCGAGGCGCTGCGGGTGCTCTATCCGGAAGAGCGCAACCTGGAGCTGGTGCACCGGCTCGACCGGGACACCAGCGGTTGCATCATGGTCGCCCGCCACCGGGGCTTTTTGCGGCGCCTGCAGAAATTGATGCAGCAGGGCGGGGTGGAGAAGCGCTACTGGCTGCTGTGCCAGGGGTTCAAAGGCAGCGAGCGGCGCATGGAAGCGCCCCTGCTGAAGATCACCCAGGGCAACGAGCGGATGGTGCGGGTGTCCCGCGAGGGCAAGGCCTCGGTGACCGATTTCACGCTGGTGGAGCGGTTCGGCGACGCCGCCCTGGTGGAGGCGCGTCTGGGTACCGGCCGCACCCACCAGATTCGTGTGCACAGCCAGTTCGGCGGCTTCCCGATTCTCGGCGACGATAAATACGGCAGCCGCAAGGGCGACGCGCGGCTGGAAGCGCTCGGGCACCGCCGCCTGTGTCTGCACGCCCGGTCGCTGGTGTTCCGCCACCCGCAGAGCGGCGAAACCATCAAGGTCAACGCGCCGCTGGACGAGGATTTCGAGGCCATCCTGGCGGCGCTGCGGTCGGATAAACGCTGATGGCCTACCAATTGGTGATTTTCGACTGGGACGGCACGGTGATGGACTCCACCGGGCGTATCATTGCCTGCATGCACCAGGCCGGCGCCGATCTTTGTCTGCCGGTGTTGGAGGACGACGCCGTGCGCGAGATCATCGGGCTGGGTCTGCCGGAAGCCCTGCGCACCCTTTACCCGGGCATCGGCGACCGGGATCTGGAGCGCATGCGCGAGCGTTACGCGGTGCATTTCGTGGCCGCCGAGGCGAGCCCCAGCCGGCTCTACCCGGGCGCCCGCGAGACGCTGGCGGCGCTGCGCACCGCCGGGTTGCGCCTGGCGGTGGCCACCGGCAAGAGCCGCAAGGGGCTGGACCGGGTGTGGGCGAGCAGCGGGCTGGGCGACAGTTTCGATGCCTCCCGCTGCGCCGACGAGACCCATTCCAAGCCGCACCCGGCCATGGTCACGGAGTTATTGACCGAACTGGGCGTGGCGCCGGAGCGGGCGCTGGTGGTCGGGGATACGTCCTTTGATCTGCAGATGGCGCGCGACGCCGGTGTCGACCGGGTGGCGGTGAGTTACGGCGCCCATCCGGTGGACCGTTTGATGAACTTTCACCCGCTGGCGGTGATCGATGCTTTACCGCAGTTGCTGCCGTTACTCGGCGTGGACTGCGAAACACACTTCGAGGAGACGGTGTAGATGGAGTCCGACAACAACAACCCGGCGAACAGCGGCCCCACCAGTAAAGAGTGGAAGCTGCTCGAGAAGCTGCTCGGCCAGGCCCAGGCGGAACAGCGCAAGACCCGCCGCTGGGGCATCTTCTTCAAGAGCCTGACCTTTATCTATCTGTTCGCGCTGCTGTTCATGATGACCGGCAGCCGCTCCGGGGACGCCATGGCGGTGGCCGAGCCCCACGTGGCGGTGGTCGACCTGAACGGCGTGATCATGGCGGATTCCGAAGCCAGCGCCGATCTGATCAGCCGCGGGCTGCGCGACGCCTTCGAGGCGGAGAACGCCGAAGCGGTGCTGCTGCGCGTCAACAGCCCGGGCGGTTCGCCGGTGCAGTCGAACTTCGTGTTCAACGAAATCCAGCGGCTGCGCGCCGAGTACCCGGATAAGAAGCTGTACGCGGCGATCACCGATATGGGCGCCTCCGGCGCCTATTACATCGCCGCCGCCGCCGACCAGATCTACGCCGACCCGGCCAGCATCGTCGGCTCCATCGGCGTGATCATGGCCAGCTTCGGGGTACAGGAAGCCGCCGAGAAGCTGGGCGTGGAGCGCCGCGTGTACACCGCCGGAGAGAATAAGGCGCTGCTCGACCCGTTCTCGCCGGTGCGCGAGTCCGACCGCGAGCACGTGCAGACCATGCTCAACGAGATCCACCAGCAGTTTATCGGCGCGGTGAAGGACGGCCGTGGCGACCGCTTGAAAGTGGACGAGAACCCGGAGCTGTTTTCCGGCCTGTTCTGGACCGGTGAGCGCGCTCTGGAGCTGGGGCTGATCGACGGCCTGAAAAGCCCGGGGCAGGTGGCCCGCGACGTGGCCGGCCTGGAGGAAATGGTGGACTACACCGTCACCCGCTCGCCGGTGGACCGCTTCCTGAAGCGCTTTGGCACCTCAATCGGCAACGGCATCGGCCAGACCCTGGGCCTGGAAGGCGGCGCGCCCACGCTGCGCTAGGGTAGGGCGACGCCCTCGGCGTTGAGAAAGTCGGTGAGCATGATCAGCGGCAGTCCCACCAGCGCATTAGGGTCTCGGCCTTCGAGCGCTTTGAACAGCACAATGCCCAAACCCTCGGACTTAAAGCTGCCGGCGCAGTTGAGGGGTTGTTCGACCTCGATATAGCGCTCAATCTGGCGGTCACGGAGTTGGCGGAAGTGCACGGTGAAGCGCTCGCAGCCGCTCTGGTGGCGGCCGGTGGCGCTGTTCAGCAGGCACAGCCCGGTGAGGAACTGCACGGTGCGGCCGCTGGCGCGGCGCAGCTGGGCCACGGCGGTGTCGTGATCGCCGGGCTTGCCGAGCACGTCGCCGTCGATCACCGCCACCTGGTCGGAGCCGATGATCAGGGCGTCCGGGTGTGCGTCGGCGAGGGCGGCGGCCTTGTCCCGCGCCAGGCGCAGCACCAGTTCCGTGGGCGTCTCGCCGGGCCGGGCGCGCTCGTCGATGTCCGGGCTGTGATGCTGGAATGACAGACGCAGCTTGCCCAGCAGCTCGCGGCGGAACGGCGACGAGGAGGCCAGAATCAAAGGCTGTGGCTGGTCGGTCATGGCGGTCTCCTGGTCGGTGGCGGGTGGTTGCGGGTCGGGAGTGTACCCACGGCCCCGATCCGGTGCACGAAAAAACCAGCTTTCTCAGACAGTTAAGCCGGGCGTCGCGGGTGTATTTTCGCTTTGACAGGACGCGGGCCCGCGCCTAGAATTGCGCGCTTATGTTTTCAGGGCAACTGCCACCGTATCTGGAACCGAGGAAGTTCGCGGACCAGGAACGCGTCGTCGAAGGCGAAGCCCGGGTCGGGGACCTCCCCAGACTGCGGGAATATCGCGAGAGTCTGGACCAGCCGGTCCGGGTGAGCCTGGCCTTTGGCCGGGACGAGGACGGCCGCCGGCGCGTTCAGGGCCGGGTGGAGACTTCTCTGGTTCTGGTGTGCCAGCGTTGTCTGGAGCCGGTGCAACAGGAAGTCGCCGCCGACGTCGATCTGATGTTGGTGTGGAGCGAAGAGCAGGCCAAGGCATTGCCCGCCGACCTGGATCCATTGCTGGTTACCGAGGAGCGCATGACGCTGGCGGAACTGGTGGAAGAAGAGCTGCTGCTGGCGATGCCGCTGGTGGCGCTTCACGATCAGTGCCCCGATCCGCCGCCCCAGAGCGCTGGGGATCCGGGCGACCAGGATGACAATCAGTCCGATCCGGATAATCCGTTTGCCGTGCTGGCCCGTCTCAAGGGCCGCCGCAAGTAATACGCCGAGGAGCAACAAATGGCTGTTCAGAAGAGTCGCAAAACCCGTTCCAAGCGTGGCATGCGTCGTTCCCACGATGCGCTGACCGCGCCCGCTATCACCGAAGACGCGAGCACCGGTGAAGTGCACCGCCGTCACCACATCTCTCCGGACGGCATGTACCGCGGCCGCCAGGTGCTGCGCTCCGCGGAACTGGACGACGAAGAAGAGTAAGTCCGTTTGCCGCGGGCGGTGCGCCGCCTGACGGTACGCCGCCCGACGGTGACAACAGGACGACTGTGTAACGGGAGCCTTCAGGGCTCCCGTTTCTCTATCCACGGCCGGATCGAACTCGTATCATGGCCGTCGCTTCGCCAAGCAGGAAATTTGCCATGTCAGCGGTTGTGACCCTGGCCGTGGACGCCATGGGCGGCGATCACGGTCTGCCCGTGACCGTGCCCGCCGTGGCCCGGATACTGGCCCGCCACCCCGATCTGCATGTGATCATGGTGGGCGAGCCGTCCGCCCTCGCCGCGGCCCTGAAGAAAGAAAAACTCGACGATCACCCGCGCCTCGCCCTGACCCCGGCGTCGGAAGTGGTGGCCATGGACGACCCGGTCGCCGTGGCACTGCGCCAGAAGAAAGACTCCTCCATGCGGGTGGCCATCAACCAGGTTAAGGAAGGCCGCGCCCTGGCGGCGGTCAGCGCCGGCAACACCGGGGCGCTGATGGCGGTCAGCCGCTTCGTTCTCAAAACCCTGCCGGGCGTCGACCGGCCGGCCATCTGCACCGCCATCCCCACCGCCAAAGGGCACTGCCACATGCTCGATCTGGGCGCCAATGTGGATTCCGAACCCAAGCACCTGCTGCAGTTCGCCCTGATGGGGCAGGCCGTGGTGCGCGCCGTGGACGGTTTGAGCGCGCCGCGGGTGGCGCTGCTGAACATCGGCGAGGAGGACATCAAGGGCAACGAGCAGATCAAGGAAGCCGCCACCCTGATGCAGCAGGCCGCCGACCTGAACTACGCCGGTTTCGTCGAGGGCAACGGCATCTTCGTCGGCGACGTGGACGTGGTGGTCTGTGACGGCTTTGTCGGCAATGTGTCGCTGAAGACCATGGAAGGCGCCGCCTCCATGATCGGCGGCATGATCCGCGAAGAGGCGGGCCGTTCCCTGCTGCGCAAGCTCAGCGGCCTGTTCGCGCTGCCGCTGCTGCGTGGGCTCAAGCACCGTCTGGACCCGGAGCGTTACAACGGCGCCAGCCTGGTGGGGCTGAACGGTATCGTGGTGAAAAGCCACGGCGGCACCGGCGTGGAAGGCTTCGTCAGCGCCCTGGAAGTGGCGGTTCTCGAAGCCGAGCGCAACGTGCCGGCGCTGATCCGCGACGCTCTCGCCCCGGCGGACGCCTCCTAGGTTTTCCCGGGGCGCGGCGACCGCGCATTCACAATTTGTTTCAGGGTCGGGCGGACAGCCGCGCCCGCAGGCGGCATACTCCCGGCTCGAGCGACATCAAAGAGGCAAACGCATGTCGAAAACCGCTTTCGTCTTTCCCGGTCAGGGTTCCCAGAGCCTGGGTATGCTGGCCGATTTCGCCGAGCGCGTCCCGGTGCGCCAGGCGTTCCAGGAGGCCTCCGGCGCCCTGGATCTGGATCTCTGGCAGCTGGCGCAGGAAGGCCCGGAAGAGGCCCTCAACAGCACCGAAAACACCCAGCCGCTGCTGCTCACCGCCGGTGTGGCGCTGTGGAAGCTCTGGGAGCAGGCCGGCGGCGCCCGTCCCGACCGGCTCGCCGGCCACAGCCTGGGCGAATACACCGCGCTCACCTGCGCCGGGGTGATCACCCTGGGCGACGCCGTGCGCCTGGTGCGCCGGCGCGGCGAACTGATGCAGGCCGCCGTGGCCGACGGCGAGGGCCGCATGGCCGCGATTCTGGGCCTGGACGACGACCAGGTCCGCCAGGCCTGCGCCGACGCCGCCCAGGGCGAGGTGGTGGAAGCCGTCAACTTCAATGCGCCGGGCCAGGTGGTGATCGCCGGCCAGGTGAGCGCCGTGGAGCGCGCCATTGAGGCGTGCAAGGCCGCCGGCGCCAAGCGCGCCATGGCGCTGCCGGTGAGCGTGCCGTCCCACTGCGCGCTGATGCGCCCGGCGGCGGACAAACTGGCCGAGCAGCTGCAAAGCACCAAATTCTTCGCGCCGGAGCTGCCGGTGATCAATAACGTGGACGTGAGCGCGGAGTCCGACCCGGACAGCATTCGCGGCGCGCTGGTGCGCCAGCTGCACTCGCCGGTACGCTGGTCGGAAACGGTGCGCGCGCTGGCCGCCGACGGCGTCTCCACGCTTTACGAGTGCGGGCCCGGCAAAGTGCTGTGCGGCCTCACCAAGCGCATCGACCGGGGCCTGGACGCCAAGCCCCTGGAAAACGATGCCGCCTTTCAGAACGCGCTCACCGGCGCCTGAGGAGAACCTTATGAGCGAGGACAGAAAAGTAGCGCTGGTCACCGGGGCCACCCGTGGCATCGGCCGGGCGATCGCCGCCGAACTGGCCGGCGCCGGCTGGTTCGTGGTCGGCACCGCCACCAGCGAGAAAGGCGCCGCCGCCATCTCCGAAGCGCTCGGCGAGCAGGGCGCCGGCGTGGTGCTCAACGTCGCCGACGACGACTCCGTGGCCGAGGGCCTCAAGGCGCTGAGCGCCGAATACGGCCCGCCGCTGGTGCTGGTCAACAACGCCGGCATCACCCGCGACAACCTCATGCTGCGCATGAAGGCGGATGAGTGGCAGGATGTGATCAACACCAACCTGAATTCGCTGTACCGGGTCACCAAGGCGTGCCTGAAGGGCATGACTAAGGCCCGCTGGGGCCGGGTGATCAACATCAGCTCCGTGGTCGGTACCATGGGCAACGCCGGCCAGGCCAACTACGCCGCCGCCAAAGGGGGCGTGGAAGGCTTCACGCGGGCCCTGGCGCGGGAGCTGGGGTCGCGCAACATCACCGTGAATTCGGTGGCGCCGGGCTTTATTCAGACCGATATGACCGACGGCCTGCCCGAGGCGCAGCGTGAAGCGCTGCTCAGCGAAATACCGCTGGGACGCCTGGGATCGCCGGCCGAAGTGGCCAGCGCCGTGGGCTGGCTGGCCAGCGAGGGCGGCGGTTATGTGACCGGCACCACGGTGCATGTGAACGGCGGGATGTTCACGGGTTGAGACATCGCTGCGGAAAACCGCTAAGCTGCGCTTAGCCACGGCGTACGGGCGCTTCTCGCAGGCGCTCAAACATTTGGAAACTAATCCGCGAAAACCAGTACCGAGAGCGGCTTGCAAGCGCGAACAGCGTTCACCTAGAATAGCCGCTCATAGGTGCTTGCACACCATCAACAGGAGAGTAATAACATCATGAGCAGCATCGAAGAACGGGTCCAGAAGATCATCGTTGAGCAACTGGGCGTTAAACCGGAAGACGTTAAGCCCGCCGCCTCCTTCGTCGAAGACCTGGGTGCCGATTCACTGGACACCGTCGAGCTGGTAATGGCTCTCGAGGAAGAATTCGAAACCGAAATTCCGGACGAAGAGGCTGAAAAGATCAGCACCGTTCAAGCTGCCGTGGATTACATCAAGTCGCACAGCTGATTCGGTCACAGCCAACGCAACGTCAGTAAAAAAACCGCAGGCTCTCCGGGCTTGCGGTTTTTTTTGGGAGGAGAACGGGTGACACGACGTCGAGTAGTGATAACCGGTCTGGGAATGTTGAGCCCTCTGGGCACCGACGTGGCCAGTACCTGGGAGGGCATTCTGGCCGGTCGTAGCGGTATTCGCCGGATCGACCATTTCGACACGGAGAACTTCTCCACCAAGTTCGCCGGGCTGGTGCCGGACTTTGCCATGGACGAATATTTGTCCGGCAAGGAAGCGCGCAAGATGGATGTCTTCGTGCAGTACGGCATGGTGGCGGCGATTCAGGCCCTGCGTGACGCCGGCCTGGAAATGGATAAGGAAAACGGTGAACGCATCGGCGTCGCCATCGGCTCCGGCATCGGCGGGTTGACCAACATCGAGGAAAACCATCAGAAGCTGATGGATTCCGGGCCGCGCAAGCTGTCGCCGTTTTTCGTGCCCAGCACCATTATCAACATGATCGCCGGCAACCTGGCCATCATGTACGGCTTCAAGGGCCCCAACTTCGCCACCGTGACGGCCTGCACCACCGGCACCCACAACATCGGCTTCGCCGCCCAGCAGATCCAGCTGGGCACCGCCGACGTGATGGTCGCCGGCGGCGCCGAGAAGGGCTCCACGCCGCTGGGCATGGGCGGTTTCGCCGCCGCCCGGGCACTGTCCACCCGTAACGACGATCCCACCGCCGCCAGCCGGCCCTGGGACCGGGACCGGGACGGCTTCGTGCTCGCCGACGGCGCCGGCGCCGTGGTGCTGGAGGAATACGAGCGCGCCAAGGCCCGTGGCGCCACCATCTACGGTGAGCTGATCGGCTACGGCATGAGCGACGACGCCTACCACATGACCGCGCCGTCCGAGGACGGGGCCGGGGCGGCCCTGGCCATGGGCAACGCGATCCGTGATGCCGGCATCGATCCGTCGGAAGTGGCTTATGTGAACGCCCACGCCACCTCCACCAAGGTCGGCGATCTGATCGAGATCCACGCGGTCAAGAAGGTGTTCGGCGACCACGCGCCGAAGCTGGCGATGAGCTCCACCAAATCGATGATCGGCCACCTGCTGGGCGCGGCCGGCGCGGTGGAGGCCATCTTCACGCTGCTGGCCATGCGCGACTCCGTGGCGCCGCCGACCATCAACCTGGACAACCCGGACGAGGGCTGTGATCTGGACCTGGTGGCCAACCAGGCCCAGCAGCGCACCATCGACGTGGCGTTGTCCAACTCGTTCGGGTTCGGCGGCACCAACGGGTCGCTGCTGTTCCGCAAGGTGTGAGCGGCGGGCCCGCCGTCAACGACCGGGGCCTTGCCTATGGCGACGGCCTGTTCGAGACCGTGCGGGTCACGGCGTCCGGCGCGGCGCCACTGTGGCCGCGCCACCGGGCGCGGCTGCTCGACGGCGCCGCCCGTTTGCGGATCCCGGTGGCGCCGGACGCCCTGGACCGCTGTCTCGCCGACGCTCTGACCGCCGCGCCGCCCGGCACCGGTCTGATCAAGCTGATTCTCACCCGGGGCCCGGGCGGTCGCGGGTACCTGCCGCCGTCGCACCCGACGCCTTCCCTGTTCGCCCAGCACGGCACCGTGCCGGAGTGGTCGCCGCTGTTGCGCCGCGACGGCATTGAAACCGGCCTGTGCAGCGAGCCCCTGGAGCGCGACCCGCTGGCGGGTCTCAAGCATCTTAACCGGCTGCCCCAGGTGCTGGCCCGCATGGAAGTGGCCCGCCGGGGCTGGCACGAGGGCCTGCTGCTGGACCGGCGCGGCTGCCCGCTGGAAGCCACCGCCATGAACCTGTTCGCGCTGTTCGGCGATACCCTGTGGACGCCGGCCCTGGACGCCGCCGGGGTGGCCGGCGTCGGCCGTGCCTGGTTGCTGGCGCGGGCCGGCGAGCAGGGCCGCCCGGTGCAGGTGCGGCTGCGTCCGCTGTCACATCTGCGCACCGCCGACAGCGTTTTTCTGATCAACAGTGTTGTCGGGGTGCTGCCGGTGCGTAAACTGGCGCAATGGGTCTGGCCGGTCACCGCGCCGGTGCGACAATTCCAAGAAGACTTCGAGGTTCTTTTTTCATAGATGCGCCGAAAAATACGAATGTTCGGGTTGCTGCTGTTGTTGCTCCTGGTCGGCATCCCTCTGGCCGGCTTCTGGGTGAGCGGCTATTTGCACCGGCCGCTGCCCCTGGAAGAGCCGGTGCTGGTGGAAGTGGCGCCGGGCTCTTCGTTCAACGGTCTGCTGGCGGGAATGCGCGCCGACGGCCTGCTCGGTGAGCCGCCGGAAGCCCGTCTGCGGCGCTGGTCGGCGCGACTCTACAGCGCCTTCACCGGGGTCGATGCGCGCCTGCATGTGGGCGAGTACCAGCTCAACCCCGGCGACTCCCTGCTCACGCTGCTGGAAAAGATCGACCGTGGCGACGTGCTGCAACGCAGCGTCACCCTGGTGGAGGGCTGGAATTTCCGCGAATGGCGCGCCCGCCTGGCCGGCCTGGAGGGCATAGAGCACACCCTGGTGGACCTGGACGGCGCCGCGGTGATGGCCCGTCTGGGCCGGCCCGGTGCCCACCCGGAGGGCTGGTTCGCGCCGGAAACCTATTTCTACACGCGCGGCACCCGCGATGTGGATCTGCTGCGCCGCGCCCTGGAGCGCCAGCAGCGGATTCTCGATCAGGCCTGGGCGGCCCGCGATGAGGACCTGCCCTACGACACCCCCTACGAGGCGCTGATCATGGCCTCCATCGTGGAGAAAGAGACCGCGGTACCGGCGGAGCGCGGTCGCATCGCCGGCGTGTTCATCAACCGCCTGCGCAAGGGCATGCGGCTGCAGACCGATCCCACCGTGATTTACGGCATGGGCACCGACTACGACGGCAATATCCGCCGCTCCGACCTGCGCCGCAAAACCCCCTACAACACCTACGCGATCAGCGGCCTGCCGCCCACGCCGATCGCCATGCCCAGCCGCGAGTCGATCCTCGCGGCGGTGAGCCCGGAGCCCACCGAGGACCTCTTCTTCGTGGCCCGGGGCGACGGCAGCCATAAATTTTCCCGCACCCTGGCGGAACACCAGCGCGCGGTGCGCGAGTATCAGCTCAAGCGGCGCGAGAATTACCGCTCCAGCCCGGAGCCGCAGCCGTGAGCGGGCGTTTTATCACGCTGGAAGGCGGCGAGGGCGCCGGCAAGAGTTCCAACCTGGCGTGGCTCGCCGAGCGCCTGCGCGACGCGGGCGTCCCCGTCACCGTGACCCGCGAGCCCGGCGGCACCGATCTGGCCGAACGGATCCGCCAGGTGCTGCTCGACCCCGGCCCGGAAGCCATGGACGACACCACCGAGCTGCTGCTGGTGTTCGCCGCCCGGGCGCAGCATCTGGCGGCGCTGATCCGGCCGGCGCTGGCGCGCGGCGAGTGGGTGCTCTGCGACCGCTTCATGGACGCCACCTGGGCCTACCAGGGCGCCGGCCGGGGCCTCGACCGGGAGCGCATCGCCGCGCTGGAGCGCCTGGTGCTTCAGGGGCTGACCCCGGACCGCACCCTGCTGTTCGACGTGCCGGTGGCGGAGGGCCTGGCGCGGGCCGGCAAGCGCTCCCGCCCGGACCGTATCGAACGGGAGCAGGCGGCCTTTTTCGAACGGGTGCGCCAGTGCTACCTTGAGCGCGCCACCGGCGAGCCGGACCGGTTCCGGGTGGTGGACGCCGGCGTCGGCCTGGATCAGGTGCGCGCGCAACTCGAGAACCACCTTCAGGAGATGCTGCAGTGGCGCTGAACGCCCCCATCCAGGTGCCCTGTCCCTGGCACCGGGAAGAGATGCAGCGGCTGCTGGAGCAGCACGCTCAAGGCCGTCTGCCCCATGCGTTGCTGCTCGCCGGCGCCGCCGGCAGCGGCAAGTTCCGCCTGGCCCAATCCCTGGCCCAGGCGCTGCTGTGCGAAAACCCCAGCGCCGGGCTCGCCTGCGGTCAGTGCCACGGCTGCCATCTGAGCGCCGCCGGCACCCACCCGGACGCGCACACCCTGGTGCCGGAAGGCACCAGCCTGGGCATCAAGATCGATCAGGTGCGCCGTCTGGTGGAGTTCGGTACCCGCACCGCCCAGTACAACGGCGCCCGGGTGGCGTTGATCGCCCCCGCCGAGGGGCTGAACCGCAGCGCCCAGAACGCCCTGCTCAAGACCCTGGAGGAGCCCGGCCGGGGTCTGGTGCTGATCCTGGTCAGCCACCAGCCCAGCCTGCTGTTGCCGACCATACGCAGCCGCTGCCAGCAGCGGCATCTGCCGCTGCCGGAACCGGCGGCGGCGCTGGAGTGGCTGGTGCCTCAGGCCGGCGAAAAGGAGGCGCCGGCCTTGCTGGCCGCCGCCCAGGGCGCGCCGTTGCGGGCTCTGGAACTGCAGCAGGCGGACTGGTTCGCGGCCCGCGAGCAGCTCGCCGGGCAATTGCTGTCGGTGGCCCAGGGGCGCCTGTCGCCGGCCCAGGGCGGTCAGGCGCTGGCCGCCCACGACCCGCGCGTGATGGCCGGGGTGCTGTACGGCTGGCTGGCCCGGGCCTCGGTGCTGGCCGCCCTCGGCGATAAGGTGGAGCAGGCCGACCCGGCCGGGGTTCAGGATCCCAAGGTGGAGCCGATACTCAGACAACTGGCGGCGCAGCTTCCGCCGGCGCGGCTGCTGCGCGCCGCCCAGCGGGTCATGGAAGGGCGCCGGCAGCTGATGGGCGGCGCCAACCCGAATAAAGAGCTGCTCATGGAACAATGGTTGCTGGTCCTGGTGGGCGTTGACGCTGCCGCCGGCGGCTTCTAATCTGCTGAGACCATTCCAATAACGCTAAAGGGTTTGTCAGGGGGAGCGATCGCATGAAAATGCCCGGAGGCCGCAGCGGCATTCTGTCATTGAGCATCAAGGACAAGGCGGCCCTGTATTCGGCTTACATGCCTTTCGTCACCAACGGCGGTCTGTTCGTCGCCACCGACAAGAACTACAAGCTGGGCGAGGAAATCTTCCTGCTGCTCAATATCATGGACGAGCCGGAAAAAATTCCGGTGGCCGGCAAGGTGGTGTGGATCACGCCCCAGGGCGCCCAGGGCAACCGCAGCGCCGGTATCGGCGTGCAGTTTTCCGACCAGGACGACACCGCCCGGCGCACCATCGAAAACCACCTGGCCGGCTCGCTGCAATCGGACCGTCCCACCCACACCATGTAGCGTTCGCGGTCGCTCCCCGCTACCCTTGCGGTTTTCCCGCTATCCGCGACAGGAGCCGAACCGTTGATGTCCGACACCGCTGTTGATCGTCCCGATCTGGTGGATTCCCACTGCCACCTGGACCGTCTTAATCTGGATGCCTACGACGGTGATTTCGACGCCATGATGGCCGCCACCCGCGCCGATGGCATCAGCCATATGCTGTGCATCGGTGTCGATCTGGAAACCTTTCCCCGTGTCCGTGAGCTGGCCGAGCGCCACGCCGACGTGCACGCCACCGTGGGCGTGCACCCGCTCTACAAGGACTCCCGCGAGCCGGACGCCGATGAGCTGGTGCGCCTGGCCGACCACCCCCGGGTGGTGGCGATCGGCGAGACCGGCCTGGATTATTTTTACGCCAAGGAACAGCGCGACTGGCAGCGGGACCGCTTTATCGAGCACATCCGCGCCGCCCGCCGCACCGGCCTGCCGCTGATCATCCACACCCGCGGCGCCAAGGAGGACACCCTGGCGCTGTTGCGCGAGCACGGCGAAGGCGAGGTGCGCGGGGTGCTGCATTGTTTCACCGAAGACCTGGATATGGCCGAGCAGGCCATGGCGCTGGGCTTCTATATTTCCATTTCCGGCATCGTCACCTTCCGCAACGCGGAGGCGCTGCGCGACACCGTGCGTCAGGTGCCGCTGGAGCGCCTGTTGATCGAAACCGACTCCCCCTGGCTGGCGCCGGTGCCGTACCGCGGCAAACCCAACGAGCCCCGTTACGTGGCCCGGGTGGCCGAGTGCGTGGCGGAGCTCAAGGGCATTCCAGTGGCCGAGCTGGCGGCGCTGACCCGGGACAATTTCTACACCCTGTTCAACAAGGCGGCGCGATGAACGATCTGACCGTATGGATTCTCACCGGCGCCCTGTCGGCGGCGGTGACCGCCCTGATCGCGCTACTGATCACACGCGGCGCCCTGAACCGTCTGCGCGGCGAGCGGGACCAGGCCCGTGACCGTCTCGCCACGCTGGCCGAGGAACGCGACCGTCAGCACCAGCAGCAGGACGAGCGCCAACGAAATCTTGAGCAACGGCTGCGGGAAAGCGAGCAGAGCCTGGCCCAGGCGCGCGCCGACAAAGCCCGTCTGGATGAGCGGCTGGCCGGCCAGCAGGACAAGCTCACCTTTCTGGAAAACAGCCGCGAACAGCTGCGCCATGAATTCGAAAACCTGTCGGCGAAAATCTTCGAACAGCGCAGCAAGCAGTTCGAGGAAAAGAACCGCGAGGGGCTGGACGGGCTGTTGAAGCCGTTCCGCGAGCAGCTGTCGGAGTTCCGCCGCCGGGTGGATCAGATCCACGGCGATGACGCGCGCGCCCAGGCGGCGCTCACCGAACAGCTGCAACACCTGAAAAGCCTCAACCAGCAGATGCATCAGGACGCGCGCAACCTCACCGAGGCGCTCAAGGGCCAGGTGAAAACCCAGGGCAACTGGGGCGAGATGATTCTGGAGCGGGTGCTGGAAAGCTCCGGGCTCACCAAGGGCCGCGAATACGACACCCAGGTGGCCCTGAAAGGGGAGAGCGGCGAACGACGTCTGCCGGACGCCATCGTGCATCTGCCGGAAGATAAGGACGTGGTGATCGACGCCAAGGTGTCGCTGGTGGCCTACGAACGCTATGTGTCCGCCGAGGACGACGAACAGCGCGGCCTGGCCCGCGAACAGCATCTCAGCTCCCTGCGCGCCCACATCAAGGGTCTGGACGCGAAGAATTACAGCGGCCTGGAAGGGGTGCGCAGCCTCGACTTCGTGCTGCTGTTCATCCCCGTGGAAGGGGCCTTCATGACCGCCATGGAAGCGGATCCGGGCCTTTATACCGAGGCCTACGAGCGCAATATCGTGCTGGTCAGCCCGACCACGCTGCTGGTCACCC
>Ga0208300_100593_pt1 | contig 23649 bp, 18 predicted proteins | sample 23_taG_FD_184096 | JGI IMG/M metagenome (GOLD analysis project Ga0208300, IMG submission 184096) | Marine viral communities from Cariaco Basin, Caribbean Sea - 23_WHOI_OMZ (SPAdes) (version 2) | ecosystem: Environmental > Aquatic > Marine > Oceanic | place: Caribbean Sea: Cariaco Basin...
ATGCTCTATACGTTGGTTTTGGTCCCAATGACCGGTTGCATAAAATCCATAGACCCAATGAGTCCTTGTCGCAGACTCTCCTCGAGAAGCACTTCTCTGATTTTTATCGCTTTATGAGTGCTTATGCCCAACAGTAAACGCATCGCTATTGTTGTTGCAGTCGACTGGGATTCGATCGAAAACGTTTACCGCCTCTCGGAGAGTCTCCGAGGATATTTGCATGGTTACGAATTGGATATTCAGGTGTTGGTTTACAATGCCCCTACCGCGCCTGAGAAGCATCGTTTATCTCAATCAATCAATGTTTTTGCTTGGGTTCCTGGATACACACCGATCGTCCTCAATAGAAATCGATGTCAGCAACATCTAAAGCGCATAATGAGAGCCAACGGTTGTTTCGGCATGGTGTTGGATGATGACTTGATCTGGCATATGAAAGAGGCAGAGCTTGATTGCATCTTAAACGTGCTGCAGGCCGATCAAAGTGACATGGCCTTCCTTGGGCTAGACGGCGATCCACCGATACCCAAGGAGTACAGTAGGGCTTGTCCGATTCTTGATGCTCTTCTCCATCTACGAAAAGCTGGGGAGCTCGGTCAAGGAATCTCAGATAGATACTTCGCGGATATACAGCTGGCCGTTGGTGAGCCACCACCGTTTAGTCATCATGATTATTACGCTCTAAAAAAAGAGAAGTTTCATGCGAGACCTTTCGGTCTTGACCTCAATGATTTTGTTTACAAGCTCTATCGGGGGCAAGCTACTACACGAACTCAGCAGAGCATCTCCGCGGTGACTGAAGCTACAGGTCGAGAAAGAGGGGGAGCGACATTGGTTCTTAATCCCAAGATCTTATCCGTCCCAAATCGATCAATCTCACTCGGGGATTATGTCAGTAGGCGAAGCGACATGGTTATGGCGCTATCAGCATTCCGAGAGGGTTTCCGGATGCACTGTACGCCTCCAGCATTGCGACACGTTCGCAGTGAATCATTCGATTCGCATGACCCTGCGAAGTTGGTCTCTGATGTATTGGGGGTTGCTCTCGTTGAGAGCATGATAAAAAAATCTGACTTCAAATCGGAGTTTGAAGCTCGCGCTCGAGAAACCATTACTATCCTTACTGAGACTAATAAAATGTTCTCCCTTTTCAGGAAGGCAAATGGCTTGAAGCCTGACTCCCTATCATCCATCGAATTGATGCTATACGAGAATCAACAGACCATCGAATGCATAGATCATTTGGTGAGCTATTCGTCCAGAGACCTACCAAGCACGCCACCATTTTCGTGAATGGCTCCAAGACGGGTTCAAAAATATGGCTCCGCCTTTGACGTGGCGGACTGATGGCGAGATGATCGCGAGGGCTATCCGCTGGGACAGGGAAGCTTTCGGTCATCACACTCTGTTATGAAAAGCCGGTTTCCGGATGTGGCGCAATACCTCATCTGGGGCGTTGTTTTTCTGCATCGGAAGGTGAGTCAGAACATCCTTCAGATAGTAATGCGGATTATTCGCGCTCCGCTTGGCTGGTTGGATCATAATCCGGGTCGCCGCTGGACGATGACCACTCCTCAGCGACCCTATTAACAGCCATTTGGGTTGCTCCAGTATATAGGGCTTGGGCTGGCTGTGTTTGCTTTTCCTTTCAATCGTCGCTAATGGGATTACCTATTCTAACTCGCACCTTTCTTGCGGGTTGTGACCGCTACAGAGCAACCGATGAACATTATTAAGTGACAACAGTTTCACCAGAGGTTAATAAGTCAGGATCCCAATGGTCATTTATGGACCAAGTTTGTAGTGACACCTCCTGTTCCTCGCGTTTTAGATACCGCGAGTAATCGGCTGAGGCTGTCAAAATCTGTAAAATCTCTCTAATTCAAGAAAACGTCAAGACTATTCAGTACCTTAGGCGGTATAGTTTTTGGCTCTTAAAACCTCTATATGCGGAGAGACAACGGTGGAGAACCATCATCTAAAAGCCCAGCTCGATTCGAATCGATCACATCGTATTCTCTCGATTGATGGAGGAGGGATCAGAGGAGTCATCGCTCTAGAAGTTTTGTCAAAAATTGAACGGGATTTACGAGTTCTTACCGGCAAAGATGACCTCGTGTTGGCTGACTGGTTTGATTTTATCGGTGGAACAAGCACTGGAGCCATAGTCGCGACTGGCCTTTCGATGGGGATGGAAGTCGATGATTTGATGTCTCTGTACACCGAGCGTGGTAGAGCCATGTTCAAACGTTCCGGACTGATGGAACGTCTCTGGTATAACCAGTATAGCCACGAAGAGCTAGAGAAAATTCTAAAGGCAACTTTCGGTGAAGATACGATCTTAGGTACTGATCGCTTAAAAACACTACTCATGGTTGTCTTGAGGAACGCTTCGACAGATTCGCCCTGGCCACTGACAAACAATCCGAAGGCCAAATACAATCAGGCGGACTGTGGTAAGGAAAATAACCTTAACATTCCTCTGTGGCGTGTTGTAAGGGCGAGTACCGCGGCACCAACTTTCTATCGAGCTGAAGAGATTCAGCTTGGAAATAATAAGTTTACATTTGTCGATGGGGCTCTCACGCCATATAACAACCCAGCGTTCATGATGTTCATGAATGCGACACTTCCTGAGTACAACCTGAACTGGAAGGCAACGGAAGAAGACTTGCTGTTGATATCAGTAGGTACAGGGTTGCACCCAGACTCAGCGCCTGATCTCGATCCTCATAAGATGAATCTTGTATATACCGCAAAATCTGCACCTAAGGCGCTGATTTACGCAAATATTGTTGAGCAGGACAAGATGTGTCGACTGATGGGCAACTGCTTAGTTGGTGATGAACTTGATGGAGAGATCGGCGCCTTGATAGGGACGCGGGCTCCTTTAGAACGAAAGCTGTTTACTTACGCAAGATACAACGTTGATCTTACCCGAAAAGCCTTAAAACGGATCAATTGTGAGCACTTGGCAGATCTCCCGCTGGAACTTCTTGATGGGGTAAATCTCATAGAACCTTTACGTGAGGTGGGGCGAGCGATTGCTGATGATCGAGTCAGTGTCAATCATTTTGCCAAGCATTGTCCGTTTACATCAATGAATGTTCGTTGAGATAGAATTTACCTCAATAAATCTTTAGGAAATAAAAGATGACTAAATTCTTTGCAGCTGTTTATAAAAGTTACATTCAGAAGATGAGCAGCTTTAATGCCAGATATAAAACTGGTGGTGGCGAAGAATCGAATTCTGACGAGGCTGCTTCTGTTGAACCCAAAACCTTCGATGATCTCGATGCCGAGGCAACCGTCCTCGGGAATGCGTACAGAGGAATCGGCGTATTAATAGCAACCTTGAGTGGCCTGATTATCTTCTCCGCAATAGCACCGACAGCCTTTGAGTTTCATGGAGTCTTATACTGGATATTTGGTATAACCGAAGTGGTAGCCATGGTGTTAGTCATCACTCTGGTTTTTTACGCCACAAAAACAGAGCTTAGAAGTAAGTGGCGCAACACACGAGGTGAGGCTGAGAAACTTCGTTATAAAAAGTTTTCAGAGCTTTTGAGTAGGGCGGAAGCTGCACCCACGCACGAAAACGTTACTGCAGTTCGCGATGAGACGCTATCACATCTGTCAGGAGAAGATTGCCAAATTACCTATAACCAGAATAAGGCTCATACCTATCACAGCATAGAGACCATCAGTGACAGGTTGGGCTGGTTTGGCTTTGGGCTTGCTTTAGTTGGTGCGATTGGACACCTTGTCTCGCATTGGAACTCTTTGCTTATTCTGACGGTGTTTGTGCCTGCCATGATTGGTGCAATCCACGGTCTGAATGGCTTTCTCAAGCTGTCTGATTTGTGTGACGATCACAAAAAGGTGGCTGAGCAGCTTAAAGAGCATAAGAAGGTTCTGGAGCAGAGCCTAAAAAACGGAAACGATCCAAGCAAGCTGCTGGCGGCGTCCAGAAAAGTCTATACGACTCTTCTGGCCAGGGACGAGCAGTGGAAGGAGATGGTAAACAGGCAAAATATCCAGGTTGGTTAACATCAGGGAATGACCATGAAAAAACTCATAGATGTTGATGAGTTCAGGGAACTTCTAAAAGGGAAGTCCCCAATTGTATTCGGTGGCTACAGTGGTTTGGGTTACGAGAATCCCGAAGCTTTGCGAGATGAGGTCAGGAAGACCCTTGAGAATCTCAAGTTGAGATATGGCGACCGCCTAATCGTCGTGAGTGGGGCGACCTCAGTGGGAATTGGCTTGGTGTATGAGATTGCCAGTGAGTTGGGCTTACCAACCTTGGGTGTTGTTTCCGATCGGGTGAACCCCGGCGACATTTCTCCTTTTTGTGACAATGTACTGCTCGTTTCCGATCCCGCTGGAACTTGGGAAGTAAAGACAAAAAGCGGTGATAGCTATATGGTCGAGGCTGCTAGGAAGGGCGAAATGATTTATTTTGGGGGAGGGCAGGTCGCGGCTTCCGAAATTCTGGAAGCCAGAGATAAGGGGATTGCCGCGACTGTTCTTTCAAGTTTTATGCCTGATCCAGAAAAGGTTCGGCTGAAAGCGAAACAACAAGAAAAGTCTTAGCAGAATATTCCAACTGTGGGCTTTATTCCATTCCTAGCCAAAATTTATCGAGTAATAGACGTTAGCATATTAAAACAAGATGCATTGATTATAAATTACGTTTAGTAGAAAGGCTGGCTAAATTTTTATTTCCTGGTTGGTTAATGTTTAAATACTGTAGTAATAATCCAAAAGTTTAAGTAAATAATTCGCTTGCTTTTTAGCGGAATACGAAGTGAATTCGCTTGAATATTGTATTATTTGTTGGGTTTCTAAGACTAATCAAATTTTGTGGCGGAGTAAGATGGTGGGTAGAGCCAGTGAAGCATAGAGAACTGAGGGATGAGTTGAGATCAGAGGCTTTAGATAGAGAAGTAGTTATTAAGTGCCCAAGTTGCTCCTCCGTGAATGCTAAGTATTTTGACCATAAAAAATTATGGCGGTGCCAAGACTGCGATGAATCATTTGGCAAAAATACGTCCCAGCAAGAGGTTAAGGTAACCAACCCGCAAACTATTTTTATTAGTTATCCTCATAAACCACCCCGGCATGCCGAACTCGCACTGAAGGTTTGTCAGATCCTCAAGGAACGAGGCCACTATCCTTGGATTGATGTCGAGAGAATCACTGCTGGTACAGATTGGCGAGAAGCCATCACACGAGGAATCCTAGAATCGGATTGGGTTTTAGCCTTTATGTCCACCCACTCTGTGCGTGACCCAGGCGTGTGTCTAAACGAACTGGGTATCGCATTAAATCAGAAGGCTGGAGACGATACTCTACGCACAGTTCTCCTTGAGAACGAAAAGACTGTACGCCCACCAATGAGCCTAACGCATATCCAGTGGATCGACTTGGCCGATTTTGAGGCTAAGATGCCGGAGGACTCAGCTGATCCCATACAGCGAAAACAATGGGAAGAAGGGATAGATACTGAAGTGCAGAAATTGATCGACAGTATAGAAGGTAAAGGTAGGGTTGCTGGAGATATTGCATACCTCAAACAGCGTCTGAAGCCAGCTAGCTTCATTGGTGAAATTGCCGCTAAAACAACGAACTTTTCTGGCCGGCAGTGGTTGTTCCAAAAGATCGAATACTGGCGTAGGGAGCGACGTTCTGAGCGTGTGCTTTGGATTAATGGCCCCGCCGGCATTGGTAAGAGTGCCGTTGCTGGGCGGCTGGCTCATAGCGAGAGAAGCACTGTGGTTGGAGTTCACTTTTGCAAGTGGAATGACGCCACCACCCAGGATGCGGGGAGCTTTGTGCGAACTATGGCGTTTCAGGTAGCTTCTCGGCATCCGGACTACAGAGCATTATTGGTCAAGATCATCGATGAAAAATTTGAAGGCAAGCGCTTGGAAGAGGGAAAAACGTCTGAGCTTTACCGAGAGTTAATCGCCAACCCGTTGGCTACGGACCGCATGGCAATCGATGCTGGTCGAGATCGCCATATCATCGTAATAGATGGCCTTGATGAAGTAGACGATTCTAATAATCAAGGTGAAGCCAGTATTTTGGATTTGGTTGCGAACGAATTTCCGAAACTTCCCGAGTGGCTGGGCGTTGTCGTTACCTCTCGGCCAAAGGCAGATATCGTCTCACGGCTGGGAAATATCTTCGGATTAGAGATGCAGACCACGGAAAATAACGAAGATTTGTATAATTACCTTTGTAATGGCCTAAGAGCGCAATTCGATCAAGGTGAAAGAGGGAAGAGGGCATTAGACGACGCTGTTAAAACGGCAGTTAGTAGATCAGATGGGATAATGCTTTACGCAGTGGAATTGCTTAAAGACATCCGACGCGGTCGTGAAACTGCGGTTCAGCCAAGCGCTTTTCCGCAGGGCCTGGCTGGTATTTATTTCGATAATTTGAAACGTGCATGTAACGACGTTCCCACTTATCGCCAAGAAATTCAGCCACTTCTCGAACTTGTTGCGAGCTCTCCAGTACCCGTGCCTGAAAAGTTAGCGATGGCGGTACTAGACTTGAATCAAGCATCCTTTAATGATGTTTTTAAAAAAAGTTCAATACTGTTAATTCGTCGCCATTCACAACGTGGTGCAACTTTACAGCTCTTTCATAACAGTTTACGTGAATGGCTGACATGCCCTGACAATCCCCATGACTATCAGCTTGAAAATGTCGGCATCTACTGGCTAGCAGATTTTCTTTGGGACGATTATAAAGCCGCGATGCACGGTCATGCTTTAAATGAGGAAGGTATCGATGAAATACTGAAAAATAAAATGAGATGGTGGAATTTTTCGGATAATACGATACTTAGTCCACGATTGTTGTTGCGCACAATAACAGCGCGAGCAAAAGTCTTCTCCGAAAGCACTGGCAGTATCGAAAAAGCCGTGGAATATGCAAAGCGGGAGGTTTCCCTGCAATATCAAACATTCGGAGGTGCGCACGACCTGTTTGAAATGGCTTTAGATGAATTGAGAGAGCTGGAGAAAAGGCTTGGAAAGTCCTAGTAATTCGAAGCTTCTAAAGCTTTGTCTGATATGAATGCATCGCTAAAGTGAGTTTTCCGATTTGTAGTAATAGGTTAGGCTGATTTCCAAAACCTCAGACTGCCGGATTCAGTGACCCTTAGCTCGGAAAAAGCGGTTAACTGTTAAAGAGCTGATGGCTTAAACGCGACAACTACGTTGATAGGCATCGTCGCCGTCTGTCTAAGAAAAAATCAGTTCCCCATCCTTTGATAATTTAACTATTTTTAGAAGGATTAACACAATATTTGACTTTTTTGGGCGAGATTCGGTGTAAGCCTGAGAAAGCGATTAGTGATCCATCTTTCAAAAATAGTATCTTTCGAGCTGATTCCGAGAACAACACTGACCTCATTTCTTGTTCTGAGAATAACGTGATTGACTTTGATGGTAGTTCTACTTTTTGCTCGTATTCCATTGTGATTATTTTTTTTTGGTTTAATGTGTTGAGAATTGCGGTGCTATTGCTGCTTGTATGGCTAGCTTTAATTACGCGGTCGAAAATGGATAGGTGTTTATTCGCCGGCTTGAAGTTTCCATGCGTTACACTTTTTATTTTTTTACCATCTAGGCTAAAAATTTCACTATTTCCATCGGTGTTCAATACGTTAATTATCTCTTTATCTGAAACTTCATTTATTTCGTAAATATATCCTCTCAATTCGCTTTTCATAAAAATTTCATCAGGATTAGATAATTTTCGTATGTCTCCCTTGGGGCTCCAAAATAGAATCATTCCGTCGTTCAATATTTTTACTCCGAAAATTAAATGGGGAGTCTCAAACTCTGACAAATGGTTTAAGGTCGTCCCGTCCCAAAAAATAAATTTTTTCCCCGCCCATGATAAAATTCTGCCATCAGGTAATTCGACGGCAGAAAGATATCTTTCTGCTGCTGAATGACCTTTTGAGTTCGAAAGCTGACCATTTTCATGTGGCGCCCAATGACGGATCGTGGCATCTGATGAAGAGGTGACTAGGCTTCCGTCTTTCAGAAGCTCAACACTTGAGACCGCTCGTGAGTGTCCATCTAGTATTGATATGGGTCTTGTTAGGCTAGGGTCCCAAATCATAGCTCTGCCTGATTCAGAGTAAGTGAAAATTCGACCGTCCGGCATTTCCAGTACCTTTGATGTATTCGGATCCCAATTGTGTGTAAGGCGGGCGCTCTCTGATTCAATCGACCAAATTCTCAAAACTTCTTCAGACGAATCCCACGAGATGAGCCTCCCGTCGGAGAGCATCTTGGATGTTATTTGGGAGTTTTTATGGCCCTTTAATTCAGAAAGTAACTCCCCGGAGAATCCATCCCATAGTCTTAAAACTCCATCTTCAGACCTGCTCAAAATGCGGTCATCAGATAGATATTTTGCGTCTATACAGGAGTCAAAACCGTTAATCGTAGATAGTGCTGTTGCAACTTCATCTAAGTTCAGCTTGGTTAGCTCAAAAGTGTCTTTGTTTTCCTTTAGCTCTCTTCTATAAGCTAAATCTGCAAAAAAATCGGCTAAATCGGTCGATCGAAGAAAGCTAAAGGCTTCGTCTTCCGTTATGCTCCTAGATATGCGACCAGTTTCGAGGCAAATTAAATATTGCTTATCGCTCAATATGCACAAAGCCGAGCCATCCAACACCTCTTTCGCTCGGAGAATGTGATCAGGTAGTTTTTCGCAGACTAGAAGGCACCTGCCCTCCCGAAAATCCCATAACCGTAAATCGTTGGAAACCCAAGAAAGAAGATGAGAGCTGCTTATAATTTCAATCTTTACTGGCAGTTCCCCGTGGACTCCAGGTATCGACATAATGGATCTGCAGCAACCTATAATTCCCTTTGATGGGCGGTTACCCAGATAACAGCATAGCCATTCGGCTTGATGCGCTTCAAAGTATAATTCTGCGCTCTTAGTGAGAGGGCTGTCGTCGGAGTGTTCAAGGGCAAGTTGGCATAGAATGCGGTGAGCTGGCCATGACTGGTCGCCATGCGAGAGGAGATTGGCGATTTGTCCTAAGAAGTAATCAGTCCATAGGCGCCATTGTGCTTCCTCGATTGGTTCTTGTTCTCTCGCCTTTGCCAAATCGCTAAGTAAGTCTGCAGAGCGATTGGCGGCACATTTGGCCATGCAGAAGGAGAAGTCCATCAACAGGGTGCGAAGCCTTGCTCCTTGGCCGGCTCTGGCCAGCTGCCAAGGCTGCTCCATAATTCGTCGCATAGCCCGGCTATCTTGGCTTTGCCCAGAGGCATCTGTCTGCTGATAGAAATCGCTCGCGGCGGGCTTGGAAAAAACCTCTGCCAGATGGTTATGAAGTAACGTTTTCTCTTCGCCCTCTGAGTAGAGCCTTTCAATCGTTTCTTTGAACTCGCGGTGAAAATATCGAAACACCAGCGTTCCGTCGGTAAATGCACTGGTCAAGTAGGGTCGTAGATCAAGAAATAGGCGCGACCAGAGAATTGGGGGGAGTTGGTCCTCGCTTTCCCACTTGGTTGGGGTTTTTTCGAAGTCTTCGAATTCTTCTCGGACCTCAGAGTCCGTTCCAAGCGCTTTGGCGATTTCCTCTTCTGAAAGCCCATAACGGCCTGCTGCGATATAGCTCAGTGCTTTTCGAGTAAAGATTGGCGGGTGCTTTCTCTGGTCGATCAGATGATTCCCGATGAAACGCTCGACCATCTCAGTCACCGTGCCGGCTAGAGTCTTGGGTTGGCCCCAGGAGCACCAGCGGCGCGCCTCTTCATAAGCGAGTTTTAGCCAGAGTGGGTTAGGATTTTTTTTGAACCGGCCAAGTATCAGGTTACGTTGTTTCGATGTGAGTGTTCGGCCATGCGAGAGTGAAGCTCCCGCACTGATAAGGGGGTGTCTTGATGAGGCCAGCCAGCGGGAAAGAAGTGTGTCGGCTTCATCAAGAGCCATACCGTCAATCTTGATGACGTTGAAGTTTGCATTGTCCAACACGGCTGCGGGCAGCGCTTCTCGGCGGGCACTTAGAACAAGGCGAACAGCGGCCGGTAGGGTTTCGGGTAGCCAATCTGACAGTGGAAGATTATCGATTTTTTCCAACTGATCCAGGGCATCGATAAAAATCCATAAAGGGTTTTCAGTGGTGGCATGGTCCAAGGCAGCTTTGAAGGCCGTGCTCGCCGCGTCGACATCCTGATTGGTATTGGTGTCAGGAACACCATAGGCCGCGTTAACGTCTGAAAGAAGGCTATCTAAGAGGCCTTTTAGCGACTCCACGCCGGCCACGCCTCCGATAAACCGGCAAAGTACCACCGGACTGATAGAAGCTAAGGGGGCAGCGGCTTGAAGATAGCTTTGAGCCATGATGGATGTCTTGCCAGCACCACCCTCCGCGGTAGCTATGAGGGGTGACCGCGGCGCTGCAGGGGAACGAAGATATTCGGAAATTTGGTCAAGTAGGGATTCCCTGCCGACAAAGATCTCGGTCTGTTCTTGCGCGAAGGCATGATGTCGAGAACTGGTTGTTTGTTCCGCCTCATCCCTTTTGATTCGGTCCAGTTCCTGATCGATCAAGGCGACCTGATGCTGATAGAACTTGTCACAGAAATTTTTGAGGTGTTCGTGTGTGACAGTTTTGCCGTTCCACACGCAGTCAAACTCATGCAAATGATCTTCAGCGAGCTGATCACGCAGCTCCTTTTCCAGGTCGTCCAAACGTTGAACTGCCGAGTCATCCGAGTCTATGAAGTTCGTTGCACTTGAATCCGTGGGAGGATTTTTGATGCGTCTGATATAGGCATGCACGTGTTCCGATGCATCCTGAACGCCGAGTGCACCCGCCGCAATTTCCTGATGCGTAGCCGAGCCGAAGTAGGGTAGCCGGTCAGAGCCTACGAAGTGGGCGGCAGCCCGGCGCAGAATTTCTTGAACTTCGAGCTCGTCAAACTCAATGTCGCCCGACTTGAGGCAGTAAGTTGGTGGAACGGCATTCGTGTCTGCCCGGTAGGCCTTTTCGAGGGCTGTTTTGTCTTTGGCCGCGCCCAGCTCTTCGAGTTGTTTAACGAGGCGTTCCCAGTGATCCTCCGAGATACGTTCGGGGAGTGGTTCCCAGCCATACCGGTGTCCCAACAAAATGGCGAAATTCGGACGTGGCGAAAGTTCCTGACAGCGGCGTACCTCTTCCAGGCAAATCTGAAGAGTCTCACGATCTCGTTGTGCTTCCTCGGTTATCCCCCACCTGAGATCGACCGCTTGGAAACGCGATCCTCTTTCAGCGCAATAATTTTCCAAATCCGGAAAAACATGCTTCTGCAGAGCTTCCCGCTCTGCAATGAAGTCGCTGAATGTGGAACTAACAAAAAGACGGAAGATTCTAGGAGGGGTCACAACCAGTATCCTTAACTTGCTTTCGCAGACGGCATAAGAAACACAATTCACTACTGTAAGAAAAGCATCCTGCCACCAGAGCGCTGAAACGTCACATTAAAAATTGACTTACTAACATGAGGTTACAGATAATTTCGGTAGTCAGGGAGATCACGTTATCAGCTCAGTGGGTCAAACCAAGAACCGCGGAGTGTGTCAATTCAGCGCAGACGGATCCCGGGGCTCCAGAAACACCTCAAATGTCGCGTAATTCCTCAGTTCATTCTGCGCTGCATTTATCCGGCTCCAATTGAATGGGTCTGCCACAGTGACGGTGATTGTGAGCCCATCCGACGGCCCTCCAAATTGAGGTCGATAAAGACGGTATTTGCGTAACGTTCTCACAATCAGCATGAAAAAGGCTGAGCTGGTTGCCACTTCGATCGGATATCGAGCGATCGGGTGATCAGGGTTAATGGGTTCAAGGTATACCGGCAAATGATGCTCAATCCTCAGTACGTTCTGGGCCTCATTCAGAGCGGTATAATCAATGGGCCATGGTGCGATGACTTGAACGTATTTTTGCCCACTGCGATTTTCTACTGAAACCGCAGTCAGCCGCCGCTCCTGGAGTGCATCTTGAACAGTTTTTTCGGCCTCACCGAAAACTTGAAGTGCCTCAGGGCTAATTTTCATCAGAACGATTCCCTCCTACCTTGTGGCAATTAAGAGACAGCCGGGGCAAAAATGGGCGGTGGTTAATCCCTGTCTTCCTGAGTCAGTTCGAGGATCTTCTTCTGAAGTTGTTTCCACCGATACTGAACCTTGTGAGTGGTTGTGCCCAGTTCTTCAGCAACCGCCTTGAGGGGAGGGCGAACGTAACCACCATCCAGTTGTGCTCCGACTAATTTATCCATGAACTGCCTGTCCTCATCCGAGAGTTCCGACAACTTTTCTGCAATCGCCTGCACAGTCAGCTCATCTAGAAGTGGATCTGCGTCGTGGGTGATGCTCATCGCTTCGAAATATTCCAGATTAGTGACTGGTTCGTCCTCGGAGCGCGGAGCATCAAGAATGCCGTGAACGATGCTGGAAGCGCTCTTCCGGCGTGCGTAATCCATGGCCAGGTTCTTCGCTTTTTGTTTAAGTCGGTAAAAAACTTCATCGTTTGTTTTGCAGTCGTCGAAGCTCGATTCCTCCCCGCCCTCTAGCTTTGCTAAGAAATACTCGTAACTATCAATCGGTGCACGTTCGACAAGAGATTGTGTGAACGCGGGAGGGTTGGTTGGACCAAATTCGGCCCAAATCGCCTCTTCAATCTTAACTTTCTTGTTTGCAAAGGTTTCGTTGAGCATTTCAATGAGCTTTGCTCGGGCAACTTTAGTCATTCGCAGTCCTCGGTAATAGTTGTCTTCTGGTCATCCATCTAAAACGAGCCACTCAGGAAAGAGCGGAAAGATTTTTTATTTTCCGTTTTTTTAATCCCCAACCGTTTTAGTCCTCAGCGACACAACTGAGGAGTTGAAATGCTTGGAGCTATCGTTGGTGATTTCATTGGAAGTTCGTGGGAGGGAGTGGAACCTTTTCAGTTTAGGGGTGAGCTTCTCAGCGATGTGAGTCACTTTACGGATGATACGGTCCTGACCATCGCTACATCTTATACCTGGGCAGTGGAAGGGGACCTGGAGGCCAGTTATCGAGAAAGCATTAGGGATTATCAGAACTTTGGGTTTTCTGAGCCGATGTATCAGTGGGCACATGGCGTCGACGAGCAGCAGCACTTTAACCATGGGAATGGTGCAGCAATTCGCGTCAGCCCTGTCGCTATTTTCGCTAACACTCTTCAAGAGGCAATTTGTCTCTCCAGAAAAGCGGCCATGGTAACTCACTATAACGAGCTCGCCGTAAGGCTGGCTGAATTAATCGGTGGCGCGACTTTTTTGGCCCATCGCCAATATGCTCCCAAAGATATACACGAATTCGCGGTAGAGCATTGCCCATCGCTATTCCAGCTTCCCCGCTCTGGGTCGCCGTTCCAGTGGCAGTCAGTCGTCACCGCGATAGAAATTGCCTGTCGAACCGTTAGTTTTGAGACGTGCATGCGAGAGTGCATCTCGGCCGGCGGAGATGTCGACTCGGTATGTGCCATGGCAGGAGCCATTTCTGAAGGACTTTGGGGTTGTCCTTCGCATCTTTTGACGCACGTACTAGAGGAACTCAAGCGCTGCCACCCCGACCTTTTTCGAATGCTCCGCATCTCCCTGCTGGGGAGTGAACTCTCACCAACCCATTCTACCGTCTCGTGATAACCGTTCTTGTGAGAGGGCGATCAGAGACGTGGATCCAAGAAAGATGGAAAAGCAAGGATAAGTCGAAAACAGGTCGAATAGTAAGCTATTCGTGCCAAAAAATGCATATTTTACAATGTTTTAATTGTGTTCCCCTTTTGGGGAGTTCATCTTCCCGCGGGGCGAATGACTCGCCCTTCCAAAAAAGCAAAAAGAGGTGATTCATGACTAAGATGTCAAAATTGAAGCAAGGGACTGCAACTTTCGTTCTCGGGATTGCGCTGAGTGGTTGTGCTGCCAATGGTGGCCAAAACAACGGTTTCTCTGATGCTGCTGGCCAGGTTGGTGGCGCACTTACACAAGTGGCTAATGGCGTTGGTTCCGCAGTTGGTGGAATGTTTCAGCCATACACCAATGGCGTCAAGGTTACCGAGGAGCAGCTGGCCAGGTTGGAAGTAGGTATGCCGGCTTCTCAGGTTGAGCAATTGATTGGCTACCCCCCGGAGATTGATAGCTCCAATGATGGAGAGATCTGGTCCTACCCGTACAGCGAGATTCCCCACTTCGGTCAAAACATCAACGAGACGACGATTGTCAGGTTTGATGCGTCAGGGCAATTGACCAAGGCCTACAAAACGAACACCCGTGCCAGTTCAAGCGGGAATCCGCTCCTGGACGCGGCGAACGGTCTGCAGTAACAAACACCCCCCCGCAAAAATCCCAAGTCACAAACGCTTGCGCGGTCTGAATCGCGGGCGGCGTAGGCGTGTTCATAAAAAACGAGTTAAAAAGGAATTCGCATGAGTAACTGCGCAAGTAACGGGAAGGAGCATGGAATGAAGAAGCTTTTTCCGAGGAACACGGGTTTGGCCTTGCTCCTCTTGGCCTTAGGTCTCACCGGATGTGGAGGAGGCGGTGGTTCCTCATCCCCGAACGACACGACGCAGGTCCCACCCACGCAAGATGAAGACCCGAACGACAATAACGATACAGTGAATGAGGAAGATTCTGGCGGTAGTCCAGATGCTCCTGAGGAAGACCCGATTGTCAAAAGCTTAACCGTTTATGATGAACATTTGGTCTCTGTCGACAGCTTCGTTGGTTCAATCAACGGCCCGTTTGTTGGCTTGTCAGAGTCGGGCGAGGCATTAGCGGTCTGGGTGACGTCCGACATTGACGTCCTTGGCAGCGGCGAATGGAATTCTACCTTGCACTCAATGACCGGCGATATTGCGACCAAAAGTTGGGCGGAGGAGCAGATGCTTCCACTTCCAAAAGTTGTTGCCGCTCAAATGGATATGGGCAGTAATGGCGATGCAGTAATCGCCCTGTCCGACGACGAGAGCGTTACTGTGTTTCACTATACGGTCGCAGGCGGTCTAGGTGCCCCTATGCAGCTTAAGAGCGTCGATAATGCAGCGGTAGTCGCTCTGGACGTGAACGACCGGGGCGATGCAATGCTTGTCTGGCAAGAGTTTGACACCGAAGAAACTGTTTCTCGTCTTTACGATAAAGATAGCCAGAGTTGGGGTGGTGAAGTCGTAATGAACGTTGCAGCGAATGGCGATACATATTCAACCCAGGGCCATGTAAACATTAGTCTCAACAACGCAGGGCAGGCCCTTTTCGTCGATTCGGTCGTGCGGTCCGGTCAGTCAGGCGAAGCTGTGATCGCACGTTTTTACGATGGCACCAATTGGTCTAACTTGCGTGGTGATGAAACCTCAGTCTTTCCCTATGCAGATGCCGACTCTGTGTCCGCGTTTCTGGATGACCAAGGCCGAATTGTGGTGGGTATGGGGCGCAGGGCTCCGGGCGAAGTCTACATTTCCTCAGGAACCATTACGCAAGGTTTGAGTGAAGCGTCGCTTGCGTTTTATAACTATTCAAATCAGGGGCTTTTCCAGTTGGACGCGCGCTGGATAGGGGAAAATCAAATCACGGCCACTTTCGTTGGCAGAGATCTCGGAAGCAAGCACTACGCTAGCTTCAGTGAGGACTCCGGTGCAACATGGAAGGTGGCAGGGTTCTTTAATGGAACTTACGGGAACGACAGCGCCAAATCCTCCAACTCTAACGACACCATCTACATTCAAGATGGTAAACAATGTGATTCCGGAGACGGATTCACGGCGCCCCTTACTGTGTTGAATCCTGATTTAACCGTGAAGCAAGCCTGCGTTATTACTCGAATGACATCGGTGGACATTGCGGTAAACGATGCTGGCCAAGGGGTAGTTATGGGGGAGTCTGATGCTGCTGATTTCTTAGTATTTCACTTTTTCGAGTCAAATTACTAACCCTGCAACTGAAAAATCCTGGACAGTTTTCATAGACTGACAAGTGTGGGACTTGGGCGCGCAATATCGCGTGGCCAAGTCCCCGATTACTTCCGATTTCAGATTCTCCAAAAAGATTTTCCGGTTTTTCCGCCTTCCTACGTTTTAGTTAGCACGCCCTCTGAAGTCCTTCGGTCAGAGCATCGAAAGGTACTCTTCATTGCGCTCGAAACTACGATTTCAAAACTTCCGCTCACCATGTGAAACATTGGTGAGCCGGTAGTTCGATGCCGTCACCATTACGTAAGGAGATGCCTATGAGTTTGAGCCACCAGCCGCTGATCGTGATGAAAGGTGTTGACTCGAAGCCGCTGCATGGTCGCTATGCAACCTTCGATGATGGCGTCGACGGGCCAACCTCCATCCATGATGGTATGGACAACGCTGTCGTTATTACCTTCGATGATGCGAACCGACATTTGATTACGCTTGGGGCTACAGGCTCTAGAAAGACGACCTCCGTTCAGGCGCCGGCGATTGTGCGTCTTATCGAGACAGGATGCTCAGGTCTGGTTGTCGATGTGAAAGGCGAATACCGGCATTTGGCAGAGAAATATTCGGAACAGGTGATGGTGATCGGTGCGGACGAGGAGGCTACACCTTACAACCTGATTCAGGGGTTATCCGACGAGCAGTTTACTGCGTTTCTGAACGAACATCGCACGAGCGTTAAGGAGCCATACTGGGGAGCCATGGGCGTTCAGGATGCGAAGTTTGTCAGGAAGACTTACCAGCTAATGGATAGGGAGCCGACGTTGGCGGACATCGTGGATGCTTTGAAAGATCCACAGGCATTCGTTGGTCTGTGTGATGCATTTTTAAAGTACAAAAGTTCCCTGCCTAAGGATTACTTGGAGCTTCTTAAGGCCGTCAGGTCCAACAGGTTCAGTATTCTTGCAATGGGTGATTCGGCACTCTTGGATATTGGTGCGCCGGTAATGGAAGACGTGCAAAAGCAATACAGTTGGCAAACCAACGGTTTGATCAGTGCACTGGCCCCATTTTCTACGGATGTGTGCTTGCGGGAAAAGTTCTCGCCGAAGCAGACCGATGATGGAGAGCCTGAAGCGCCAATGCCTTCAATGGAGGATTTGCTCTATCGGGATCGCAAAGTTCTGTTGATGGACATTCCAGTTGACCGGTTTGGTCAAACCGCGCACGTCATCTCAAAGCTCCTTAGGATCCGCCTCATTTCGACGATCACTGGCTTTCGTCGTCACAAACAAGTGGGGTGTGGCGAGCATTTCTATACATTCTTTGCGGCTGATGAATACCAGCATCTGATCAATCTCGATGCGGATATTGGGCACAACGGCTTGTTTGATGACACGACATTCTTCGATCGTTGCAGGGGTTATGGCCATATCAACCTCGTCGCGACGCAGAGTGTTTCGGCGCTTGAGTCAAAGGCAGGGGCTGGCATTGCGCTCGATTGTCTGCTGCAGAATATTGGCACCGTCATCACCTTCTCCTCGGCGGATCCGGCAACGGATCGACTATTAAAGGGGAGGGTATCAGCAGCGGATGCGGAGCAGATCAGTTCAGTGGTAAGGAGTGATCTTCCTGCGGGTGAAGCCTACGTGGTAGGCCGAGCCATGGAGCGCCATGGCAAAGGGACGTTGGTTTCTCGAGTAAAGGCAGGCTTTATCCCTGGTGCTCCTTACATGAGCCGATATTTCGCGGGTATGCCAGACCCTGAAAGAATTCCCAACTATGAGGGTGTTCTGGATTTTGTGAAGAACCCGTTCCACGAACTCAATTCGAGACCCCCGATGGCGGGAGTCTCTGCAATTCGTCATTCCTTTAATGATTGCTTCTTGAGCATCATGCAGGATCTTGAAATTTCACAGGCGGACCTGTGCCCGGATCATCATGAGGTCGACGTTGTCGTCTGTGAGGACGCGGAGTACTGCGTAAGCCTGCAGGGCTTTATGGAAGGTCTCACTCCAACCCTGTGGCAGCGAGGGTTGACCCTCTCTATTACGCGTCATGATGCTCACGGTTGGCGTTGCGAAATTCCGATGATCACCGTGATGCCATTTGTTGAAGAATACATGAGGCCAACGGATAGGCGGGTGCGAGAACGTGATCCTCTTGAGAGTGGGTTGGTACGGCAGTTGATGAGGGAAACAGCCCCTGATGTGCATGAGCAGGTCAAGGTCTTCCCAGTCGATGATGATGAGAACCCTGCAGAGGCTTTTGTGAGGTTTTACACCGGAAGTGCATCGCTGATGCTTTCGAAAAAGCTTTGGGGATGTATTTGTCAGTGCTTGGGTCATCTTGAGTCCCAATACAGCAGGGTCTCAATTGAGCAGTATTTTGGCCATGAGGATGCTGAGGCGGAGCCTCCGAAGGATCTGTTCGATGTTTTTGTGGATGACGAATAATCGTTACCGGAACTTGTTTAATCGAACCATAAGCGCGTGGACTTTTCCGGTTTTTTCGGGTTCAAACGTTTTAGTAATACGAACCCTCTCTAGACAAGCAGGGGACAAATGTTTGCTGCGCGGGGAGGGTAGTTTCCGTCTTTGCCTCGGGAGAATGTGAATGAGCTCAGCTAAGCGCCTGCCAACCGTTCGTAAAACCGATGACGCATCCGGTCGCCAACAGATCAGTATTGATGATTTGATTCGTGAGCAAATGAAAAGGGGCTTGGATCGCCAGGAGTACAACCCTGATAACAAGGTAACTGTCAGGCTCCTTCGCTCCAGTGATTGGGAGCGAATAGACCCAGTAGTCGCTGAGTCCGAGCAGGAAGAGGCATTCATCAAGCGAGTTATTGAGAATGGTCCAGAGAGGAAGCTCCATTTGTGCCGTGTTGAGGTTCTTGATGAGTTGAATGCTCTACTGACGAAATTTCCCAACTTTCGTGAAGTTACTACGGAGATCATCGGTCGGTACAAAATCTCTCTGTTGGGTGGGGCTCCGCTTTCCTTGCCAGTCATCAATCTTCAGGGGCCTCCGGGCATTGGCAAAACAACCTATGTCAGGGCTGTGGCAGCGGCATTGGGGCAGCCGTTCCATGATCTGAAAATCTCCCAGATGATGGATAAGTTCGAACTTGCAGGCATGTCGAAGGGCTGGCGAGGAGCTCGGCCTGGCAAGATTGCCAGGATCTTACTGGAAGAGGAGCCGAAGGAAGGCCAGCCTGTCATCCTCTTCGATGAGTTGTGCATGGCCAAGGACACGGAAGATCATTCGGTTATACATCCTCTCTATACGCTGTTTGATCGGGATAGCGCGGGGCACTTTCGGGACCTATTTATGGACCTGCCCATGGATACGAGCTTCGTTCTCGCTTTCTGCACGACCAATAACCTGGAGGCTTTACGTCCGGCGTTGAGATCGCGGCTTTCATCTTTCCACATTGAAGCACCTTCCCGAGAGGAGATGCGTTTGCTCGCTCAGAAAATGTATCGACAGCTATTGGAACGCTTCAACGTGAAGGTCCATTTTCCTGACCTTTTGAGCAACGCGATTCTCGTTAGGCTGACTGAAGGCTCGATTCGTGACATGAAACTGAACTTGGAGCGAGCCGTTATCCGCGCTGTCGGGGAGTCGAATGGTCAGGAGCGCTTTAGGCTAAGACCTGAGCATGTTCCTTCTATCCAAGACCGCAAACGCCAAATCGGTTTTATCTGAACCGACACAGCATGGAGGGTTTTGACGTGTACATTCTCGACATTGAGGCCAGTGGCCTGAACGAAGAAAGCTACCCCATTGAGATTGCCTGGTGTGCTTTGGAAGGAGCCGACAAATTCTCTGTCCTCATCAATCCGGAGAGCGCCGGCGGCTGGGACAGCTGGGACGACTTTGCGGAGTCGGCGATACATGGCATTAGCCGTAGTGAATGCTGCGAACGCGGAGAAAATGTTGTGGTAGTCGCCAATCGATTAGAACAACTATTAAACGAACATCCGGTTTTTTCGGACGCTCCTTACCAGGATCAACAATGGTTGAATCGACTTTTCGATGCAGTTGGAAAACGGTGCCCCGCTTTTCTTATGCAAATTGATCAGGCTGTTAGCCTCAATAAGCGAGCTCAACTGAATAAATCGTTAGCGGAATTGGCCCGGCCACATCGTGCGATGGCCGATTGTCTTTTGCTCAAGAAAGTCGTTCAGACCATTCAGGCCATCGCTGGATAGTTTAAATTCATGCAGCTGCCAGATGTCTGGAGTATCGCGAGCCTACCATCACTGAGATCATTGCTAAGCGTGCTTGGTGTTTTCTTTTCTCAGGTCCCGGCCCCGTGCACTGCGGTACGGGCCGAGACCTGAGAAAGACATTTAGGCGTTCCTAGCTCGTTCCCGCTGGCGTTCCTGCTCATTAAGGCACTTTATGATCGCCTTTTCAATGCTCTCAGGCTCGCGGATATCGATTCGGCGTCCGTCTGAGAAGCTCTCTCGGTTCAACTCGAAATTCAAAGCGTCCCCATTCTTAACTTCCTCTACCATCAGATTCAGATAATTGAGGGTGGCTAAGTTCTCGCGGCGGCTTCCGTCCTCAACGATGAAGTCGGCAACAGCAATTGCGCCTTCGTAGTCTCCGTTGAAACCGCTGAAGACTGCGTTTTTCTCACCCAACGTGATTTCCGGCCCTTTTTCGATATAGCCCGTAAGGTTTGCGTACACGCCGTCGATGTAGTTGTCTGCAGATTCCTCGACGTTTTCAGGCAGGTCTGGGCGGGTCATCGCCATGATTTGGCTGCGGTGATCCTCCGCCTCAAGGCGAGCGATCTCGCTCTCAACGCGTTCCAGATTCCGATTCAGATATTCCAGTTTGCGCTTTCTCTGCAGGTCATTGCCAAACTTGCTGCGAGCCTCGGAAGCGCGCTCCTTGTAGGTATCCTCGGCAAGCTCAACGGTCTCGTATGCGCCTGAGCCATTGCTTCCCCAGCCGCCTTTCTCGCCCAGTGTCGCTTCGGCTTTGGGTATATTAATCAACGCAGTTTTGGTTGCCTGTACGACCTCAGAAGAGTGCGGCTCGAAACGTGAGGGCAGGCGGACATAGCCGCAGGTCTTTTGTTCGTCGAGGAGATTAACGGCGGTGTAGCCAGCCTGTCGGGGACAGGAAGAGGGCATAGACCGGTTACTGAAGTCGATTGTTCGATAAGAGCGAATCGGGTTTTGACGCGAACCTACCTTCTCTAGGCCGTTGGCCTCCGCGATTTCGTTCATTTTCTGGACCGGACGCTCGATCTCAGCATTGTAGGCTTCAATAGCATTATTCAGAGCCTTTTTTGCGGCTTCGTATTCAGCCTTTGCGTCAGCTACATAAGCTTCAAATTTTTCGCCACCCTTGGAGACCTCTTCGATCTCTGCGACGACCTTCACACGATTTTCCTGAGCCTCAGCAATGTCTTCGGCAATCTCCGCTTCTACCTCTTTGACAGCTTCTGCTATTGCATCATCAATTGCAGAGCGGAAAGCAGCTAGATCAAACCCGTTCCGGTCGCCTTCGTACTTCAGCTCGATCTTGGGAATGCTTTCACCTTTGCGATACGCCTCCCATGCATCGTATTCAGCATTATTCAGCGCATTGCGATCATGTTCGTAGACACCATAGGCATCAAGCGCACCCATCTTTATGCCGTAAACGTTCCCTTCCACCTCGACGATTTTGGCTAAGCTTCTCAACTCTTTGGTGTCGATCACGCCTTCACTTGGATAATCGCTACAACCAACCAGTGTTGCGGCAATCCCGATCGCCAGGGCGGAAAGGCTACTGCGTTTTACTTCCAGCATGAAATTTCCTTGTGTCATAGGTTTATAGATGCTCCTTATCGCGAGGAGCAGGGGGATTCTTTTTTGTCTCGTCTCGCAGCAATGAAAAACTAGCCCCGGCAGATAAGTTCGTTGGTTGCTATCTCTCTGCCAATGTTGAGAGATGTTTTTCCCAGGCAAAAACCCGCACCAAGCGGGATTTTCCGAGCGGGCCTGTCAGCTGCCTGAGTCAGTCGAGGCGCGATCTTTATTCCGTTTAGTAAGCTACCCTACAGGCAGCTCACTACAGTGCCGAGGGTCGCTACAAAAATTTTGCAAATATTTAAAATCGTAGGTTTTTTTGTGATCAAACGGGCAATAATTAGACCGTTTGAATAAAGGGGCGATATCGCGGATTCCGGTGTAGCTAGGGCTGTATTGATGAGTACTGGTTAATATGAAGCCTCCGATCTCTCCAAGGCCAATATCTGCAACAGCCCAAGGCGTTGTCTGTAACACCGTAAGGCTGAAATCTGTCGAATTCGAACAATTCGTCCTCGCTTCCTGCAGGTCGGCCAAACTTGCGCATCGGGTAACCAGCCTGGCGAGATCAGAAGCGCCAATGGGCAAAGCTTCGCAATTAGGCGGGCTGAACGTTGCCTCTGCGCACGCCTGACTTGGTAGTGCGCCTTCCGATTATTTATAGCGATTTTGAGAGTTTCGAGCAGTATTTTTAATGGGACTGTGCGCGCTTGCGACACCTGTGTACGTTGCTTTGGTGTCCAAGCTGGCAAGTAGAGGTGGGCTAGAACTCGAACGCATCTACTTAGCGAAAGTTATGTCTGCGTCATAAACATCGATAAGGTTTTCACGGGGCCTAGTTCGTAGCCGCTCAAAAGCCATTCTCTCGGCGAGAGGCCATCCAGATCAGCAGTCGGTGTCAGCATAAAACGCGTCAACGTGAGAGGACGATCAATTGCCTCAGCTGACACTAGTAATTCGGCAAGGTGGGGTAGTCTGCCTGAATCGCTAAACTGCCAACCGAAGAATACTGGCGTGGAATCTTCAAGCGTCAACGCCAGTAAGCTCGGGGGTGTGCGGTTTGATTCGACTATCACCATATCTTCCGGCGCGTGGAGTAATCTCGAGACCTCCTTAAGCGTGAGTGTCTGGGCCGCAATATTCCTGCACTCTGCAATGACCTGCAAAGAGAACTTCGTGCGGTTTTTCAGCCCTTCAAGAGATGTGGGAGAAGCTTCGAGTCCCCGAGCCCCTCCTTGTTTGAGTACAGCTTTTTCTGAGACTGAGAGAGGTTCGGCTGATGGCCAATTTTTGTTTGGGATTGCTTTGGTTAAATGGAAGTGATTGTCCAGGCCTTTGGCGGCTGGCAAACATGCCCCAAAGCCGAGTGCCCTAATCACTCGGGCTTCGAAATCAGTCAATGGGCTTAAGATCTCCAAACCCCAACCTCCCATATCTCTTCTTTATGTAAGGACAAAGATAGCTGTTCTCCAAGTATTGGTTACCTGTGTTGGGGCCTCTAACGGTTGCGTCTCATCGCAGATTTCTGCCTGGCTTTCCGCACGTAGATTCGTGCGTAGCTCTCTAGCCGATCGGCTTGCCAATAGCCCAAGAGGCCTATAACCAAACATGTGATGGTGAATGTCGAAAAACCCAAAAAGCCAGCCATCAGGTTCATAAGAACTTCCTCATCAAACTATCCCAAATTAATCCTACACTCTTTCGGAAAGTCTCCAACATCGTCAAGTCTCAGCAAATTTGGAGGATTTGGGATTTGTGCAAGCATTGGGTTTCTGACAACAAAAAGGAGCTCAGACTATGCAAACAAAATTTATCACCAACATCATCCGATCAGAAATTTCTGTGCAACTGCTGAAGGCGATTGTAGCCGCAATCATAGTG
>Ga0208300_100597_pt1 | contig 23551 bp, 20 predicted proteins | sample 23_taG_FD_184096 | JGI IMG/M metagenome (GOLD analysis project Ga0208300, IMG submission 184096) | Marine viral communities from Cariaco Basin, Caribbean Sea - 23_WHOI_OMZ (SPAdes) (version 2) | ecosystem: Environmental > Aquatic > Marine > Oceanic | place: Caribbean Sea: Cariaco Basin...
GGAATGTTGCTCGCGACTGGCACCTCGACACCCGTGCCATGGCGTTTTACCTCAGCGATACGGTGTCGTTCCTGGATGATCGCCTGACGGTAACACCTGGCATTCGTTACGAAGATGTTGCCATGGATTTTCGAGACAACCTCAACGACCAAAAAGAAGAAAATAACGCGGAAGAATGGCTACCGGGGCTGACCGTGGGTCTACAAGCATCGGATGACCTTTTCGTATTCGCCAACAGCCAGCGTTCGCTCGTACCCGTACAGATCGCCCAAACCACCCGCGAAGGCGAAGTCGCTAACGAAACCGCGTGGAACCATGAGCTGGGCGCTCGCCTTCAGGTGACGCCGGACCTCCTATCTTCAGCGACGCTATTCCGAATCGACTACGAAGACCAGATTCAGTTCAATCGCGCGAACAGCCGATACGAAAATCTGGGCGAAACCCGTCATCAGGGGATCGAGCTGTCGAACCGTTTGTATCTGAACAACGCCTGGGAGCTGGGGCTTGGTTACACCTTCCTGGATACCGAACAACTGACCGGCGACAACGAGGGCAATAAGCTGCCCAACGCGCCTCGTCACAAAGTGAGCGCGGATGCGGTTTACAACTACCAGGCGTGGGATGCCCGCGTGAACTGGGTGTACGTTAGCTCAAGCTATAGCGATGCTGACAACACCGAACAGGAAACTGACAACGGCAGCGCCGGAAAGCTTCCGCACTACCATCTGGTCAATGCGCGTGTTGGTCGCGATTTCGCGATGGGTAGCGGTAACGTGTTGAACCTCGGCTTAGCGGTCAACAACTTGTTGGATGAAGATTATTACTTCCGTGGCGTAGACGTTAGCCCGGTTGGGCGCGTGCCGCAGCCTGGCCGAAGCTTTGTTGTTGAAGCTCAGCTTGATTTCTGATGTTTGATTTCCGGAATCTGGCAATAGCCTTACTCTTTGCTCTGGTTGTGCCGGCCGTTTGGGCGAGCGACCAGAGTATAGAGCTGACCGATGACCGCGGGGCCACCATGCGGCTATCGACAGCGGCAACCCAACCGGCCGCGATTTCAACCTTCGGGGCGGATGTGTCGTTGGCCCTTGGAGTCGTGCCGGTCGCGGTGACGGATTATGGGCTTCAAGGTGTACCGGACTATTTGTCCGATCAGCTGAAAGGGGTCCCAACCTTGGGGCCTCGGCATCAGCCCAATCTGGAAATACTGTCAAAGCTTTCACCGGATCTGGTAATTGCCATTCGACGTTATACCGAGAAAGATGGAGCCCATCTTGAATCCATCGCTCCCCTACTCGCTCTGGATCTCATCTCGTTATCAGACAGCCTTCGGGCAGTCGAATTGGCGGGGCAGGCATTGGGAGCCCATGAGAAAGCTATTAAGTTAAATGCACACTTCCTGGAAAGGATTGATGAGCTTTCGGCACTTAGAAAAGAAAAGCCTGCTACAACCATTGCTTTACTGACCAGTGGCAGCGAAACCCCTTTCATCTACTACGAGCATTTTCTAGCGACCGCGCTGCTGGGAAAACTCGGCTTTAATAGCATTGGTGGCGCACTGGAAAATCCCGAAGAGGGAATACCGCTAGGTTATCGGGTCAGTCTGGAGGCGTTGCTGGAATTGAACCCGGACATCATCCTGATGCTACCGACAAGTCGGCAGCGCGCCTTTACGATGAATCCGGTCTGGCCATACTTGCAAGCTGTGCAGAATGACCGGGTGTTTGAAGTGCCGCACTACTGGAAAGAAGGTGCAGGCCCGATCGCTCGGGAGCGCATTCTCGATGACATCGAGCGATTACTACTTAACAACCCTGAAAACAGTCCAGAAACCTAATGGCTAACCACCCCAACGTGCCACTCTATAGAGCTTACGGAACCGCGTTTTTGATACTGGCGGTTTTGTTTGTACTGGGCTTAATGGCCGGTTCCCGATGGGTGTCGCCTTCCTCTTTGTGGGCCGTACTGAACGGTGGAGGAGATATACTGACGAAAGTCAGTGTTATGGAGCTGCGGCTCCCCCGAAACCTACTCGGTATACTAGGTGGTGCAGCGCTTGGTATGGCCGGCGCTGTCATGCAAGGGGTTACCCGCAACCCGCTCGCGTCTCCCGGCCTGACCGGCGTAATTGCATCTGCGGCACTGGCGGTGGTTTCCCTTAGAACACTGGCGAATCCCGATGCGTTCTGGCTTCCGTTAATGGCGCTTGCCGGAGGCTTTCTTGGCGGCGCTCTGACCTTCGTGATCTCCGGCAGGCGCCAGCTGCAACCCGAGCGCGTTGTGCTCGCGGGCATCGCCGTTACATCCCTGGCGACTGCCGTTACCACAGGTTTGTTATTGGTATCGGGTGCGGAGGCTGCCGAGCTGTATTATTGGCTGGCCGGGAGTTTGATGGGCCGCGGCTGGGTTCAGCTGGAATTGGTGTTACCTTGGCTCGTGTTACCCATGGCCGCACTGTTGGCCATGCACCGCCCGTTTAAATTACTTCAGCTCGACGACGACCTTGCACTCGCAATGGGTTTGGCTGTCGGGCGCTGGCGCCTCATTTTCTTGCTGCTGGCTTTACTCATTGCCGCCGCGCTTGTGGCGTTTACCGGACCTATTGTTTTCATTGGGCTGGTGGCGCCACACATTGCCAAACGAATGATCGGCAGTGAGATCAAACACTGGCTACCTCTAACTGCACTCCTTGGCGCCTTGCTTTTATTATCCGCTGACATACTCGCACGACAGCTCGCATTCCCCCAGGAGTTACCAGTAGGTATGTTGACGGCTCTGATTGGCGCCCCGTGGCTAATCTACTTGCTGAATACCAAAACATCAGTCCGGAGCGCATAGAGCGATGGCAGCAGAAACCGCACTCCAACCTTCCAGTCGCGTGGTTTCAGGCCTGATATTGGGCGTGGTCGGGCTGTTTCTGGCAGTGGCGACCGGGATTCAGACCGGAGCCGTCGATCTTTCGTGGCAGCAAGTATGGGCCGTGTTCACGGGCGACAGCACTGAACACGTTCACCGGGTTGTTTTCGATATACGATTACCAAGAACGCTGGTGGGGCTATTGATTGGTGTTCATTTTGCGCTGTCCGGTTGGTTATTGCAGCTGCTCAGCCGAAACCCATTGGCGGAACCCGGTATTCTTGGCATTTCAGCCGGCGCCAGTCTGGTGGCGGTGATTGCCTTCATCGTTGGAGACTGGGTGTTTTCCAGCGGAAATCCGTATAACAACGCTTCACCAGCATTAGACTATTTGTCCCTTTTCGCGATGACCGGTGGCTTGGTTGCCGCTGTGGCGGTGTATTTTCTGGGTTTGAGCAGTGGCCGACTGTCTCCTCTCAAGATGACGTTAACCGGTGCCGTCATTGCCGGTATGCTGCACGCACTAACCACCGGCACGCTGGCCTTCTGGGGCCATGCTCATACTGAATTGGTGGCGCAATGGCTGGCTGGTTCGTTGTATGGCGCGAAATGGAATCACCTCAGCTCACTGTTACCGTGGACAATCATTGGATTAGCCGGCGTAGGGCTACTTCTACGGCCTCTAAAAGTGATGCAACTGGACGATGAACACGTTCAAACACTCGGGTTGCCGCTTAATCGTTGGCGAGCGTTTGCGCTGTTGATTGCCACTCTGATGGCAGCCAGCGCCGTTGGCGTTGCCGGCCCAGTTGGTTTCATCGGGCTATTGATTCCCCATATTAGCCGCAAGCTCGCCGGGCCCGGTCTTTCGGCACAACTGCTGCTGTGCGTGGTACTCGGAGCTTTACTTACGGTGGGTGCCGATGTGGTCGGGCGAACGTTGTTTTCCCCCTATGAAGTACCCGTAGGCGTCGTGTCCGCGATTCTGGGCGTGCCCTTCTTTCTTTATCTGTTATCACGGCAATCCTGAAACACCATGATACAAACTGAGAATTTATCATTAGCATATGGCGCAACTCCGGTTGTAAACAATGTGTCGCTGGCGATTCCTGAAGGGGCGATCACCTGCTTACTCGGGCCCAATGGGTCGGGGAAAAGCACCTTACTCAAAAGTTTCGCTGGTTTGCTGCCGGCCCGTTCAGGACGCGTATTGCTGGACGGCCAGCCAGTCAATGAATGGGACCGCCAACGACTGGCATTGCGCCTCGCTATGTTGCCGCAAAAACCCATCGTTCCGGATGGCATTCTGGTGAAAGATCTGGTGACTTTGGGTCGCTTTCCCCATCGCAAATGGTGGCAAAAGAATCAGGCCGAGGATAATCGAATTGCCCATGATTCGATGGCGATGACAGGCGTAGCCGAACTGGCTGACCGACCCGTGGAAGCACTCTCGGGCGGCCAGCAACAGCGGGTATGGATCGCCATGGCGTTGGCGCAGGAAACCAGCATTCTGTTGCTGGATGAACCCACCACGTTTCTCGATTGGGGTTATCAGCTGGAGGTGTTGGAGCTGCTAGCCAAGCTGAACCGTGAACACGGGTTAACCGTTGTTATGTCGCTACACGACCTGAATCAGGCCGCGCAATTTGCAGACCATATCGCGATCATGGCCAAGGGCGAATTGAAGGCCAAGGGAAACCCGAGCGACGTTATAACCGAATCGCTGATACAGCGGGTTTTCCGAGTCGAAACGAAGGTAACCGCCGCAGCGGATGGCCGGCCATTCTGCTCAGGTTATGCCGCTGCACTCAAAGCGCCCGAAACCGCCATAACATAAATCATGTTTGGCATGCTCAAGAGATAGCTTGCTCACCATCAAAGGTATAAAATTTCGCCCGTTCGGGCTGATTCCAGTCCCCTTTCGATAACTAGTATCAGGCGCCCTAGCCGTATGACCGCTTTAGATATCACTCTTATCTCGCTTGCCATTTTCGCGCTGCTTGGCGTTATCTTTGAAGAAGTCATTCACGTTAACAAAGCAAAAACGACCCTGTTTTTTGGAACTTTGAGCTGGATGCTGCTGTTTTTGTTTAGCGGCAGCTCAGATGAAACCACTCTCGTAAGTGCGGGTTTGGCGGAAAGTATTGCTGAGATTGCCGGGCTATGGCTGTTTCTGGTCGCGGCCATGACCTTTGTTGCCTACCTGAACAAGAAAGGCATGATCGAGAACATGATCTACTTGATCATGCCCCGGCAGGTTACCGAACGGCGCTTACTGTTTCTGACCGGCCTGTTCTGCTTTCTGTTTTCCTCTTTGGCCGACAATATTACCGCCACCCTGGTATCGTGTTCGCTGATTCTTTCGTTAAACCTAGAGCTCAAGAAGCGACTACAATTCGTTGTTTTAGTGGTATTTGCTGTTAACTCAGGCGGTGTTTCCCTGATCACCGGCGATGTCACCACGCTAATGATATTTCTGGCCGAGAAAGTTGAGATCCTGACGCTACTTACGCTGGCGATTCCAGCTTCGATCACGGTGTTCATCCTGGCGGTACTGCTGTCGCGAGGTCTGGATGGAACAGTTGAGCTGAAAGGAAGCACCACCGCCGTTCGAACCGTAGATGCGGTGATTGCGGGGCTGTTCCTGGTCACCATTATCGGGACTATCACTGTAAATGCGCTGTTCAGCGTGCCTCCGGTACTGACTTTTTTGTTCGGTCTTTCGATCATGTTCCTGGTGTCCCGCTTCATGAGCGATGACAACGACCTGGACCCGATCCTCGAATACATTCGAGTCATCGAATTTGAAACCTTACTGTTCTTCCTCGGTATCTTGTTGCTGGTAGGCATGCTTAAGGAAATACACGCTCTGGATTCCCTGGTTGCCATATACGATGTGTTGCCGCCGATATACGCCAACTATCTGATGGGTATTTTCTCTGCGGTGATCGATAACGTACCGTTAACCGCTGCTTTGCTGAAAGCAGGCATCGAGATGAGCCCTGCTGAGTGGATGGGGTTAACTTACGCGGTTGGTGTCGGTGGTTCGCTGCTGGTGATTGGTTCTGCCGCCGGCATTGTCGCCATGAGCAAAATCGACGGTTTGACCTTTGGTTCCTACATGCGTTTTGTCGTACACCTGTTGCTGGCGTATTCGATGGGGTATGCGGGGGTACTGATTCTGGGGCGTTTTGTCTTGGCGTAACAAAAAATGCCCGTAGGCTGAGGCCATACGGGCATTCAGGTTTAGGAGGGCTGGTGGGTCAGAAGTTAAACTGAACGCCCAAGCCAATCCCGTCTACGGTTACGTCGTCGTCATCGTAGTAGCGCATGTATTCGAGGTTACCCGATACGTTTTGCGCCATGGCGAAGTTAATGCCGGCGCCGTAAGAGAAATCCGAACCATCGTCGGATTCGGTGCCCGCCTCAAGCTCTGCTCGGGTAAAACCAATCACCGCGTACGGCGTAACCGGACTTTCGTTTACCATATTAAAGGTTGCGTAACCCCCGAAGAAATTATCAATCTCCACATCTACGCCATAAATGTCATCATCGGTAGCGCCAAAGCCAGCCCTTGCCTCCAGCCCGATATACTCGTTGGCCATTACGCCAACCTTGCCAGAAATCGTTCCGACGTCTGCGTCTTTATTGATATTGTCGAAATCAACGTTCATGAAGGTGTAATTAAGGCCCGCATACAACCCGCCAACTCCAGACTTATACATGTCTGCAGCTGATGCTGTACCAGCCATAGCCAAACCGGCGGTTGCAATCGACGCAATCAGCACGTTTTTTCTAATAGTCATCAGCGTTCTCCTCAGCATAATCAGAGTTGTTGTTGCTTCTTTTAACTTGGACGATCAACTCCGATAAGGCCATAGGGGAAAGCCAAATTTAATGTCTTTTAATTTCCCGTTAATACTCTGCCGAAAGCGCTGCTTCCTTGCGGTTACCCGGAACGGGGGGTATCCTTCCGCATCTCACTGTTAGCTGTTTTGGGCGTCTCTTGAGAAACCTTAGTCCTGTCATTCTAATCGTTAGCATCATGTTTATACTTCTCAGTGTATTCATGACGTTACCGGTTGCTTTGCTGTTTTTTACACCCGAGGGTGCGCCCAATGCCACTGCGTTCGCAGAATCGGCAGTCCTGGTGTTTTTGCTTGGGGTGATCGGTGTGCTCTGTACCCGTCACCGCTCCAGAGACCTGAAGCCTCGTTACATGTTCGTGCTGACCGTCTCCAGCTGGTTTATTATTTCAGCGTTATCCGCAGTGCCTTTTTACTTCAGCGACAACGGGCTTTCCCTCGCCGATGCCTTTTTTGAAGGCACCTCCGGAATTACCACAACGGGTGCAACGGTAATAACCGGGCTCGACGATTTCGATAAAGATTTGCTGCTCTGGCGCTCAATCCTTCAATGGCTGGGCGGCATTGGTATCATCGGCATGTTCGTTGCGGTGTTGCCATTCCTGCGTGTCGGCGGTATGCGCCTATTCGCAACCGAATCCTCCGAGTGGACAGACAAAGCACTTCCGCGCATGAAAACCCTGAGCCGGGGCCTGCTGATTGTCTACGTGGTGTTTACTGCGGTTGCTGTGCTCACCTATTGGGCATCGGGCATGTCGTTGTTTGATGCCTTTAACCACGGTTTAACCAGTATCGCGACCGGCGGGTTTTCAACCTCTGATTTCTCGATGGGCAAGTTCAACGACCTGATTCTGGCGGAAGCCACTTTTTTTATGATCCTTGGCAGTCTGCCGTTCTTCCTGTTTGTTCGGGAAATGCATGGCCAGCACTTTGCCCTGTTCCGGGATCAGCAAGTGCGACTGTTCCTGACCATTTTGCTGACGATTCCTGCGCTATTAACACTCTACCGTTGGTGGGTAGCGGAGGATTATTTTGACCCGCTGCACAACTACATATCCGTGCTGTTTAACGTAACCTCGGTGATCAGTACTTCCGGTTATGCCTCAGAGGATTATTCCGCCTGGGGGCCATTGGCGTTCGTACTGTTTTTCTTCCTGATGTTCGTAGGCGGGTGTTCCGGCTCAACCGCAGGCGGGATGAAAATCTTCCGATTCCAGCTGTCTTTGATGGTTCTTCGGGAACAGCTGCTGAGGCTTTTGCATCCGCGCGCGGTGTTCACCCGAAACTACAACGGCAGATCCGTCAGTGACGAAATCATCTCGTCGATGATCGCCTATACCTTTATGTTCCTGCTCTGCTTGCTGCTAATCACCGTACTGCTGGCATCATTGCAATTGGATTTCATTACCTCGCTGTCTGGCGCTTTGACCTCGCTGACCAACGTTGGCCCAGGCCTGGGCGACATCATCGGCCCTGCAGGAACGTTCGCGCCGCTACCAGACGCGGCAAAATGGATTCTGGCCGTAGGCATGCTGATGGGGCGGTTGGAAATTCTAAGTGTCGTGATTGTGTTATCACCTGGGTTCTGGCGCGGCTGATCGTACCGCGCCAGATACTTGCTCAATCAGATTCTGTTTCCATGCTTTCTGTATGCCGGCGCGCAGCCAAAGCGTTCATCACCGGATTGGCATACATATCCAGCAAATACTTCCGGCCGGCTTCATCGCACTCTTCCATGCGCTTATTTATTTCTGCTTTCGCTGCTTCTCGTTCTTCGTTCGAGTAGGTGCCTGCAGCAATGGTATCGATGCCCACGGTGTTTGCTGTTTCGGGCATTTCAACCTGCAGGTTCCGCATTTCATACGCTGCAAGGTTGGATGCATGCAGGTGGTAGTTGGCGTGCATCACATGATCAATATGCGTTGCCAATTCTTTCGGTGTGTCCGGCGCTTGTGATATCGGTGCCCCGAAGTGCACGTGAACATGCCCTTTCGGCCCCGTCAGCCCTTTCATGATTTGCGCGGAATCTTCGCCTTCTGCTTTCTGATACTCACCGGTACGCTCACGAATTTCCAGCTCCCGGGCCTTGTCTACGTCACAGGGGTCGTATTCATAGGAGATAGACACAGGCACAATATGCAATCGGCTAAGCGCCTCACCAAAACCCAGCCCTGACTTTTTCTTGCTCATGTAGAACATTTTGATAATAGCCGGGTCGGTCGCGTCGATTCCGTTTTTCGCACGGCCCTCGCGCTGGGCAATCCACACGCTGTGATTGGTATCAATACTGTGGTTAATAAACCCGGAAAGGGTCAGGTAAGCATCACGCATCTCACGTGGGCTGGTGATGTTACGGCGCACCAGAAAGCTTTTGTTAAGCTTCATCATTTCGGCAAACACCCGGTTAGACAGCAGGTTGTCGCCGATAGCGATTCGGGTTGTCTGAAACCCGTTCTGGAACAGCAGGTAGTTAACGATCATCGGATCGCAAACGATGTCCCGATGGTTCGAGATAAACAGATGAGCATGGGTCTTGCTCAGGTTTTCAAGCCCGCTATGGGTCACCTTAGATGTGGTATTGCCCACCAGATCACCCACGTACCCCGATAAACTCATTTGCAGGTCGTCGATCGTATTGATGCCGGCAAAGTGACTCATTAACCAACGGCGTATAAAGAACCGCAATGGCGCGGGTGCCCAGGCAGCCAACCGTGGTGACCTGAAGCGGCCGATCATATTCAGGAATTCAGAATCATTAACCAGACGCTGAATAGTGGGAGCCGTTTCTTCGTCTGAATAGGGGCGAATTGAGTCAAATTCCTGCATGCGGGCCCTGTTGTTGTTCGCGAATGTTAATCGAAAGTTTTAACGGTGCGATATTGTAGCCGGTCTATCACCGGTTTTCCTCCACCTAAACGCCTTGGGCCTCTATATCTGGTATGATTCCCAGCCTGAAATTTACCCTGCCCAAAAGGCCAGCGCCCATCATGTACCACGATCATGACTTCGAGCAATTAGCCAAAGAGCGCCCATCGGTTTCCGAGAAAAGTCCGGAACAGGTGCTTCATGAGGTTTTTGGCTATGAAAGTTTTCGCCCGTTACAAGGCGACATCGTTCGAGAGGTCATTAATGGTGGCGATGCACTGGTACTGATGCCCACCGGCGGTGGTAAATCGCTGTGCTACCAAGTGCCGGCGTTAGTCCGAACCGGCACAGCTATCGTGATTTCACCATTGATTGCGTTGATGCAAGATCAGGTAAACGCGTTGCGTGAACTGGGCGTGAAAGCCGCGTTCCTGAATTCATCGATGGATTTTGAACAAGCCCGCGCCACCGAATACGCACTGATGACCGGCGAGCTGGATCTTCTTTACTGCGCGCCCGAGCGCCTGATTCAACCTCGCATTATTGAGCTGCTACACAACGCGTCGCTGTCGATGTTCGCTATTGACGAGGCGCACTGCGTGTCGCAATGGGGGCATGATTTCCGGTCCGATTATCTGCAGCTCAGCATGCTGGCCGAAGAATTCCCCGGTGTGCCCCGCATTGCCCTCACAGCCACAGCAGATGAGCGCACTCGCAAAGAAATCGCAGAGCGCCTCTCGCTCACCAACGCGCGGCACTTCGTCAGCGGTTTTGATCGCCCGAACATTCAATATCGTATCACACCAAAAACGAATGCAAACAAGCAGTTGCTCGACTTTATTAAAGCTGAGCATCAGGATGATTGTGGCATCGTGTATTGCCTGTCACGAAATAAGGTAGATGCCACCGCGAAATTGTTGGCCGATAAAGGCTATACCGCACTGCCCTATCATGCTGGCTTGTCCAGCGAAGAGCGGTCGCGGAATCAGGAGCGTTTTCTGCGGGAAGACGGTGTGATTGTCGTTGCGACCATTGCCTTCGGCATGGGGATCGACAAACCCGATGTGCGATTCGTTGCCCACCTTGATTTGCCGAAAAGTCTGGAAGCCTACTATCAGGAAACCGGCCGTGCCGGTCGGGACGGGAAGCCTTCAACCGCATGGATGGTTTACGGTTTGCAAGATGTGATCAAACTGCGCCAGATGTTGGAAACCTCCCAAGGCAACGATCAGTTCAAACGGGTTGAACGTCAAAAACTGGATGCCATGCTGGGGCTCTGCGAAGTTACCCAGTGTCGTCGGCAGGTACTCCTTCGCTACTTTGGCGACACCTTGGAGGAACCTTGCGGCAACTGTGACACCTGCCTCACTCCACCGGAAACCTGGGACGGCACGGTTGCCGTTCAGAAAGCGCTGTCGTGCGTATTCCGGACCGGCCAGCGCTACGGCGTGACCTACCTGATTGATGTGCTGCGAGGTTCAAGCAACGAACGCATCCTTCAGGCCGGTCACCAAGCCATATCAACCTTCGGTATTGGCACCGAGCTGTCTGCCGGCGAATGGAAATCGGTATTCCGGCAACTGGTGGCAAACGGCTACCTGCGAGCAGATCCAGACGGGTACGGTGCCCTTCAATTAACCGAGATGTGTCGTCCGTTATTAAAAGGCGAACAAAAGATCGAGCTACGAAAAGATCCGGTCGTAAAGAAATCGTCCGGCAGTGGTTCCGGCAAGCGCAGCGGTGCCAACGTCAAAGAACAAATCACCGACCAGGCTGGGTGGGATGCTCTGCGAGCTTGTCGAAAAGAGCTGGCGGACAAGCAAGGTGTGCCGCCCTATGTGATCTTCCACGACACCACCTTGTTCGACATGCTGGAACGTCGACCAAACTCGCTGGACGAATTGGCTGAAGTCAGCGGCGTGGGCGCAGCGAAGCTGGAAAAATACGGCGATATTTTCCTGCAAGCGCTGCGCGAGATTGCTCAGTCCTGAGGCTTGAAACCCTTCTTGCGCACCCGGTACTGGGCGTAAGAAGTGGCCACGTGATTACCGTCTTTGTCTTTTAGCACGCCTTCGAGCGTAAACTTACCTCGCCCTGTTGCGTCGGCTTCCGCCAATACGGCGGCAACGGTTTCTTCAGGAAGGGTAAATTCCACCTCTACATCTGAGTCCGCAGGCTGCAAGAATTCCAGAGTCATGCTTTTCAGAATCGGGGTGTAGGCAGGGCCAAGATCAAACAGCGCCAAAATGCCGCCCGGAATTTCAGCCACCAGAAAATACGCACCCGCGTACAGGCTGCCGAAGTGATTTTTATTGCCCTTGAGTTTTATCTTCGCACGAACATAACCCGGGCGAACTTCCTGCACCGAGAAGCCGTTACGGGTGGTAAACGGAATTGCCATGCCCACAATGCGATTGATTGCGGTATAGCTGCCGGTCTTCTTGATCCACTCCAACGGCTGCAACAACGTTGCGTTTGCATCGGTGTGTCCAACCCACTGCCCCGCAGTGCCAATAAGCTTATCAATGACCGCCATAGTGTGGCTCCTGTAATTGTTGAGGCAGGAATGATTGCAATACTGTTGCTTTGGTTCAAGAAACTTCGTGAGTTATCACGTACATTTCGTGCAAATGAATCATTTTACGGTAATCTGTAAACCAACACTCTGAACGAGTGACAGTGTTCCCCGCTAAAAGAAGGACTTTGAGCTTGGCACCACTCAGTAGGAACCAACGAGTTAAGGCGCGAGGTTTACTGGGTTTGCTCTGCGCTGTGGTGTGTCTACCGCTTGCCGCAGAGGCACCGGTTACAGAGGGCTCCAAAGATTACACTCTTTGGTATCGCAATTACGATAACCCGGCCATATACACCCTTGTTGAGCTGGCCTTCAAGAAAACACCGGAATACGGAGGCTTTCGCCTCATTCGGAGTGAGGAATTAAGCCAAGGGCGCGCCCTTAGAGAACTCGCTAGCAACAACTCTACTCTTGTCGATATCGCGAACGTGGCCACATCACCGGATCGCGAGAGCGCACTAACGCCCATTCCAATTCCTGTGGACGGCGGGCTTCTAGGTTTTCGGGTCTGCTTGGTATTGCCGGAAAACCTTAGAAAGTTCCACGGCATTACCGGCATAGAAGACCTCTATTCACGCAATATCCGCATTGGCCAAGGGGCACACTGGCCAGACACGCCTATTCTGGAAAGCAACGGTGTTAGCGTAATCACCCACACGCGTTACGAAATCCTGTTCGGCATGCTGAAAAATCGGCGATTCGAATGCTTTGCCCGAGGTATCAGTGAGGTGATGTTCGAAATGGAACGTGAAGACGCGAAAGGACTGGTGATTGAGCCTACTCTCCTACTGGCTTATCCGATGCCTTCTTATTTGTTCGTGGCGCCGGCCGATCATGAAACCGCTCAGCGAATACAGCTGGGGCTGGAACGTGCGATCCGTGACGGTAGTTTTGCGATTTACCTGAAACAGTCTTTCGGCGAGAGTGTCGCCAGCCTAAACCTGAACCGCCGGACAGTGATCGCGCTGAAAAACCCGAACCTGACGGACGATTCTGAGTATGTCGCAAGGCGAATACTGGACAACCTCAAGCGCCGGATTGATTACCTGACCGACGATCAATAGAGACAACGCAGCCATCCTTGGCCTGATGAGAAATCAGCTGATTTACTCGACCTTAAACCGGCTCACTCTATCGTTAAGCGTGTGGCCGATGGTTTCAATCTGACTGCTGTACACATCATTTTCGCTTGTGGCCTCTGCCGCAGCCTGGCCTTGCTCGGCAATGCGTGTAATAGACGCATTCAGTTCTTCGGTAACAGACGTCTGCTCTTCGGAAGCCGTGGCAATCTGAGAGGTCATCTGGCTAATCGACGTAATGGCTTCAGCAATTCGATTCAACGAGTCCATCGCATCCTGCGCTTTTTCCATGCTTACATTCGACACGGCTGTGGAAGCTTTCATCACATCAACCGCATCGTTTGCACCCTTTTGCAGGCGCTCGATCATATTGTTGATCTCTTCGGTGGATGCGCGAGTGCGCTGCGCCAGGTTTCTTACTTCGTCTGCCACTACCGCAAAGCCACGCCCGGCTTCGCCCGCACGGGCCGCTTCAATTGCAGCGTTCAGCGCCAAAAGGTTGGTTTGCTCCGCAATGCCCTGAATCACTTCAAGAACGGTAGTAATGGAGGAAACGTCCTGACCAAGCTTATCAATCACTTCGGCCGCTGCCGTAATCTCATGAGACAGCTTTTGCACCGCATCGCGAGAGGCGGCAACGGTTTCCCGGGAGTCCAGGCTTTCATGGTCGGCCTGCTCGGCAGCTTCTGCGGTCTGTTGTGCGCTTTGCGCAATTTCGTTCGCAGCGGCTGACATCTCATTGATGGCGGTAGCGACCATAGTGATCTCGCCTTGCTGCCCTTCCACACTTTCGCGACTGTTGCTGGAGGTCTGACGGAGTGAGGTCACGTTCCGGGACAAGTCCTCGCTGCCCTCTTTGACTTCACTCACTACTTGCTGAATGTTCGAAACAAACTTGTTGAAGCTGCTCGCGAGAGTTCCAAATTCGTCGCTGGCACTGTCATCAAGGCGTTGAGTGAGGTCTGCATCACCGGATGCAATGTCAGACATGGCACCGTTCAAGCGACGCACCGGAGCCATCAATGCTCGAATGCCAAAGTGCAGAATGATCAGGGCAAGGATCAAGCCGACGAAGGCGATGACCAGGCTGGCCATTCGTGCATCGACAACAGGCTGGGTGATTTGATCCCAGTTGACCACGGAGCCAATGTACCAATCCACACTTCGGGCATCCGAAATTGGGAAAAACGCGACACTCCATTCTGTGCCATCACGCTCAAATTTTGCCGGAGTACCGTCTTTTTCTGGCTTATACCCCAAGAAATCCCGGGCGCTTTTACCAATTAAAGACTGGTCCGGGTGAAACAAAATGGTGCCATTATCATCTATCAACATGGCATAACCGGCATCACCGAGGGTGATCGAGGCCAATAGCTTCTGGATGACATTCAAGCTTATGTCCATGCCAGCAACGCCTTCAAAGTTACCGGTAGAAACCGGGGCGATGGCAGAAATCAAAGTTTCACCCGATTGCGCGTCCTGATAGGTGCCGGTAAAAGACACTTTCCCTTCCACTCGGGCCTGCTCGTACCAAGGGCGTTCCCGGGGATCAAAGCTGGCACTCAGCGCTTGTTCGGAAGCCCTGGACCGCATGATCATTCGTCCATCGGTGGTGCCAACGTAGACATCTTTCGCGTTACCACCTTCCGTCATCGTGTTTAGCAATAGGCGCGCCTGCTCATCCGTTTCGATGCTGGAAAGAGCTTTCGCGGTCGCGCTGGTCATATCCAAACGGGTGTTCAGCCAACCGGCAATGCTTGCTGTGCTCTGCTCAATGGCCCCATCTAACATGGCAAACACATAAGTGTCTGTGGTTTTCTGGATCTGTCGATCAGAACTAAACGTGAAAACAGCCATGATGACGGCGATCAGAACGCCGACAGCCACCAGCAGTTTCTGCCCGAATGAGAGTTGCACGATGAAAGTTCCTCCAAGGAATTAGCGGTGCGCGATTTTAATCCAGTTGTCTGTAAGGCACAGTTACCAAGTGTATCGGCGCCCCCCCACGGTTCTTTAGGTGAGCGTGTAGGTGCCTGCATACTCTGCTAATATTCGACGCATCATCGTCTTTTGCCGATGCTGAACCCCAACGGAGAGAGCTTGCATGGCCCACGAAGATCTGCACCTGAATCTGCGAAACCTCACCCTCGACGACTACAGCGAACTACAGGCGTTGATGGACGATGTGTATGACGACATCGGGGGCGCCTGGCCTAAAGACACGATTAAAACACTGGTGGAACAGTTTCCGGACGGGCAGGTTTGTATAGAAGAAAGCGGCAAACTGGTGGCGGTTGCCCTGACCGTATGCGTGAAATACGAAAGGTTCAGCAACCCCCACGCCTACGACGACCTGATTCTTCGTAACGAAAAGATTTGGCACAACCCAAACGGCGATTCGTTGTACGGCCTGGACGTTTTCATACATCCCGAGTACCGAGGTTATCGTTTGGGCCGCCGCCTGTATGAAGCACGCAAAGAACTCTGCCGCTCCATGAACCTGAGGGCGATTCTCGCCGGTGGCCGCATCCCCAACTACTTCAAATATGCCGATCAATACACGCCGGAAGAATACATTCAGCGAGTAGACCGGAAGGAAATCTACGATCCGATCCTAAGCTTCCAGCTGTCCAATGATTTTCAGGTCACCCGGTTAATGCACAAGTATCTGCCTGAGGACGAGAAATCACTGGGCTACGCCACGTTGCTGGAATGGCGGAACATCCTATACCTGCCACCCACGTCGGTTCTGGACGTCAAGAAAACCCAGGTTCGTATGGGGGCGGTTCAGTGGCAAATGCGAGAGTTCACGTCGGTAGATGAAGTGCTTAAACAAGTGGAGTACTTTGTTGATGCCCTGTCTGATTACAAAAGCGACTTCGCTTTGTTTCCCGAGTTTTTCAATGCGCCATTGATGGGCCTGACCGACCAAATGGACCAAACCCGGGCCATTCGCTTTCTGGCAGGATTCACCGAGCAATTTCGTAATGAAATGTCAGACATGGCAGTCAGCTACAACATCAACATCATCACCGGCTCTATGCCCCTGATAGAAGACGACCGCGTTTACAACGTTTCGTACCTGTGCCACCGCGATGGCCGCGTTGACGAACAACGCAAGATTCACATCACCCCGCACGAGCGGCGCGACTGGGTGATCGAAGGTGGCCATGAATTTAACGTATTTGAGACGGATGCCGGCCGGGTCGCTATCCTTATTTGTTATGATATTGAATTCCCCGAGTTGGGCCGCATTGCCGCTGCCAAAGAGGTCGATATCATTTGCGTCCCTTTCTGGACCGATACAAAAAACGGCTATCTCCGGGTTCGGCATTGTGCTCAGGCTCGCGCCATTGAAAACGAATGCTATGTTGTGATCACAGGCAGTGTTGGTAACCTGCCGAAGGTCGAGAACCTGGACGTACAATATGCCCAGTCATCTGTATTTTCTCCGTCAGACTTTGCTTTCCCGCATGATGCGGTGATGGCCGAGACAACACCTAATACAGAAATGATCATGTTTTCAGATATGGATCTGGACAAACTCAAGTTGGTGCGCAATGAAGGCTCAGTAACCAACCTGCTGGATCGTCGAGTCGATCTATATCAAATCAAAACGCGCGAACCATCGGTATCATAACGAACGTGAAAAATGGGTGTAATTGCCAAATGCACACAGTCCGTCTATGGTTCAAATTACGCCCGTTTCAAGTTTTCGCCATTAGGAACAGAGAACAGGTTTCATGAATAAAGCTTTACCGGATCTTGTTGCCCATTTTCGTTACCGACATAGCTTCTTCCGCCGCGAAGACGTGCATGCTCGTTTGTACGAATTAGACAGCTTCGGATGCGTCATGAAAACTGATAAGCCTTTCGAACCAGGCGATACGGTTACGCTTGATCTTGTGCTGAAAATGCCTCTCGATGACATTCGGGCTCTGGGAATTTCCGGCCTGGTCACAGAGAAGAGAAAACACTGTAGCAACTTCTTTTACTCGATTGATTTCATTCATCCTGATTCGAATGAAAACTCTCCGCTAAGTGAGAAACTACGCCGTATTAGAGAACTGCTGTACAAAAAACAGTCTCTCAGATCACGCAGGGCTGGTGGCCCTACAACATGGTCACGGCAAACAGCCTGATTGTTTTCTAAAGACGCCTATCCAGCAAGGAGATAGCCTGATGGCAAAGAAATCCAAGCCAAGCATTGACGCAATCGTTAAATCAGTGAACAAAGAGTTCGATAAAGCATCCAATCAAATTGAAAGTTTAATCAACGATGCGCTCAAGCAGTTGGACCAACTGCAAACCCAGGTGCAGGAGCCGGTTCGTAAACTTCTTAAAGAAGTTGAAGAGCTGAAAGAGCGTGAGATCGGGCGATTTAACGACGAGCTTGAGCGACGCATGAACGATTTCCACGAGCTACAAACCAGCTTGCTGGATAAATTGGGGCTTGCGTCAAAAGAAGTTGAAACAGACGTTAAGAAAGCCGCCAAGACCACCGCAAAGAAGGCAAAAAACGCCGCAAAGCCTGCAAAACCCGTTGCGAAGAAGCCGGTGGCAAAGAAAGCCCCGGTTAAGAAACCCGCGGCCACCAAGAAGCCAGCAGCCAAAAAAGCAGCCAAGCCGGTTGATACATCCGATTTAACGCTCGTCAAAGGTATTGGCCCGGCCACCGCCAAAAAGATGAAGGATGCCGGCATCACTTCGATTGAACAGATCGCCAACCCCAGCGATGCCGACAAGAAAAAACTGGAAGGTTTTAAAAGCGTAAAAGGCTTTGACAATCTTTCCAACGAAGCGAAAAAAGTTCTTTAATTTACCGCTCCACCGACAAGCGCCAGGGCTTTCTCCAAGCTCTGGCGTTCTTGATCTGGCTCGAAGGTTTTGGCAAGCGCTACCACCCTCGTCTTAAGCTCAGCCAGAAAAGCCCCGTCCGTTTCGGTGCGGGTCATCAGCTCCGCTAAAGCTTTATCGTCTTTTACGGGGAAGTACCCCGGGTAATCTTCGCCAAGCAAACCTCTGTTGCCCGGTATGTCTGACGCCAGTATCGGCAATTCAGCGCGGCAGGCTTCAGAAATGACATTTGCACCACCCTCCATAACCGAGCTGATCACCATTACACTGCTAACCGCGATCAAAGTTGATAATTCGGGACGGTTCAGCTCCCCTAACCAATGAAACCGCGGATTGCTTCGGCTTTCCTGCAGGGCCAGCTCCCGCCATTCCTCGCTGTGAGGCTTGCCCGCGCAAGACACGATGATGTTCGATTCGTCCGGAAGGTGGCGGGTGGCGATGGCCGCCCTCAAAGAGTCCTTCTCATCACGCAGATGCCCCAGCACACAGACATGGAACTGCCCGGGCTCCAGGCGGGAGCCGCCAAGTACATCCGGTTTATCAGCGGATTGGCGCAAGGTCAGCAGCTTATCCGCGTAACGTTCGGGAATATCCTGAGCCACAAGATCATGCAAGCCGATTAGAAGATCTGAAACATCCATCGACTCGTAAGTGACTTCAGGGTATTCATGCTGGTGGTAATAGATGTCTGTGCCGGTAAGCACCACAATTAATAGTGATTCGGGCCAAGCTGCTTTGAACGCTTTGATGGCGCTTGCGCTACGCCATGCATGAAGAGCAATGAGCAGATCACATTGCGCACCCTGATATTCCGTTTCGACCCTAACCTGATGCCCAGATTGCTGAAGCAAACGTTGCCATCGAAGTGCTGTTGCGCGGTTGCCTGCTTTGGAATCCGGCCCTGCCGGGGTAACAATGATGATATTCATAATCGCCACGTTCAGAGGTTTCAAGGATTCTGCATCGGTAGGTGCATTAGGTAAAGTATTGACTTGGAAAGCTGTTCATCAATAACGTATTTCAAGGTATCCTGAACCGGATATTGGCACCCGCCTTTCCCTCGCTGATCTGAAATAACAAAGGAATGAATACCATGGCGATGAAACAATTGCGCAAGTGGTTAGCCACTGGCTTTATCTCAATGTCTGTGTTTTCAGCAGCTCAAGCAGAAACGTTTATTTTCACCGCAATTCCGGACGAAGACGAAACCAAACTGGTGGAGCGTTTCCAAGGCGTGGCGGATTATCTGGAAGAACAACTGGATGTAGACGTTCGCTATATTCCGGTGAAATCCTATGCGGCGGCCGTGTCAGCATTTCGAAATAATCAGGTGCAGCTCGCCTGGTTTGGCGGCCTGTCTGGTGTTCAGGCTCGCCGGTTGGTTGATGGCTCCGAAGCTATCGCCCAAGGCGTAGAAGACGAAGCGTTCGAGACGTATTTTATCGCCAATACCGAAACCGGTATCGAGCCTTCCGATTCTTTGGAAAGCCTTGAAGATAAGCTTCGTGGCAAAACCTTTACCTTTGGTTCCAAAGGCTCGACTTCCGGTCGGCTGATGCCAGAATTCTACATTCGCGATACGTTCGGCGAAGCGCCGGATTCCGTTTTTTCCCGCGTTGGCTTTAGCGGCAACCACACCCGTACGCTTCGCCTGGTTGAAGCTGGCACCTACGAGGTTGGCGCGCTGAACTTCCAGGTTTGGGAAAAAGAGTTAGCCGAGGGCAACATCGATACTGACGCTGTTCAGGTTATCTGGAAAACTCCTGCTTACCCGGACTACCAGTGGACCATCCGTGGTGATGTTAACGAAACCTTCGGAGAAGGCTTCAAAGACCGCGTGACCGAAGCGCTACTGGAATTGGATGACCCAGCCCTGCTGGAAAGCTTTCCCCGGTCCGGATTTATTCCCGCCTCTAACGACGATTACGAACCAATTCGTAAAACCGCCGTTAACATTGGAATTCTGGATTAATGTCAGAGTTTGATTTTCATGGCCTGACAGCCAGTTTTGAAGGACAGCGGGTTATCGGCCCGCTGTCTTTTCAAGTCAGCGAAGGCGAACACATTGCTTTGGTCGGCAAAAGTGGAGCGGGTAAATCCACACTGATTAAAGTGATATACGAGCGGCTACAGCAACAGGCGTCTCTGATTCCGCAAGGTTTAGGGCTGGTTAATGCACTGCCCGTGTTTCACAACGTGTTTATCGGCCAGCTTGACCAACACCCAACCTGGTATAACACGCTGACATTGCTTCGCCCGTTTTCGAAGGACAAAAAGGCCGTCAAAGCCTTGCTGGACGAGCTTTCGATCTCAGAAAAGCTTTGGATACCGGCTGCAGCACTGTCTGGCGGTCAGCGCCAACGTGTGGCGATTGCCCGTGCACTTTACCGCCAAGCGCCCATACTGTTAGCTGACGAACCCATTTCAGCCTTGGATGGCCCTATGGCGCACACAGCCCTAACATTACTGACAGGCCGCTTTAATACCAGTATTGTTGCGCTCCACGATGTGGAGATGGCGCTGGCCTACTGCGACCGGATTATCGGCATTCAAGATGGCCAGATTGCGTTGGATGAACCAGCAGCCAATCTGGTAGCGTCTGACATTGCTTCGATTTACTGACCGGTCGTTCTGAATCCATGTTCGCCTACCCTACCGTCCGCACCAGCTTTATCTTCCTGGCCATAGCGCTAGCAGGATTGTTGGTGGCCGATATTGCCATTACCACAGCAAACCCTTGGCAAGATCTAGGTAGATTGTTCTGGGGTGTTGTAACCCCCAACTTTTTCAGCACAGAAGGCCTTTTAACAGCGCTTTTACGCACGGTAGCATTTGCGTTTGTGGGTGTCGCGCTTGGCAGCGTGTGCGGTTTCGCGCTCTCGCTGGTGTATCGCTTTTTACCTGTACGCATGTTCTGCGCGTTCATTCGTTCTATTCATGAGCTGTTCTGGGCACTGATCTTTTTGCAGTTTTTCGGCTTTCACCCACTCACCGGCGTATTGGCGATTGCTATTCCGTACGCGGGCATTTTTGCCAAAGTGTATTCGGAAATCTTCGAAGAATCCGACCCCGAACCGAGCCGACTTCTGCCGCCTGGCACGCGGTCTATTCCTGCTTTTCTTTACACCAAAATTCCAGATTGTTGGGTACAGCTGAGAACCTACACTGCGTATCGCCTTGAATGCGGCATGCGTTCTTCCGCCATTCTCGGGTTTGTTGGACTGCCCACACTGGGCTTCTACCTGGAGTCGTCCTTCTCGCAAGGCCTGTATTCCGACGCTGGCGCCATGCTGGTACTGTTTTACATTTTGATCGCCACCATGCCCCTGTGGGTGCGCCCCAAGCTGCTTCCGGCATATGTACTGGCGGCACCGTTCTTCCTTGGCGATGGCATGCCCATCATTTGGGGCAACGTAAAACGGTTCTTTACCGAAGACATTGTTCCGGCCCCCATTCGCAACGGTGAAGGCTTAGTCGGACTTTCCGAATGGATGGGCGATGTCTGGATAAACGAGGCTCTGCCCGGAATCTGGAACACCGTAGTCCTCACCCAGATCGCTCTGGTGGCTACTGGCATATTGTCGCTATTAGCCTTCCCTCTGATATCCAGGCATTTCGGGGGCCCGGTTCGACGCACCTCTGGCCATATCTTGTTAGTAATCGCCCGTTCGACCCCCGAATACATTCTTGCGTATATCCTGCTTCAGCTTTGGGGGCCCTCCATGCTTCCCGCAGTGGTTGCATTGGCGCTCCATAACGGCGGCATTATTGGCCATCTGATTGGTCGGCAGACCAACACCATTCAGCTTCGCCCCGATGCACCAACCGGCCTGTCTCGCTATAGCTGGGAACTGGTACCCCGCGTGTACCGCTCCTTTTTGGCGTTCCTGTTCTACCGATGGGAAATCATCATGCGGGAAACGGCCATTTTGGGTATTTTGGGTATCTACACACTGGGCTTTTATGTAGACAGCGCCATTCAGAATATCCGTTTCGACCGGGCCATGGTACTGATCCTCATAACAGCACTTCTTAACATTGGCGTAGACGCACTTGGCCGCTACATTCGCCGCAAGCTCGCCCTGAAAACCATGCCCACCTGCTGAACGACCTCGTCATTGGGACGAAGATCACAGATCAACAAGACTACGGACAATCTGCCGCGAACTGTGGCCTGGGTTGCACCTGGCACTCGTTACGCAATGTTACAATCGCGAGCGTTAAACGGTGCATCCATCTTGTGATCAGGAAACTAAGGCAATGGTTTACGGAGTCGTAGCAATAACTCAGATTGGGCTTCTGTTGTTGGTGGGTTTGCTGGGCGTGCGCGTGTACTCTTTGAGCCGGCAGGAGCTTGCTCAAGCTCACGGCGCCATTACACCAAGTAAACTCGATGTCCACGCCCCCGCGAACAAGCGCCGTGAAACGCCAGCAAAAGATACGACTCCCATGGCTCTGGACCGCGCGGAACTGTGCTCGAAGCTTCATATCCTGGCGGGTTTGCAGGAGCGGGATTGCCAACTGAAGGGTTTAAACTTAACCGAAGCACCCCAAGCCGTTCAAACCTATGCAACTGCCTGGCTTTACGGAGCAAGCTGCTCTCTATGCCCGAAGGTTGTGCGACATTCTGAGGGGTTAGCCGGCCTTGTTGCGGGTATCGCCAGCCGTAAAATCGGTATTCGCCAATCGGATGCCATTCAAACCCTGTCTACGCTAACGAGCAGCAGCATACTTTTGGCCTGTTACCGGGCTGGGCTTGAAGGCGCAGAATTCTGGGAAGACAATCACCATGTACCCGCGGCGTCTAGTTTGTATGACGCAGTTACCAGCAATGCGTTTATCTAGATTTCTCCAGCTCCCAATCTGTGCCTAGTGTCCCGTCCGGGTAATCCGTTTATTTATTGTCAATAACACTCAGCTTTGCTCGCGCCACTGAAGTCATAATCGATTCTGCACTCTTGTGCCAGCGGAACGGCTTTGCCAGTTTCTCATTGTGAGTTTGGATAAAGCGACGAATCGCCTTCTTCAGTTCGCCGACACTGGTAAAAATGCCACGGTACAAAGCACGGCGTTCCAGTTGACCAAACCAGCCCTCCACGGCATTCAGCCAAGAGGCGCTGGTTGGCGTAAAGTGAAGCTTGAATCGGGGATGTTTTTCCAGCCAGGCTTTCACTTCTGGTGTTTTGTGAGTCGAGCTGTTGTCCAGAATCAGGTGAAGGTCCTGCTCTTTCGGTGTTTCTCGATCAATTTGTCGCAGAAAGTCGAGAAACTCTTTGGCGCGGTGGCGTTGTGTAATGCGCCCAATCACTTCGCCGTTCAGGATATTCAGAGCCGCGTATAAGCTGGTCGTCCCGTGCCTCTTGTAATCGTGGGTACGGCGCTCGATCTGGCCGGGTTTCAGTTGCAGCTTTGGTTGAGTGCGATCCAGTGCCTGGATCTGCGTTTTTTCGTCAACC
>Ga0208300_100600_pt1 | contig 23530 bp, 16 predicted proteins | sample 23_taG_FD_184096 | JGI IMG/M metagenome (GOLD analysis project Ga0208300, IMG submission 184096) | Marine viral communities from Cariaco Basin, Caribbean Sea - 23_WHOI_OMZ (SPAdes) (version 2) | ecosystem: Environmental > Aquatic > Marine > Oceanic | place: Caribbean Sea: Cariaco Basin...
ATTGCATAGCACGATTGGATATGTGTCACCCTTTGAGTTTGAAAAGCGGTATTATGATAATTTAACCCTGTCAGGCATCGCTGCCTGACTCAAGTAAATCACTCTCCGATAAAGTCGGGGCGGTTCAACAGCGTTTACTGAAGCTGGTTCTTATATGTTAGGTACTAGTACTTATGATGGTTACTATAGAAGTTCCTATAGTTCTATGTATTCTACCAATGACAATTCTATAGCCAACAATGGTCAATATATAGCGCCAGAGACTCAGCAGTGCGGTGCAAAAGGTGTGTATTTATTGACGGATGGTTTTCCTAATAATATAAGTCATCAAGATACTCTAAAAGATATGATGGGCAGTGCGCTAGGAGGTACATCAAACGTATCCTGTCCTAGTTCGGGTGGATTATTAAATGGTAGTGAATCAGGGAACCAATGGCAATGTATGGGAGAGTTTGCCAAACAGCTACGTACCAAACGCAAGGTAACCACTGCGATGGTTGGCTTTGGTGAAGCCTTCAGTGCAGTTGATGATGAAGATTATTATCAAGTTAAAAACATCACTATCAACAAGTTTAAAGATAGTAATGGTGCACCTTACAATTATGAAAAAAAATATTATAACTGCTCTGCGATATCTACCAGCAATCCTGACGCTCGAAATGCCTGTAATATAGGCATGGAGTCTGGCATCTATGATGGTGTGGGTGGCTACGGACAAGGCGGGTTTTATTTTGCTAAAGATACAAAAGACATCGTCGGCAGTGTGTTATCGGTCATTGAAGAGCTAAAGGCAGACTTACCAAGTACGCCTGCAGGTACTATCACTGTACCTGCAGATCCGCTTAGTAGTTTAGGCGTTAAGCCCTATGCTTATCTGCCGATGCTAGAGCCGAAAGTTGGCAGTGACGCAGCAATATGGTCAGGCAACCTGAAAAAATATCATGTCAAGCAGGCGACATTATTTGGGCAAGATAATAAAAGATTGTATATCGACGAAGATGGGGACGGTTTCCCTGATGACTTGAATCCAGAAGCTCAAGATATTTGGAGTAAGCAAAACGAGACCATCGTGAATGATGCTGGCGTTAGTATCAGTGTGAACAATAGAATTGCAGCTGGTGGCTTTTATGCTCAATTAAAGACCCCAAAGACTGGAGACAATACCACACGTAATATCTATGTCGAAAATACTATGGATGGTAGAACACAGCTTCTCAAAGTAGGCGTCGAAAAAGGTGTGCTACAAGGGTTCGATATACTTGATAACTCATACACCACTTTAACGAAATTATACTTACTAAACTTCCTAGGTTACAATGCGAACCCGACTCAGACCGAAGCGAATCGTATCGATGCTACAGGCAATGTACAAGCAGCGCTTGAGAACATCATTGTCAACCCACCAGGCGATATAAAAGTACTAGGCGGTGTCATTCACTCCAGACCGACGCTTATCTCTTATGGTGCTAATATCAATGCGAATGATAAAGACACTGATGGTGATGGTAAAGTAGATCCCGATGCAGGTATGGTGGCGACTGGTGAGAGTAGCCGTGATGATTATGTGATGTTTGGCTCGATGGAAGGTGCCCTTCATATTGCATCAGCAGAAACTGGTCAAGAGAGTCTAGCTTTTATCCCAAAGACCATACTTAATAAGCAGATTGAGGCGTTACAACCTGAAAGTACTATCGTAGATGCGCCTGTGTTTGGTGTTGATGCACCGTGGTCAGTGCAAGGTAGTTATAAGTACGATTTTAGTTCGTCTACATCTGAGTCATCGGGCAAGATTGTTGCAGACAAGGTTTATGTTTATGGAGGCCTACGTCAAGGTGGAAAAGGAATATATGGGCTAGATGTTAGTAGTCTAAACAGTCCGAAAATGCTATTTAGCATAAACAATAGCACTGATGGCTATCAAGCATTAGGAAAGGTTTGGAGTGAACCAGTATCTGGCAAGATAAAAGTTGGTACAGGTAAAAACAGCATCAAAGATGTGATTATCTTCGGTGGTGGTTATGATGAGTGCTATGAAGACCCAACATTTCGTCTTGATGCGTCTGACAATGCGTTTCCAAATTGTAACAAAACAATGGCTGATGGTAATGCCGTCTATATCGCAGATGCCAAGACAGGTGATGTGATTTGGTCGATATCAGGTCGAATGTCGGGTGCCTCTGGCAAGCATATTCAAGTTTCAGAAATGAAACATAGTGTAATAAGTAAGATCACCACGCTAGATCGTGATGATGACGGTATGATCGATCATCTGTACTTTGGGGATTTAGGTGGTCAATTATTCCGTGTGGATTTGCGTAATGGGCAGGATATTAGTGGTAGTACAGGTATCAACAACTTTACCCGCCGTATCGTAAAAGTACTCGATGGTAATTCAGGTACGCTAATTGAAGACGGACTGCAGCGGCGATTTTATGGTCAGCCGTCTGTGAGCTTTTATAAAGATCAAAGTGTCCTGTTTGCCTTGGTCAATATTGCCTCTGGCGACAGAAGCAATCCAATATCGCGGCTACGCAATACTATACCTGCACAGTCGGATCGACTGTTCGGTATCATCGATCGGGACATCGCAAGTCCGAGTCTTTACAGTGAAGATGTAGAGCTCGCTACCGGAGACCTGACTTCAGATGATTTGACCGAATTACCATTTAACCAAAGTGATACAAATGCGACCAAAGCAGGGGTAAAAGCGCCAATGCGGCCAAATGTTGCTACCTCGCAAGGTTGGTTCTATCCTTTAAATCAGTTCGACGGCAATAATAATGTTAAAAACGTCAAATCCATGGGCGATGGTATGGCGATTGGTGGTCTTTATTATATGACTGCTTATAGCCCAGAGATGAAATATGATGAAACCAGTGGCTGTGCTGCACAAATAGTGGGGGGGTCAGAGCGTCAAATGTACTGTCTACCTTACGGTATCTGTGAGCAAGAAGACACGACAAAAACAGACAACTCATTGAATGGTACAGGCGGGTTTGTACGCGCAGGCAAAGGTATTCAGGAGCTTGCTTTTGGAGCCTTCGATGCAAAAAAACCTACTAGCCGTATAATGTTAGGCAACCAGTCATTCAGTGAATTAGTTGACTCTAATAACCGTATCGATTTCGGTGGCGCTTGGCCAGCAGGTAACGTATCAGGATTGGATACCAACTGTCCTAGTGGCAGTTGTGAAGGTTCAAGTACTGGTGCCGATAGCGACAATGCTAGTGGTTCTGGTGGTGGTAATTTAAGTAATATGGCCTATCGTCTGTTCACGACTAGATGGTATGAACAGCTATTGGAGTCAATTAATGACTAGATGTGACAATAGCTTACAGTATTTATTGAATGCTGGGGCAGTAGTTCGCTACCGATACTCTGCTGTCCAAAAAGGCTTTACGCTCATCGAAGTGATGATTGTAGTCTTTATCTTAGCTATTTTGGCTGCTATCGCTGTTCCAAGCTATCGACACTACATTGTTGTCAATGCTGAGCGTGACGCGCAAGCTAGAATGCTCAGTTTACAAGTTGAGCTTGAGCGGTGGCGCTCAACTGCGCTGACTTATAAAGGCTTTGTACCGCAAGTAGTAGATAATGATGGTAACACTGATTATAGCTATGCAGACATAGATAATACGGTTATCAATGTGCCTGCAGGCAGTGGCGATGATTACACTTATCGGATCACTTTAGTCGACGGAGGGGTTATTGATACGTCCGAAGAAGATGAAGTGACATCCGAGACGCCCAAGAGCCTAGTAACCAAATCAGGCGTGGACAATGTCACAGGACGCACATGGAAGATGCTTGCAGTACCTAATCCTGATCGTTATATCAAAAAAGGTAGTCACATTATGCTCACCAGTTCCGGTACTAGGTGTATGACAACGAGCAGTATCGCGATTGGAGCAAAGGATTGTGGAGATGGTGCTCAGGTATGGTAATGATAAAAGATACATATAGACAGGTAGAAAATGAGCGCGGATTTACGCTAATAGAGCTGCTGATCGTGGTTGCTATTATCGGTGTCATTGCTGCCATCGCTATTCCCAGTTATCAGGGCTATATCGAGAGAGGCCATCGTGCCGATATGATGAGCGAGTTACAAAACATCGCTGCCACTATCGAGAGCCGTAAGCTGGCTCAAGGACGATATAGCAATGCGTTACTCACCGACCTAGGTGGTGACTTCCCGCGTCAAGGTACAGCACTCTACACGATCAGCTTTGATCCAGATCCGCTGACTTCTGAATGGACTATCATAGCATCACCTATATTAGGTACACGAATGGCAGGTGATGGTGATCTAACTTTTGACTATCGGGGACTAAAGTGTAGAAACACTAACTGTGGTACGGACAACGAATGGCAATAAATGAGTTACTACCCATATTGCCTGACAAAAAATGTCATCTAGGGTTATCTTTATCCCTAAATGTGACGTGAAATGGCAACTTTCGGTAGGTTAAAAGAAATATTAGTACTAATTAGAAAAAACTATTTAAAAGCCAAAAACTACGGCTGGTAAATCAACTGTTTTATCAAATACTTATTAATAGTAATGCGTATTTCTCTAAAGTTCTGGCACGTTATATGCAATCTTTAAAATAAGAAAAAATCACATTTATAACGGTCAGTCAGATATTTACTCTACTGTCGTATTACCCTAAAGGACAAATCTATGAACGCTCAAAAAGGTTTTACTCTAATCGAACTAATGATCGTTGTTGCTATTATCGGTATCTTGGCGGCGATCGCTATCCCTGCGTATCAGAACTATACTAAGCGTGCTGCTAATAATGCATGTTTGGGAGAAGCTAAAGCTGTAGTTGGTCAATTGGTTATTAACTTGCAAGATCCAGCTACCACTACAGGTACAACTGGTGGTATAGCATTAAGTAGTGCTTATGCGAATAGTTCGGCTTGTACAGGTGCTGCTGTTGGTGATGACACTAAAGTTACTACAGGTGATGCTGTAGGCGACAAAGATACGCCAAACTTCCCAGATACGGAAATTAACCTATCTACTGGATACATTGCTTTTACACCTAAAGCACCTGGCGACAAATTTGTCGAGTGTAATGTTACTGAAGGTGGTAGCTGTGAAGTAACAGATATTAAAATTACTAATCGTTAATTCTTAATTATTTAAGATAAATTTAGTCAATAAAAAAGCCAAATATCTAGTTTGGCTTTTTTTGTGCGCGTATTTATTGTTTCAATGGAAAGAATAATAGTGGATAAGTACACTTCTACTTACTTTTAAACGTGTTAGAACAACTGTTCATGATTATTAGTGTTCATATACTGGAAGTTGATTAAAGCCATTAGCGCTGTTTGATATGATCAAAAATATTATCTACTAGCTTTTAGTTATTATATTAACAGTGGCATACTGCATGCAGTATTCGTTTATTACTTACTATTAAGTGGCTATTATGTCCAAGAGCTTAGAGCATCGTTTTAATTATCAAGCCGGATTTACATTGATAGAGCTAATGATAGTGGTTGCTATTATTGGGTTATTGGCAGCGATTGCTATACCAAGCTATACTGTATTTACCGCTAGAGCTAAAGATGATGCTTGTTTGAGCGAAGCCAAAGCTTATAGCAATCATGTCTATCTAGCGCTTAATGATCAAGAGGTGGATTCTGTACCTGATGCCCCGCCATTAGATAGTTGTTTGACAATGACAGATGCGACAGGTTGGACATTGGCCACACAACAAATTATCATCGCTACTTCTAAATCATCACCCGGCAGTCGTATTTTATGTGATATTCCTAACGGTAATCCTTGTAAGCTTTTACCTTAGATTGTCAATTCATTCACTCTTTTGAACCATCAGCATATGGATAAGAGCAGATAGGCTTTTGATTAGACTCCAACTGAGTGCTTTTACATTCTGCATATACTCTCTTAAATACTTCATCACAGCGATCAGTCATCGATAAAACGATACTGGTGCTAGATATGACATTGTTGTAATAGTGCTTTAATCGGTCATAGTACTGCCATTGATGGTCATCCCATCTACCGTCCGCATCACAATGTGTGGCTAAATAATAAATTCCTAAGTTCTTTTGCGGTAAATAATGCGAGAAATTATCTAAGGATTGCTGAAAGCTTGTAGGTATTTTATCTGGAGACAAGCCCATTAGGTAAGAGCTGGCAAGGTAATCACTATAAGCCCTTAATAATGGCTGCCTCTGACCGATAGCTAAAATATCTTGTGCAGTAACTATGCGCTCTTGCTCGTTTTTGTCAGAATTATAAGTATATTGCTCCATGTGCCAGTAGTAATAATATAACTGAATAGCGAGTAAGCCATAGGCTATAGAAATAACTATGAGACTAGTTTTTAAGATAGAAGATTTAGAGATATAAGCGCGTGAAGGACTGACTGTGAGCGTACTAATTAAAACCGCTAACAAAACTACAAATACAAGGAAGAAATGTACATACCATAAAGGAAACTCAACTAAGCTGTGAACAGCAGTGACCATTAGCATCGATACAACAAATACCGTCTCAACTTGCCACTTGCTATTAAAGAGAGGCTTGAGCACATATCCAAACCCACCTAATATGATAAACGTACCTACAATGCCAGTTTCGGCTAATAGATTAAGTATTATATTATGAGAATGTGAAAACAAGCTATTGCCATAAGGGTTAGCGGCGAATTGAGGTTCTGACGACATAACGAAACCTTCATAGCCATAACTTCCCCATCCGCTCCCAAACCAGGGGTTCTCTAAAAATATCAACCATGCTTTATGCCATTCAGTGAGTCTAGAGTTATATTCTGGGTTATTAGTAAAGCGTTCAATACTGCTGATATTGAGTGTCAAATTATCTTGCAGAATGCTTATAATTGGTAGTGTAAAGGCTTGAAAGGCAAATACCAAAACGATTGTAGAGGCAAGTATCTTGATTGTCGATTTTGGAAGTTGTTTTTGGCAAATTCTAGTGATAACCAACAGTATTAATATTGCTAACATATAGATGACAAGCGTTTTAGAATTCACAGCGCCTAGAATAGCAGCCTGAATAACAACCACGGACCAACCAGTGATGGGGCTCAACCTTTTTTGATGGAGAAGGTAAGCGCTAGCCAATATTCCCCAAGACAAATAATGAGCTAAAAGATTGCGCTGACCTATATTGCCTGAATAAGCTTCACCGGGAGCGATATGGTTTATCCAACCCATAGTCCACTCTTGATGCAATGTTTGTAAGATGATAACTCCATCTTGCAGCATAGCGCCGATCATTAAACCATAACAGATCACCACCAGTATTTTCTTATAACCTTGTTCATGACATAAGCTGTTAATAATTACAGCAACCAATCCACTGAGCAGTAACGATCCGATATACAACCATTGTATTGACGGATAGGGAGGAGTGTTTATAAAAATATCAAAGATAAGATAGCTGGCAACAGAAATGAGATATATGGCCAACCTATTAAAAACTAAAAAGTGCTTAAGACTAAAACAAGCAAATATTAAAAATATAGCCACACTGATAAAGCCAGTTAACTCTAAATAAAAAGCGGCTTGCGGTGCGGCTCGTTTAAATAAAAAGAAAGGCAATATTAAAGTAAGAATTAGGAAAATATAAGCAATATCTAAAGATTTAATGCGTTTTAGCTTTTCCAAAGTAAAAGTACGTTCTTTAGATATTATTGCCATTGTTTATACTCTTGATTTTTAGCTAAAATATGTAATTAATATTATAATGTTATTGAGAATATAAAGTATGTTTTCGAAGAATATTCACCTCTAGTAATCATCTCTATCAAAACTACCTTGGTAACAAAAAAGCCATAAAAAAAGGCTGTGCTAAGAGTCACAGCCTTTATTTTAATAATCTGAACAAATAAATATTTACTAACTACTTCTCTAAATACTGAATCTTGCCTTCGACACCATCCCACTTTTCAGCTTCTGGCAGTTGTCCTTTCATCTCAGTAATGTTTGGCCATTTTTGTGCCAGCTCTTCATTAAGCTGAATAAACACTTCTTGGCCTTTTGGCACTTCGTCTTCTGAGAAGATGGCATTGGCAGGGCATTCAGGCTCGCATAGCGCGCAGTCGATGCACTCATCAGGGTCGATAGCGAGGAAGTTTGGGCCTTCATAAAAGCAGTCCACAGGACAGACTTCCACACAGTCGGTGTATTTGCAAAGAATGCAGTTCTCTGTAACGACAAAGGTCATAGTACTGTCTACCTGTTATTGGATTGGGCGAAATAGAATAGATTAAAAATAAGGCACATTTTAGCGCTTTTACCACTAATTGACAATTCCCTTTAATGACTAATGATTTCCTTTAGATGATAAAGTAAGTCATGTGCTTGCTTTGGCGTTAAACTGTCAGGATCAATCGCGGCAAGCTCATCTTGTAAGCTAAACAGCTGATTTTGCTGTGGAATGTCAGTCATGTTTTGTGTTTCATTACTATGGCTGACATTGGCTTCTACTGAGTCATAGTGCTGTGCTTGCTGGCGTTTATCGTTTACTGACTTAGCTAAGTCATTTTTGTCATCAAGGGGTGCTGGTGTCTCTGCATGTAGCGTGGTCGCTGTTAGACTGTCTTGCTTTAAGTTATCTACCTCTAAGTGAGTGTCTAAGTAGCGCTTGGCATCATTTAATACCTGAGTCGGGATACCGGCCATCTTTGCCACATGCAGTCCAAAGCTGGAGCTGGCAGCGCCCTCTTTAATTTGATGGAGGAGTAGCAGTTGCCCATCGATTTCACTGGCGGCGACATGCACGTTACGAATGCTGCTTTGGCTATTTTCAGCACGCTCCGCCAATTGCGTCAGCTCAAAATAGTGAGTGGCAAATAACGTCAGGCAGCCAATCTCTAGCAATCGATTGACACAGGCATGCGCGATTGCTAACCCATCAGTGGTTGCCGTTCCGCGTCCGACTTCATCCATCAGTACCAGCGATTTATTGGTGGCTTGATTGAGAATATTAGCCGTCTCAATCATCTCCACCATAAAGGTCGATTTGCCGCCAGCCAAATCATCCGCTGAGCCAATACGGGTAAAGATGCGGTCGATATCACCGATACGAGCCTGCGCGGCTGGGACAAAACTGCCGCAATGGGCAAGTAAGACAATCAATGCCGTTTGACGCATATAGGTCGATTTGCCGCCCATATTAGGGCCAGTAATCATCAGCAGGCGCTCAGGATGTTCACTACTGCCCAGCGCGCAATCATTGGCAACGAAATGATTGGCTTGCCGCGTGTGACTATGACTGTCAGTGTTCGTGGGCTTTAACGCGGCTTCGACGACGACATGACGGCCTTGTTTGATATCGATACTGGTTTGACTGTCTTTCTTTAAATGACTACTGTTTTCTAAGTGATCGTTTTCTAAGTGATTGGTTTCTAAGTCATTGCTGTCCTTTGCATGATTGCCCATCACTGGACGCTGCCAATGGTAATTTATCGCCAGCTGTGCCCAATTGCTTAGCACGTCTATTTGGGCGATAGCCGCGCTTAGCTGTTGCAACGCCGCTAAATGGCTACTGAGGTCGGTTAGTAGCGCTTGGTACAACTCTTTTTCACGAGTCAAAGCTAAGGTTTGCGCACTCAGATACTCTGTTTCAACGTCTTTTAGCTCATCGGTGATAAAGCGCTCGCTACTTTTAAGCGTTTGCCGGCGGATAAAATGAGCAGGCGCGTTTTTCGCCTGCATTTTAGGCAATTCAAAATAAAAACCGCTGACTTTATTAAAGCCAACTTTGAGACTGGGCAGTTGATTGTCTTGACGCGCACGCTCTACCATTTCATCTAGAGTGACTTGGATATTGTCATGGAGATGGGTCAGGCGATCAAATTCTTCGTCAAAACCGGCGGCTATCATGCCACCATCACGAATATGCGCGGGCGGCTCGATGACAATGGCGCGCTCAATCAATTCGGCGACGGACTGTACGACCGGTAGCTGGGCGGGCAGTTGCTGCATTAGCATTGATAATAAACCCGCGTATTCATGGCTAATGCCTGCGTCCGTCAGTAGCGTAGCGAGATGGGCGCTACTTTTGATACCGTCTGCCAGCTTACGCAAATCACGAGGTTTGGCGCTCATCAGGCCGATACGACTACTGATACGCTCAATATCACCAATGGTATTTAGCGTCTCTCGCAAACTTGTGACAAGTCGGTTATCTGTCATCTTTTGATCAGAGGGGCTGGACGGATTGGCGTTATTTAGTAAATTGGCTACCGCGTCTAAACGCATATTGATACGGTCATGCTGCCGCAGTGGGCGCTTCATTTGCTGCACGAGTAAGCGTCGTCCCATTGGAGTTTGACAGTGATTGAGTACAGATATTAATGAGGTGCCAGTGCTACTGACGGGTGTAAACAACTCAAGATTCTGCTGGCTACCCGCATCGATAATTAAGTAGTCATCGCTGTGCTCGACGATGAGCTGGTTGACTTGCGGCACATGACGCTGCTGGGTTTGCCGCGCATAATGTATCAACGCCGCACAGCTAGATTGAGCCAGTGGGTTATCTGCCACACCCAAACCATCAAGGCGCTGCACCTCAAACTGCTGGCAAAGTGTCGTGGTCGCATGCTCACGATGAAAGTCGTTGGCCGCGACTTCGATAATTGGGCAGTCAAGGTTTTGCCTTAACCACAACGACCAGTTTTCTCCCGCTTTTTCATTGAGCGCTTCGCTAATGATACATTCACTAGGAGCAAAGCGTGCGAGCACCGTCAGCATTTGGGTTTGTAACCCTTCCATGTCATCGTGATTGGCATGTAGCGTTTGTGTGGTGAGCGTGCCAGCGGCCAAATCCATCTGGCTAATAGCAGCTTGCAAAGGCTGCTTGCCAGTAGATTTTGTGGGAATGGAGAGGTCGATGGCGACCACGGTTGGGGTGTGGTTGGGCGCAATTAAGGCGTCATCGGTGATGGTTCCTGCCGTCAGGGTTTTGACCACTTCTCGGCGCATGATGGTAGGCTTGCTTTTATCCTTCTTTTGCTTGCTGCCCATATTAGGAAGGCTGGGTGCGCTGGCAGCTGTACCGTTAGTCGCTGACTCATCGATTTGCTCACACACCACCACCGTCTGCCCAGCCGCAATCAATCTTGCCATGTAGCTGTCGGCTGCATGAAATGGCACGCCTGCCATGGCAATCGTGTTGCCGGCTTTATCGGTGCCACGGCGGGTCAAGGTGATGTCTAATATCTGGGCTGCGCGCTTAGCATCATCAAAAAACAGCTCATAAAAATCGCCCATCCGGTACAGCAGTAGTGCTTGTGGATAGTTGGCTTTCATGGTTAGATATTGCACCATCATCGGCGTATGGTCGGCCAAGTGATAAACGGCATCGCCTATCACTAGTCGGTCAGCGGATAATGGGTCAGTAGTGTCGTGTTTTGATACCGCGTATTTTGCTGGCGCAGGTTTTGAGAGAGTAGGGGATTGAGCAGCGGGCTTAACGGACATGCAGGATCTCTTATGATTAAATGGGTTTACTGGCGGCGCAATGGGTATTTTTATAAGAATAAATAGCAGGTGAGGATTGGTCACTTACTCCGCTTAAAGGGGCAATGAAAACGCTTGAAAGATTCAGCCTATAAACACTATTTTAACACGTCCGGTTGCGTTTTTACGTCGGCAAATATCTGGCCTTTGCCCTTGTATCCATCAGCGTCATAACCATATATAATGACGGCACACTTAATTGGGCGATACTTCATTAGGCGACACTGTATAGTCGGTTCCCTTGAAAAAGCTAAGAGTTCTGCTGGTATGAATTTTGAGGCATCTATCACACTTGCGAACAGCGAGCGAGACAGATTTATACCAGTAGAACACCATTAACGGATGTACCATCTTTGTTCTGAGCTGACTATATTAGGCAGTGCCTCACTAAATGGTACTGTGCTGGATGATGACAAGGCGGCGAGCTAAGCGTTGGCGAATACGCACTAATTATCGAATATTTCCATAGGTCAAAAAATTATGTTATCAAAGATTGTAGGCAGTGTTGTTGGCACGAAAAATGACCGCGAACTAAAGCGCATGCGCAAAGTGGTCAGCAAGATCAACGCACGAGAGGCTGAGATACAAGCCCTATCTGATGAGCAATTACAACAAAAAACGGCAGAGTTTAAGGCGCGCCACCAAAACGGTGAAAGCTTAGATGCCTTATTACCAGAAGCGTTTGCAGTCTGCCGCGAAGCATCGCTACGAGTCAATGGTATGCGTCACTATGATGTGCAGCTGATCGGTGGTATCACCTTGCACGAAGGCAAAATCGCTGAGATGAAGACTGGTGAGGGTAAAACCTTGATGGGCACCTTGGCCATGTATCTCAATGCGATCAGCGATAAAGGCGTCCATCTGGTCACGGTCAACGATTATTTGGCCGCGCGTGATGCCGAGTTAAACCGTCCTTTATTTAACTTTTTGGGCATGTCCGTTGGGGTGATTTATTCACAGCAGCCGCCACAAGAGAAGATCAATGCGTATCGAGCCGATATTACTTACGGTACGAACAACGAATACGGTTTTGACTACCTACGCGATAACATGGTCTTTAGTCTGAGCGAAAAAAAGCAGCGCCCGCTGAACTTCTGTATCATTGATGAAATTGACTCTATCTTAATTGATGAGGCACGTACGCCACTGATTATCTCGGGTCAAGCCGAAGATTCGTCACGTATGTACGCCCTGATTAATACCATTATCCCTGTGCTCAAACGTTCAAAAGACGAAGAAGCCAATAAGAATAATGAAGAAGAAGACTTCTGGATTGATGAAAAAAATCGTCAGATTGAGATTAGCGAAAAAGGCTATGAAAAAATTGAGCGCTTCTTAATCGAAGTGGGCGAGCTGGGTGAAAACGAAAGCTTGTATAGCCCAAGCCGCTTACCCTTACTGGCTCACGTGCAAGCTGCCATTCGCGCCCATCATGTGTTTGTCAAAAACGTTCATTATATCGTTGATGATGGTGAAGTGGTCATCGTTGATGAAAACACCGGTCGTACCATGCCGGGCCGCCGCTGGTCTGAAGGGCTGCATCAAGCGATGGAAGCCAAAGAAAACGTCGAGATTCAAGCAGAAAACCAAACGCTGGCCACAACGACTTTCCAGAACTACTTCCGTCTGTATGACAAATTGTCTGGCATGACGGGGACTGCGGATACCGAAGCGGCTGAGTTTAAATCAACCTATGACTTAGATGTCATCGTGATTCCAACGCATGAGCCGATTGCTCGTATCGATATGGATGACCAGATTTTCTTAACCAAGCTAGGCAAATACAAAGGCATTATTCGCGAGATTAAAGAAATCCAAGCCAAAGGTGCGCCAGTACTGGTCGGTACCGCAACCATTGAGGCCAGTGAAGAGCTGTCCTACTTGCTCGATCAAGAAGGCGTCAAGCACAATGTATTGAACGCCAAACAGCATGAGCGTGAAGCAGAAATCATCGCGCAGGCGGGCAGTCCAAAGTCGGTCACGATCGCGACCAACATGGCGGGCCGTGGTACCGATATTATCTTGGGCGGTAATTGGCAGTCGTTTATCGAAGATATTGATGCGGTTAGCCCCGAAGAAATGCAGCGTCTAAAAGCGCAGTGGCAAGTCAAGCATGATCAAGTGGTGGCCGCTGGTGGTTTGCATATCATTGGTTCTGAGCGTCATGAGTCGCGCCGCATCGATAACCAGTTACGTGGTCGTGCGGGTCGCCAAGGTGACCCTGGTATGTCACGCTTCTTTTTATCGCTTGAAGATGACTTGATGCGTATTTTCGCAGGCGATCGCGTGGTTAATATGATGCGTGCCATGGGGCTAAAAGAAGACGAAGCCATTGAGCACAAAATGGTGTCCAAATCGATTGAAAACGCGCAAGGTAAAGTTGAGAGTCGCGATTTTGATGCCCGTAAAAATCTACTAAAATATGATGACGTGGCCAATGAGCAGCGTAAAGTTATCTATAGTCAGCGTGATGACTTACTGGCAGAGATGGATCTGTTGGAGGCCATCGAAGTGATGCATCATGAGGTCTATAACGCTCTGATTAGTCAGTTTATTCCGCCAGGCTCTATCGATGACCAGTGGAATGTCGATGGTTTAGAAGATGAGCTTGAGGATGAGTTTAAAATATCGATGCCAATCAACGATTGGCTAGATGAAGATCGCCGCTTGGATGAAGAAGGATTACGCGCCAAAATCATTCAAACCGCGCTAGATCGTTATCACAGTCGTCGTGAGCAGATGGGCGAAAAAGATGCCGCCCAGCTTGAGCGTCACTTTATGCTCCAAAGCCTAGACAAGCATTGGAAAGAGCATTTAACGCAAATGGATCAGCTGCGTAAAGGGATTCATTTGCGCGGCTATGCGCAGAAAAACCCAGAGCAAGAATACAAGCGTGAGTCGTTTGAGTTATTCCAAATGATGCTTGGCGCCATTAAATCTGAGACGGTGCAAGACCTATCACGTGTGCATATCCCAACCAAAGAAGAGCTAGAAGCATTAGAAGCCCAGCAACGTGAGAATGCAGCGCAGATGCAAATGCAGTTTGAACACAATGAGGTGGATAATTTAGACAGTGCCTCGGCCGATAAAGTAGCAAAACAGCCACAAGACCGCACGCTGGCAGGCGGCGCGGCGGCCGCTGTGAGTGGCGCTATGGCCGGTAATGGCAGCAGTGCTAGTGAGTCAAATCCTTACGCTGGTATGAATATCAGTCGTAACGCGCCTTGTCCTTGTGGATCAGGACTTAAGTATAAGCAATGCCATGGTAAAATCTAATACCTAGCTCATCACTCATGATTAGCGGCGATGAACTGGTGAAATCTACCAAAGATCGTACTTGTTTGCCTAGCAACCCAAGTTTTTAAAATTGGCGTAAAGATTGCAAAGCAGATATGGTGAGTAGGTAATCAAAAGTCCTTATCTCAAATAGATAGGGGCTTTTTTTGTGAATGCGCTAAAGGATTAGGCCGCTTCTTAATGAGCAAAAAATCTGCTATTTTAAAGTTATGGAGCGCTTTGTAGCGATTACTTACAAATTCAACATAGGCGTGCATTTATGGACACGCTATAGTATTTAGCATATTTACTTTGGAGAGTGTTATGAATTTAGAATTATTAAAACAACGCCGCACCTCTATTGCCTTAACGGGTTTGCTGGCTGGCGCACTAACCATCAGCGCCTGTCAACAGCAGCAAGAGCCAGAGCCAAGTTTAGAGGACAGCATCAGTGCAGAGCAATCAGTACCCATGTCTGCGGATCCTGCAGAACCTAGTGATGTGTTGGTCAGCAGTGAAGATGCGACCGTTAATGAAGTAGAAAGCGACACCATTGCTTCTATTAATGGGGGCGTAAGTCAGATTACTTATTTATGTGCCCCTGAGCTTACGGTCAAAGCCACTTATAAAGATGCTGGGAAGCAAGTCATCATTGACACTGATAAAGGCACAGCCACGTTAGTTAAGACCAACGATGCGACCAACCCTGAAGTCTTTAAAGCAGAAACTGCCATTGATGGTGGCGAAGGTTTTGTACAATGGCGCGTCGCCCACGACGACCGGGAGACAGGTGTGATGCGTACGGCAGGCGTGGACACAGCAGACATAAGCACTTATGAGTGTAAAAAAACAGAAGAAGATTCGATATAAGCTAAGTTTGTTACAGCACTGAATAAGAATAAAAAAGCAACGTTCGCGTTGCTTTTTTAATGGTAGTGGCTTGGCGGTAGTGGCAAAAAACCAGAGTCTTACTTGTTGTAAGTAGTTCCAGCTTCATGTTCTAAAAATCCTTCTTCTTTAACATCAAGCTCTTCATGCTGAAGCGATACTTGAATACTATCCGTATGGGTGTGCGTGCTCTTACTAATATCAATCTCTTGAACGGCATAAGTATCTTTTGTAACGGTTGCCACTTGGCGTGAGACTACTATCTCAATAGGCGCCTCACCGATCTCAACTTGCTTATCATTAACAGTGATGACCGCTTTACTATCTAATGCTGGTTCAACGTGACGTAACACGTCTTTTTCATCGTAATTTCCAGAGAGTAAGTCTTGGCTCTCGGCATCATGAAACTCAGTGCGTACAGTGATGTATTCTTCTACCAGCTCAATCGGTACGTCAATTGTCTTGGTGCGAGTGTGCTTCGTCACGGTGACTTTGCCCACATCCAAACGTTCTTTATTGACCACAGGACGTTCTTCTAATAGCTCTAGATGGCCGATTTGTCCGGTATTATTTGTCTCATTTTTTTGTTGAAGGCGGGACTGGTGATCGGTGTCTGGTTTATCCTGGGAATTGTCTAACTGGTGCTCAGGTGGGGTATTAATATTATCGGTAGTCATTGTAATCTCCTTATTATTATCAAATGTTGAAAAGTACTTTCCATACATCTTTCTTGTTGTTTGACGTGTTTACGTCTTATAAGTGCTGATGATCGCAGTCTTGTAAATAAGCGCAATATAGAGAAGCATAAAAAAGACCAGAGACGTGCTCTGGCCTTAATCACTGAATAAAAATCCAGCTGCTTATGACAGTCACATAGTTCTATTTTTTTGTAGAATAGTGCTACAAAATATGTGACAAATTAGCTGATTACATACCACGAGCGCGGCGCACGTCTTCAGCAGTGATGCCATCACGGTTTACAATGTTGCCTTCGCGGTCAACGACATTACCATCACGGTCAACATCTAACTCTTCACGCTGAATGGTTTCAACGATTGTTTCAGTGTGACGCTCAGCGGTCTTACCAACGCTGACTTCTTCAGAGACATACGTCTCTTTGCCAACACGGGCACGTTCGGCTTCTAGCTGAACTTCGACCGTGTCATCTACACCGCCATCACCAATGCGACGATCGGTTGGACGATCTACGTTGGTACGTTGAATGTTCGCGTGCTCTTCTTCTAGCTCAACATCGACGTTACGCTCTTCAGTGATGACATGTTTACCCACTTTCACTAGGCCAGCCACGATACGATCTTTATTGACCGTTAAACGTTCTTCTAATAGCTCTAGTGTGTTTGGTGCATCATAGGCGTGATCTTCAATGTCCATACGTTCTGCTGCTGGGACAGTATCGGCAGTAAATGCTTGGCGATCTTTTTCGTACTGTTCTTTATAGCTGTACTGATAATCGTGATCATACTCTTCCATGGCTTCAACTTGTGATTTGGTCAAGCTATCAAAGAATACATCATCACCAACAATACGTGCCAAACCAGCTGGTACTAGCACTTCTTTTGAGCTGAACCAACCGCCAGCATCAACAATTAAGTAGCGAATGCGGCCAGTCGTGTCTTCTACCAACGCGCCTTCGATTTTACCGATTTTTTCTTCGTTAACACCATAAGCGGTTTTGTGAGTTGGGTCATAATAGTCATCACCAATAAGGTCACGGTGAGTGGCTTGAATATCTTTTAAACGGATTAGTTGGCTCATTATTGTCTTCCTTTTTTATGAGTTAATGTTTAATAGTTATATTTTTAAATATTAAAACTTCTAAGAGTAAATTGCTTCATTACAAAAATTTCTATAAAACGAAAATTGATGTAAAACGATGTCAGTAGTTGGCTAGCCAGTTTGCGCCTAGCCGCTACCTCAACTTGTAATTATCGTAACATCATGATTTTGGATGAGATATATGAGCAAGGTAGCAAAGTGTGGGCTTGCAGTAATTGCGTGTAATAGGCTGTAAGTGTGGCACCCCACCTAGGCCAATAAGTTAACGTACCTTTACATAACGCAATGTTCTACCTGCTTGAAAATAAGACCAACACGAAAAAACCGCAGGGCAATAAGCGCTGCGGTTTTGAGGCAAGGAGTACAAAAATAAGTAAACGTTTTAAACGTCGTAAAACTTTATACTAAGCGAATTGATACGGCTATTCGTAGTTTGGATTTTGGATTTTGGATTTTGGATTTTGGAACAAGTTTTAACGCTAACCACGTTTAGGGCAATTCAAGTTTAAGGCAATTCAATGGCTACAGCCACGGCTTCGCCGCCACCGATACAAAGCGTCGCCACGCCTTTTTTGCCACCCGTACGTTTGAGCGAGTTAATAAGCGTAATGAGGATACGGGCACCTGAACAGCCTACTGGATGACCCAGCGCACATGCGCCGCCTTCGACGTTTACTTTAGTATGCTCAATTTTTAGCTCATCCATGGCAGCCATGGTAACCATCGCAAAGGCTTCATTAATTTCCCATAAATCGACATCAGCCACTGACCAGCCAGCACCAGCTAAGACTTTTTCAATCGCCCCGATCGGTGCAATAGTGAACTCGCTTGGGTGGCGTGAGTTTGAAGCAGTAGCAACGATGCGGGCTTGATAATCAAGACCTTCCGCTTTTGCCTGCGACTCTTTCATGACCACGACAGCAGCAGCGCCATCTGAGATTGAGCTGGCGTTTGCCGCGGTAATAGTACCGTCTTTTGCGAATGCTGGACGCAGAGTTGGGATGCGCTCAGCGTTGGCAAGGGCAGGTTGCTCATCGGTATCGACCGTTTGCTCGCCTTTACGCGTCTTAAACGTCACGGGCTCGATCTCGTCTTTGAAGTGGTCGTCTTTAATCGCTGTGAGCGCGCGATTTAGCGATTCGATAGCAAATTCATCCATCTGCTCACGCGTATAGCCTTTTTCGTCGGCCATCTCTTGAGCGAATTTGCCCATGAGCTTACCCGTTTCAGCATCCTCTAAGCCATCTAAAAACATATGATCTTTGACTTCTTGATGACCCATACGATAGCCACCACGCGCGCCTGGCATGATGTAAGGGGCATTGGTCATTGATTCCATGCCGCCCGCCACTGCCACATCGAAGCTACCCGCTTTGATACCGTCATGGGCTTGCATCACTGCTTTTAGACCAGAACCGCACAGCTTATTGATGGTCACGGCACCAGTTGCATCAGATAGACCCGCTTTACGCATTGCTTGACGGGCAGGGCCTTGGCCTAAGCCTGCAGTTAAGATACAGCCCATGATGACTTCATCAATGTTGTCAGTACTAACGCCTGAGCGTGCGACAGCAGCTTTAATGGCCGCAGCACCAAGCTCTGTCGCGCTCATATCTTTTAGCGCGCCTTGGAAGCCGCCCATTGGAGTACGGGCACCGTTTAAAATTACAATTGCATCATTTGACATCGTTATTATTCCCTTTTACGTATTTTAAATGAAAGTGTTTTACTGATAGTAAAAACAAGTGCTTATGAACTGTCACGTAACTATTAATTATCCACTGTTTCGCTCACTAAGTAACGGGTCTGCTAAGTGTCTGGCTTATGCAAGCTCATCTAAGCGAATGCGTACTACTTTATCAGTAATGGTGTCTAATTTTTCAATTTTTTCGATGGCAAGATTCATCTGACTCTCAACCACAGGTAGCGTTAAGATAATCACTGGTACTTGGCCTACTTTGTGCGCAGGCTTTTGTAAAATCGCATCGATATTGATCCCGGCATCGCTTAGGATACGAGTGATATCAGCCAATACGCCCGGGCTATCATAAGCATGTACACGCAAATAATACCCAGTAATCATCTGCTCAGCCCGTAATATCGGGGTGTCTGATAGCTGTTCAGGGATGAACGCCAGATGCGGGACGTGATGACCATGGTTGTTTTGAACGCTGTTGCTTTGCGCATCGTTATCCTTGCTACCCAGCACGCGTACCAAGTCCATGACATCAGCCATGACGGCCGATGCCGTCGCGCCAGCTCCCGCGCCATCACCACAATAGAGCGTCTGCCCAAGCGGATGCGAGTTGACTAGCACAGCGTTTTTTACACCATTGACATTGGCCAATAACGCATCTTGCGGAATAAGCGTTGGATGTACACGTAGCTCAACACCCGCATCGTCAGCATTGCCTTGACCATCACGGCGTACCGCAAAGCCTAAGTGTTTGATACGGTAGCCAAGCTCTTCAGCATAGTTCACATCTTGCAAGGTGATACCCGTGATCCCTTCACAGTAAACTTTGTCAAACTGCAAAGGAATACCAAAGGCGATAGAGGCGAGTAGGGCCAATTTGTGCGCGGCATCAATACCCTCAACATCAAACGTTGGATCTGCTTCTGCATAACCCAGCTCTTGCGCCTCAGACAGTACATCGGCAAACGGGCGACCTTTGTCACGCATTTCGGTCATGATGAAATTGCCAGTACCGTTGATAATACCTGCCAGCCAATCGATTTTATTGGCAGCCAGCGCTTCACGCATCACTTTGATAATCGGAATGCCGCCTGCCACAGCTGCTTCATAAGCGACATGGACGTTGTGGGCTTCAGCGAAAGCAAAAATCTCATTGCCGTGCTCAGCCAACAGCGCTTTGTTTGCGGTCACCACATGCTTACCGTTTTTGATGGCGTGCATGATGAGGTCTTTGGCCAAGGTGGTACCGCCAATCACTTCGATTACGATATCGACATTATCGCTTGCCGCAATGGCCATCAAATCGCTGTTTTGCATGATGTTTGAATCAATATCATCGCGTTGACGACGCGTACCCACTTCGGTAATGATAATATCGCGTCCGCTACGGCGTTTTAGCTCATCTAAATTGTCATTGATTAGATTGATCACACCCGTGCCGACGGTGCCCAGACCAAGTATCGCTAGTTTGATGGAATTGCTCACAGTATCCTCAAAAGGTTAAATATAATGAAGCCACTATAAAACTGTTATGGGTCAAATTCACTTGCGGTGCTAAGCGTACTAGTTGCGCGCATATTGACAGTAGCAGTTTTACTTCTGTTTCATTATAGTTGAATAAAAAGTGCTCAAATAAAAGTGTGCTGCTGATTTTTCATAGCGCTTTATCCTATCATACCGACAAGCAGTTGTGACGTCTACACAATGTCGCCATGTTCGCAGATACCAATAAGGTATCAAGTCATAGCGCAACCCTTTAGTCAGCACCGACCGCTTGAGCCAACTGCGCCGCGGGGAGATAGCCACCCACTTGTTGTCCTGCTTCCGTAAAGATAGCAGGGGTACCACGCACACCCAGTCTTGCCCCTAACGCCATGTGCTCTTGGACAGGAGTGGCGCAGTTAGGCGCTTGTACATTGGCGCCCATTTTTGCCTGATCCATGGCGGCATTGCGATCCTGACTGCACCAGATGGCTTCCATTTTTGGAACGGACTCTTGACTGCGTGGCCACGCCAAATAACGTACTTCGATACCGCGCGCATTGATATCCGCCATCTCTTCATGCAATTTACGACAGTAGCCACAGTCTGCATCAGTAAAGGCATAAACCACCGATTTAGTCACGCCTTTCGCCGGATAAATGATCATCTCTTTTTTATCCACCGCTTTTAGGGCTTCTTGCGCGGTACTGGCAACCAGTGCAGCACTGATATCAACTGGGGCTGCTTCGCCCACCGCGATGATTTGACCCTGAATAATATGTTTACCAGACGTGTCAGTGAAAAAAGACGGCAGTCCTTCAGCCGTTACCCAATAAATACCCTCCATATCCGTTGGCACCGCTGATACGATGTTTTCTTCGATGCCAGAAGCGTTTAAATTTGCTTGTAACGCTTTTACCACTTCAGGGTCACTATCAGCTGACGTTTTAGCAGCACTGACCTTGGTTTCTGTACTATTGACGACACTGGTGTTGTTGGTTGCGTCCGCTGCATTATTTGAGCAGCCAGCGGCCACAACCACGAGCAACGCGCCCATCATAAAACGAGATAAACGGCTGCGCGAAAAAATGTTTTTTGTTACGGGGGATGACATAGGGGTGTCCTGTAGGCGGCTGCCTAAATATGAATTCGTTTTTTAGAAAAAAGGGTATATGGTTCTACATAATAAGGCGTATGGATGGTGTTTTAAAGGGTTAATTTTGCAGGGCTTTCTATCATTTATTGACTAAAAAAGATAAGAGGGGGTGTCATCTATATTAGCATATTTATCATAAATAACCGCTACAGGTGAGTCGTCTAGATGGGTAAATAGATAGAGTCATCTTAGGGGTGGAGCGTCATAGAACAGATGCATTAGTTGTCACACTGATAACCATATGCTACTGGTAACTATTTCTCTAGCGTGTGCTTATAAAATCGTTCGATGGGATAAAACACTTGTTCCAGCAGCAGGTTACTCCTTATCAAGCGCTTTGATGATAGCGATATTAATAAGCACAAACTCAAAAGACAAGATACATTTGTACTATTTAATATCATCGTCTGCCTAGGTAGGCTACTGCTAATCACCTTTTAAAATTATTTATTTTAACAAATTAAACGTACGCTAAGGAGCACACATGGCAGGTGCCAGTTTATTACTATTGCTTGATGACATAAGTCTATTGATGGATGATGTGTCTGTTATGACTAAAGTCGCGGCAAAAAAAACAGCGGGTTTGGTAGGAGACGACTTGGCACTTAATGCTGAGCAGGTGACTGGTGTGAAGCCAAGTCGTGAACTGCCTGTTATCTGGGCAGTCGCCAAAGGCTCGGCCGTTAATAAGGTGATTTTAGTGCCAGCGGCGCTCTTGATCAGCTATTTTATACCGTGGTTGATCACCCCGCTGCTGATGATAGGAGGGCTGTATCTGAGTTATGAAGGGGCTGAAAAGGTCATTCATAAATTTTGGCCGACGCTATTGCCGCATGATGAAGAGCAAAATGCCCATCGCAAAGCCAATGCCGATGAAACCGTAGATTTGGTGGCTTTTGAAAAGGATAAAATTAAAGGCGCGATACGGACAGACTTTATTCTGTCAGCTGAAATTATTGTCATCTCTTTAGGCGCGGTCACAGCTGCTGGTGGCGATATTGTCCAAAAAGGTATCGTGCTCTCGATAGTGGCTGCTGTGGTGACGGTCGGTATTTACGGCTTGGTTGCAGGCATTGTCAAGATTGATGATGCGGGTCTGCATCTGATTGAGAAATCACAAGCAGGTGACAGCAAACACAAGTTTGGCGAGTTTATGCTCGCGGCCGCGCCCAAGCTTATGAAGTTTTTATCGATAGCGGGCACGATTGCGATGTTCTTAGTTGGCGGCGGTATTATCGTACACGGTATCGGCTTTTTGCATTATGGCGTAGAAGACATTGCCCATCTCACTGGGGTGTTTGAAGGTTTGACCACGACGTTATTAAATGGACTGGTTGGGCTGATTATCGGTGCTATTGTGGTGGCGATTGTTACGACCATTGGTAACGTGCGTGGTAAGGATGACAAAGCGTCTTCTGCACACTAATTTACCAATCCTACTATCTGATTGTCACTTTCTTTCTTGATCGATGACATGATTGTTTAAATAAGCGCTATTCATTAATTTTCACAGTAAAGAAAGCTTAAAATAAAAAAGCCCCAAAGTTGAACTGACCCCCAAAACTTGGACGGTTTAGTTTACCCCAAGGACTGAGTTCTGTATTGCACAGGGCTCAGTCCTTTTAGTTTCAATTGAATACGCTCATGGTTGTAATAATGAATGTACTCATGGATTTGTTGCTCTAACTGCTCAATGTTTTGAGGCTTCT
>Ga0208300_100601_pt1 | contig 23523 bp, 20 predicted proteins | sample 23_taG_FD_184096 | JGI IMG/M metagenome (GOLD analysis project Ga0208300, IMG submission 184096) | Marine viral communities from Cariaco Basin, Caribbean Sea - 23_WHOI_OMZ (SPAdes) (version 2) | ecosystem: Environmental > Aquatic > Marine > Oceanic | place: Caribbean Sea: Cariaco Basin...
GGTAATCGTCTTTAGCTGCAATCAGCATACGGACGGCGCTCTCTTTCATTTCAGGGGTATAATTTCGTGTTTTCATTGTCATATTCTCTCAGAAAATTGAGTCTCCGACAATCCCGGGGCGGTTCACTTGGCATTCTCAAGTAGGCGAGATTGTGGTTTGTTTGCAAGACTAATGCTGCCACGTAATACAGATGGATATTAATATATTATGGTTAAAGTAGAAAAACTGGGTGTATTTCTAAGCTCGATCAATGCATTTTTTGCGCAAATCGATGGCTCGGAAGTGTCAATTGATACCCCTTACTTGAACAACAACAAAAGCGCGATTGGCTTTGATTATAGCGGTGTCATTAAGATATCAGGGCCTTTAGAAGGCTGCGTCTATGTCAGTGCACCAAGCGTGATGTTGCGAGAAGTCATCAAAGTGATGGGCGAGCCTGACTCTTCAATCACGATGATGAAAGATTTGTTAGGTGAAATGGCCAATACAATCTCAGGTAACGCTCGGACAGAGTTTGGTTCAGAGTTTATTATCTCTCCGCCGCACATTGTAGAAAGTGCGCCAAGCGTGTCTTATTTGCCTAAAGACCGTCAAAGCTACATCACACCATTTACGTGGCGTGGTTACAAAGCGGTCATTGGTATTTGCATTGCATAAGTTATATTCAATCCTCTATAAACGAGTGATAACTATAAGAGAGTGACGGCGGTATCCCTGCTTGAAAAATAGCTATTAAGAAGATAATCATGAAAAAAGCGATGCAAATGCATCGCTTTTTTTTGTTTTATTATCGCCATGTTTTGTTTTTATCTTATTGATACACTACAAACAAACTGCTGGAGATTCTAAAGCGTTATGTGATAAAATACAGCGCAGCTATTTTTTATAATTCACTTTATAGTTTAGATTTGAGCATTTGCTTCAATCTAGCGATAGCTTCTTTTTTAAACCAACCAATGACACACACATCATGGCAAAAAATTGCTGGGTGTTTGGCGACTTGATTAATTTGTGATCTGTTAGTGCATTACTAATGAAAACTAACTGGTAGCAGATGCGTGTCGCTAAATAGGCTGTTTTTGTGATGTGGAGGCATAACCCAACCAATAGGATATATTCTCATGGCTACAAAGAATCCAACCAAAATCGAAATGCGCGACTTACTACAAGCAGGCGCTCACTTTGGTCACCAAACACGTTTTTGGAACCCAAAAATGGGTCCATACATCTTTGGCGCACGTAACAAAATCCATATCATCAACTTAGAGCACACCGTAAAAGCGTTCAACGAAGCGTTGACTTACGTAAACGGCCTAGCTGCTAAGAAAAACAAAGTATTATTTGTTGGTACTAAACGCGCTGCAAGCGGTATCGTACGTGAGCAAGCAGCTCGCGCTGGCATGCCATACGTTGACCATCGCTGGTTAGGTGGTATGTTGACTAACTGGAAAACACTACGCCAGTCAATCAACCGTCTAAAAGAGCTAGAAAAGCAAGCAGAAGACGGTACTTTCGCTAAGCTAACTAAGCGTGAAGCGCTAGAGCGTACTCGCGATATGGAAAAACTTGAGCGTTCACTAGGTGGTATCAAAGACATGGGCGGCCTACCTGACGCTATCTTCGTAGTAGACGTAGATCACGAAGCTATCGCTATTAAAGAAGCCAAGAACTTGGGTATCCCAGTTATCGGTATCGTTGATACTAACTCTAGCCCAGACAACGTTGACTACATCATCCCAGCTAACGATGATGCTATCCGTGCTGTGACTTTGTACGTAACTTCTATGGCTGATGCTATCATCGCTGGTAAAGAATACGCACAAACTCAAGCTGGTGGTAAAGCTGAGCAAGCACCTGCTGCAACTGAAGAAGCGCCAGCTGCAGAAGAAGCTGCTGCAACTCCAGCAGAATAAGTAGCTGACTCAAAAAGTTTAACTTTGTAAGGATGTCTTGATAGTGTATCTATCAGCATCCATATAATGTTTTGAACAGCGTATAAGCTCATAATAGGCATGATGTAGTTTTACTCGTCATGCCTTGTTATTGAATAAAGCCTTATTAATAATGCCATGCATATAAGCGAGCAGCTATTAAGCGAGTATTATCGTTCCTACTGGTCAAATCGCTATATTATAGAGATGTTATTTGTTTGACATCATTCATGGCTATATTAGTAATCGTTCAAAACGAGCCGTCTGTTAGATTTTAAGTAACACTAAGATATTGAATAGAAATACAGCACTCCTATACATAACTATACTAAGGTGACTCTTATGACAGAAGTAAAAGTATCTGCCAAAATGGTAAAAGAATTGCGTGACCGTACTGGTCTTGGCATGATGGAATGTAAAAAAGCGTTAGAAGAATCAAACGGTGATGTTGAAGTTGCCATTGATAACCTACGTAAATCTGGTCAAGCTAAAGCAGCTAAAAAAGCGGGTAACATCGCAGCTGACGGCGCTATCATCATCGCTCAAGGCGAGAACAAAGCATTCTTGTTAGAAGTTAACTGCCAGACTGACTTCGTTGCAAAAGATGACAGCTTCACTGCATTTGCAGAAAAAGTTGCTAACCTTGCACTAGAAAACAACGTAACTGACGTTGCTGCTATCTCTGAATTGTCTTATGGCGAAGGTCAGACTGTTGAAGAAGCACGTGTATCTCTAGTACAGAAAATCGGTGAAAACATCCAGATTCGCCGCGTTGAAACACTTGAAGGTGCTAACATCGCTGCATACCGTCATGGTCTACGTATCGGTGTAGTTGTATCTTTTGAAGGTGGTGACGCTGACACTGGTAAAAACCTTGCTATGCATATCGCTGCATTCAACCCTGTTGCTGTAGATGATGAAGATGTTGCTGCTGACGTATTGGCACGCGAAAAAGACATCATCGAAGCAAAAGCTCGTGAGTCTGGCAAGCCTGACAACATCGTTGAAAAGATGATCGAAGGTGGCCTACGTAAGTACCTAGACGAAGTAACTTTACTACGTCAGCCATACGTTATGGACAACGACAAGAAAGTTGGTGAAGTCCTAAAAGCTGAAGGCGTAAAAGTACTTGGCTTCAAACGTCTAGAAGTTGGTGAAGGCATCGAGAAGAAGCAAGAAGACTTCGCTGCTGAAGTTGCTGCAACTCAGGCTGCTAACAAGTAAGCATCAAATAGTATTGGATCAGCTGTGAGTCCTTAATTGTGACTCACAGTTTGGCTTTATTACTCTTAATGTATCAAGATATAAAGCGTCCAGACATAAAGCATCCAAACATAAAAAAGCCCATTAATTCGTTAATGGGCTTTTTTATGTTTGGCTTTTAGGTAATTGGCTTAGCGTAAAGCCGCATAGGCTGAGTTGGCATAGCTGGCACTATTCACATTGCTGCTGGTGCCATAACTGACATTTTGTAAGCCATTACTGGTACTACTGGTTTGATTGTTAGCACTGATACTTGCACCAAAAAGCCCTGCATCGTTCTTATACAAGCTATGATAACGGCTCATCACTCTTTGAACATAGTTGCGTGTTTCTTTGAACGGAGGGATGCCACCGTATTTATCGACATTGCCTTCACCTGCATTGTAGCCTGCGACAGCATGTTCGACATTATTGTTGAAGCGGCGCATGAGCCACGCGATATATTTGGCTGATCCTTCGATATTATCTGCAGGGTTCCAAGGATTGCTGACATTGAAACGGCGCGCAGTCGCTGGCATTAACTGCATAAGGCCTTGTGCACCCACTGGTGAGCGTGCGTTTGGATTAAAAGCTGATTCAGTGTGCATCATCGCTTTCATTAGGGCAGGGTCCACACCATTGCGCTCAGCGGACGCACGAATGTAGCTGTCGTAAGAGTTGCGACTTCCGCTATTGCTAGCGGCACTGCTACCATAGCTATCGCTGCTTCCGTCATACATCTTAGAGTCTTTATAATAAGTTACTTTTACTTTTTTCGTAAACTTATCAAAATTTCCACTAGGATTGACGTTGGTCAACAGTACTTGTCCACCTTTGTCTTTGTAGATATACATGTTGCCTGCATTGGCAGCGACAGAAAAAGTCGAAAGAGCAATAGCACTTAGTAAAAGGGGAGATAAGCAGCGAGTCATCAAAGTAGCCGTATTTATCATAGTAAAATCACTTTTTATCGAATAACAGCAAATTATTTTGCCTACATATGCGTTGATTTAGGCGCTTAAGCGGTTACTGATTTTGCAGAATTATTTAGCCCACTGTGAGGACAGCAGCTTAGCAATTATCACTTTCAATGAGGAACCACTTGCAATAGATACAAAAAATAATAGTTGCTTACTATAACATATAATAACTTTTTGGCGCATCAGATTGACAAACTAAGTTGTAAAATCAGATTTTCATTGTTAAATAATCTTAGGTAAATCAATATGCTAAATTTTCTAAGTGATTTAATGAGCCATTTGTAGTAGGTTTTTTGAGTTGATAAATTTAGACAAATAAAGTGTCTCAATGTTTTAAGAAATAATAATGACATTTGAATAATCGAGGTGATTTTCAATCTGACATTAACAGTAGATAAGCCTATTAATGGTTAGGTTTTTAAAAATATAAGAGTAGTTTAGGTAGGCTTTCAGTGATGACTAGATACCGATAGCACTGATAAAGATAGGTACCCAAACTGCGGTAACCAACCCGTTCACTGCCAAACCAAATGCAGCATAACGTCCTGCTGTATGACTGATTTGCCAAGCTTCTACTGTACCAAACGCGTGAGCCGCTAACCCCAGTGCTAGACCTTTAGCACGGTCGTCATTGATACCGCGGAACAAAAAGCGAGCGACCGTACCACCTATCAGACCTGAGACGATGATAATTAGGTTAGCCATTGCCAGTGGTGCTTTGATTAAATCTGCGACACTCAAGCCAATAGGCGTCGTAACAGAACGGGTAGCGAAAGCCAATAGGGTCTCATGACTGAGCGAAAATAAATAGGCCAGTGACATAGGCAATAATGCGCCAACGACACTAGCAATAGCGACAATTAGAGTGAGTTTTTTGACTGGTAAGCCTTTAAAATTCATCGCCGCCAATGGCACAGCCAGAAGTACTGTCACATATCCCAACAGATGGTCAAATACAGGTTTTGCCGCGCTGTAATAGTTGTTGTAATCCCACTGCAGTACAAATAGGAAAACAAGTACTAGGACAAGTGCGGTAATGACCATCGGTAGCCATGATAATTTACGTGCCAATACACGTGCAATTACGTGTGCTGCTAATGTCAATAATATTGCGGCTAGGGTTGCCATAAATACGCTGTCAAAAGTCATAATATTTCTCCGCAGCTCACGGCTGTCCCTTTTGCTCAGTGGTAGTCGTACTATCAGTGTTTGCAGCGTGATTGAGCCAACGATTGGCCAATAATGCTAGTCCCCACAGCGGTATGAGCGTACTAACGATCATCGTTATCATCACACCCAATAGCTCATCTCCTAGAGCAAATAGCAACAAGCCTGCACCAGCAGAAACTGGTAAGAAGGCAAAACCACTATCGACTAGCAATGTATTACTGGCCTGTGTGAGCCAGCTCGGTAACCCCTTGAGCAGTCGCCACGCCATCAAAATGACAAACATCGCAACCAAACCGACAATATTGGCCGCTTTTTCGATGCCTGCCATTTGACAGAGAACAACCGCCGTTTCTCGGACAACGATAACCATGGTCAACGTTAGAATTAACGCAAGCCATAGTGGGAGATGGGGAGAGTGAGCAGGCTTCATAAGCAATTCTGGCCAAGTCAGATATAAATGGATGGTGTACAAAACAAAATGCGTGATCACACCAAGAATACAACGTAGAAAATGATGCTATAAATACTGATAGTAGCAATGATTCACTTTTAAAGTATTAACGCTATCTATCAATATTTGCTGAATGTATAACAGGCGATTATATAGAGAGTGGAGCAACTAATAAAGCCTATGCGCCGTGACTCGTCATATCCAAAAAAAAATAGACGATATCACTGGATATCGTCTATTCTATTTTAACGTACTATATAAGGGTTTTTGCTCTAACAGTATGAATCAAACGTTCATTCAACTACTGTCGCAAATGACTCACTTTAACAATAGTTCTTATTTTGCAGAAATGATCATTATTTTTCTGAATCAGCTGTTTCTGAGTGTAATGCATCAAACTCATCAAATGCTTTTTCCTCAGCCTCTGTCATAGTCGGCTCTTCAACGTCATCAACTTTTTCAAACTCTTCGAGTACCGGCATCAGTAGTGTTGCTTGTGCAAGCGGCAACACATCGATAGGTTTCAAGTTAGCTTGACCCAGTAGCTGTCTTAGACGGTCACTTGGCAAACGAATCGTCAGACATTCACGACCCGTATCGTCATAGCTTTCTTCTTCAATAACGCCTAATTCATATAGAGTGTTTTTGAACTGTCCAGCATCATACGGCAAGGTCAAATCAAACGTCGTCAGTTTACCTGTCAACAGTTGCTGTACGGCAAGCGTTAGCTCTTCCATGCCTAGGTTCTGTCTAGAAGAAACATAGACGCGGTTTGGCTGACCTTCGCTAGCATAGCCGATATGTGCAGGCTCATCAGTCAGATCAATCTTGTTGTAGACATTGAGCACAGGTACATCGTTATCGATTTCTGCCAATACTTCCTTGACCGCCTGAATCTGCTCGTGCATATCTTCGCTAGAAGAATCAATGACGTGCAATAACAAGTCTGCTTCTAGCGTTTCTTCTAGGGTTGCATGAAAAGACTCAACCAACTCATGCGGTAGATGACGAACAAAACCAACCGTATCGACCAAGACGACACGACCAACCCCCTGCCAGTCTAAACGGCGTAGAGTAGGGTCTAGCGTCGCAAATAGTTTGTCAGCAGCGTAGATATTTTCATCGACCAAACGGTTGAACAAAGTAGATTTGCCCGCATTGGTATAGCCGACCAATGAGATGGTCGGTACGTCTGATTTTTGGCGACGGGCTCGACCTTGCGCACGGGTCTGGCGAACTTTTTCTAGTTTGCTCTTTAGCTGATTGACGCGAGTCTGCAATAAACGACGATCGGTCTCAAGCTGAGTCTCACCCGGCCCACGCAGACCAATACCACCTTTTTGACGTTCCAAATGCGTCCAACCACGTACCAGACGTGTTGATAGATGGTTAAGCTGAGCCAGTTCTACTTGCAGCTTACCTTCGTAGGTACGGGCACGCTGCGCAAAAATATCCAAAATTAAACCAGTACGATCCAACACGCGGCACTTCACTAGCGCTTCGATATTACGCTCTTGTGATGGCGACAGGCTGTGGTTAAACAGTACGATATCTGCTTCGTGTTCGCGCACTAGTTCTGCGATTTCTTCTGCTTTTCCGCTACCAACGAAGTATTTGGCGTCAGGGCGCGAGCGTGATCCAGTGACTAATGCCAAACGATCGGCACCTGCTGAATCAGCCAACAGCTCAAATTCACTAAGATCATCAGGATCTTGAATTTGGCGGATGTCTAAATGTACTAAAATGGCGCGTTCGCCACCTTCATGTCTTTCAAAATAATCCAAAGAGTATCACCTATTTAATAAAGTAAATGTCTCGCTATAATCAGCTCAATAAGCTTTGACGTAGCGTTCATATGATTATCTATATATGGTCTTATCACTTGATATTAAAGCGTATTAGCATAATTAGCGATGGTTTTATGTTACAGCGTTTGCTGCGGATAATTTTTTATAAATCTGCTTTATTACCCGTTTGTATAAAAGTCGGTATTCACTAAGTGAACAAGCTATCACTGAGTGTACGAACTTTGTTATACTGGGCTCGTTTTTTGACTATTAAACACCCGTTATTTAATCATGAGGGCGAAGATGAGCCAAGCTAAATCAAGCTTTTCACTCAGACGACAGTTGAGCCGGGGCAGACAGGTTGCTGGTATGACCACGACCATGGTCGGCGGCATACGCGCGGCGAAGCGTATTGGTGCCTTTAAGCAGCCACCACGCGAAACCCTACCACGCTATATTCAGACATTCTGCCGTAAGATGGCAGGCTCTTTTGGTGTAAAAGTAGTAGAAGTGGAACCTGTAGAGCAGTTCCATGGCTTGTGGGTATCGAATCACGTGTCATGGATGGATATTCCTGTCGTTGGTACTGTGAGCCCAGCGTTCTTTTTATCCAAGGCTGAGATCGGTGAATGGCCTGTATTTGGCAAACTTGCCCATGCCGCAGGGACGCTTTTCATTGAGCGTGGCTCCGGTGATGCAAGCTCAGTATCGGCACAGATTGCTGACTTTTTAGCCAAAGGTTTTTCGATTATTTTCTTCCCTGAAGCGACCACTACTAGTGGTAAAAAAGTAAAGCGCATTCATGGAACATTGTTGCAAGCAGCCATTGACGCTGATGTGCCTATCAGACCGATCATCATCGCTTATGTCAATAAAGACGGCACACTAAGCGACGCATTGCCATACTATGGTAAGCTGACGATGAAAGAAAGCATGAAAAAAGTGCTCGATAGCAAAAACGTGACCGCTTACGTGTTGCCACTTGCGCCTATAGATCCAGAAGGTCGTAACAAAAGCGAGCTGACCAATTTATTACAAGCACGCATGAACGAAGGATTGGCTGAATTGCACTCAAGAGTCCTTAGCGCACCAGTTGAAGGTTGATTAACTTAGAGTTGAGCTAGTGTAGCTAATCTCACCCAGTCAATAAAAGGGCGCAAATCGAAACGATTTGCGCCCTTTTTTATATAAGATTTAATAGAGCAAACTTAATATTATTTATTCATCAGGCTCTATTAACATCGAGTCTCCATGAAAGACCAACTATGGCGATGGATTAGGCTGCTGTGTGTGCACCGCTTCAATCGCCTCTAAGACATCTGTTGTTAGCTCCACATTGACACTATCAATGTTTGATTTGAGTTGCTCGGTCGTCGTCGCCCCAATGATGTTACTGGTGACAAAGTGACGAGAGTTTACAAAAGCCAATGACATCTGCGCCATGTCCAGACCTGCATCAGCAGCTATCTTGGCATATTGCTCAGTGGCTGATTTGGCTTGCTCATTCACATAACGACCGAAACGATCATACATAGTCAGACGTGCACCAGTTGGACGTTTACCATCAAGATATTTACCAGACAATACACCAAAACCAAGCGGAGAATACGCCAGTAGACCAACGTTTTCACGATGGGCAATCTCTGCCATACCAACCTCGTACAGACGGTTCAATAAGCTATATGGGTTTTGCACGGTAAGTGGTGGAATTAGGCCGTTTTTGTCCGCTTCCCATAGATAGCGCATCAGTCCCCATGCCGTATCATTTGATAAACCATAAGCACGAATACGGCCTTTTTTGATTTCATCATTTAAGGCTTGGATAGTCTCTAAAAATGGGGTTAAATTATCTAATGACTGTGCTGACATCTCTTCATCATAGCCGCGCTGACCGAAAAAGTTTGTTTTACGTTCAGGCCAATGCAGCTGATAAATATCGATATAATCAGTTTGTAGACGCTCAAGGTTGCCATCAATAGCGCTGCTAATATGCTCGGCGTTAAAGCGCGTTTGACCATCACGCAAAAAGTCCATTGGTGATATTTTGCTGGCAAGGATGACTTTGTCACGCTGTTTGGTTTTATCAAACCAAGTACCCATGAATCGTTCGGTATCACCCTGTTTGTCTTTGTCTGGTGGTGATGGGTACATCTCGGCAGTATCCCAAAAGTTCACACCCTCAGAGAGTGCCATGTCCATTTGCTCATGTGCTTGAGCTTTATTATTTTGCTGTCCCCAAGTCATCGTACCTAGACAGATCTTAGATACTTTTTCATCGAGCTGCGGTAAGGTTTGATACTGCATATAAGTCTCCCTTTTGGCTTTTTTATCGATATTAATTTTTATCGTCGCTATTTTTATCGTCGCTATTTTTATCTTAGTTAATGCCTAACGAGTTTTTGATAGTCTTTAAGTGGCTACATCAATTTGATACCAGTGACACCGGGTGGTGTGACTTTGAAGATTTTTACTTTAAATAACACGTCTTGTCCAGCAAGCGGATGATTAAAGTCGACTTCGACTTGATCATCATCGATGGCACTGATCGTACCGGGCAGCGTGTTTTTACCTTTGTCTTCGAACTCAACCATCATGCCAATTTCTGGATTGTCAGCGACTAGCGCAAATTGAGTACGGCTAAAATGTTGGATGTTTTCAGGATTCCACTCACCAAATGCTTGCTCTGGTTCAAGGTGTGCGGTACGAGTGTCACCGGCGCGTAGATTCATAAGTACCTGCTCAAACCCTGGCAACAAGCTTTCATCACCAATGGTCAGAGACACAGGTGCATCGCGATTAAACGTTGAGTCAATGACAGTACCGTTTTCTAATGAAACTTCAAAGTGCAGCTTTACAAGGCTACCGTAAGCGATACGCGTGTCTTCATTTGGATTAATAAATTGAGATTGGGTCATAATAAAAAGCCATCGGTTGCTGGAATAAAAGAATAAAGAATCTGGATGCCATATTATAGTGTAAGAAATGATAAGCCATCTGCAATTAGATGTAAGCGTCAATAATGTAACGCATATGGTGTACTATAACTGGCAACTCTAAAAGATATGAGGTGTCGGTGGTGAATAAACAACAAGGCACTGTCAAAAAATGGCAGGACGATAAAGGGTTTGGCTTCATTGAAACCGAAGCAGGGGATTCAGTCTTCTTTCACGTGAGTGAGTTTAAGGCTCAGCGCCGTCCTAACATCGGTGAGGCAGTGGTCTTTAGCATTGGACAAGATGCGGAGGGACGCAAGCGAGCCACGCAAGTACAAGAGCTTGGGTTTGTACAGCAAAAAATGGCACAAAAAAATCATCAGATCCGTCAGCGCAATCAGAAACGTAGCCATCAAGCAGAGTTTGAAGCGGGCCAAAAGAAACGCTCGTTTCTTGGACTGGCTTTTTATGGTGTCTTAGCTTTATTAGCAGCGACAGATAAACTAAGCTGGCTAGTGGTCGGCTGGTACGTCGTGCTAGGGATTATTACTTATGGCATGTATGCCAAAGACAAAGCTGCTGCGCAAAGTGGCGACTGGCGTACGCCTGAGTCTAAATTACATATACTAAGCGCGCTTGGCGGTTGGGTAGGTGCGCTATTGGCTCAGACGTATTTGCGTCACAAATCACAAAAGCCTGAGTTTCGAGTTACTTATTATTTGACCGTCGTTGTGAACATGGCAGGATTACTGTTTTTATTGGCAGGTGGTGGGTTAGAGACTGTCACTGATTTACTATCAGAATTGCTATAAATAATAGCATTCACGATTAGCAGTATTGCTACGGGTATGACGAAAGCACTAAAGCGATCGATAAAAAAGGTGGGTTACGAATACGTAACCCACCTTTTTTGTTTATGAATTGAACTGGTTTATCTAACTACACATAATTATGACCGTGGCATTTCACGCTTTTTTTCCAAAAATAGCATATCAATGACAATTAATAGTACACCGATAGATATACCGATATCCGCGATATTAAAAATCGGATAATGCCAAACATCAGCATAATGCACATGGATAAAATCAATAACATGACCATGTAATAAGCGGTCGATTAAATTACCAACTGCACCGCCAAGTACCAAAGCTAGACCGAACGATAGTAGCGTGGCTTTGCGCGGTGCTTTAATCAGATAGATGATTAGAAACAACGACATGAGTAAAGCCAGTCCTGAAAAAAACCACTTCTGCCAACCGCCAGCATCTGCCAAAAAGCTAAAAGCTGCGCCATAGTTATAAGCCAATGTCCAATTGAGAAATGGCTCAATCACAGGTACTGGATCATGAAAGGTCAGTTTGGTTTCTGCCAACCATTTGGTCCACTGATCGATAATGACGATAACCAATGCCAGAATATACCATACAAAAGCACGACTGCCATTTGCCACCATTTTCGGGGTCTTGGTCAGGCGACTTCTAGGTGTAGTCGAGCTACCTGTGGTTGCATGAGCAGGCTTAGGCGAATGATCGACCTTAACTTGCGGCTGCCGGTCATTCTGGCTTTCAGGTGAGTCTGTTGGGTTAGGCATAGTGACGCACCTCGCCATCGCCACTGACATTGGTTACGCAGCGCGCGCATAGTTCAGGGTGTGCGCTATATGTACCGATGTCATCACGAATGTGCCAGCAGCGTACGCACTTAGTACCAGTAGCCGCGCTTACTTGGACTACTAAATCTACAGCCTCTTCGGTATTGGTGTCGGTCGCTTCATCTGTCTGTGTGATGCTATCAGCAGGTGCTTCGCTCATTGGCTTTAGTGCAGCGTTACTAGTAATCAATACAAAACGTAGCTCTTCATCAAGCTTGGCTAGACTTTCATACATGGCACCGTCAGCGTATAGGCTCACATCGGCAGATAAGTTGGCATTGATAATTTTTTCACCACGTGCGGTTTCGATATGCTTGTTTACCATGTCTTTGGCAAACATAATACGCTGCCAGTCATCATTGCTGATAGCACTTAGCTCAAACGCTGGGAACTCGTACCACTCTTGAGTGAATACATAGCCACCTTTATCTGCTGCACGTTGGTTCAGCACTTCCCAGGCTTCTTGCGCTGTAAATGACAAGATTGGTGTGATCCAGCGTATCAGCGCATGAGTGATATGGTAGATAGCCGTCTGGGCAGAGCGGCGCGGCTGACCGTCTTTTTGGGTGGTGTACTGACGGTCTTTGATGATGTCTAAATAAAAACTGCCCAAGTCCTGCGAACAAAACGCGGTCACGTGCTGGGTGACTTGGTGAAAGTCCATTGCATCATAAGCGCTCATGATTTGTGCTTGCACGGTTTGCGCGCGCTCAATGATGAATTTATCAAGGCTAACCAATTCATTGATATCAATGCTGTCGGTCGCTGGATTGAAGTCATCGGTATTGGCAAGCAAGAAACGTAAGGTATTACGGATACGGCGATACATATCGATCGCACCTTTAAAGACCGTCTTACCTGCGCTCATCTCATAACGATAGTCACTTGAAGCAATCCACAGACGAAGCATATCCGCGCCTGTCTTATTGATTTCTTCTTGCGGGGTGATGATGTTGCCAAGTGACTTACTCATCTTGCGACCGTTTTCATCGACCACAAAACCATGGGTCAATACTTGCTTAAACGGTGGACGCTCATACATCGCTTCCGACGTCAGCAGTGAAGTCTGGAACCAGCCGCGATGCTGGTCAGAGCCTTCTAGATACATATCAGCTGGATTGGTCAATTCATCACGTTGATCAAGTACCGCAAAATGCGTTGTGCCTGAGTCAAACCAAACGTCTAGTGTATCGGTAGCTTTGTCATAGTCAGCGGCTTCACTGCCTAAGAAATCTTCACAGCTAGCATCAAACCACGCTTCTACGCCGCCTTCATTGATTTTTTGCGCCGCAGTTTCCATTAGCTCAAGGGTGTTTGGATGCAGCTCGCCTGTTTCTTTATGCGTAAAGAAAGTAATCGGCACGCCCCACGTACGCTGACGCGAGATACACCAATCAGGACGACCCGTCATCATTGATTCGATACGGTTTTGTCCCCACGCTGGGGTCCAGTTGACTGTAGGAATATCAGCAAGCGCGCGAGCACGTAAGCCTTTGGTTTCCATGTTGATAAACCACTGAGGCGTAGCACGGAAAATAATTGGCGACTTATGACGCCAGCAATGCGGATAGCTATGCTCAATTTTAGTATGGCTGATTAAGTGACCATTGTCATGTAGTGCAGCGATGATTTTTGGATTGGCTTTATAGATGTGCTCGCCTGCAAATACAGCAGCGCTATCTAAATAAACGCCTGTACCGCTTACTGGGTTTTCCACTGGTAAGTTGTATTTTAGACCAACGATATAATCGTCTAAACCGTGACCAGGTGCGGTATGTACCAGACCAGTACCACTATCAGTAGTCACATGGTCGCCCAAGATGAGCGGCACTTGACGGTCTACAATCAGTGGATGCTGGGCATGTAGGCCTTCAAGCTCGCTGCCTGATACAGTTGCTAGGATGCCGTTATTTTCTAGTTTTAGCTCACTCAATGCAGTTTCGACAAGATCCGCTGCGAGTAGTAGGTTGCCTTTTTCAGTAGCGACCACGCTATAGTTATGTTCAGGATGTACTGAGATAGCTTGGTTGGCAGGTAGTGTCCATGGCGTAGTTGTCCAAATAACAGCAGCGATATGATCTGCGATATCTGCCAATGCGGCTACTTTGTCCGTACCGAGCACATCAAAGCTGACATAGATCGCGTCAGAGACTTTGTCTTGATATTCTACTTCTGCTTCTGCTAGGGCAGAGCTACAGTCCAAGCACCAGTTAACTGGCTTCATACCGCGAGTCACATGACCATTGTCATAGATTTTGGCAAGCGCACGTACGATGTTGGCTTCTTGATGGAAGTTCATGGTCAGATAAGGGTTGTCCCAATCACCAAACACACCTAAGCGCTTGAAGTCTGCCTTTTGCAGTTCAATCTGAGTGCTCGCATATTTGCGGCACAGACCACGGAATTCAGTAGCAGAAACCTTTTGACCAACTTTACCGACCTTGGCTTCGACTTTTTGTTCGATTGGCAGACCATGACAATCCCAACCAGGGACATAAGGCGCATCAAATCCTGATAAGGTTTTCGATTTTACTATAATGTCTTTTAGTACTTTATTGACTGCGTGACCCAAGTGAATCTGACCGTTGGCGTATGGAGGGCCATCGTGCAAAATATACTTGGTTGCACCAGCACGCGCCTGACGAATTTTACCGTACACGTCATCTGCTTCCCAAGCAGCAAGCCAATCTGGCTCGCGCTTGGCAAGGTTTGCGCGCATCGCAAATGGCGTATCCGCAAGGTTCAGCGTGTCTTTGTAATCTTGGCTTGGTGTGTCAGTGCTTTTATCAGTCATAGAAGGTATCTTTTTAAAAGGTAGGTTTGTGTGTCGGTTCAAAACCGGATACAAGGCTCGATGTTCAATGTATTTCAATATAGTGCTGAGGTTAATGGTGTGTCGATATTATTCAATTACTAATAGTAGGTATATTGCTCATCATAGTCGGTTTATCAACCATCATGTCAATAAATACCTATTGTCGCTCATTAGTCGGTAAATAGTTACGTCAATAATAAATGGTAACGAGACGATTGCAACATAAAATATGCTAGTAAAAATAATTCAAAAAAATATTTAGATCGGCAGCTATTATATGACAAAAAGGGTAGGGTAAAAAGAGCTGTGCGAGGTCGGCCCAATTTTGTCCAATATCAATCGTTTATCTACGTCGTATATCATTAGCACGGACGTAGCTATAATCTCCTTACATAATGATTTATTGAAACATAAAGTACGACTCAAGTGCTAAAAAACAGACGCTAACCATAAGCGCAGTTTCAATGACCATAATGGCTGAATCCCTGTTAGTCCTTGTGTCATCTTACCATTCTCTAATACCACATAGGACGGTGTGACTTGTCTTTGCCAATCTGCAAAGATATTGCCTTGTTGATCGTTTATGGTGGTGAAGTCAAACTGATGCTGATCGAGGTAGCCGCGTAACTCTTGGTTTGAGCCTGACTGTACGGCAACAGTGACCACGGGATAGTTATCTGCTGCTAACTTATTGATAGTGGGTGAGGTAAAGCTGCAGACTGAACACCACGTACCCCAAAAATATACCAGTGTAGGCCGCTCGTGACTCATCGCTGCTAGATCAATAGTTTGCCCTTGATAGTCGGTCAGTTGCAACTGAGGATTGGCAGGCATGATAGGCTGTCGCCACCAATTGACCACGCTATAGATCACGACAAACATGAGACCATATAACATTATCGTTTTAAGTATCGAAATGATCTTTCGCTTCGGCTGCTTCTTTGACTTTACTTCTGTTTGCTCAATATCAGTCGTCATGACGTCCGCTTTTTAGTTTACAAGTTATTTTCAGATGATGGCTTATCGTCACTGCTTATTTTATCGTGATTGCATATATGATCATTGCACAAAGAGTAGGCAGTAGATAAAAATAAACGGCTGAAAATCAGCCGTATTATTTATAAAGTCTACTATAAGTGTGCTACGTCAACCGACCATAACTAACTACAATTAACTACGGCTTTTGTGCTCGGTTTTGTAATGGATCGCCAATCAGTACGCTACCTGAATTTTCGCGGCGCTGCTCATCACTTAACTTGCTCGCTGGCACTTTAGCTTTGCGCTTCCATTTTAAACTGAACAAATCATCACGGCGGTCGATTAAGTTATGTACTGAGCCTTCATGACGAACGTGAGTAAGCTTGTCTAAGTTTACATCAGAGAAGAATACCATCTCCGTGTTGGCAGTGGTCTCTGCCATAATCGCATCATGCGGGAATGCAAAGTCTGACGGTGAAAAAATCGACGATTGAGCATACTGAATATCCAAACTCTCAACTTGCGGTAAGTTGCCCACTGAACCACAAATCATCACATAGCATTCGTTTTCGATAGCACGGGCTTGCGCACAGTGGCGGACACGTAGATAGCCGTTTTTGGTATCGGTCCAGAAGGGCACAAACAAGATATCCATGTCATCAAGTGCCATCAGACGTGCAAGCTCAGGGAACTCAACATCATAGCAAACCAAGATACCGATACGACCCGCATCCGTGTCGAATACTTTGACTTCATCGCCACCTTCGATTACCCAAGCGCTGCGCTCATGCGGAGTAATATGAATTTTGCGTTGCTCTTCAACGGTACCGTCACGGCGGCACAGATAGCTGACGTTATACAAGGTATCGTCTTCATCCAGTAACGGCATCGAACCGGTAATGACGTTGACGTTATAACTGACCGCTAAATGCGAGATTTCATTTTTGAACCACTCGGTATAACCTGCCAAAAATCGAATGGCAATATTTTGATCGGTTTCTTCGCACAGACCCATCAATGGCGCATTGAAAAATTCAGGTAAGCAAGCAAAGTCTGAGTTGTAATCAGCCATGATATCAACAAAGAACTCAACCTGTTGCAGTAATTCTTCAGGTGATTCGACTTCACGCATCTGCCACTGAATACCACCAATACGAACCTCAGACTTGCGAGTATTAGGCTTATAGTCTTTAGGCTCATAATAAATATTTGCCCACTCAAGCAAGGTAGCAAAGCCCTTTGACTGCTTATCATCTGGCAGATAAGCAGTCAAAATACGTTTAACGATAAAGCCATTAGACAGCTGGAATGACAAAGCTGAATCGTGAATTTCACGGCTTTCAACGGCATCAATATATTCGCCTGGAGTCAGATCTTTATGGTTATGATAGTTAGGTATGCGTCCGCCAGCTAAGATAGCGCGGAAGTTCAGCTGTCGGCATAACTCCTTGCGTGCATCATACAGACGGCGACCGAGACGGTAGCCGCGATAATCAGGGTCGATGAGTGCATCTAAACCATAAATGGCATCACCTTCTGGATTGTCTCTGATGATTTCTTTTTGCCCAATCAAATCGTCATAAGTGTGCGGGTTTGAAAATTTGGCATAGTCAACGCGCATGGAGAGCACGATACCAATCAGCTGATCATGATCAAATAAGGCAATCTGACCTTCAGGGAACGCGTCAATCAAAGTATGAATGGTTGTCTTTGACCATGCGCCACCCAAGTTTACATAGACACGATCCATCAAAGCTTTTAATTGTGGATAATCTTTTTTCTTAATCTCAGCAATCGTGAGGTGAAAATCATCTAGTTTTTCCATCTTGCTCATAAGTTTCCTGTTTTAAATAGCTATTGAATGTAGTGTTATCAAATAATGGGGTCATAGCAAATTGATGTGCCGATTTTTGTGCAAAAAATTAATAAAAACATTCCAATAGGAAGATATTGTCGTTACAATAATTTATTGCCGTATTTACAATAGGTTATGTTGATATCTTAGACCGTTTTACCCATTATATTTAGTACTGTTTTTGACTAACGTAGAGGGTTAAAGGATAGCGACTGCCGCATTCTATATCGCTTTATATCTATTAGGTTTGTGAGCACCGATAAGCGCCTAACTCTGCATTATCATTGTACCTGCGACTGTCTTACTATTTATTATCTCAATATAGAATCTAAATAATATTTATCAGCACCTTTTGTTTTGCTTGTTATCATAGCAAGCTGTAACGGTAATAACAGTCTCACGTAGTAAATATTTGCTACGTTTTTGTGAGTCAATTTTTTGGTTCAACTCAGGCATAGTATTATGTTGCTTGTATCGTTTAGCCGTATCTCATCGGCTTCTTAGGATTATTTTATTATGCCTTTAAATCATACCAATAGAATCATGAAGTGGGATGACATAGATGACTCCGCTTTGGTTCAGTTGGTTTATGTCAGTACGCTGACTCTTGGCTCGCGTTTGAGCACCTCTATTTTTGATGAAGTAGAAGGCCACGCACGTAACTACAATCAGCAGCATAACATCACAGGCACGCTATGCTACGGTAATGGTCACTTCTTGCAATGTATTGAAGGTAAAAAGTCAGACGTATTTAATCTGCAAGAGCGTATCTTTGTCGATAGTCGTCATAAAAATGTAGAAGTGTTGCTATTACAAGTCATCAATCATCGCAGCTTTGCCGACTGGCGTATGCGCTTGCTGTTTTTAGAGCGTTGGTTGTGGTCCCCCGCGACCAAGAAACAGGCCGTACAATTATCTCCGTTTTTACCATTTGCGCCGCACGGCTGGTCATCTGATCGAACTGAGCAGTTTTTACAAATTATCAAAACTTTTGATAGTCCACCCCATATTAAGGCAGCAGGTATTACTTATAATGCATTGGGTAATATGGTGCGTCATATCGCGGCACCGCATCAGGCGTTTCTGATTATTCAAGGGTTTTTGAGCATACTACTGGTCGTCGCATTGATACTGTTGTATTTATAAGTCGTAGTTTTTGCGAATTATAAACCAAAAAAAAGACGCTAGCCTCTCGGGTTAGCGTCTTTTTATTTGGGTTAAGCGTTTAGTATGCTCATCACATATCAAAAATCTTACCACGGTTCATAATATTGTTTGGATCGAATACTTTTTTAACTTCCTTTAAGTATTCAATCTCAGTCTCGCTGCGGCTATAGTGCAAGTACGGCTTCTTTGTCATACCAACCCCATGCTCAGCAGACACCGAACCGCCATATTTCTGTACCGTTTCAAACACGTACTTATTGACGACCTGACACTCAGCAAAGAAATCATCCTTATTCATATTCTCAGGTTTTAATATATTGAGATGCAAATTACCATCGCCAATATGACCGAACCAGCACACTTCAAAGTCAGGGTAGTTGCTACTGACAATGTGATCAATCTCTTCGATAAAGGTTGGTACGTGGCTTATTAGCACAGACACATCGTTTTTATAAGGGGTAAATACTGAGATGGTCTCTGAGATATACTCACGTAGCTTCCACAGCTCTTCAGCCTGTGTGAGGTTTTGACTCATAACCCCATCGACGACCCAGCCTTGCTCCATACAATGCTCAAATATGGCCATGGCTTTGTCCATGATTGGCTCATAAGGTGCTTCAAACTCTAGCAATGTATAAAACTTGGTACGTGATTCAAACGGCTCTTGTACTTGACCATGTGCCATCAGCTTATCAATCGCTACATCGTCAAAGAACTCAAACGCTGTTAAATCAATCTGTGCCTGAAAAGCAGAGAGTACGTTCATGACGTCATTGAAGCTGTCCATGCCAAGCACCATGACGTTTAAGTCTTGTGGCTGACGCTCAAGTTTGATTTGCGCATGAGTGACAAGGCCAAGTGTGCCTTCACTACCGATGAACAATTGGCGCAGATCATAGCCGGTGGCGTTCTTTACCATGCCGCGATTGAGATGCAAGATATCACCTTTACCCGTGACGACAGTCAGACCCATAATCCATTGACGGGTCATGCCATAGCGAATGACTTTGATGCCGCCTGCGTTGGTGCCGATGTTGCCGCCTATCTGACTAGAGCCTGCTGAGGCAAAGTCGACAGGGTAGTATAGGTCTTTTGATTCAGCGAATTCTTGCAACTGCTGGGTGACGACACCGGCTTCGACTTCAACCATGCGATCGGCAGGATAGAACTGTCCGATCTGGTTCATTTTATCCATGCTAACCACGATCTCACCGTTGGCTGCTACTGCACCAGCAGACAATCCAGTACGACCACCACTAGGGGTGAGGACGACGTTGTGTTCATTAGCTAGTAGCACAATAGCTTGTACTTGCTCGGTGGTCTTTGGAAAGACGATAGCAGCAGCAGCAGGAGCAAAATGCTTGGTCCAGTCTTTACCCCAATGCTCTAAGCTCTCAGCATCGATTTTGATTTGGGTCGGGTCGAAATCATGGGTATCAGTAAGCGTGCTCAAGATGGTTTGCACGGCATTGGTTTCAGATGTAGGCTGAGCGGTAGTTGGCGTCATGGTCAAATCTCAATATTAGCGTAAGCACGATGCTGGGACTGTTTATTATATAGCGAAATAACTATAAATTCAGTGATGAGTCAGCTCGTAGAGGTAATAAGTGGATGATAATTTTTACCTATAAGAATAGGTAAGTAATAAATAATTGATTCGAACGGTTTCAAACAGAATAATTCACTATAGCATAAAAATTTTTCAGGCTTGATAACCAATAATTCATCTAATCTGCTAACATCGACCTCAAATTTTGTGTAAGATATCGGGACTGTTTTCGTTTCCTCCATCATAGATTATCCAACAGGTAATCTTATAAAACAATTATAGGACAGTTCTCATATGGCGTTATCACTACAAAAAGACAAAATCCGGTTTTTATTGCTTGAAGGTCTACATGACAATGCCCTAAAAGTATTGGAAGGAGCTGGTTACCATAACATCGAGAATATCAGTCACGCCTTAGATCAAGACGAGCTGATTGAAAAGATCAAAGATGCTCACTTTATCGGTATTCGTTCGCGCACTCAGTTGACGCGTGAAGTACTTGAGCACGCACATAAGCTTATCGGCATTGGTTGCTTTTGTATTGGTACCAACCAAGTAGATCTAGATGCCGCTCGTGATCTTGGTATCCCTGTCTTTAACGCGCCATTCTCGAACACTCGTTCGGTAGCTGAGCTAGTATTGGCCGAAGCCATTATGCTGTACCGCGGTATTCCCGAAAAGAATGCAACCGTACATCGCGGTGGCTGGGGTAAGTCTGCGACCAATTCACACGAAGTGCGTGGCAAGACTATCGGTATCGTCGGTTATGGCTCTATCGGATCGCAACTGTCTGTCTTGGCAGAAAGCTTCGGTATGAAAGTCATCTATCATGATGCTGTGACCAAATTGCCACTAGGCAACGCGGTACAAGTTGGTAGCCTAGAAGAGCTACTGTCAACGGCTGACATCGTGACATTGCATGTACCTGATGTACCAAGCACTCGCTATATGATGAAAGCTGAGCAATTCGCTCAGATGAAAGAAGGCAGCTACTTTATCAATGCGGCTCGCGGTACGTGTGTTGAGATTGACGATCTGGCGGATGCGCTTGAATCTGGTAAAATCTTGGGCGCGGCTATCGATGTGTTCCCAAAAGAGCCAAAGTCAGCTGACGAAGAGTTTGAGTCACCACTACGTAAGTTTGATAATGTGATTTTGACGCCGCATATCGGTGGTTCAACACAAGAAGCACAGGCCAATATCGGACTGGAAGTAGCAGATAAGTTTGTTAGATACTCTGACCAAGGTGATACGGCGACGGCTGTGAACTTCCCAGAAGTTTCTATTCCGTTCAAAGAAAACTCGCATCGTCTGCTACATATTCACAAAAACGTGCCAGGCGTACTGTCTCAGATTAACCGTTTATTTGCTGAAGCTGGCATTAACATCCTAGCGCAGAGCCTGATGACAGAAGGTGATGTTGGTTATCTAGTCATGGACGTTGATTATAACGATTCGACCGCAGCACTCGATCAATTAAAAGATGTAGAAGAGACTATCCGCGTACGTATCTTGTTTTAATTGGTACGAATAGCTGATATAAAAAAGAGAGGATCTATTATATAGAGCCTCTCTTTTTTTGTATTCAATCGAATTTTATATTTAGTTAGCGTTGACGTTGTTTGCCGCTTCTGCTTGCAGACGCGCTTCAACCTTAGCCGCTTTGCGTTTTTCTATGACATCCATCACGTCACTACCAATATGAGCCTCGCCACGTTTTTTGGCCAGTTGCATTTGATGCTCGCGCTCGCGGAATCTAGCTTTTTGCTCATCGGTCGCTTTATCGATACAGTGTGGGCAGGATTCGCCTTTGATGTAGGCTGGGCTTTGCATGTCATCGCTAGTGATCGGCATACGGCAAGCAAAACACTGCTCATAGTTGCCTTTTTCTAAGTTGTGATTGACCGATACACGGTTGTCAAAAACAAAGCAGTCGCCTTGCCACATAGAGTCACTGGCAGGGACTTCTTCAAGGTATTTTAGGATACCGCCTTCTAAATGATAGACCTCTTCAAACCCTTGCTCGCGTAAATAGGCAGTCGACTTCTCGCAGCGTATGCCACCTGTACAGAACATTGCGACTTTTTTATGCTTGGCTGGATCGAGCTCTTTTGAAACGTATTCTGGAAATTCGCGGAACGTTTCAGTGTTTGGGTTGACTGCATTTTGGAAAGTACCAATTTGCACTTCATATTCGTTACGCGTGTCGATCAAGGTGACTTCAGGATCTGAAATTAACGCATTCCACTCGCTTGGTTTTACATAGCGACCAACGGATTCCAATGGATCGATATTCTCGACACCCATAGTGACGATTTCTTTTTTTAGCTTCACCTTAGTGCGATAAAAAGGCTTTGTGTCAGTATAGGACTCTTTGAAGGTAAACGTGCCAATCGCCTCAATACTACGCAGATAGTCAAGTACAGTATCGATAGCTTGACGCGTACCAGAAATCGTACCATTAATGCCTTCGCTGGCAAGCAACAACGTACCTTTCACATCGTTATCGAGCATAGTGTTTAAGATAGGCTCACGATACTGCTCAAAGTCAGTAAAGCGCGTGAATTTATAAAGTGCGGCGACAACGATATTGTTAGTCACACTATCGTATACAGGGGCTGAATTGTTGTCAATTATCGCGGTTTCTTTGTTGATGCTCATGTCTTTCTCCTGCTGGCTAGGTCGCAAACCTAGTGCAATGATAATAAAAAAGTAGATAGGTATATAACATTATCTCAATTGTGGAATTGGTTAATGCGCGCGTAGTGTAGCAAATTTTAATAGGATTTTGAATAAGAACACTACATAGATAAATTAGAAATGTTACGTATTACCTAGAATATCGTCATAATTGTATTAAATGAATATAGGGTGATTTGATAATATAGTCAATCCCACCTAAAAGTGTTATAAACTAACTATCAAATTCAATTGTTATTATAAAGACCATGACTTACTCGCTAGATTTTCGCAAACAAGTACTAAAAAGCTTAGACGAGGGTATGACCTT
>Ga0208300_100604_pt1 | contig 23371 bp, 19 predicted proteins | sample 23_taG_FD_184096 | JGI IMG/M metagenome (GOLD analysis project Ga0208300, IMG submission 184096) | Marine viral communities from Cariaco Basin, Caribbean Sea - 23_WHOI_OMZ (SPAdes) (version 2) | ecosystem: Environmental > Aquatic > Marine > Oceanic | place: Caribbean Sea: Cariaco Basin...
CGTCACCCCGGAACCGGAGAACGCCGTTCGATAGCATGTACGAATCCCATTTCGGACTGCAGGAAGCACCGTTTGCATTGACGCCCAACACCCGCTATTTCTTGCGGGCGCCCAGCCATGGCGATGCCCTGGAGCTGCTGCTGGTGGCTCTGCAAGAGCGGGAAGGCTTTATCAAGATTTCCGGTGAGGTGGGTACTGGCAAGACCCTTTTGTGCCGGTTGCTGCTCAACGAACTGGAGCAGCGCGCCTGCACCGCGTATCTGCCCAACCCGAATCTGAAGCCCGAAACCTTATACGAGGCGGTGGCCGAGGAGCTGGGCGTCGATGTGTCGGGTTGTGCCAATGCCCATCAGGTTCTCAAGGCAATTAACGAGTGCCTGATTGGCCACGCCATGGAGTGCAGGCCGGTGGTTCTGGTGATCGACGAAGCCCAGGCGATGCCGGAGGAAACCATCGAGGCCCTGCGACTGCTCACCAATCTGGAGACTGAAAGCACCCGGCTGCTGCAGGTGGTGTTGTTCGGGCAGCCGGAGCTGGATGCGCTGTTGCAGAAGCAGAGTCTCCGGCAGCTGAACCAGCGTATTACCTTCCACTACCGTCTTTCGCCCCTGGACCGGCAGTCGGTTGCCCAGTACCTGCGCCATCGCCTGACCCAGGCGGGTTACAACGGCGCTGATCTGTTCGCGCCCGGTGCTCTCCGTCTGATCAGCCGGGCCTCCGGCGGCATTCCCCGTCTGGTCAACATCCTCGCCCACAAGTCCATGCTGGCGGCCTGGGGCCGCGGCGACCGGCTGGTTCAGCGTGGCCACGCCCTGCAAGCGATCCGTGATACCGACAGTGTTCGCTCCCCGGGTCTGCTCGGGAGGTGGTTATGAGCCTGCTGAATGATGCCCTGCGCGCTGCAGAACAACGGCAGAATCGGCCGGAGGCGCCTGGCGCCTATACCGGACAGGCTGCCACTGATGGCAGGCGCGGCCCCTGGCTGTGGGTTATCGTGCTCCTGCTGATGGCCGGGCTGGTGGCCACGTCCGTTTACTGGTTCCAGATTCGGAACAGCGACTCCGGGGCGCCGGCCGTGGCAGCTTCCCCCTCAGTCGTTGACCCGGTGCCTGACACCGAGCAAGTCGCTCAGCCCAACGAGGTGCCAGCTTCGGTCCCCGAGCCATCAGCCGAACCGGCCTCCGCGCCAGAACCGGCGCCGGAAATTGCCAGAACCCCGGAGCCGGCTATTGCCGAATCATCGGAGCCATCGGCGCCGGTATCAACGTCAGCGCCGGCTCCTGCTTCAGAACCAGCGCCGGCTCCAGCACCAAAGCCGGACAAACCCGCGGCCTCTGCGCAGTCGCAGCCGGTGGCGGATGTGAAGGGGCCGGCGTCTGAGCAGGGCAGGGCCGATCCGGAAACTGACGGGCCGGAGCCTCAGGTGAAGCAGGTCCGCGAAACGCCGGAAGCCATTGATTTACGGGTAAGCAGGGAACTGGCTTCGCTGATTGGCGCCGGCGAAACGCGTAAGGCCGAAGAAAAACTGGCGCAACTGGCGGCCGCGAAGTCTGCCATTGCCAGCCGGAAGGTCTTCGCCCGCGAGATGCTGGTTCAGGGGCAGCCGGACCGGGCCCTGGCGTGGCTGCCGGAATCGTCGGCCAGGTCTGACGCCGGGTTGCGGTTGCTGAGAGCGAGGGCCCTTCACGCCAGGGGCGATGTTGTCGGTGCTGTCGCCACGCTTGAACAGGACATTCCGCCGGCGGGCCAGCACCTGGAATACCGGATTACCCTGGCGACCTTGCTCCAGCAGGCGGGCCGAAGTGCCGAAGCCGCCCGACACTGGTCTGTGCTGATCGCCCAGGACGACAGCCGTGCCGCCTGGTGGGTTGGCCTTGCGATTGCCCTTGAAAGCGGTGGTGAAGAGTCCGGCGCCGTTCGAGCCTACAGCCAGGCCGCAAAATTGCCGGGCCTTTCGCCGTCCCTGGCGGACTATGTTCGTGACCGACTGAAAACACTGCAGGCAGGATGATGACAGAGCCGAAAAAGAAAGTCCGGTTAGGCGACCTGCTGGTTCAGAATGATGTCATTACTGAACAGCAGTTGATGACCGCCCTGCGTGAACAGAAAAGCACGGGCCGGAAGCTGGGCAAGACCCTGACCGACCTTGGCTATGTTGACGAGGACAGCCTGCTCAACATTCTGTCCCGGCAGCTGGACGTGCCCTTTGTCCAGTTGCGCCACTACCAGTTCAACAACGAGCTGGTGAAAAAACTGCCGGAAGCCATGGCCCGACGGTTCCGCAGCATCGTGCTGGCGGAGCAGGGCGGCGAACTTTTAGTAGGCATGGCCGACCCCCTGGACATCTTTGCCTACGACGAGCTGGTTCGGATTCTCAAGCAGCCCATCAGGCAGGCCGTGGTGCGGGAAAGCGAGCTGCTGAACACCCTGGATCTGGTCTACCGCCGTACCGACGAGATTGCCTCCCTCGCCGAAGAGTTGGAAGACGAACTGGGCGATGACGCTTTCGATCTGGCCGACCTGTCTGCCGAGTCTGAAAGCGCGGAAGCACCGGTGGTCAAACTGCTGCAGACGCTGTTTGAGGATGCTCTCCAGGCCCGGAGCTCCGATATTCACATTGAGCCGGATGAGACCGTGGTCCGCATCCGGCAGCGGGTGGACGGGGTGCTGCAGGAACAGGTGATGAAGGAGAAGCGGGTCAATGCCGCGCTGGTCCTGCGCCTGAAGCTGATGGCCGGCCTGAATATTTCCGAGAAACGGATGCCGCAAGACGGGCGCTTTAACGTTCGGGTCAAGGGCCGAAGCATTGATGTGCGGGTGTCCACCATGCCCGTGCAGTTTGGCGAGTCGGTGGTGATGCGTTTGCTGGACCAGAGCCAGGGCCTGCTGAATCTTGATGGCACCGGCATGCCGGCACAGCTGCTGGAACGGTTTCGGCGCATGACCAAAAGGCCCCATGGCATGATCCTGGTCACCGGCCCGACCGGTAGTGGTAAAACCACCACACTGTATGGCGCGCTGACAGAATTGAATCGGCCGGAGGTAAAAATCATCACCGCCGAGGATCCGGTGGAATACCGCCTGCCCCGGATTACCCAGGTGCAGGTGAACCCGAAAATCGGCCTCGAGTTTGCCAATGTCTTGCGGTCTGCCCTGCGGCAGGATCCGGACGTGATCCTGGTGGGTGAGATGCGGGACCGCGAAACCGTGGAAATCGGCCTGCGGGCGGCCATGACCGGCCACCTGGTACTCTCCACTCTGCACACCAACGACTCCATCAGCAGCGCCATGCGGCTGATCGACATGGGTGCGGAGCCCTTCCTCGTGGCCAGCTCCCTGTTGGGCGTGGTCGCCCAGCGCCTGGTGCGCCGGGTGTGTGAGAACTGCGCTGAGCCTTACCAGCTTACCGATCAGGAGCGGGTGTGGCTGGACACCTTCGAGCTCGATCCGCTGGATATCGAGGCGGGTTTCGTGCATGGCAGAGGCTGTTACCAGTGCAGCAACACCGGCTATAAGGGTCGGGTTGGCGTGTATGAAATGCTGGAGATGGACGAATCCATGCTCGATGCCCTGCGCCGGCAGGATGTCTCCGGATTTACCAGGGCGGCCCGGAAAAGTGATCTCTACCGGCCGCTCGGGCAGTGCGCCATGGACTATGCCCTGCAAGGGGTGACCACCCTGGAAGAAGTGGCCCGGGTGGCCGCAACCTCTGAAGGCGAGTTCTCGCCGGAGGATGAGGTTCCCCTGCCCGATGAATCCATCGGGGGAGGTGCCTGATGCAATTCAGTTACCGTGGCAAGGACAATCGTGGCAGCGTTCAGCAGGGCTCCCTGGCGGCCCCGAACGCCGATGCCGCTGCCACCGAGCTGATGCGCAGGGGCATTACCCCGCTCACGATTCGCGAGCAGGAACAACGCGACTCCATGGTTGATCGGCTCAACCGACTACCGATCTTCCGGAAAAAGGTCACTCTCGACGAGCTGATCGTGTTCTGTCGCCAAATGTATGCCCTCACCAAGGCCGGTATCCCCCTGATCCGTACCATGCGTGGCCTGGCGGAAACCTCCCGCTCCCCCGTGCTGGTGGAGGTGCTTGACGATGTGACCAGCCGGCTCGAAGGCGGCAACACCATGGCCACGGCCATGCAGGCGCACCCCAAAGTGTTCTCGGAATTGTTCATCGCCATGATCCATGTGGGTGAGAACACCGGGATGCTGGACGACGCCTTCAAGCGCCTTTCCGAGATTCTGGAACTGGAGAGAGACACCAAGCGGCGCCTGAAACAGGCCATGCGTTATCCAACGTTTGTGATGGTGGCCTTGCTGGCGGCACTGATGGTGGTGAACTTCCTGGTCATCCCGAAATTTGCCTCGGTTTTCGACAAGCTTGGCGCGGATCTGCCGTTCCTGACCCAGGTGCTGGTAGGCACCTCGAACTTCCTGCTGGGCTACTGGTACCTGCTGCTGTTTGCCGCGGCCGCCGGCGGGTTGCTGCTCCGGCAATGGAAGCAGACTGAACAGGGTCGGCTGACCTGGGATCGCTACAAGCTCAGGATGCCGGTAATCGGACCGTTGCTGGAATTGATCACGCTCAGTCGGTTCGCGAGGAATTTTGCTAGCATGCTTTCCGCCGGGATGCCGGTAACCCAGGCGCTCACGGTGGTCGCCGATGCCACCGACAACGCCTGGATCGGGACCCATATCAAGGACATGCGCGCCGGCATCGAACGCGGTGAAAGCCTGCTCAGAACCGCCCGGAACAGTGAGATGTTCACGCCGCTGATTCTGCAGATGATCGCCGTAGGCGAGGAGACCGGTTCGGTGGACGACATGCTCAACAACGTGGCGGACTTTTACGATGAGGACGTGGATTACGGCCTGAAGCGGCTGGCGGAATCCATCGAGCCCATATTGATCGTGGCCATGGGTGTATTGGTCCTGATCCTGGCGTTGGGCGTGTTCCTGCCGATCTGGGATTTGGGGGCGGCGGCCATGGGGCGAGGCTGAGTGGCATCGGCGGGACGATCGGATGCCGGCGGGCTTGTGTTCGCACGCCGATTCCGCCTGTTGGTGGCTGTGGTCATCATTGGCGTTCTGGTGTGGTTTCTGCTCGGTGTGCTGGAACGGGAAGTGCAACGGGCCGAGGAACGTGCCGCTAATATGGTGCTGAGCCAGCTGAGATCGGCACTGGTGATCAAAGGCGCTGAGATAATGCTGAGCCGTCACGGCAGCCTGGCTGAGTATCGCGGGATTAACCCCTTCCCGCTGGTGAAGCACCAGTGGGGAACCTATGAGGGACTCTGTGAGGCCCCGGAGCCGGCGCCAGGAAACTGGTGTTTCCGGGCGGACAAACAAAATGAAACAGTAAACAGGTCAAGAGGCTGGTTAATTTATAACCCACGGCGGCCGATAACCATAGACAGGCGGCAAGCCTACGAAGGGAAGCCTCTGGCCTGGGCAGTGACCACAGAATTTGCAGACCGCAACGGGAATGGCGTGCGGGAGCAGGAAGAACGGCCGACGGGACTCAAGCTGGCCCCGGTGCCGTTGACAGAAGAAGCAGCGCCAACGCAGGATGCGCAGCGCTGACCGAACGGATGAACGAGACCGTAACGAGGCTGACCTATGAAGCGGGATAACAGTACAAAAAAACAACAGGGTTTCACCCTGATCGAACTGGTTGTGGTGATTGCCATTCTGGCCATTCTCGCCGCGTTTGCATTGCCGCGATTCGCCCAGCTTTCCGAGCAGGCGCATCAATCCAGTATCCGGGCGACGGCGGGGGCGCTGGCTGCGGGTGTGGCCCTGACCAAAACCCAATGGGTGTCCAATGGGTTCACCACCGCTCAGACGAACATAGTGGGATTTGGCAACGACAATGTCGATGTGAGCAACGACGGCTGGCCGGTATCCGTTGCATCCGACTCCAGTGACACCACCATGGACGCCACCGAATGCGAAGAGGTCTGGCTGGGTGTATTGCAGTCGAATGCTCCGACCGTCAGCACTACAGCTCCAGCGGACTACATAATTTCGATTAATGGCGGGAATTGTGTGTTCACTTATCAAGCAGACAACCAGGGCAGCACCATTGCGTATGATGCTGATACTGGAGAAATAGCCACAACCATTAACGGATAAAACTGAAAGCCAACCGATAATCAAAAACGGAGTAATACCATGAAAGCGATGACCGCGATTGCAGCAAGAAAAGAGAAAGGTTTCACCCTGATCGAATTGGTTATGGTGATTGTGATCCTGGGCATTCTGGCGGCGTTTGCTTTGCCGCGGTTTGCGGATTTGGGCGGGGATGCGAGAGAGTCCACACTTAATGGCGCGGTAGGAGCTGTGAATTCAGCGGCAGCGATTGCTCATTCAGCCTGGTTGGCACGGGGTGAGGCAAGCCCTGTTGAGCTCGAGGGGCAGGATATAGAAATGAGTGATGAAGGCTATCCTGTGGCGACGCCTACGGATGCTAGCGTTGCCGGAGGCTTTCGCGAAGCTGCTCAGCTTTCCGCTGAGTTTGGTGGCACGGGCGGCACTGTAACGCTCCAGACTGATTGCCAATTTACCTACGACGAAACGACCGGCCGGGTAACTGCTACAACCGTCTCCGGTTGTTAATCGGTAGGTCGGATTAGCGAGGCGTAATCCGACAATCGCCTTGGACCTTGCCCATGTCGGGTTACGCTCCGCTAACCCGACCTACTTTTGGGAATTCTGGAGGGGGCATGGGAATGACAAGCGCCCCTAGGGCGTCGGGTTTTACCCTGGTCGAACTAGTCATGGTCATCATCCTGATCGGAGTCCTCTCCGCTCTGGGCATTGGCCTTTTCGCCAGCCGATCCGCCTTCTCTCCCCTTCTGGCCACCCAGCAACTTGCCTCAGCCACGCTGCTTGCTCAACAGGCAGCGCTGGCGGGTAACCCGGCCGGCACCGTCACCATCGAGCAGGCTGCCGACGATTTTGTGTTCACAGTCGGGGCGGGTACGGCCAATGCCCGGATTTTTTCACTGGAAAGAGCGGGCACCAGTCTCGGTGGCGCTTCGTTGCCCCTGACACTGAGCTTTGATCGGGACGGAACCCTGGTTTCGGGCAGCAATGTGGCTTTGACGTTCACTGGCGACAGTAGCTACCAGACCTGCATCAGCTCACTGGGAGCTGTCTATCGCGGGGCCTGCCAATCGTGAGGTTTATGGAGCGGGGTGCCACCCTGGTGGAGCTGGTGATCACCATTGTGATCATCAGCGTCGCCATTGCCGGTGTCGTGGGGGCGTTCGCGCTGATTTCCGGGCGCAGTGCCAATCCACTGAATGAAACCCGGGCCGTTGCCCTGGCCCAGCTCTACATGGATGAGATCATTACCCAGAAGTACGACGACCAGACGCCGCCGGGTGGCGTTCCCCGCTACACGGGGAGTTGCTCGATTGGTCCGGAAGGCGGCGAGACACGGGCCACTTTTGATGACGTGGACGACTACGACGGGCTGAACGACTCGCCGCCGGCCAGCGCGGTCTCGGGCGTTTCCGGGTACGACGGTTTTTCAGTGTTGGTTGATGTCCTCTGTGCAGGGGGTGAAGTCGGCTTACCGGTTTCCCAGGCGAAGCGGATTGATCTGACGATTTCCGTGCCCGGCAACCAGCAGTTCGTCTTCTCGGCGTACAGGGCGAATTTCTGATGCGTCGCAGCCGGGGTTTCACGTTGGTAGAGCTGGTCATGGTCATCGTTCTGCTGGCGATCGTGGCGACCATCTCCGTTCGTTTTGTCGCTCTTTCCACGCAGGGGGCTATTGATGTGGGTTCCCGGCAGCTGCGCTCGTTTTCCGCCGTTGTGATCAGTGAGCAGATCAGCCGGGCGCTGCGCGAGGCCCTGCCCGGGTCAGTGCGCGTCAGCAGTGACGGTGCCTGCATCGAGTGGATGCCGGTACTGGCAGCCTCCAATTACCTCGATCTGCCCCGGGGCGCCAGTCCCGATTCGTTTGAGGCGGTGTCGCTGGCGGGCGGATTGTAGTGTATGGCTATGGCAGTAATCTCTATTCCACCGGCAGCCCCGGGCCGGTTTCACCGCCGGCAACCCTGCCTGCTGGTCCATCACCGGTGACAGTAACCTTTGACGGGGGCGCTACCCATCGATTTTCCACGCAGTCTCCGGAGCGAAAATTCTTCGTGATCGACGAGCCGCGTACCTTCTGCCAGCAGGGCCGGTTCCTGTTCCGTTACCGGGATTATGGTATTCAGGCATCGGTGGCGACCAGCTTGCCGACCGCGATGCCCCGGCGGGAAGTCCTGGCGGCGAATCTGGTCCCCGGATCGATGCAGTTCGAGCTCATTCCTCCTTCACTGCAGAGGAACGGTGTCGTGTCTGTCAGCTTCCAGCTGCAGAGCCAGGACACGGGAGAAGTAACCAGCGTCAGCCAGGAGGTTCAGATTCGCAATGTGCCCTGATACTTCCCTGAAGAGCCAAACCGGCGCGGGCCTGCCAATCGCGCTGTTTGTGATCACTGTTCTGGCGCTGCTGGTAATTGTGATGGCTCAACTCCAGCAGGGTACCGGCGAGTCGCTGAGCCTGCAGATTCAGTCACAACGGGCGTTTTTTGCGGCCGAGAGTGGGGCCCAGGTCGGTGTCAGGGAGGTGCTGGAAGGTGGCGCCTGCAGTTCTCTGACCTCACCCAAATCCTTTTCCGCCACAGGCCTGTCCGGTTGCCGTGCCGTTTTGGCCTGCGAATCGGTATCCGCAGAACTCAACGGCCGAAGCCCGCCGGAAGAAATATTCACGGTGACCAGCACGGGCCAATGCGGTGGCGGAATTGACGGGGCAGAGCGAGTGGTGGAGGTGAAAGTTCGATGAAGCTGACCGTGCGGCATATTTGCAGGATACTAGCTGGATTTCCCCTGATATTGACCCTCGCATTGATGGCCCCACTTGCCCATGCCATCTGCTCTTCCGACTACAAGGGACTTGCGACAATCAATGAAGTCCGTCAGCTATCGCAGGGGCAAAACAACGAGCGTTTCATCGAAATCAAGTTGCTTTCCTCCTCACTGGATACGGCGGATTATGCAAACTGGACATTGAGTGCCTGCTCATCCGGCGGCTGCACGGGTCAAATATCGGTCGGAGCCATGGATTCAGGCAATCTCCCATGGCTGGTTGCGGATCGGAGCCTGATCACGAGTGAGGATTACCTTAACTTCGATGGGATGGATATTATCCTCAGGGACGCCGACGGCAGAACCATTGATTATCTGTCAGTCGAGGGGTATCGATCCCAGTACGCCTCGAGTTGTACGCCAGCGTTCGACTGGGAAGCGCCGGCCTCCAATACCAAGGATCTTTTCCGATCGCCTGATGGGACAGGCGACTGGGATTTTAAGCCCGGCGAATCCGGTACCACCACTGAGGCCGATACCAACGATTCGGACGTGGCTGGCCCCACTATTTCGATCACCTCGACCACCGTATTCCAGGGAGAAACCGCAAGCTTCGTGGTGACGCTGGATTCGGCGGCCGGACGGGATCTGCTGATTGATTACCAAACCCGGGACAGCACGGCCACCCAAGGGACCGGCTACGTCTCCCGGGCCGGTACGCTCACCATCCCGGCCGGCCAGACGCAGGCCAGTGTCGGCGTGCCGACTCTTCAGTCCGGCAGTCTGGAGCAGCGCCAGTTTTTCCTGCAGCTGTCCTCTGCCCGGGATGCCTCAAACGGTCGCTTCGGCCTCTTTGAAAGCCAAATTGGTGTGGGCACCATCCTGCCTGCACCGGTAGCGGACTGGCATCTGGATGATGGTCCCTGGGATGGAAGTTTCGGTGAGGTCCTGGATTCTGCGGGCAGTGGTCTGCATGGTCGCACACTCCGAGGGGTTGATTTTTCCCGACAGAATCCAGCGCTAACTGGAGACCCGGGAACTTGCGGCTATGCAGATTTTGAAGAAAGCCAGTATCAATACATTGCGGTTCCTGATGATGGACGGTTGGATTTATCCGAGGAGCTCACAATCAGTGCATGGATTAACCCCGAGAGTATCCCCTTACTGGTTACTGATACAATCCTTTCCAAGGATGAGAATTATCTCCTGCAGGTGGATTGGTCAGGAGAGATTCGGTGGGAGTGGGAGAACCAGAGAGGTGAGCGTTTCAGGCTTCGGACTTCGGGAGCAAATATCTCTCTCGGCACGTGGAATCACGTGGCCATAGTCTTTGAGAACGGGCGACAGTCGATTTATGTCAATGGACTCGAGAAGGCGACCTCTCAGGAAACCGGCCTACTTGCAAGCAATAATGACCCCCTTTATTTCGGCGTGGACCATCGATCCTGGATTGGTGAGTATTTTGATGGGTTAATTGATGAGGTCGTCGTATTTCGCTCAGCATTTGGAAGCCCGGGGATTAACGCAGTTTATCAACGGCGAAGACCGTGCTCGGTTAGCCAGTTGAGGGCGTTTGAGGTAACGGTACCGGCCTATGCCAGTGTTTGTGGAGCTGCCGATATTTCAGTTAGGGCACTTGATGGCCGTGGCAACCTACTCGACAGCTACGAAGGCCAGATCTCGCTGACGACAAGTTCCGGCAGCGGCAACTGGCGTGCAGGAGCGTCCGATGTGCCCCAGGGGAACCTTAATCCGAACCCCGATACCGATAACGACGGAACGGTTAGCTATCAGTTCCAGAGTGCCGACAACGGTACTGTTTCCCTGCGACTGGCCAATGCCTCGGCTGACGAACTGACGGTCCTGGCAACCGATCTGTCCGATGGCCAGCAAGGGCGCTCCGGGCCGGTGCAATTCCTGGAAAATGCTTTCGTGATTGAGAGTGCGGACACTAACGCGCTCGATATTGTGGCAGAACGGGATCATGATTTTGTGGTGAGGGCCGTGCGAAGGGATGACGCCACCGGCGAATGTGGCATTGTGCCGGATTACGATGGCGCGATTGGCTTGAAAGCCTGGCTCTCTCGGACCAGTGACGATCCCGGCGGCGCGGCGCCGGAAGTAAATGGTGGTGCCGGCGTACTGGTGCCGGGGAACACCCAGCCGGCATCGGATAACCTGACGCTCAATTTCACGGAGGGAACAGCAGCTTTCGTTCTGGGTACCAGTGATGTCGGCCAGTACCGCCTCAACCTGCTGGATGATACGTCCGGCGTCGTCGTGGACGCCGCAGGTAACCCGTTGCCGGTCGCGGGAACAGGCGATCGATGGACGGTCCGGCCGGATCGCTTTTCCCTTGCCGTCACCGGAAATCCGGGGGCCAGCACCGCCAGTGGCGATCGCTTCCGGGCTGCCGGAGAGCCGTTTGAACTGGTGCTGTCTGCCCTGGGCGCAGCCGGCAACCCCTTGTTGAGTTTCGGCCAGGAAGGCTCCCCTCAGGGCGGGGAACTGAGCCACAGCCTGCTCCAGCCTGTTGGTGGTGAAGTTGGCGTCCTGTCCGGGACATTGCAGGTGCCGGGGTCTTCTTTCAATGCAGGAAGAGCCACGATCAGTAACCTGAGTTGGAACGAGGTGGGTATTCTGGAGCTTTCCGCCGCGAACCCTGCCTACCTGGGAGTGGCTCCGGGCTTTGGTGGAACCTCCGGAGCCGTGGGGCGCTTCATCCCGGACCGGTTTGAGTTGACCGTGGCGCCCGGGGAGTTAGCAGCGTTCTGCGCCACGGGAGCGCCCTTCGTCTATGCGGGACAGCCGACCGGTTGGGCGGTCGCCCCGGAGCTGATGATCGCCGCGATGGGGCCGGGTAGCTATGTTACCCGGAATTACACCCGAGGCGGTTTCATGAAGCTAACACCGCTGTCGGTCTCCCGCAGCGGCCCGACCACGGACAACAGTACCGTAGATGCTACCGGCGGCAACTACCCGGTAACAGCCGCCCTGCAGGCGGGTCTTGTTTCCAGTGCCGGGCCCGGGTTGGTGTCCTATGCTTTTTCTATGGATGACCGGATCACATACGACAAAACGGTGGCTTCCCGTATTGCGCCATTTGGCCCGGATCTGTCGGTAACCGTTGATGCGGTACAGGATTCCGATGGCGTGGTTGCGCCTGCAACGCCGGCTTCTGTGAACCCGGCGGCGCCCCTGGAGCTGCGCTACGGGCGATGGGCTCTGGACAATGCCTATGGCCCCGAGAACGTGACTGCTCTGTCCATGCCCTTCCGGGCTGAGCTCTGGAACGGCAGCCGATTCGTGGTGAATGTGGCGGATAGTTGTTCGTCCTGGTCGACCGCGTCAGTGGCCGACCCGGAGGTGCACCATACCCTCGTGCCGTCGGCCGGGACGCTCGCCGCGGGAGAGGGCGGGCCATTAACACTGGATCCGAATGGTACCCGGGGCACAGACACCCTGTTGTGGGATGTTCCCCTCTGGCTGGAGGCGGACTTTGATGGCGACGGCAGCCTCGATGACCCCACGGGCCTGGCCACCTTCGGCGTCTACCGTGGCCACGATCGGGTGATTTACTGGCAGGAGCGATAAGGCCGGGGGCATAAAGTTGGGGTCAGATGAAATCTTCATCTGACCCCGTTTTCATCTGACCCCGTTTTCAGCCTCAATCCTCATCGTGTTCCGGATGATCCAGCCCCAACTCATTAATCTTCCGGGTCAGCGTGTTCCGGCCCCAACCCAGCAGAATCGAGGCGTCACGGCGGCGGCCGCCGGTGTGCTTCAGGGCCGTCTCGATCATGATCTTCTCAAACTCTGGCACAGCCGTATCGAGAATCCCTTTCTTGCCCCGCTTGAGCTCCTGTTCGGCCCAGTTTTTCAGACCTTCCTGCCAGGTTGTGCCCGTGGTGGGCGCTTCTGCCTGATGCAGTAATTCAGGCGGTAAATCATCAATATGGATCTCCCGACCGCTGGCCATGACGGTCAGCCAGCGGCAGGTGTTTTCCAGCTGGCGGACGTTGCCGGGCCAGGGCAGGGTGGTGAGGTATTCTTCCGCCTCCTCGCGCAGGATTTTGGGCTCGACAGCCAGCTCTTTTGCCGCCCGCTTCAGGAAGTGCTGCATCAGCCGGGGGATGTCTTCCCGGCGTTCGGCCAGCTTGGGCAGGTGCACCCGGATTACGTTCAGGCGATGGAACAGGTCTTCCCGGAAGGTGCCGGCCTGCACGAGTTTTTCCAGATCCTGATGCGTGGCAGCGATGATGCGCACATCCACCTTGATGGGGGTGGTGCCGCCTACCCGGTAGAACTCGCCGTCGGCCAGTACCCGCAGCAGGCGGGTCTGGGTGTCGGCGGGCATATCGCCGATTTCATCCAGGAACAGTGTCCCGCCGTTGGCCTGCTCGAAGCGACCCTGGCGGGCGGCGCCGGCGCCGGTGAAGGCGCCTTTTTCGTGGCCAAACAGTTCCGATTCAATCAGGTCCTTGGGTATGGCGGCCATGTTCAGGGCAATGAACGGGTGTTTCGAGCGGGGGCTGTGGTTGTGCAGTGCCTGGGCCACCAGCTCCTTGCCCGTGCCGCTTTCGCCGTTGATCAGCACCGTGATGTTGGAGTGTGACAGGCGGCCGATGGCCCGGAACACCTCCTGCATCGCAGGCGCTTCACCGATGATCTCGGTCGCACGCTGGGCGCTTTCCGCCGCAGGTTCGGCACTGGCGCGTTTCTCGTGGCTGTGGGCTACGGCGCGTTTGACCAGCGCCACGGCATCATCGACATCGAAGGGTTTGGGAAGGTATTCGAAGGCCCCGGTCTGGTAGCTGGTAACGGCGCTTTCCAGATCCGAGTGGGCGGTCATGATGATCACCGGGACGTCCGGGTGCACTTCCACGATCTGTGACAGCAGGGTGATGCCGTCAACTCCGGGCATCCGGATATCGCTGACGATGGCATCGGGTTGCTCGTGCTCCAGCCGCATCATGATGCTTTCACCGCTTTCAAAGACGCGGGGCTGCATACCGGCCTGGTTAAGGGCGCGCTCCAGCACCCAGCGAATACTGCGATCGTCGTCTATGATCCAGACGTTTGCCGGTTGGCTCATGGGGTTTCCTCCAGAGGCAGGAAGATGATGAAGTCGGTTCGGCCTGGCTCGCTCTCGCATTCAACCAGTCCATGGTGTTGGCCGATGATGCTCTGGGTGATGGACAGGCCCAGGCCGGTGCCACTGGCCCGGCCACTGATCATCGGATAGAAAATGTTCTGCAACAGCTCCGGCGGAATACCGGGGCCGTTATCAATGACGTCGACCCGGCAAACGAGGCGATGGCGCCGATGGCCGATGGTGAACTGGCGCAGGGTGCGGGTCCGGAAGGTAATGGTTGGCGGTTCCTCGGAACGGTGACCGCTCTGGTTTTCGAAGGCCGCTTCCATGGCGTTGCGGGCAATATTCAGGAAAGCCTGAATCAGTTGCTCCTTGTCGCCCCGGAACTCCGGAATACTGGGGTCGTAATCACGGCTGAAATGCAGCCGACCCTTGCTTTCGGCTTCCAGCAGGGTACCTACCCGCTCAAGGACTTCATGGATGTTGGTCGGGGCCAGTTTGAGTGCCTTGTTGGGGCCGAGCATCCGGTCCACCAGGCTTCTGAGGCGATCCGCCTCGTCCATGATGACGCGGGTATATTCCCGCTGGTCTTCGCTGCTGAGTTCCCGGTCAAGCAGTTGCGCCGCGCCTCTTATGCCCCCGAGCGGATTCTTGATCTCGTGGGCCATGCCACGCACCAGAATACGGGTCGTTTCCTGCTGGGAGATGATGTCTTCCTCCCGGCTGATCCGTATCAGCCTGTCCCTCGGCTGGATCTCGATCAGCAATTCGGTCGGATCGAGGCTGATGGGCGTTACGGAGTAGTCGACGGTCAGCCGGGCACCACTGGTGAGCAGAAATTCGGCTTCCCGGCGGGTGTAGGATTGTCCGTTTCGAACGGCAGCAAAGAGTGTTTTCAGGGCGTCTTCGGACTCGACCAGAATGTCCTGGAAGGGGTGGCCCTGGCTCCGGGTCATGCTGGTTTCGAACAGGCTTTCAGCGGCCGGATTGAGATACCGGATAGTCAGGTTATCTTCGAGCACCAGGACAGCCGTGGTGAGGCTATCGAGAATGTTCTTGTATCCGGTTTGGTGGGCCGAAGGCAGTGCCATGCGTGAATCCCGTTGGTTCGACATAGTGTGACCTCCGGAGTTTTGCAAAAAGCGAACCACTTTGAGCCAGGTTCACAAATGAATGGGCAAAGTGCGGGCACGGGGGCTTATCAGCGTTGAAACCTGCCGTAAGCTGGTGCAAACGAGGAGAAAGCCTCCGATCAGCCCGGAAAGTCCGCCCCGTTGCTGATCAGAGTATGGCTTTTTTGTGGTGCGAGCGCACCAAATTAGTGCGGCGGGTGTCAGTTCAATACGGATGGGCGATGAACGGTGAATGTGATGGAGGGGCCCGTTTTGATCTGAACCCCTTTCTCGTCAATGATGAAAACCCTTGCCTCATGGGTTCCCCGAAACACGTTATTAACATCAATCGAGCCATCAGAGCTCTGGCCCACGGGCTGCCCGTCCAGAGTCACTTCGAACCGGTGGCCGGGCTGCAGTGGCGGTGAGCTCTGGACCTGGAACATGATGTCTCCGTTACCGGAATAGAATGCCTGATTGTTCTCCGGGTAATTGAAGGAGAGCTCTTCATAGGCGGCACCCTTACGGCGCACTTCTTTCCGTAGCTCGCTGGTTTCCTGAACCACTTCGGGTTTCGGGAGCTTGATGGTGGTCACCGGCTCCACCTCGACGCGTTCGGCGCCGTTGGTGGGTTCGTCGGTATAGGTGACGTTGCCGTAGGCATCGACACTCCGGTAGACCTCCGACGAAACCGGTGTCGCGAGGACAACGAGTAAGGCGGCAATCAATCCAGACATCGGTTTCATAAGCGAACCTTTTGAGGGATGTTTCCCGATTATCGGCGGCGCCCGGGGGCATTTCAACGTCTGCTGGCCGGTATGTTGGTTACATATCGTTAAGGGCTGCGGGCATTGTGCTGCCGTGCACAAAAAAACCCCGCACGGGGCGGGGCTTTGCTGCTGACTCTCCTGCGAGAGGTGTTAGCAGGAGTAGTACAGGTCGAACTCAACCGGATGCGTGGTCATGTTCAGTTTCTCAACTTCACCGCGCTTCAGGTCAACGTAACCGGCAATCATGTCCTCGGTGAACACGCCGCCACGGGTCAGGAACTCGTGGTCTGCTTCCAGGCAGTCCAGAGCTTCGGACAGGGTTTCGGCAACCTTCGGAATGCTCAGCGCCTCTTCCTTCGGCAGGTCGTACAGATCCTTGTCCATGGCATCGCCAGGGTGGATCTTGTTCTGGATACCGTCCAGACCGGCCATCATCAGCGCTGCGAACGCCAGGTAAGGGTTGGCCGCCGGATCAGGGAAGCGCACTTCGATACGGCGCGCTTTCGGGCTGTTCACGTACGGAATACGGATGGAGGCCGAGCGGTTACGGGCGGAGTAGGCCAGCATAACCGGTGCTTCATAGCCCGGAACCAGACGCTTGTAGCTGTTGGTTGCCGGGTTGGTGAAGGCGTTGATGGCCTTGGCGTGCTTGATAACACCACCGACATAGTACAGCGCCGCTTCGCTCAGGCCGGCGTAGCTGTCGCCTGCGAACAGGTTTTTGCCATCTTTGCTCAGGGACATGTGCACGTGCATGCCGGAACCGTTGTCACCAACCACCGGCTTGGGCATGAAGGTGGCGGTTTTGCCGTAGGCGTGGGCCACGTTGTGTACGCAGTACTTGAGAATCTGTACTTCGTCAGCCTTGCGGGTCAGGGTGTTGGCGCCAACGCCGATTTCACACTGGCCGGCAGTACCGACTTCGTGGTGGTGTACTTCAATTTCCAGGCCCATGGATTCCATGGCGGCACACATGGCGCCACGCAGGTCGTGCAGGCTGTCCACTGGCGGAACCGGGAAGTAACCGCCTTTAACGCCCGGGCGGTGACCGATGTTGTTGCGGTCGAAATCTTCGCCGGAGACCCAGGCGGCTTCCTCCGAGTGGATATGGTACGAAGCGCCCTGCATGTCCACATTCCATTTAACAGAATCAAACACGAAGAACTCCGGCTCCGGGCCAAACAGCGCGCCATCGGCGATGCCGGTGGACTTCAGGTATTCCTCGGCACGACGGGCAACCGAACGCGGGTCGCGCTCATAACCCTGCATGGTAGACGGCTCTACGATGTTGCAGGTGATGTTGACCGTGGTTTCTTCGGTGAACGGATCGAGTACGGAGGTCTCATCGTCCGGCATCAGAATCATGTCGGATTCGTTGATGCCTTTCCAGCCGGCAATGGAGGAGCCGTCAAACATCTTGCCGTCGGCAAAAAAGTCTTCGTCCACTTCGGTGGCCGGCATGGTCACGTGCTGCTCTTTACCACGGCTGTCGGTGAAGCGCAGGTCAACCCATTTGACTTCGTGTTCTTTGATCAAATCAACTGTCTTGGACATTGTGCATGCTCCGTAAGTTATACCGCCCAGGCGGCTGTATTCATGTTCGAGGTGCCGGATCGCCCACACAGTAACGGGGGTCCGATCTGGTTTTCAGGTTCGCGCAGCTTAGCAAATGCCAGCACGACTTACCTGCAAATTTCGGCTGATTTCCTTAAAGCAAGGCGCTTGCCAATTTTTAGGGCATGCTCCAGAACAGCGCAGTAGCAAGGGTTTGGCGCTTGTTGAGGGCAAGTCTCAGTACGGCAGGTTCCTCGATGCCCTTTATTGGTGCACTTAATTGGTGCGTTAATTCTCGCAATGCTCCAAATGAGTGCAGTTCATCATTTAAAAGAATAGGCATTTTTCTTCATATAAACGACACAGACTTTTCGCTATACTGCGCGCCGCTTCATTTTTACCCTGCCATTTTCAGATCACGGATCGAAAGGCACCATGCAGGGCGCCGGGCAGCCAGTTCCGGTGAATGAGTTCATTTTACGGATTTGAGACGGCATGTGCAGGGATTCTCCCTGTGAACGACCCTCTCAGGTCATTGAGTGCATGCCGCAGGAATATTTTTGTGATTGAGAAACTTCGTAATATCGCCATCATCGCCCACGTCGACCATGGTAAAACCACCCTTGTAGACCAGCTGCTGCGCCAATCCGGCACCCTGGAACGCAAGGAGCTCGATAGCGAGCGGGTCATGGACTCCAACGATCAGGAGAAGGAACGTGGCATTACCATTCTGGCCAAGAACACGGCCCTGAAATGGAATGGCTACGACATCAACATCGTGGACACCCCGGGCCACGCTGACTTCGGTGGCGAAGTCGAGCGGGTTATGAGCATGGTTGATTGTGTGCTGCTGGTAGTCGATTCCATCGATGGTCCGATGCCGCAAACCCGTTTCGTGACCCAGAAGGCGTTTGCCGCCGGCCTGCGTCCGATCGTGGTCGTCAACAAGATTGACCGTCCCGGTGCCCGCCCGGACTGGGTTGTGGACCAGGTGTTCGATCTGTTTGACAACCTGGGTGCTACCGATGAGCAGCTGGACTTTCCCATCGTGTTCGCCAGCGCCCTCAACGGCATTGCGGGTATGGATCATGAAAAGCTGGATGACAACATGGATGCGGTGTTCCAGGCGATTGTTGATCACGTGCCGGCACCGAATGTGGATCCGGACGGCCCGTTCCAGATGCAGATCTCCCAGCTGGACTACAACAGCTTCCTGGGTGTGATCGGCATCGGCCGCATCATGCGCGGCAAGGTCAAGACCAATTCGCCGGTCACCGCGATTGGTGCCAACGGCAAGAAGCGCAACGGCCGCATCCTCAAGATCATGGGGCACTCCGGTCTGCAGCGGGTTGAAGTGGAGGAAGCCCAGGCTGGGGACATTGTCTGCGTCAGCGGCATGGACGAGCTGTTTATCTCCGACACGCTGTGTGACCAGGCCAATGTAGAAGCCCTGCCGGCACTGACAGTGGATGAGCCGACAGTCTCCATGACCTTCCAGGTCAACGATTCGCCCTTTGCCGGCAAGGAAGGCAAGTATGTCACCAGCCGGAACATCAAGGAGCGCCTGGAGAAGGAATTGCTGCACAACGTAGCGCTGCGGGTGGAAGAGGGCGAGTCGGCAGACAAGTTCAAGGTATCCGGCCGGGGTGAGCTGCACCTGTCGGTACTGATCGAGAATATGCGCCGGGAGAATTTCGAGCTGGCGGTGGGTCGCCCGGAAGTCGTTATCAAGGAAGTGGATGGCGTCAAGCAGGAGCCGTACGAGAATGTCATCGTCGACATTGAAGAGCAGCATCAGGGCCCGATCATGGAGCAGATGGGCCTGCGCAAGGGCGATCTGACCAACATGGTTCCGGATGGCAAAGGGCGGATGCGTCTCGAGTACACCATCCCGGCCCGTGGCCTGATCGGTTTCCGGAACACCTTCCTGACCATGACGTCCGGTACCGGGATCCTGACCTCCACCTTCAGCCATTACGGCCCGATCAAGGTTGGCGATGTCACCAGCCGCCAGAATGGCGTTATTGTCTCCATGGCCACCGGCACAGCGCTGACCTACTCGCTGGAAACCCTGCAGAGCCGTGGCAAGCTGTTCCTCGACCCGGGCCAGGAGATCTATGAAGGCCAGCTGTGCGGTATCCACAGCCGTGATAACGACCTGGTGGTCAACCCGACCAAGGGCAAGAAGCTCGACAACATGCGTGCTTCCGGCAAGGACGAGGTCATCGGCCTGGTGCCACCCATCAAGTTTACCCTTGAGCAGGCGCTGGAGTTCATTGATGACGACGAACTGGTGGAAGTCACACCAAAATCGATCCGTCTGCGCAAAAAGCTGCTGACCGAAAACGATCGCAAGCGCGCCAACAAGAAGTAACGTGAACGTGGGGTCAGAAGAAAGCGTTCTTCTGACCCCTTGTTCACCTCTCCTCTCGAAGTATCCCTTGGGGTCAGATGAAGGCTTTCATCTGACCCCATCTTCATCCAGAATTTCGGAATACCCTGTTCCGGAGTGCTCCATGCTTACCCTATACCCTGACATCAAACCCAACGCCCAACACCGGATCGCAGTCGATCCACCTCACGAGCTGTACGTTGAAGAAAGCGGCAATCCTGATGGCATTCCGGTACTTGTAGTGCACGGCGGCCCAGGTGGTGGCTGCGAGGATTTTCATCGTCGTTTCTTTGACGCCGAGCGCTTCCGGATTATTCTGATGGACCAGCGCGGTGCGGGACGGTCGACACCTCTGGCGGAGCTGGAGGGAAACACCACCGAAAATCTGGTTCAGGATATGGAGGTGGTGCGCGCCTTTCTCGGTGTGGATCAATGGCTTCTGTTTGGCGGCAGCTGGGGCTCGACCCTGAGCCTGGTTTACGCCCAGACCCACCCCGAACGGGTGCTGGGGCTGGTCTTGCGAGGCATCTTCCTGTGCCGCCCCCGGGATATCCAGTGGTTCTATCAGGATGGCGCAAGCCGGGTGTTCGCGGATTACTGGGAGGACTTCGAAGCGGAGATTCCCGAGGCCGAGCGCGATAATATGGTCGCTGCCTATTACCGGCGTCTCACCAGCACCAACGAGCTGGAGCAGATACACGCTGCCAAGGCCTGGTCAGTCTGGGAGGGGCGGTGTGCGACACTGCACCCGAATCCCCGGGTGGTTGAACACTTTGGTCACCCTCACGTTGCCATCGCCCTGGCCCGTATCGAGTGCCATTATTTCATGAACTCCGCCTTTCTGGAGCCAGACCAGATTGTCCGTGACGCGGGCAGGTTGGCCGATATTCCGGGCATCATTGTCCACGGCCGTTACGATATGGTGTGTCCTCTGGAAAATGCCCTGGCACTCAGTAAGGCCTGGCCGGAAGCGGAGCTCCAGATCATCCGGGATGCCGGCCATTCCGCTTCTGAGCCGGCGATCATCGATGCTCTGATGCGTGGTGTTGAGTCCGTCGTCTCGAAAGCTGGAAAAAGTGTGGGCTGAATTTGATGAAAGGACTTATCCAGCGGGTATCGCAAGCCAGTGTCAGGGTGGATGGGGAGCAGATTGCCTCGATAGGGGCGGGGCTGCTTTTGCTTCTGGGTGTCGAAAAGGACGATGGCGAAAGCGAGGCAAAGGAGCTGTGCCGAAAGATTATCACTTACCGGGTATTTCCCGATGACGCAGGCCGGATGAACCGGAGCCTGGCGGATATCGGCGGGTCCCTCCTGATTGTTCCGCAGTTCACACTGGCCGCCGACACATCGTCGGGCACCCGGCCGGGGTTTTCGCTTGCCGCCAGACCGGATCACGCAAACCAGTTATACCGGCAGTTTGTTTCGGAGGCACGCTCTGCACTGGGCGCTGAAAACGTGGGCGAAGGGGAATTCGGCGCTGACATGAAAGTGGGCCTGGTGAATGAAGGGCCGGTAACCTTCATGCTGGAAGTCGGGCGGCGTGGCGGATAAGTACTTGCGCTGGTATCGGGCATAGGGTCAATCGCTGATTCCTCTTGGTGAAAAAGCGCCGGGAAAGGCGAAACCAGGATCGGAAAAGTGTCGCATAAAGTGACATGGGAGTGATGGATCTTGAGCTTGATGGCATCTCTGCTGATGACAAGGATGAAGCCGGAGGTTCCGTGATCGACGAGCAGTCCATCGCAGTTGTTGGTGCTGGTTACTACTTCTGATCGGCCAACCGGCGACCACTTGGTTCGCGGTCTTGGCATTTCTGAATCTCGAAAAACAGGGCTTTGGCATGGCAACCGAACTGGAAATCAAGCTCAGTGTTTCTGATGCCGCACAGGCGCAGGCTTTGGAGTGGCTTTCTTCCCGCTCTGAGGTGCGGCCTGGAAAGCGTAAATCACTGATCAATCGTTATTTCGATACGCCCGACGCGGATCTGAATCGAGCCAAAGCGGCACTGAGGGTTCGCAAGGCCGGTGATGCCTATATCCAGACGCTGAAAACCCGTGGTGAGTTTGTCGATGGCGCTCACCGGCGCGAGGAGTGGGAGTGGCCCGTACGGGGTCCTGGCCTGGATTTGTCGCTATTGGAAGAAACCCCGCTGAATTCGGGGCTGGACCTGAGTTGTCTCAAGGTCGTTTTTGAAACCAACTTTCAGCGACAGGTGCTCTGGCTTGAAGAGGAGCAGACTGTCATCGAGATCGCCGTCGATTCCGGCAGTGTGGCTGGCAATGATGCCAGGTGGCCACTGCACGAGGTGGAATTTGAACTGAAAAGCGGTGAAGGCGAAAAGCTTGTGGTGTGGGCGCTCAAACTGGCCCGGGAGGTGCCGGTTTTCCTGAATCTCGTCAGTAAGGCCGAGCAGGGGTATTATCTTGCGGGCCTGTATCATCCGGAGCTTCTGTCAAAAGGCGAGCCGCTCACAGTGACCGAATTCCTTCAGGCGTTGGGTGCCTGCTGGCTGCTGGATCAGCCGTTTCCTGCAAGCCAATATGAACTGTCGCGGGTAGCGAGTGTAGCCGGTACCGTAAATTGTGCCGAGCTTTTTGAGCGTGTAATCGCTGAGCTGGCCCGGGGAGCGTCCGTTCGTGATCTCGCCGAAAGCTCCACGACGCTGGGTGTGCTTCAGTTGCAGCTTGCCGCTGGCGGGCAGTAATTAACGGATCGTGGACTCGGGCCCTTTTTAATCGGCTGGGCTGCTTTTTGATGGCTCAGCTTCGCCGGTTTCCTGGGCAGCGGAATGAGCCCGCCACTGTTTCAGGAATACCCGATAACGTTCCAGGGCTTCCTCGACAACCGTCACGTCCGGTGTTTCTGACGATTTAACCAAGACAATCAGCCCTTTACCTTCAATCTCCTCGTTGGTGGGCGGATGGCAGATCACTTCGTTGTCGTTATCAATGTAGGCCAGGGCCGTGCCGATGCCATGGCGTACCAGGGCGCTGACGATATCGGCCCAGTCCAGATCATCCAGAGCCAGGTTGTAGCGGTGGGGATGGTCGTGTTCGTAGTTGAACATGTCTTCCAGTACTTTCTCTGAGCCCGGGGCAACCACTGAGCGAACCATGATTTCCGGGTAGGTCCGCACCGGCCGTATCACTGTCCGTATCCCCAGTGATTTGAAGCGGCTCCGGTTTTCGTCATTAACGCACTCCACAATGGTGTGATTGCCGAGATTCTGTTCGGTCAGGCGGTGGGCAATATCAAAGGTCAGGCTGTCGGAATAGGGGTCCGCTTCGTCGGCAGCCAGCACGATTATATGTCTCGCGCTGCCTGCGTGAACTGCCTTGAGAGACTCTGCTTCAAAGCCTGCACCGTGATAGTGCGCAACGCCAATGTCGGATAATTCCGTTGGCAGGCCTGAAGGAAACTGGCGGGTGAGGATCATGATCGGAATCGTTTCGTAACCCGGTATTGCGCGGATCTGGGAGGCAAACCGCATGAAGTACTGTTCGCCGCCGGTCTTCGGGGTGTTAATAATCACGATATGGTCGTTCATTTTGTAGATCCACTTTCCCATCAGAATGCGTT
>Ga0208300_100608_pt1 | contig 23264 bp, 20 predicted proteins | sample 23_taG_FD_184096 | JGI IMG/M metagenome (GOLD analysis project Ga0208300, IMG submission 184096) | Marine viral communities from Cariaco Basin, Caribbean Sea - 23_WHOI_OMZ (SPAdes) (version 2) | ecosystem: Environmental > Aquatic > Marine > Oceanic | place: Caribbean Sea: Cariaco Basin...
AACCACCCTGCTCGCCCTCGAATACAAAAACAATGGAGGCAGAGATATGAGCAAGACTCTACCAAGCTATACCAGCGGAACCGCGGAAAAGCCCCTGCTGGGCATGACCATCGGCGAAATGCTCGACCGCACCGCCGAAAAATACCCTGACAACGAAGCCCTGGTGTGCCTGCACCAGGACATTCGCTGGACCTACAGAGAATTCGTTGAAAAGGTCGACGAAGCCGCCCGCGCCTTTATGGCTATCGGGGTGAAACGTGGTGACCGGGTCGGCATCTGGTCCCCTAACCGCTATGAGTGGACGGTCACCCAGTTCGCCACCGCCAAGGTCGGCGCCATCCTGGCAAACATCAACCCGGCCTACGGCCTGCACGAACTGCAATACGCCCTCAATCTGGCCGGCATCACCACGCTGGTAACGGCGGACGCCTTCAAGGGTTCCAACTACCGCGAGATGATCTACGAGCTGGCGCCGGAACTGAAGCGCAGCGCCCCCGGCAAACTCAAGGCCGACCACGTGCCCGAGCTGCGCGCCGTGATCAACGTACATGAAGACAAGCACGACGGCATGTGGACCTGGAAAGAGTTCCTGGGCTTCGCCGGCGACGTCTCCGAAGACGATCTGGACAAACGCCAGAGCGAGCTGCAGTTCGATGACCCCATCAACATCCAGTTCACCTCCGGCACCACCGGCAACCCGAAAGGCGCCACGCTCACCCACCACAACATCCTCAACAACGGATACTTCGTGGCCGAGAGTCAGCGCTTCACAGCAAACGACCGCCTGGTGATCCCGGTGCCCCTGTACCACTGCTTCGGCATGGTGATGGGCAACCTCGGCTGCATCACCCATGGTGCTGCCATGATCTACCCGGGTGAAGGCTTCGAACCCAAATCCGTGCTTCAGGCCGTGCACCAGGAAAAGGCCACCGCCCTGTACGGCGTGCCCACCATGTTCATCGCCGAACTGGCCGAGCCGGAGTTTGAAACCTACGATCTCTCCAGCCTGCGCACCGGCATCATGGCCGGTTCCATCTGCCCGGCCGAGGTGATGAAGAAGGTCAACGGCAAGATGAATATGAAAGAGGTTCAGATTGCCTACGGTATGACCGAGACCAGCCCGGTATCCACCCAGACCAGCTCCCTCGACCCGTTCGAGAAGCAGGTAACCACCGTGGGCCGCACCCAGCCACACCTGGAAACCAAGATCGTCGACCCGGCCAGCGGCAACGTGGTCCCGCGCGGCGAAATCGGCGAACTGTGCACCCGCGGCTACAGCGTGATGCTGAAGTACTGGAACAACGAAGAGAAAACCCGCGAAGCCATCGATAGCGCCGGCTGGATGCACACCGGCGACCTGGCGACCATGGACGAGGACGGCTACATCCAGATCGTCGGCCGCATCAAGGACATGGTCATCCGCGGCGGCGAGAACATCTACCCGAAAGAAATTGAAGAGTTCCTCTACACCCACCCCGCCATCGAGGAAGTGCAGGTAACCGGCATTCCCGATGACAAATACGGCGAAGAGCTGATTGCCTGGGTGAAGCTGGCCCCGGATGCGGCGCCGGTTACTGCAGAAGACCTGCAGGCGTTCTGCAAAGGCAAGATCGCACACTTCAAGATCCCGAAAAACTACAAGTTCGTGGATGAGTTCCCGATGACCGTCACCGGGAAGATCCAGAAGTTCAAGATGCGGGAGATTTCGATTGAGGAGATGGGGTTGAAGCAGTAACGCCCCTCTTCAATCTGGCTCCTGCCTCAGACCCCAGCCATGTGCTGGGGTTTGTGCTTTGTGTACTCTGCGTATACGCTTTTGGATAAATTGGCATCATGAAGCGCGCTTTGAACAAGTAAGGCTCGTCCAGTTATGGCAAAATTATTGGAATTTCAAACCGAACGACTACGTTTGCGCCAATGGCGCGACAGTGATCTCGAGCCATTCGCCGCTCTAAACGCCGACCCAAAGGTTATGGAGTTCTTCCCCAAGCCGCTGAGTGGGCATGCAAGCAACGAGATGGCGGAGACAGTTCGTTCACTCATCAGGAAGTAGAAAAGCCTAACCATTAGCCCCAGTTTGTACTGGACTTGCCCTGGAGCACGCCATGTCAGAAATCGCCAACACCCCCAAGCCCCCCTATTACGCCGTCATCTTCAGCAGCCACCGCACAGACGGCGACAACGGCTACGGCGAAATGGCTGAGCGAATGGTTGAATTGGCAGCCCAGCAACCGGGTTTCCTGGGTATTGAATCGGCCAGAGAGAATCTGGGCATTACGGTGTCTTGCTGGGACAGCCTGGAGGCCATCCGCAACTGGAAGCAGAACGCGGAGCATCAGGAGGCCCAGCGGCTTGGCCATCAGCAATGGTATTCGAGCTTTCGGGTGCGGATTGCGAAGGTGGAGCGGGAGTACGGGATTTAAGCCGACCGTACCGTAGGAGCGGCTTTTTGATAGAATGCCAGATACGACACCGTTGGATATACGCCCCGGAGGTTGAACGATGGACAGAAAGCGAGCTCTTGAATTGCTCACTCGCAGTAAGCCTGAGCTGGAGGCCCGTTTTGGCGTAACCCAGTTGGCGCTGTTTGGCTCCACTGCCCGCGATACAGCAACCAGCAGCAGCGATATTGATGTGCTGGTGGCGTTCGATGGCCCGGCAACCTCCAAGCGCTATTTTGGCGTGCAATTCTATCTGGAAGATTTACTCGGCTGCCCCGTCGACCTGGTTACCGAAAAAGCCTTACGCCCCGAACTGCGTCCTTATGTTGAAAGGGAGCAAGTACGTGTCTGATACCTTCCAGCGCGAATGGCGTTTCTATCTGAACGATATGATCGAGTTTGCCGGAAAGGTACTGACATACACCGAGGGGCTCGGTCAAGCCGGATTCGTGGCAAACGAACTGGCCTATGACGCCACACTTCGAAATTTGGAACTGATCGGAGAAGCTGCGACACACATTCCTGACGAAGTACGGAATGCCCACCCGGAAATTCCATGGCGAATGGTTATAGCGACCAGAAATCGTCTGATTCACGTTATCTTGGCATAGACGACGACACTCTCTGGAGCATCATCCAGGACGACGTTCCCGATTTACTTCCCTTGCTTGAAGCATTACGAACTGACGCGGCAAAGCCCGGGGCAGGTTGATTTTCAGCGTCACCACTCCCCAACCACAAATCCCATCTACCGAGTTACTCCGTGCCCGGCTTCGCCCAGGCAGGTTTCCGCTTCTCCAGAAACGGGGAAAACCCGGACAGATTTATTTTCTGCTAACAGTGCGCAGCATACGGATGCCCCCAGCCGTAATGCCCAGACGAACACAAATTAGTGAAGTTGGTCGCCAAGTTTGAGCGTGAGAATGACGGTTATCCTGTCATCCGGTGGGAAGCCCTGATGCTGGCGCTTGCTGTGTCTCAATGGCGCAACCTGGCCGGGAAATTTGGCATTCCTGCTGCCCAACAAACATACATGGAGACCGCCTTTGATCATGCCGACATGGATCTGGCGCTCAAGTTTGGCAAACCGGTCAAAGGAACGTCGCGCTGGTAATCCCCCTCATACCCCACTCTCAATCGCCACGCTGGACCGCATCACGGCCTTGTCTCGGCCCGGTGGCGCGCCAAACAGCTTGTGATAATCGCGGCTGAACTGGGACGGGCTTTCATAGCCGACCTGGTAGCCCACACTGGCCACCTCCTGATCGCTTAACAGCAGCCTCCGGGCTTCCTGCAGGCGCACCAGCTTCTGAAACTGCACGGGCGTTAACCGGGTGATGCTTTTGAAATGCCGGTGGAAGGTCGCCGGGCTCATACTCGCCATCGCCGCCAGTTCAGCCACCCGGAAAGGTTGTTGGTAGTTCGCCTGCATCCAGGCGGTTACCCGGCCAATGCGGGCGGTGTCGCTGTCCTTCAGGCCGATTTGCTGCAGGGGCGGCCTCTACAATCCGGGAGTTGACCGGCACATTCACGGACGCCAGCAGGCATTCGCCCAGTCGATAATGAAAAGCCGACTCTCCGACCGCCGTCACCTTGGCCCCCTGCAATACGATGCAGAACGAGGTCTGGTAAAGGGCCCGGATGGTGCCGCTGGGTTCCAGGGCGCGGGTCCGGCGCAAACCGTAGATCGCATTCTCGGGACCATGGGTCAGCCATTGCTGCTCGACAAGATCACGGAGCCGGCTCAGGGATGGGGTGTCCGGTAGCATTGGAATGATGTTGGGCTGACCGGCCAGCTGCAGCAGGAACAAGCCGATGAGCTGTTGAAGATGGCCCTGGAGGCGGGCATCAACTTTATCGATACCGCCAACGTTTATGGGGGTGGCACCAGTGAGTGCATCGTGGGCCAGTCCCTGAAAAATCTGGACGTCCGCCGCGAAGATGTCGTTCTGGCCACCAAGGTGCTCGGCCCGATGAGCGAGGGCCCCAACGCTCGCGGCGCCTCCCGTGGCCACATCATGAGCGAGTGCAAGGCCAGCCTGCAGAGACTGCAAACCGATTACATCGACCTATTGACGGCCCTGGATGAGGTCAGCCGCCTACCGCCGGAGTATCCTGGCTGGATGCTGGAGCGACAGGGGGAGTACCGGGCGCATATGAAGGCCTGATATCGGGCGGCGTGTTCGGCGGCTTATTCGTGGCAGCCCACAGGATTCACGGGCCCTCTGGCTGTGGTTGGGGCGAAGTGTGTTCGCTTCCGGAAAAGCCCCGTTAAAAGGGGGGCCCAGAAATGGGGTGATCCGGGACGAGGAAACCGATGAGTAGTACGTGTTGGTCTAAAGTGGTGCTGGTATTTTAAGGCTCTACCTCCTCGATAAATGGCGACACCCGACAGTGAGTGCTTGTCAGCAAGCTGACGCCGTGCTTCACTTTCCGGATTCGTACCCACTCCCCAACCGGAGAGATTCCCTGATTCGCAATATGGAACAATCAATAGCGGAGTCTGAAGCCTTTATACAACGCTTTCGCCAGGGCGGTTAATATCGCAAGGGAGCCAACGCTATGGAGCGCCACGACACAGATCCTGCGCTCGGGCCGGCATTGAGGCAGTTTGATGTAGCGCTGGGAGATTTCGCCCGCGCCCGTCGCACCGACCCCAAGGCCTCCAGCCTTGGGCTGCTAGAGCGCACCCGAATGCTGATGACGCTGCCGGGCGGCTTTGACGCCCTGTACCGGCGGGTTCGCTCGCTGGAATCCGCCGGCATCTTCGGCTCCAGCGACTGGGCTCAGCCGGCAATCCTCCAGCCGGCACTGGCCAAGCACTCCCTGCGCGAGGCCGGTGCTGTTACAACCATCGTAGAGGCCATCAGTGAGCTACGAATGCTTGCCGTCACCCGGGGCGATTACTTCCACCCCGGCATTTCCGCAGAACAGGCACGATACTTCCTGACCCAGGTTATGGCGTTGAACCTGGATCTGCTGTCTGGCCAACTCACGGAAGCCGACCGGGAACGCCCGAAACAGCTCGGGATGATTGTCCAGGAACTCTACCGGTATCTGATTTCCCACCTCGGCTATGAGAGCCTGCTGGACAGCCTGGTGGCGGAAGTCTGGCGCCTCCTGGACCAGGGGCCGGTGCAGGTCGACAGCATCTGCGAGATGATCGGTCAGATCGCCAAGTGCCTCTATGACCCGAAGATAGAAACCAACAGAAACGTCGCCGCAACCCGCCTGGTCAACGCCCTGTTTGCGCCCACACCGGGCAGTGCTGAAGACCCCGGCCTGCAGGTTTATGAGCAGCGCCTGAGGGAGATGGACGACCTAACCCTCGCCTCCGAAGCCACCTGCTTTGCCCGCAGCATGCACGACACCGGTCTGGCTTCCCCTTACCACGCGGTTATGCTGAGGTTCCTGCGCAACAGTGACCAGGACGATCTGATACCCAACACGCTGGGGCTGACCATGACCGGCCTGGACGATCTCTATTGCTACACTGAACTGGTCCATGCCCTGATTGACGAAGCCATATACCCGGAAACCTGCCAGGCTGTATATGGCCTTACCATGATGCTGGAACGGGGCTCACTGTTTACGCCCTCTGTGGCCCAGGCCCTGTGGCGGCAGATCCAACTCAAACTGTCGGCGGAGACCGCCAATACCCTTCGAGAGGCCTTTGGCGATGCCCAACCGCCCCGGGTATTCCTGCTGGCCGGTGTCATCAACCTTCTGGGGCAGCCGCTGGGTGTGGGCCAGGGCAACAACCCTACCTGCCAGTCGGCTATTGGCCTGTCGGTGTGGGCGGCCAATGAGGCCGATTACCTGCTACAGGTACTGACCTGGGCGGCCCGGGACAACGAAGTGCTGAGCCGCTTCGAGGGCGAGAACGTCTCTTCCAGGGACCTGGGGCCCGGGCTGGTCAAGGAAACACCGGTCGATGTAGACCCGGTATCGCTGATCCTCATCCCCCACCTGGACCGCCTCTATGGGGAAATGTGGCGCCGTTGTGAAAACCGCGACGACGATGCCCACCGCTGGATCAACCCGGAATTCTATGGCTGGTGGGTCAGCCACGGGTTCCGTGTGGTGGCTGATGTTCATACTGGCGAGGTGCACGACTACGAGGGCTTCATCCGGCATTTCTATGCCAGCTACCACCCTTTCTACAACGGCCACCTGCCCGTGATCCACGCCCAGCCGGCCGGTATTGCCGTTACGGACAGCGCCGCACGCTTTGTAGGCCGCCACGCCATCAACATCCTGAGGGTCGGGCTCAGCCCCCGCAATGAGATGCGGGTCTACTTTTTCAACCCCAACAACGACAGTGGTCAGGACTGGGGCCAGGGAATTACCTGCTCCACCCGGGGCCACGGCGAGTTCCGCGGCGAGGCCTCCCTGCCCATTGCCGAATTCACGTCCCGGCTCTACGCATTCCATTACGACACGCTGGAGCTGGGTGACCTTTCGGCAGTACCGGATGAGGAAGTCGCCCGAATCATGGAGCTTGGTTATACCAGTTGGGCTGCGTCACCTGAGACATCGCCGGACTGAGCCCCCAGGGAAAGCCCGCCATCACCGGTGACAGAACCTTACCGAAGCCGAGGCTGTGGCACCCGGTGCATGGCCTTGATATGCGCTGATTCAATTGACCACCTTAGCTATTTTCTTCAGAGTTTCTTTGCTATCGCCAAACGTACATATCGCATCACAGTGTTTACGCAAGTCAGAGAATAAAATGTAATGAATTTCGATATTATTGCCCTTAATCGCTGGCCGACTTAGCTGCAACTCTAACTCCTTTTCTCTGTTGTCAGGGATGATAAGGAACAGGGAGGAGGGGTCTTCCGGAAATGAGAAATACAGGTCTGTAAGGCGAAGTATCCCGGAATATATTGATGTACTTTTCTCAACCTCAAAAGCGCAAACAATTTTGTTTGTGCCTTTCTCAAACCAAATCACGTCAATTAGCGCAATAGTGTTATTTGTGTCTCTATCAACACCGATATCAGGAAACCCTGGCAGACTTATAAATGAAAAATTAGTGCCATCGTGACATCTTGACCGATCATTTGAAGCGCTAATTACATCATATCCTAACGAGTGGCCGATTTTCAGAAGATGGTATTGCATTTCTGTATGCAGATCTTCCTCTTCTTTTTCATTTGTAACTTCTTTGTGTCGTTTTTTAAGGAGCTTTTCTATTTTCACCTTCTCATCATCAGAAAGAGCACCTTCATCTCCAACCATGAGCTTTTTAACACCAATGTCAAACAACAAGCCAGAAAATGCCCCAAGATCCTTAGAAAGTATACTTCTGTGCTGGCTGTTTTTTCCTATAATTATCTCCCGCATACGAAGGTATTCCTGCCACGAACCAAGCTTAATATTTTCCTTGAACAAGTGGTTAAACCCATTAACTATTGCAGTATTGAATGGGGGAATAATCTCAGGATGAAGGAAATACAGAATATTAACTACTGCAGGTCCCAGCCCCTTTATTTTTCTCTGATCGAGGTGGATTATTTCCTTTAATATTCTATCTTCTCTTGTAGCATTATAGCAATTCTCAAGAAACTGACCAAATGCCATCTTGTTTTCTTCATTCTCATAAATATCTGGAATCCGAAGCTTTGGCTTCCAGTAGAATGCATGTGACGCTCCAATAAATACCTGCTTTTGTTCGGTAATACAGTTTAAGACAAACTCCAGGGATGAGCCTTTATAATCATTCCCGAATTCTTTAGTCTTGATTTCCAGTATTACTTTCTGAACCCCGCGGCGAATAGAACGAAAGGCCTTCAGACGTTCGTCATTATTGATAAACCAGGTGTTGAATACTGACTCTTTGTCGCATTTATACTTTTCAAGCAATTCCTGTAACTCTATATTCATTCTATATCTCAAATTATTTATTAAACATAAAGAGACCGCAGAAAAACCCGATTTTGAGCCGTTCCCACCGCCCGATTCCTGAAATTAAATTGCTATCGCTCACCTTCCAAGGCATGCCACACCCGCAATATTATGATTGTCTTGATATGAACCGAATAACGGACAATGTACTTGCCAAAGACTATGTCACGAACTGATTCTGGTTCCGGCGCCATCTCAACCGGAACGCCCATTTTAGGGAAATCTGGTAGCAGCTCGATTTTGCAAATCAATTCGGTGGCTATTCGAGTCGCAGTTGAAGGATTGTGAACAGCGATGAATTCCCTAAGACGCTTTAAATCTGCAACGGCTTCTTGCGTGTAAACCAGTTTCACTCACCTGACCCCGGCGCAACCTGCTCGTTCTCGGAGCCCCAGCTCTTAAGCCAACTATGGACCTCACCCGCATCGACTACTTTCCCTTGGGCCGCAGATTCCATTGCCTCCAGGGTTTGCTGCCAACGCTCTTGCTCACGCTGCTGCTTTTCGATGTATTCAGTTAACGCCTGATTGATAACCCAGCCTTTGCTCCGACGGAGCCTGCTGGCGATTGCATCCAGATGCTGCTCTACCTCAACCTGGAGACGGACTGTGGTTACGCTCATTGTTCTACCCCCGCATACAGTGACTACACTGTATTACATCATATTTTTCAAGGCTGCAGCAAAAATTTAACGCCTGAAGCATGCGCACCCTTGTGCCAGATACACCCATAAGGGCTATGACGGCTATGCCCCGAGGAACCGGCCACCATTTTAGTCCGGCACAGTAGATCAGCCTTAAGTCCGACAGGCTGCCAGGAAGCTGATTCTCATTCTGACTCTCCTGATCCCGCACCACCCCCATGAAACGCGGGTTGATAGCTTTGCAGCATCTGCACATAACCCGCCCGCTCAAGCACGCCAGGGTCCTCCAGATTGCCCCGGCTCATGCGGCCGCGGATGGCATCCAGGGACTCGATCCCGCGCGCGGCGAGCAGCGCCACCAGGCCATCAAGCAGGGTGCGCATGTGCCAGGCGCCGTGGCGCAGCAGCGACGCGGTCGTCATCACCGTGTCCGCGCCGGCCAGCAGGTACTTGAAAACATCATCCGCCGAGTCAACCCCGGTGCTGGCGGCCAGCGATGCCGGAAGGTGCCCGTGGAGCACGGCAATCCACAGCAGCGGCAGCCTCATCTCGGACGGCGTGCTGAGCTCGACGTCCGGCGACGGGCGCAGGGACACAAGGTCGATGTCGGGCTGGTAGAAGCGATTGAACAGCACCAGCGCATCCGCGCCGGCTTCGGCAAGCGCCAGCGCCATGGCCCCGAACGCACTGAAGTAGGGGCCGATCTTGACCGCCACGGGGACGGTGACCGCCGCCTTCACGGCCGTCAGAATGTCGAGATAATGCTGTTCGGCCTCGCGCCCCGTCGTGGTAAGGGCGGTAGGGATGAGATAGATATTGAGTTCGATGGCATCGGCACCGGCGTCCTGAAGGTCGCGTGCATACCCGGTCCAGCCGGACAGGGAAGCACCGTTCAGGCTGGCGATCACCGGGATGTCGAGCGCCGCCTTGGCACGGCGCACGAGCTCGAGATAGCGCCCCGGCCCGAACCCCTTGCCGGCATACGCCGGGAAGAAGGAGAGCGCCTCGGCAAACCCTTCCGCTGTTGTCTCAGTGTGGCGTTCGAATGCCTCTCGCTCGGCAACGATCTGCTCTTCGAAGATCGACGGCAGCACCACGGCGCCGGCGCCGGCATCCTCAAGGCGGCGCAACTGGCCGAGGTCGGCGTTCAGCGGCGACGCCGAAGCGATCAGCGGGTTGCGCAGACGCAGGCCCATGTAGTCCGTCGTCAGGTCCATAGGTCGTTCTCCGGTTTCGCATCGCCGCCGCTCATGCCCGAGGGATGGAAACACTCACAGCCAAGGCTCGCCAGTTCCTCGTATTGCCGGTATTTCTCGGTCACTACCTGCTGTGCGGCCTCCAGCAGCGCTTCGGCCGCAGCCGGATCCGTGTGCGCAAGCACCCGGTAGCGCAGTTCGTTGTAGGCGTAATCCTTGAACGGGATGGTCGGTCGCGGCGAATCGAGCCGGAACGGCCGCGCACCAATGCTGAGCATCGCCGGATTGAACCGGAACAGCGGCCAGTAACCGCTGGCGGTGGCCAGGTCCTGCTGGCGCATGCCGTGGCGGAGATCGAAACCGTGGGCGATGCAGTGGCTATAGGCGATGATCAGCGACGGGCCCGACCAGGCCTCGGCCTCGCGGAACGCGAGCAGCGTGTGCTGAGGGTTGGCACCCATCGCCACCTGGGCGACATATACGTTGCCGTAGGCGATCGCCTGCAAGGCCAGATCCTTGCGCGCGACGCGCTTGCCGGCGGCGGCGAACTTGGCCACGGCGCCGAGCGGGGTCGCCTTGGAGGCCTGGCCGCCGGTGTTGGAGTACACCTCGGTGTCGAGCACCAGCAGGTTGACGTCGCGGCCGCTCGCCAGCACCTGGTCGAGTCCGCCGTAGCCGATGTCGTAGGCCCAGCCGTCGCCGCCGACGATCCAGATGCTGCGCCGTACCAGGTAGTCGGCGACCGAGAGCAGTTCGCCTGCGGCGTCTTCGTCCACGACCGCGAGCTTCCGCTTCAGCGCCTCGACACGCTCGCGCTGGGCGCGCAGCTCGGATTCGTGTACCTGTGGCGCGTCGAGAATTAATCCGGCGAGCTCCTCGCCCACCACCGGCGCCAGCTCGCGCAGCCGGCTCCGCGCCAGCTCAAGGTGCTGGTCGGCGGCCAGTCGAAAACCCAGCCCGAACTCGGCATTGTCCTCGAACAGGGAATTCGACCAGGCTGGCCCACGGCCATCGGCGTCGCGCGTCCAGGGCGTGACCGGCAGGTTGCCGCCGTAGATTGATGAACAGCCGGTGGCGTTGGCGATCTGCAGCCGGTCACCGAACAGTTGCGACAGCAGCTTGAGGTAAGGCGTTTCGCCGCAGCCTGCGCAGGCGCCGGAGAACTCGAATAGCGGCTGCAGGAACTGCACGCCGCGCACATTGGCGAAGTCGACCCGCGCGCGGTCGTTGGCCGGCAGTGCCTCGAAAAAGGCCGTGTTGGCACGCGAGCGTTCAAGAATCGGCGCCTTCGGCCCGAGGTTGATGGCCTTCACACCGGGATCGAGCGGACTGTGCGCCGGGCAGACCTCGACGCAGATACCGCAGCCGGTGCAATCCTCCACATAGACCGCCAGTGAGAAGCGCACATCCGGATAGCCGCGGGCGTTGACCGGCGCCGATGTGAACCCCTGCGGCGCGCCGTCGAGGGCGTCGGCGCCATAGTACTTGGAGCGGATCACGCTGTGGGGACAGGCGAAGCCGCACTGGCCGCATTGCACACACAGGTCCGCCTCCCAGACCGCCACGCTGTCGGAGATGTTGCGCTTCTCGAATGCCGCGGTACCCGGCGGAAAGGTGCCGTCGGCGGGCAGCTGACCGACGCGCAGCCCATCGCCGAGACCAAGCATCATTGGCGCGGTAACCTCACGCACGAACGCCGGCGCCTGCGCCGGCACGATCAGCGGCCGGTCGAAGGTGCTGGTCGCCGCGCCCGGCACGTCCACCTCGAACAGATGCGCCAGCGCCTGGTCGACCGCGGCAAAATTCCTGCGCACCACATCGCCGCCCTTGGCGCCATAGCTCTTTTTGATTGAGTTCTTGATGCTCTGGATCGCCTCGTCACGGGGCAGCACCCCCGAGATCGCAAAGAAGCAGGTCTGCAGCACGGTGTTAATGCGCCCGCCCAAACCGGAGTCGCCCGCAACTTTCGAGGCGTCGATCACAAAAAAGCGCAGCCGTTTCTCCAGGATCTGCGTCTGCAGCAAGCGCGGCAGCCGGTCCCAGACCGCCTCCGGCCCATGCGGGGTATTGAGCAGGAACACGCCGCCCTCGGCCGCCAGCCGCAGCACGTCAATGCGGTCGAGGAACCCCGCCTGGTGGCATGCGATGAACTGGGCGGATTCGATCAGGTAGGGGGCGCGGATCGGCTGACTGCCAAAGCGCAGGTGGGAGATGGTTTGCGCGCCGGATTTGTGCGAATCGTAGACGAAGTAACCCTGGGCATAGCGCCCCGGATCCTCGGCGAGGATTTTCACACTGTTCTTGTTGGCACCGACGGTGCCGTCGGCGCCGAGGCCGAAGAACAGCGCCCGCACTGTGTCGTCGCCCTCGAGCGAGAACGCCGGGTCGACTGCCAGGCTGGTGTGCGAGACGTCGTCCTCGATGCCGACCGTGAAGCCGTTCTTCGGTGTGGCCTGGCTGAGCTCGTCGAACACCGCCTTGGCCTGGGCCGGGTTGAAGTTCTTCGAGCCCAGCCCGTAGCGCCCGCCGATCACGCGCGGCAGGGCCGCGCGCTTTCCGTCCACCACTGCCTGGGCCAGGGTCGTGACCACATCGAGATAGAGCGGCTCGCCCGGCGCACCCGGCTCCTTGGTCCGGTCCAGCACCGCGACGGCACTGCACGACTGCGGCAGAGCGGCGAGGAAGTGCCCGGCCGCAAACGGGCGGTACAGCCGCACCTGCAGCACGCCGACGCGCTCCCCGGCCTGGCGCAGGAAGGCAACGGTAGCGCGCACCGTCTCCACCGCAGAGCCCATCAGGACCACGACCCGCTCGGCGTCGGGCGCACCGTCATACTCAAACAGCCGGTAGGCGCGGCCGGTGAGTGCGGCGAACCGGTCCATGCTGGCCTGCACGATTTCCGGCACCCGCGCATAGTAAGGATTGCAGGCCTCGCGCGCCTGGAAGAAGGTGTCGGGATTGTGGGCGGTGCCGCGCACCACCGGGCGTTCCGGAGTCAGCGCGCGAGCCCGGTGGGCAAGCACCAGGTCCTGGCGGATCATGGCCCGGAGGTGGGCATCGGACAGCAGGGTCAGCTTGTTGACCTCATGCGAGGTGCGGAAGCCGTCGAAGAAATGCAGGAACGGCACCCGTGCCTCCAGGGTCGCCGCGTGGGCGATCAGCGCCAGGTCGTGGGCTTCCTGCACCGACGCCGACGCCAGCAGCGCAAAACCGGTGCTGCGAGCGGCCATGACATCGGAATGATCACCGAAGATCGACAACGCCGAGGTGGCGAGCGCACGCGCGGCGACATGGAACACCGTCGGCGTCAGCTCGCCGGCGATCTTGAACATGTTCGGCAACATCAGCAGCAGGCCCTGGGAGGCGGTGAAGGTGGTGGTCAAGGCACCCGACTGCAGCGCACCGTGCACCGTACCCGCCGCTCCCCCTTCACTCTGCATTTCATGCACCACCGGGATACCACCCCAGAGATTGGTCAGCCCCTGCGCCGACCATTCGTCGGCCAGCTCCGCCATGGGCGAGGCCGGCGTGATCGGGTAGATAGCACACACCTCGTTGACGCGGTAGGCGACATGGGCGACCGCGGTGTTGCCGTCGAGGGTGTCGGTATCGGGCATATCGGACTCGTGCGGCATCACGTTCCCCCCGTCTGGGTCGGCTCGGGAATCAGCTCGATGGCATGGCATGGACAGGTTTCGACGCAGACTGCGCAGCCGGTGCAGCGGTCATAGAGGAAGCGGTAACGCCGGCCGGGCCCGAGTTTTTCGATCGCCTGCTCCGGGCAGGCGGCGTAGCACTGGTCACACTCGAAACAGTTGCCGCAAGACAGGCAGCGCTGGGCTTCGTAAATCGCCTCGGCTTCGCTCAGGCCGGCCTGCACCTCAGTAAAGCCGGTCGCACGGGCCTCCGGCGGCAGTGTTCGCTGCACCGAGCGGTCGGCATCAGTGTAGATCGGCAGGTGCAGTTGATCGAAGGAGACGACGGGGTGCTTCTCGGCAGGCTGGTAGGTGGTGCCGCACAGCCAGGCATCGATGTGCCGCGCCGCCTGCCTGCCATGCCCGACCGCCGCCGTTACGGTGCGCTCGCCCGGCACCAGGTCGCCGCCGGCGAAGATCCCGGGCCGACCGGTCATCATGTTCGGGGCGACCATGACCGTGCCGTCGGGCTGGAATTCGATGCCTGGAATCCGGCGCAGGAAACCGCTGTCGGCCTGCTGCCCCAGGGCCAACACCACGGCATCTGCCTGCAGGGTCTCGAAACGGCCCGTCGGCTGCGGCCGACCGGCCGCATCCAGCGCCATGACCTCGACGGTGAGCGACGGCCCCGCGACCTCCTTGATACTGGTCAGCCATTGGATCCTGACCCCTTCCTCGAGAGCCTCGTCGGCCTCGAAGGCGTGGGCCGGCATGTGCGCGCGGTCGCGGTGGTAGATGATCAGCGTCTCTTCCGCGCCGAGGCGCCTGGCAGTGCGTGCGGCATCCATGGCGGTATTGCCGCCGCCGTAGATCACCACCCGCCGGCCAAGCTGTGGTCGCTCGCCACCGCCGACCTCGTGCAGCAGACTCACCGCGTCGAGCACCCGGGCGGCATCGCGTACCGGGATGTCCGCATGTTTGGCAACATGCGCCCCGATGGCGACAAATACCGCATCGAAGCCCCCGGTTTCCTGCTCGGCCAGCAGGTCCTCGACCTTGTGATCGAGGACGATCCTGACGCCCATGGCCTCGATCCGCTGCACTTCCTGCAGCAGGTCCGCGCGCGGCAGCCGGTACGCGGGAATGCCGAAATGTAACATGCCACCAGGCAGCGGACCGGCCTCCCGGATCTCAACCGCATGGCCGCGGCGCGCGAGCTGATACGCAGCCGACAGGCCGCTTGGACCGGCGCCGACGATCAGCACCCGCTTGCCGCTCGGCGCGGCATCGACCGGCAACGCCCAGCCTTCCTGCGCGGCCAGGTCACCAAGGAAACGCTCGACCGCGTGGATCGAGATGGCACTATCGAGCGCGCGGCGGTTGCAGGCGGTTTCGCAGGGATGATAACAGACCCGTCCATGCACGCCTGGCAGCGGGTTGTCCCGCACCAGCGTCTCCCATGCCTCGCGGTAGCGGCCCGCCTGCGCATGGGCCAGCCAGGCCTGAATGTTCTCCCCTGCCGGACAGGCCTGGTTGCACGGGGGCAGAAGATCCACGTAGACCGGCCGCCGCGTGCGCGTCGGTCCGGTACCCGGCTCCGCTGCCAGGTCGATGATCGGCGTCAGATCGGAGGATCGCGTGGTCATCGCAACAACCTTGCTGTGCATGTTGCGCCCTCCTCAGCTAGTGGAGCTGGCTGTCTTGCGGCGTCATCAGGTAAGCCGTAGCCATGAGCAGCAGAAACGCGGTCGGTATACAGCCGCTTTTCACTCAGTGCGCAATCATAGAAACGGCGCTCTCCCACTCTGTATCCCCTTGCTCTGCCTATCTTTTGTTAGCATGCCCAATACTGCCCAGTCAAGTCATATCCAGGCGCAGGCCGCAACCGCAGACCCGATCAACCGGCTCCCCTGTCAGTGTCAGTGTTCGACTACGGGTTTGTGGCTTCATTCTCGACAGATTTAAACGGCTCACCATCCTCGTTCTGAAGCTGATAATCGTACGCCGCCTGGAGTCCGGTTTCGTCCTCAGCTTCCTCCTCGGGCTCATGCTCAATGTAGCGCGGATAGAGTGGCGACAGCATTGCCACCAGAATGCCAGTCACGGAGAACATGGCGAACGCATCGGGGTAACCGAATTCATTCACCAGCATGCCAACCAGGGGCGAGCCGGCCGCCTGCCCGAGCGATACAGCCATAAATGGCAGCACCGGGCCCATAGACAGCCTGCCCGGCAACAGGCGGATGCCGGTCATCAGATAGAGCCCCGTCAGACTCATATAAGCCAGGCCGAAGACCAGAGCGGAGAATGCCGAGATCACCAGATTACCAGGGCTGGCGGCGAGCAATGCCAGGCTCGCGGACAGCATCGTCAGCATGAGTGCCTGCGTGATAGGCGGGTTGTTGCGATCAGCCAGGTCGGCCACCACGGCACCCCCGAGACCGGCGATGCCAACGGCCAGCCACAGCCAGCCGGTTGCGCCGGGCGGCAGGGCACCGAGGCTGACAACCAGATCGGGCGCGAAAATCCAGTACGCCGCGGAGACGAAGCCCATCCCGAAGGCAAACAGCGAGAGCCGGAACAGGCGCGACCACTGCAAGGCGCTGATCGGAGGCGGGGGCGCTGCGTTCGAAGGCGTGACACGCGAAACTGAAGGGATGAAAAACCACGTAGCAAACACCCCGATCACCGCCAGGATGGCAAAGGATACATACGCATAACGCCAGGCCCCGGCCAGAAACAGAATCGCCGGTACGGCAATGGCGACGCCAATGCTGGTACCCGCGTTCATGACCGCGCTAACGCGCCCATGCAGGGACCGTTTCACCAGGGCCTGCATGGCGGCCGTGAGGGCCGGCATCATCAGGCCGGTGCAGATGCCACTGGCAAACACACCGATGCCGAGGGACAGAGCACCAGAGGCCTGGCTGATCAGCGCCAGACCGACAGCACCAAAAACGCCGGAAAGCACTGCCGTGTTGCGGGCACCGAGACGATCTGCGGCAAACGGCGCAACCATCGTGGCGAGCACGAAACTGATCAGCGGCAGTGCGCCGATGAAGCCAATCACGTCCGGCGCCAGTTCGAGTTCGGCACGGATCGGGGGCACAAACAAGCCGAAAGCAAAGCGTGCGAGCCCGTAACTGATCGCGATCAGTGCCGCTCCCAAGAGTGCAAACACCGTGCTTGAGGGAAACTTCATGCCACCTCCGAAAAACATCCACGCCCGTTAACGCTCTTCATTCGTGTCAGCGTAGACTGCAACGAGCCCGCCAGCCAAACCTCAGCGATTGGCCAGCCCTGCCCTTTTGCCCGGGCTGTTGTACGAAATCGCCATACAGCAGGTGCACAAAAAGCTGATCACCTTGAAAACACTGGCCCTGTCCCCAATTAGGGGGTAGTTTGATGCCTCCGCCCGCGGGCCCGGCATCTTCCCCTATTTCATGCAACCACCATCGGGACAGAGCACTATGGCAACCCTTCACAAACCGCTTCAACCGCGGACCTTCTGGCAGTTGACATCGCTGATGGCACTGGTGTTGTTTCTCAGTGGCTGTGGCATCAATAACATCCCCACTTACGATGAGAAAGTTACCGCCGCCTGGTCCCAGGTGGAAAACCAGTACCAGCGCCGCGCCGATCTGATTCCCAACCTGGTGGAAACCGTCAAGGGCTTCGCGGCCCAGGAGCAGGAAACCCTGACCGCGGTGATTGAGGCGCGCTCCAGGGCGACGTCGATTCAGGTGGACGAGAGCATTCTCAACAATCCCCAGAAGCTGCGGCAGTTCCAGCAGGCCCAGGGTGAACTGAGCAGCGCCCTGAGCCGGCTGATGGCTGTATCTGAACGTTACCCGGACCTGAAGTCGAATCAGAACTTCCTGGCCTTGCAGTCCCAGCTTGAAGGTACGGAGAATCGTATTGCCGTCGCACGCCGGGATTTCATCCAGGCGGTGGAGCGCTACAACACCGAACTGCGTACCTTTCCGGGCAAGATCTGGCACAGCCTCCTGTATAGCGATCTGGAGCCCCGCGCCAACTTCGAAGCCACCACGGAAAATGCGGATGAAGCGCCCGCGGTGGAATTCTGATGGCTGCCCAGCTCCGAAACAGTATGCTATTGGCGTTACTGCTGTTGCTACCGGCTGCTATCTGGGCCCAGTCAACGCCGGAATTTCCCGAACTGACCGGCCGGGTGGTAGACCAGGCGGAGATGCTTTCCCCTGAGGTAGAAGCCCGCCTGAGCCAGATGCTTCAGGCCCACGAGCAGGCCAGCACTGAACAGGTAGTGGTGGTCACCTTGCCGGACCTACAGGGCTTTCCGATTGAGGATTTCGGCTACCAGCTGGGCAGGCAGTGGGGTATCGGTCAGGAGGGCGAGGATAACGGCGCCCTGCTGATCGTGGCGAAGGAAGAACGCCAAATCCGCATTGAGGTGGGCTATGGCCTCGAAGGCCGGCTCACCGACGCTGACTCCTCCGTCATCATCAATCGCGTGATCACCCCGGCATTCCGTCAGGGGGATTTCCAGGCCGGTATCGTCAACGGTGCCGCCGCCATGATTCAGGTCCTCGGCGGCGAGCCCATGGCGGTCCCCCAGGGTCAGCAGTCCCTTGCAGTCCAGGAAAAGCCCAGGGCCGGCCTGGTAGCGCTGCTCTTCATCATCATGATGGCGGTGGTGTTCTTTATTGGCAGTCGCGGCGGCTGTGGCGGGCGCGGCGGCGCTGCCCTGTTAGGCGCGGCTTTGCTGGGCGGCGCCATGGGTGGCCGTGGCGGCCATGGCGGCGGCTTCGGTGGTGGCGGTTTTGGCGGCGGTGGCGGCGGCTTCGGCGGCGGCGGTGCCTCCGGTGGCTGGTAGCTCCGCACTGATAACCGAGCGCGCTGAATCCCCTCACCTGAAAATGAGAATTAAAGAATCATGACATTATTAAGCAAAAGCGATCAGGAAGCCGTTACTGCTGCCATCAATGAGGTGGAACGGGAAACCGATGCCGAACTGGTCACCGTGCTGACGGCCCAGTCCGATAACTACAGCTATATTCCCCTGCTCTGGGCCGGCATCCTGGCGTTGCTGGTGCCGGGTACTGGCAATTACTTCGGCGGCTGGTTCGGTGCCGACATGCTGATGCTGGTGCAGTGGGGTACGTTCATCCTGCTCAGCCTGCTGTTCCGGATGCCCGGTATCAACACCCGTCTGATTCCCCGGCAGGTGCGTTACTGGCGGGCCTCCAACCTGGCGCGGCGGCAGTTCCTGGAGCAGAGCCTGCACCATACCGAAGGCGCCACCGGCATGCTGATCTTCGTCTCGGAGGCGGAACGCTATGTGGAGATCCTGGTGGATCAGGGCATTGCCGACGTTCTGGACAACTCGGTATGGCAAGACATCGTGGCGGACTTCACCGCCAGGGTGCGCCAGGGCGAGACCCGGCAGGGATTCCTTGACTGCATTGCTGCCTGTGGCAAGCTCCTGAAAGAGCACCTGCCGGCCACCCATGAGCGCAACGAACTTCCCAATCACCTGGTCATCCTGCCCTAACGACAACGGCGGTCACCCTATGCCACTCCGGGCTGCGGGGAGTGGTGTGCCAGGCTTCTACCTCACGGCGCCAGTTTTCGCTTCAACGCCCTGGAAACCGACAACGGCAGGCTCGGCAACGAGCGCAGCATCCACGGCAGTATCCTGCGTTTCACGCCGCTCAGTGACTCCGGAATCATGGCTTCGATCAGATGCGGCCCCGGCATGCTCCGGGCGTATTCCAGGGCTTTTGCCATGTCTTCCGCCGTATCCACCCGCACCGCATGCACGCCCATGCCCTGCGCCATTTCGGCAAAGTTGAGTACGGGGCCTCGCAGGTCCAGCTGGGATTTGGCCTTGATGCCGACGTCTTCTGCCCCTACCCGCTCCAGTTCAATGTTCAGCACTGAGTAAGACGCATTGTTGAAGATGATGGAGGTTACGTTCAGCTGTTCCCGGGCCATGGTCCACAGGGCCTGGATGGTATACATGGCGGTGCCATCGCCGATCAGGGCGATGACCGGCCGGTCCGGGCAGGCTACGGCCGCACCTACGGCATTGGGCAGACCCTGGCCGATGGCACCGCCGGTGAGGGTGATCATGTCATGGCGGGGTGCGCCAGCAGTCATTGCCGAGAGCATCAGGCTGGAGGTGATGCCCTCATCCACGATGATGGCGTTGTCGGGCATCAGGTGGCCTACCGCCTTACAGACTTTTTCTGCCGTGAGTTTTCCTCTCGGCCGGTCCGGTCTTTTGGCGGCTTGTAGCCGCGGTTCGGCCTGGCTGGCGCCGAGGACGCCGTTGAGTTTGTTCAGGCTTGCGGTGATGTCCTGATCCGGGGCCGCCAGGGTGTGCACCTGGCAGGTATCGGGCACCAGGTAACTTTGTTTGCCGGGGTAGGCGAAGAAGGAGACGGGGGCCTTGGCATCCACCAGGATGAGGTGTTCAATATCCGTCAGTTGCACCGTAGCCAGCTCAGCCAGGTAAGCAAGGCGCTCAATGTAGGGCAGGCCGGCACCCCGTTCCATCCGGGTAGGGAAGGTTTCGGCCAGCAGGGTAACGCCATTGTGTGCGGCCAACTTTGCTGCCGCCAGCATGCCTGGTTCCCGCAAGGCATGGCCGCCCATCAGCAGGGCCGTTTTCCTGCCGGAGCGGATGGCCGAGGCAATGACCTCTACCGTGGCATCGTCTGCCGGCTCCGGTGTGGGCGGCACCAGGGGTGCGCTGGGCACACCGCCCTCGCCCCAGGAAACATCGGCCGGCAATATCAGGGTGGCCACCTGCCCGGGCGCGGTGCGTGCGGCGGCAATGGCCGCGGCGGCGTCCTGGCAGAGGGTTTCCGTGCTCTTGGCGGTGCGCACAAAGCCGGGGGAGACGTTGCGGGCAACGGTCTCGATATCGGACTGCAGTTGGGCGTCGTATTTCACGTGGTAGGTGGCGTGGTCGCCAACAATGTTGACCACCGGCACCTTGCCCTTGCGGGCGTTGTGGAGATTGGCCAGCCCGTTGCCAAGCCCACAACCCAAGTGCAGCAGTGTGGCGGCGGGCTTGTCCGCCATGCGGGCGTATCCGTCTGCCGCGCCGGTGGCGACGCCTTCAAACAGGGCGAGTACGGCACGCATCCTGGGCTCATCGTCCAGAGCCGCCACAAAATGCATTTCACTGGTGCCGGGGTTGCTGAAGCAGACTTCCACACCGGCATCCACCAGGGTTCTCATCAGGGCTTGTGCGCCGTTTGTCATTGTTATTCTCCAAGCTTTAGGAATTCAATTATTAAGGGTCTGGCCGATTGTGCCATTGGGGTCAGCTTCGGGTTCAGGGGCTTGAGCCTCCGGTCACAATGGAGCGCACCGCTGCCCGGGCCGTCATGATGCAGCCGGGCAGAAAAGTGCCTTCCAGCGAGCGTTTACCATTGGCGCCACCGCCGCCAAAGCCTGCCGCTTCTCCTACACAGTACAGGCCCTCGACGGGCGCTCCCTGAGCATTGAGGACGCGGCTTTGCAGATCGGTCTGAAGCCCGCCCAGGCTCTTGCGGGTGATCAGTTGCATGCGGATAGCAATGTAGGGCCCGGCACCGGGCTTTTGCAACGGGGCCGGTTTACAGGTGCGCAGGCGGTCCGGCTTCCATTCCCGGGCGTGCTGGATCATCCGGATCTGTGGGTCGTTATGGAGACTGGTGCCAGCGGTGAAGTTGGCATCGAAGGCATCCGCGGTGGCCTGGAGCGTGGCCGGATTGATGTCATGGGAACAGGTCAGCGCGTTCATCTTGCCGGCCAGGTCGGACAGGTTATCCGCCACCAGGAAATCAGGGCTTTCACGCTGCATCTGGCGCACCAGTGCGTGGTTGCCCAGCAGCAGTTCTTTCACGAACAAGGGGAATTGCTTGTCCCGTATCCGGGCATTGTGCTCGGCGCCGGAGATGGCGAATTCCCTGGCGGCAATGCGCCAGTTGAGCAGGTGCCAGGTCCAGGGTTTTTCCTGTTCCGCCACTCGCTGACATAACCAGTGGGTATCAAATCCGGTCACCAGGTGTTCCGGGCCGATCCGCTCACCCCGATGGTTCAGCCACAGGGCGGATTTGCAGGGGATGGTGGAAAGCCCATGGCCGGGAAAGTGGGGGTAAGGATGCGCAAAGCCCGCCGCGTAATTCCACATCTCCCCGGCGTGGGTAATCCTGCCACCGAGGGTGTCGGCCACCCAGTGGTGCATGCGGCCATCCGCAAAGGGGTGGGCACCGTTCAGCATGCCGGTAGGTTGGGGACGATTCTTGGGCCAGTTGGCGCGGCATTCCCTGTGGCTGCCGTTGATGCCGCCGGTGGCCAGTACCACAGCGGATGCGGCCAGGCGGACTTCCTCACCGGTGGCCTCGTTGATGGCCTGGGCGCCGCTCACTCTGCCGGCCTCAAGCTCCAGTTCGGTGATGCGATGCTGGTGCAACAGGGTGAGTTTGCCGCCAGTGTTTTCTCGGTGCAGGGCCGCCAGCAGGCAGCGGACCAGTTCCCGGGCAGTGCCCCAGATCACATGGTAACGGGGCAAACGGTTGCCATCACCGAAGCGGCCACGCTCCACCCAGTTCACGGCCGGCAGGAATTTGATGCCTTCATTGCCCAGCCAGTCATAAACCTCTGAGCGGGAATGCTCCACGTAGTAGCGTGCCCATTGCAGGGGCCATTCATCATCCGGCGCCAGCTCACCAAAGCTGAGCCAGTCACCCAGGGCAATCTCCGGCGTATCTGCAATCTTCATGCGTTTCTGCAGGGGCGTGCCCACCAGCATCATGCCGCCAAGGGCCCACAGTGCCAGGCCACCCATTCGTTCGGCCGTATCCCGGTCCGCCAGGGTCACTGATTTCCCGGCTCGCAGAGCTTCGAGGGCCGTGACAAGTCCGGCCAGCCCTCCGCCGACCACCAGAATGTCTGAGGAAATTACCTTGGCCATAGTGCGCATCCGATTCGGTAGCAATGAGTTGTCAGCTTTAAAGATATACCGGTACCATGGCTTTAAAATTGACATTAGAGGCCAGCAAAATTGACTTTAGAGGCCACAGTTTCCATTGGCTGGGTGAATACCGTTATCGCGGCGGCGCAAAGGCTGTCTGTGGATGAAGGTACGTTGCTGACAACCGCCGGTATTCCGGAGGCGGCCGGTACCCGGGAACGCTGGCCCATTGATGACATCACCCGGCTCTGGCACGCGGCGGAGCGTTGCACCGGCGATCCCGGTTTTGGTTTGAAAGTCGGGGCGGAGTTCACCCCGATGAGCATCAGTGGTGTGGGCTTTGCACTCCAGTCTGCCGCTACTCTGCGCGAAGCCATTGTGATGGGGCAGCGCTTCCAGCGGCTGATCTCCGACGGCGGGCGTTTCCAGATCCTGGCAGGCCATTCCGCCACCTGGCTGGTTTACCATCCCCGGCAGGGGAAGCTGGCT
>Ga0208300_100609_pt1 | contig 23236 bp, 20 predicted proteins | sample 23_taG_FD_184096 | JGI IMG/M metagenome (GOLD analysis project Ga0208300, IMG submission 184096) | Marine viral communities from Cariaco Basin, Caribbean Sea - 23_WHOI_OMZ (SPAdes) (version 2) | ecosystem: Environmental > Aquatic > Marine > Oceanic | place: Caribbean Sea: Cariaco Basin...
AACACACAAGACGGAATCGGTTGACCCATCGTGACCGCTCAGAGTACAAAATCGACTCCAGTGTGATGGCTGTGTGCAAATCGGTCACGATCCCCGGAATGACCGGTCACGTTCGCCGGAATACGCAAGGGAATGCACTCCAGTTTGTCAATGACACAATATGACATATATTACATTCGGATACATAGAAGATACGATTCAGACCAAATTAGCCCACAGTATACATTTTCATACTGATACCTAAAATTTGGATTTACTCGGCACGGCATATATTCACGTGAGTATTTCCTTCAAAACTGACAACCCCTAGATATTCTTAAACAACCTTCTTAGCATAAAATTACGAATCCATGAAGAGGCAAGAGCCGCTATGAGAAGTGAACCCACACTAAGAACTACAATATAGGCAAAAATAATTACTCTTGATTGCAAGCTAACGTCGAAAAGAGAAACTATGCCAAGAAATGCGCCGACCGACAGATTGATGGTAAGTACATCGTGTACAAGCCAATGCTTATGCAAACCTGGAACTAGTTTTTTATGCGAGTAGCCTACCCAAGCCACCAAAAATCCACCATTTACGCCAACCCACACATAACCTGCTCCTATACCTCCGTAGTAAGTAGCTGCTATGATAATTGCTGGTATCAATACAGAGCCCATCACGGCATTCCCGATCAGGTGGTAACGAAGATTCCCAACTGCATACTGTAGATAGTAGGGGAACGCAGCGACCGCGAGAAATCCGTTGCCAATAGCATACAACCTCAGAATTGGCGCTGCCTTCGCTGAAAGATCTTGGTCACCTGTCCAGGCGACCAAGAGCAATTCAGCATTGAACGCTATAACAAGAGCAGCAGAGCCCGCGACTACACTAACAAGCTGCGTAGCGTTGCGATATACCCGCAGCATTTCATCGCGTTTGCCTTCTGCCTTCAACCGCGCCATACGCGGCATGATCGCCATGCTCACAGGGCCACTTATCACCATAATTCCACTAGCAACCAATACCGCTAATGTAAAATAGCCATATTCGGCTAAAGGCAAAATGCCCGATAGAACCAACTTGTCGGTTTGCGTGACCAACACCCAAATTGACGAAGTAAATGCTATGCTTAAGGCGAATTTCAGAACCGGCTTAACAGGCTCGAACGACCAGCCTATTGCATGGTTTTGGTTAGGCAACAGCTTAAGGCTTCTGGCCCACAAGCCTGACACTTCAATCACGGCCACAACGAGCTGATGGATAAAGAATACGACCGGCGTGAAGCCGTAAATCCACATGCTCGCAAACACAGCAACAAATCTGAGTGTTGCGACGACAACATTAAAACTGCTTAGCCACACCAAGCGTTCGAAACCAGTTAAAACGCCGCGGTACAAGCCGCCCATCCAGCGCAAGGCGACACTAATTGCCATGAATTCTACCGCCAAGACAATTTGAGTACTGCTCAATGCTTCAATCTGCAGCCATTCGTTGGCTATGAAGTCCGAAAGCAGCCAAAGGCACCCACCACCCAAAAAGGCAACACCAGCGAATATAATCGTTAAAGAGCGTAATAACTGACGATACGCAAGCTGCGATATGCTACCACCATTATATCGGGCGGTTTCACGGCCAATTGTAGGTGTCAAGCCCATATCCAATAGACTGAACCAAGCTTGCAGCATAGTAAAAAAACCTACAAGACCATAAGCCTCAGCCCCCATATATTTAATATAAAGGGGCAGAATGAGTATTCCAATGCCGGTAACATAGACTTGGCTGACATAGTTGGCAGTGATATTTCGCTTTAAGGACATCAAGATACGTTATTTATTGTCGCGGGCAAAATTCATCCCTTAAAATTGCCATCATTACTAGGTCTCGATAATTACCTTCTTTATAAACGGCTTTCCGCTGCACGCCCTCCTCCCTAAATCCCACTTTTTTATAGAGCCCCCTAGCTCTTTCGTTATAATTTAAAACAGTGAGGTATACCCGATTGAGATTCAAATCTGAGAAAGCGTGCACTAACGCTTTCTCAGTCGCGTATTTTCCGGCACCACAACCTTGTGAATCTTGATCGCCAATCCATATTGCAAATTCACAAGACCTAGACACCCAATCTATGTTGAGTAGGTATACTGAACCAATAATTCGGCTATCATCTGCCTTACAAATAGCGAGCCGTACACAATTCGATCTTTTCTGGAAATATGAATGCAACCAATCATCGTCTACTTTTTTCGAAACGTATCTAAATGGAGCCCCCAGATTTTCAATTATCTTCCGATCATTGCGCCAGTTGTTTATTTCTTGGACATCCTCTTCAGCCAACTCTCTCAAATAAAAATTATTCATTCAAGTTCTCCATCAAATAATCTGAAAGGTCTTTAAGGCTTGATGGCGTATATCGTTGATCGCATGGAAGAGGCAACATATTCTGCATTAGCTTTTCCTCAAAGGATCCTGATGAAATTCTTGGACTGCAATCATTCCAATAGGTTGGTATAAAAAAATTATGTTTTGCTAATCCCACTCTATCAATGTGATTAGACAAAATAAGTGGATAACATAAGGGTCCATCGAATGTTAACGGCTCTGTATCAAGAATATTATCTTCAGAAAATAGTTCTTGGTAATACAAGAAATTATTATTTCTTTGAATTCTGATAGATTCATAATCGATCGCAAGGAGCATTCTCTCTGTCAAAAACGACATACGCCTAGGAGACAGATCCTGAAGACTTTTTTCAGCGGTTTGATAAGCTTCATATCCAGATCGAGCTCCTGACTGAAGGCGCTGTAAGAGATGGATCGATCTATTCACAGAGCCAGTATCAACCTCTCGAGGTTCTTCAATGTCACAATCCGTAACTAATAGGCCGCCATCTGGTATTCCAAAAAATTTTCTTGGCGAATAAATGGTCGCCAAACAATCGAGTGGCTTTTGAAAAAAAGCTTGCGAATGATCGAAAACTATTTGATCAGAGTTGAAATTCTTCAAAATTTCAAATTGGTTATCCGAACAGATACCAAAGTAATTTACGTACAGAATTAATTCTTTTGGATTTAGTGAAATTTTACTTTTTATCGAGAAATCGGACCTTAACTCATAAAATCCAACTTCAATTTGCAGTAACGACAGTGGCGTCAGTATAGTGTCGCAAATATACTTCGGCATCCAAACCTTGGACGGTTTCACATGCAGAAGAAGAGCGTAGAACGCAGCCCGAGCAGACTGATATCTTATGGCATTATGATAATATAGCCCCTGACCGCGAGGCAGCTCTAATTCCAAATAACCACCAATACCGTCACTTCGTGACAACACGGACATCCCTCTCCATGTTATCAACCATGTCTAGCATCGTCGGCATATCCGGATATTTTATAATCATGGTGCCAAGTGTATCGTGCGAGCCACTGTATTTTTGCACTCTGTCGCTTTCTTTTACCTGTATATCTTGCTCGACAATATACTCCTTCGCACGGCCCGACACGGACAATTTCTGATAAATGCCATTCTCTAATGCGTGAACCATGTAACTAGACCAGAAACCATTGACGGGCTTCATTTCAAGACCTTCGCATGGCAAACCAAGAGCTGCATCAACCGTGTACTTAATAAGATCCACTCCAGTGGCATAACGGATGACTTCGGGAATCAAACAGCCCCCATTTCTGGGGCCGAGCTCCAGAAAATAGAACTTTCCATCCTCTGAAAATACGAAATCAAAATTCAATGCCCCGGTTTTCATACCGAGCAAGGTCAGAAGTCGCTGGGTTTCCTTATGAGCTTCGTTTAGGAGCTGATCACCGTGTGAGGTTGGAAACGTCTGGCCTATTGGAACCAGGCCATTACATAGCTTATCGAAATGCTCATCTGCCCAGCATCGGAACACCAACTCACCATCCAATACAAAGCCATCACCGGCTACTTGATAGCCTTGTCTCACAATTTTTTCTTCAACAATTACTTTTTTCTCGCGAGAGAACTTCAGCGCATGCTCAAAAGCATCATGGAAATCTGCCGCGTCCTGTAAGTGTGTTACCCCCTTACTTCCGGAAGAATCCACGGGCTTAACGAAGGCAGGGACACCGATTTCATCCAACCAGGGCCAAGCTTCCGTTTCGTCGTAGAATGCTTGAGAGCGAGGGACATTGAAGTTGTGTTTGGCAAGGAAATCCCGGAACAGGTCTTTCCTTGCGAGAATTTCCACGGATTCATAAGGGTTACCCGGCAAACCAATTTTTTCCGCGACATAGGCCGCCGTCGGCGCCGCTGGGTCGGAAGCGTATGCGACAATACCGTCAATATTTTCTGCTTTCGCTACTTCAAGCACCGCATCCTTATCGGTTGTGGAAACATTGTAGTATTTATGAGCAAGTTTGTGGCCCGGATTATCTGGTAAGTAATCCAGGGTGATAACGTGATGCCCTTGTTCCAATGCGTATTTAATGGGTGGTAGCTGAGTTGGCGCCCCACCTAGAAATAGAACCTTCTTCATCAGTTAATCACCTCAGTTACAATGCCTGTTATTTTTTCCACTGCTTCAACGGGCAGGCTCTGGTAGATTGGCAAGCATAAGATCCGACTGGCAATGTCTTGAGAGATCGGCAAGCTTGCCTGAGCATCAAGGCACTCCACCGATTCCAATGACGGATAAAAATATCTTCTCGCCAACACGCCGTTTTCTTTCAGCTTGTCGGCTACTTGCACGGCCTGTTCTTCGCTTTCAAAAACGACAGGGAAATAAGCGTAGTTGTAAGCAAGTGCCTGATGTTTGACCTGAAGCTGTAGGGTTTTACCCAGGATTTCTTCGTACAGCTGCCAAACCACTGCACGTGCGTTTAAGCTCTCCGCCATCTCATCCAGCACACACAACCCCATCGCCGCCTGTAACTCATTCATCTTGGCGTTTATACCTAGCTCTTCGATACTCTCTGGCCCGGTGATGCCGAAGTTGATTATTGCCTTGGCCCGCTCAAGATCCTTCTTCTGCTTGAACACAATTGCCCCACCTTCTACGGTGTGGAAAAGTTTGGTTGCGTGAAAGCTAAGGGTTGAAGCGTCCCCGTGTTTGAGCAGGCTTTGGCCTTCGTATTTCACGCCAAAGGCGTGGGAAGCGTCGTAAATGACTTTCAGACTATGCTTTTTTGCGATGGCATCAATAGTTTCTACATCGCAGGCGTTTCCGAATACGTGCACAGGCACGATGGCGCGGGTACTCGGGGTGATTGCGCCAACAATGTTGGCGGGGTTCACGCACCAGGTATTCGGGTCTATGTCTGCGAATACCGGCTGTATGCCATCCCATTTCAGCGAACTGGCAGTGGCAATGAAGGTAAATGGCGTCGTGATTGCTTCCGGCTCGATGCCGGGGGTTGCATCGCTTACGCCCAATACGCGGTAGGCAATTTGCAGTGCCAGGGTACCGTTGGAGACCAGTAACAAGTTTTCAACACCCAAGTATTCTTCTAGCCGTTGGGTAAGTTCCTGCACCAGTTGGCCGTTGTTGGTAAGCCATTGTCGCTCAAATATGCCGTCTATGTACTTTTTGAAGTTTTCCAAGTCGGGTAAATAGGGTTTGGTTACCGGAATCATTCGGTTTCTTCCAAGAGGTCGAGAAGGTATTCGCCGTAGCTGTTTTTCTTTAGCTGATTGGCTTGTATTCTAAGTTGTTCTTGGCTCAGCCAGCCAATATTGAAGGCGATTTCCTCCAGGCAGGCAATCTTGTAACCCTGGCGTTTCTCAATGGTTTCCACAAACTGGGCCGCTTCCAACAGACTTTCGTGGGTGCCGGTGTCCAGCCAGGCGAAGCCGCGGCCTAGCACCTCCACGTTCAGTTCGCCGGCCTCCAGGTAGGCTTTGTTCACGTCGGTGATTTCCAGCTCACCCCGGTGGGAGGGCGTTACTGCCTTGGCAATATCGATCACGCGGTTGTCGTAGAAATACAGCCCCGTCACCGCAAAATGGGATTGGGGTTTTGCAGGCTTTTCCTCAATGGAGAGAGCTTTGTGGTTGTCATCAAACGCCACTACGCCAAATCGCTCGGGGTCTTTCACCTGATAACCAAATACAGTAGCGCCCTGCCCTTCCTCGGTGCGTTTTACAGCGTCGCGTAGTTTGGGTGTAAAGCCCTGCCCGTAAAAGATGTTGTCGCCCAGTACCAAGCACACGCTGCTGTCGCCAATGAAGTCCTCACCGATGATAAACGCCTGCGCGAGGCCATCTGGGCTGGGTTGCTGTGCGTAGCTGAGGTTGATGCCAAACTGCTCGCCGCTACCCAGGCTGCGTTTGAAACTCGCCTCGTCTTCCGGGGTGGTAATGATCAGGATGTCCCTTATGCCGGCCAGCATAAGCACGGAAAGCGGATAATAGATCATCGGTTTGTCATACACCGGCAGGAGTTGTTTGGAGGTGCCGAGGGTAATGGGGTAAAGCCGGGTGCCCGAGCCGCCGGCGAGGATGATGCCTTTCATGCGCCTACTCCAATGCGTTCTCGTTGATAGCTGCCGTCTTGTACCCGGTGACACCATTCCAGATTGTGCAGGTACCACTGCACGGTTTTTCGCAGGCCAGTCTCAAACGTCTCGGCCGGTACCCAGCCCAGTTCTTTCTGGATTTTGCCGGCGTCAATGGCGTAACGCAGGTCGTGGCCGGGGCGGTCAGTTACGAAGGTGACCAGATCACGGTAGCGTGCCAAGCCTGGCGGTTTTTCATGCGTAAACTCTTCCAGAAGGTCGCAGATAGCGTGAACTACGTCTATGTTCTTTTTCTCGTTGTGGCCACCAATGTTGTAGGTTTCTCCAACCTCTCCTTCTGTCACAACTTTGTAGAGCGCTCTGGCATGATCTTCCACATAAAGCCAGTCGCGAATCTGCTCGCCTTTGCCATAGACTGGCAGGGGCTTGCCTTCCAGTGCGTTGAGAATAACAAGTGGTATGAGCTTCTCGGGAAAATGATAGGGGCCGTAATTGTTGGAGCAATTAGTAACCAGTACGGGCAACCCATAGGTCCGATGCCAGGCACGAACGAGATGGTCTGAGCTTGCTTTGCTGGCGCTGTAAGGGCTGCTAGGTGCATACGGCGTTTGTTCGGTGAACAGGTTTTCCGGACCTTCAAGATCACCGTAGACTTCGTCGGTGCTGATATGGTGAAAACGGAAGGTGTGGCAGCGCTTGGCTTCGAGTGTTTGCCAGTATTGGCGAGCCGCTTCCAGCAGGGTATAGGTGCCGACGATGTTGGTTTCAACGAAATCCGCTGGACCATCGATGGAGCGGTCTACGTGGCTTTCAGCAGCCAGGTGCATGACGGCGTCTGGCTGATGCTCTTTCAAAAGCCTATCGACGGCGGCGCGATCACAGATATCAACCTGTTCAAAAGCGTAGCGGCTGCTATCACTAACCTCTGCCAAACTCTCAAGATTGCCGGCATAGGTGAGTTTGTCGAGATTGACCACTTCATCATGCGTGTTATTGATGATGTGACGAATTACGGCGGATCCAATAAAACCGGCGCCACCGGTGACCAGTAATTTCATAAAGGCTTAGCCCACGTTCTTAATATACCAAGGCATTGCTTTTGTAATGCCCTCTTTTATTCTGTACTGAGGTGCATAGCCGAGTTTGCTTTCAGCTTTGCTCACATCAGCTTGGGAGTGACGAACGTCGCCTGCCCGGAAATCCCGGTAAACGGGAGCTTTACCATACGATTTTCCATTCTCAGCCAAAGCAGACTGAAGCGCGTTGAACAAGTCGTTCAGAGTAGTTCGATCGCCAACGGCCACGTTGTAGACTTCGTTTTTTGCGCTTTTCCCCGCTGTTGCTGCAAGCAGGTTGGCCTGGACGGCATTTTCAATGAAGCAGAAATCCCGGCTGGTTTCCCCATCACCGTTAATAAAGATATCGTCGCCCTGGATCATCCCAGCTGCCCATTTCGGGATAACCGCTGCGTAGGCGCCGTTCGGATCCTGGCGCTTGCCAAACACATTGAAGTAACGCAGGCCAATAGTATTGAACCCATAGGTTTTGGCGAAGACGTCGGCATATAGTTCATTGACGTATTTGGTAACCGCGTAGGGGGATAGCGGCTTACCGATATTCTCCTCCACTTTCGGCAGCGCCGGGTGGTCCCCATAGGTGGAGCTACTGGCCGCGTAGGTGAAACTGGCAACTCCTCCATCACGAGCGGCAACTAGCATATTCAAGAAACCACCGATATTGGTGCCATCGGTGGTGATCGGATCATTTATGCTACGGGGCACCGAACCAAGAGCAGCCTGATGCAGCACGTAGTCGACACCCTCGCAAGCTCTCTCGCAGTCATGCAGGTTGCGAATATCACCCTCAATGAACGAAAAACCTTGCCATTGCTCCGGGCTGACCTGAGCTCTAACCTCGTCCAGATTATGCTGGTAGCCGGTAGCAAAGTTGTCCAACCCGACGACAGCCTGGTTCAGCTTTAGTAAGTGCTCCAGCAGGTTGGAGCCAATAAACCCGGCTACGCCAGTCACCAGCCAGATTTTCGGGGCCTCGTTTAGCTCGATCTGCAACTCTTCGTATCGGGTCATGATTTACAGCCTGATGTCGGATTCGTGTGCGGACAGAATGTATTTCAGGTCGTAAATCGCCCCGGCCGGCTTTGCCAACGCCCGAATACCTGCCGCGCCCAGTTCTTTAAACTGATTGTGCCCCACGGCAAGGATCACACCATCGTACTGGCCGGGTTTTGGCAGCTCAATGGGTACGATGCCGTATTCAAGTTGTGCTTCGGTAGCGCTTACCCAAGGGTCGTAAACATCCACTTCAATGTTGTATTCAGCCAGCTCTTTCACAATATCGATTACCCGGGTATTGCGCAGGTCCGGGCAGTTTTCCTTGAAGGTGAGGCCCATCACCAGCACCCGGGCGCCTTCCACATGAATACGCTTTTTCAGCATGGCTTTAACCAGCTGGGAAACCACGTAGGCGCCCATGCCATCGTTAAGGCGCCGCCCGGCAAGGATGATTTCCGGGTGGTAGCCGATGGTCTGTGCCTTGTGGGTCAGGTAATACGGATCTACGCCAATGCAGTGGCCGCCCACCAGGCCGGGGCGAAATGGCAGGAAGTTCCATTTGGAACCGGCTGCCTGCAGAACGGCTTCAGTGTCTATTCCCATTTTGTTGAAGATCATCGCCAGTTCGTTGATAAGGGCGATGTTCAGATCCCGCTGGGTATTTTCGATGACTTTGGCCGCTTCGGCCACTTTGATGCTGGTGGCCTTGTGGGTGCCTACAGTAATGATTTCGTTGTACAGCGCGTCTATCAGATTGGCGATTTCCGGGGTGGAGCCGGCCGTGACTTTTTTAATGTTGGTGACACGGTGTTCCTTGTCACCAGGATTAATCCGCTCCGGGCTATAGCCGGCGTAAAAGTCCTGGTTGAACACCAGGCCGGATACCCGCTCCAGCACTGGCACGCAGTCTTCCTCGGTTGCCCCGGGGTACACCGTGGACTCATAGATTACGATATCGCCTTTTTTAAGAGTTTTGCCGATGGTTTCGCTGGCCTTGATCAGTGGGGTCAGATCCGGGCGTTTGTGCTCGTCGATCGGTGTGGGCACCGTCACGATGTAAACATTGGCGGCCTTGAGATCCTCGGCGCTAGCGGTATAGTTCAGGTGAACTGCCTGTTCCAGTTCCTCGCTGCCCACTTCCAGGGTGTGATCCTGGCCGCTTTGGAGTTCTGTGACGCGCTTCTGGTTGATATCAAAGCCAATCACAGGGCGATTTTTGCCGAATTCGACGGCCAGTGGGAGGCCTACGTAGCCGAGGCCGATCACTGCGAGGATGAAGTTGTCTCTTTGCATAGTGGTTGCTTTTTCTGTGGTAACTGGAATTCAGATTTTTGAAAAAGGGGTCTGACCCCATGGGGCCAGACCCCTACTTCAGGCTCCAGCCTCGGCGCCATGTTCAGGCCTGCCGCCTTTCAAAAAGGCCCGAATGAACACGATGAAAACACCGAGCATGCCGCCGAGCATGATCGCAAGTGTGACGATCAGCGCTCGCTTTGGCTCACTCTTCTCCTGCGGAACCACCGCCGGGTCGATGGTTTTGAACACGTATTCCTGCTGCGCATTGGCCAGCATCACGGTGCGCGTTTCGCTCTCGATAAGCTGATAGAACACCTGCTGCATACCGGCGATATTGGTGTCACTCAGCTTGTTTTCCAGATAGTTAATCCTGGCCTCGGCCTCTGCGACATCTTGCCGGCGCATGTGTTCGTTGATGTCTTCAACCAGCCACTGCGCCCACTGCTGTGCGGCAGGTGGAGAGTGGCTTTTCACCGAAAAGGTAACCATACCGCTTTCTTTGTTTTCACTGACGCTGAGGTGATTTTCTTTAAACGCTTTTACCAGATCCCAGTCTGTGGGCTGTTGGATTTCTCCGTCTTCGCCCGGTAGCCATTGGCCGGTTTCGGGATTATATACTTCCCGGTTGTATTGCCATTCACTCTGTTTTCTGTTCCAGCCTTTCACCGCCATTAGGGGCACAGCGAGATTGTGGCGTCCAATAAAGTCGGCCAAGAAAGCGCGGGAGCGGAGCACTTCCTTGGCGATCACGGTTTGATTGGAACCACCACTGTTGAGGTTGATGCCGGCCAGGCTAGCCAAGCCGCCGAGCTGGCCGCCGATACCGCCTACTCCACCTTTGTCCTGGGTGGGGGCAAGAAGCACGCTCGCCTGGTAGATGTTTGGTTGGCTCAGGGCATGAAACACCCCAGCTGTCGCAAACACGACGGCGGTTGCAATGATAATCCACTTGCCCTGCCAGAGTGTTGCGAACAACTCGCGAAAGTCTATCTCATCATCCACATGGTAGCGCTGCTCTGTTAATGGCTGCGCCGGTATAGGTTCGTATTTGGTCATCAGAGATTTCCTACTGCCGCTGCCCCCAGTGCCATCTGGTAAACAATCTGACTAACGTTGCTCCACAGTTCCAGCTGATTCAGTCGGTCAACATCAATCGGTACAATTATCGTGTCTCCGGGCTGCAATTGCTGGCTGTGGCTGCCGAACCAGGCGCTCTTTTCGGGAAGCAATACGGAGCCGTCTGCCTTCACCACGTAAACCCGGTCTTCATCCGCCTGGCGAGTTGCGCCACCGCTGCGCTCCAGGTAATCATCCACAGTAAGCCCTTCAGAATGAAGGTGGCTCGTCGGGAACTGAACTTCGCCAAAGACACTGACGGATTGGGGAATCGTCGGCACGTTCAGTGTATCGCCATCCTGCAGTCGGATGGGTTGGTAACCGGGCTCTGCCAGCACTTGTGGCAGATCGATCACCATTCTTCCCACTGGCCGGCTACTCTGTACGTCTTCAAGCAGGCCTTTAACTTCGTCAACTCGCTGGCCATTCTGCCCCCCAAAGGAATCACCCTCCAACTGCACGCCCAGCAAGTCGCCTTGGAGCCGCTCTTCGGCCTCGCGGAGGCGCTGGGCTTCCAGTTGCCGGAGTTTTTCCCGGGTGAATACCGCTCCGCGGGGAAACGCATTGTCGGTAAGGCCACCGGCCCGTTCCAGCACCTCATTAAGGGTTTCACCCTCGCGGAAGGTGTATTGGCCGGGATACCGTACCTCACCTTCCAGCGTCACAGTGCGATTCGTTCCGAATGAGGGCACCGACTTTATTAACAGCCTGTCCCGGCTTTGCAGGCGCACATTGTCTTTACCGAGCATGGCGGCCGCCAGATCTACCTGAATGATCTCCGTCTGCTCTACACCGTTATCATCGGTGTAACGGCGGGCAAGCTCTGCGGAGTACATGGAGGCGGAATCGGTGAGGCCGCCAGCCACGAAAATTGCATTTTTTACAGTACCTGTTGTCGGCAATGGGTATTCACCGGGATAGCGAACCGGGCCGGAGATACGCATGGTCTGTTGCGGTGAGTAGGGGCCTGCCTGTGCTTTTAGGCGTTTGAGAACCGATTCAAACAGCACTTCACGCGTATAGCGCTCTGCCCGATCGCTTATTTTTTCCAGTTCATTCTTTTTTTCGCTGGCAACATCCGGATTCTGCTCATCACGATCCAGCGTTAATTTCACTTTGCCGACATCGGTGAAAAACAGCAGTCGATCTTTTTCCTGCAGCATCTGGTCTTCCGAACTACCCGGCTCGGTTACCGCTTTCCGAAGCTCCAGGTTCACGACAGAAATTCGCTGAGTCTCGGGGTTTGTTCTTACGATGGCCGCGTAATTCGTATCCGCAAAGTCCAGCAGATCCGCATCCAGGTTCCGGATGATTGAGCTCACCCGCATTCCCGGCACCCAGGCAAATTTTCCGGTTCTGGTGGCGGCCCCTTTGATTTCCACATATTGACCGGTTACGTCGGCAATGGAGGCTACGGTAACTCGGTCACCGGATTTTACCCTTGCCTGTTTACCCGTGTTCCGGGTCAGATCCGCTTCGGCGATAATACGCAAGAAGTCCTCGTTGGTACGCTCAATCTTGGTGATTTGCGGGTACGCCTGGGGCGTTAGCCCGCCCGCCAGATCAACAAGCTCCTGCAGGTTGGCGCCCTTCTCGATCTCGTAAAGCGCGGGCCTGTAAACCTCTCCATCAATGCCAGCGCGCGGGCCCACCGCCGGGATAAAGACAACATCGCCGGCCTGAAGCCGGGCATCCTCTGAGGTGTCGCCTTCCAACAGCAGATCGTACAGATCCAGGGTACCAATCAGCTTGCCGTTGCGTTTGTGCTGGACATTCCGCAAAGAACCGGTCCGCTTGATACCGCCGGAAACGTATAGCGCGTTGATAATCGTTGAAAGCGAGCTTACGTTGTAGGAGCCCGGCGTTCTTGCCTCACCCAGCACAAACACCCGGATACTGCGCAATTCGCCCAGTGAAACGGCGGCTTTCACCCCGATATACTGCTCGGCCACCAACTGGGCAATCTGGTCACGGGTTTGCTGAAAGGTAAGGCCAGCGACCGAAACCGGCCCACGCTCGGGAAAATCAATGGTGCCGTCTCGCGACACCGGCAGCTCCAGTTGCTGGTTCTGGTTGCCCCAGAGCTGGACTTTCAGAACGTCGCCGGGGCCCATGGTGTATTCCGCCGGAACCGGGATCTCGGTTACAGGCGCAAAGGTAGAGGGGGTACCGGCGAAAAGCTCGTAGCCAAAGGGCTCCAGGCCATTGTTCTTTTTGGCAAACGCCTGGTCTTTTCTTGCCTGCTCTTCATCCTCCTCGCGTGCTTGCTGCTCATTCTCCTGCAGAGGCTGCACAGCTTCCTGAGAAGGTTGTTGCGGGCGGGACTGGCGCGATGAGCCGGTCAGCTGGCTCAGGTCCACCCCATATTGCTTTGCAAGGGCTTCCTGCTGAGCTTTAGGCAGGGATTTGAACTGTTCTATCTGGGCCGGAGTAATAGACTGTGCGTTGGCTGCTATGGGAAGCAAAATGGCCAAGGGGACTAGCAGGGATCTCAGGTTCACGCGTTGATGTTCCGGTTTGGGTATTGGGGGTCAAAATCGGTATGTCCACTCTGCGCCAAGAGACCACTGGTCTTTTTCACCGCTGAGGTATTGGATTTTCTTGTCGGTGGCCTGGAGGAAAAGGTCCAGCCAGCCGCTGAGTAATTGAGTACCGTAGCCTAAATCAAGAATCGCTACTTTCTGATCGCCTTCGGGTACGGTATAGAAACTATCTTTATTTTCGATCACAGTGCGGTTGCCACCATCCTTATTCAGTCTGGCGTAGGTTATCTTCGCGCTGAGATTGGTACCGTTATCAAGGAAGTTGAATGCGCCCAGGGTGACTGCCTCTGCATCACCATCGAAACTTGCCCCCATGCTGCGACCATAATATCGGTAGCCGGTACGGTAACGGGAGTGGTCGTAGGTTATGTTCGGCATGGCATCGCCGGGGAAGTCGTCGGCCAGTGTGTTGGTGTACTCAAGGAACCACTGCTGGTCGGCTTTAAAAAGCTGTGTGGTCCAGCCCGCACCAAATAGCCAGGATTTGCGGGCTGGGAACGCGCCGGCTTCGTCTTCACCCATCATCTGGGCGTAGATGCCCATGGATTGTTGGCCTACTGCAAACCCATAACGGGCGTCGATGCTGCCGAGCTGATTTCCGGGATCTTGTTCCTCCAGCTGGCCGTTGTCCCGCCCGATGAGAGCGTTCCAGAGAGTAGACGCGTTCTCCGGGCGCCCTTCACCACCAACCATGATGACCCGCGACAGACCGATATCCAATCCGCTTATTGGGCGAAACGTAAAGCGCATGCCGATCAGCTTTGCATCTGGCACCGCCCTGTCACTCTCATATTGGCCGGCGAAGGTGGTGAATTGCCAGGGACCTACCCATTGGAGCCAGTCGGTTTCTGGCGCGTAAGTGTTATTACGGTTCAGCCAGAGTGCCGGCATCGGCCGGGCGTTATTGGAGAGGATAAGGCTGGACTGCCAACCCGGCCCCCACCAGCGGTCGATGGCTCCGGCACCGAACACCCAATTACCTGCTGTGGCAGCCAGATAGGAGCCATCAAGGCGAAGCTCCTGGTCGTCGTCAGTTTTTGGAACGTAGGCGGGCTTCAACCCAAGGGCCCAAACCTCGCCTTGCCACTGCAAGTTAATCGCTGTTCCGGCCTTGGCCAATGGGTTGTCAGTGAACCCACGAATGCCGGGGATTTCACTGCTTCCATACACGCTATACTCGCCCCGAAAGCCCTGCTCGGCCTGCTGCTCCTTCTCGAATGTAAGGTAGGCCGCCGCCGTGCCGACAGACGGCTGGTCCCCTCTAACACTGAGCTGCAAGCCATTGTGGACGGCGCTCCACATCATGGGCCAAGTGGTTACGGTCCGATCCATATGGCCACGGTCTGCCAGTTTCTGTGCTGCAAAACGAGCGCGGGCGTCACCGGGCTCAAGCCAGGGAGCTGCCTGAAGAGTATTGCCTGTCAGGCACGCTACCGCCCCACCGACCAGGGCCCAGTGTTTTAAGGTCATAAATTGGAATTATCTTAGAAGCGACCGGAAAACGGCAATAGGAGGGGAACAACCAAATCCCTACTATTTTCCTGTCGGTCGGTGAATATGATGCTTTAGGAGGGGGGCGATTTTACGGGATCGCTTGGGACAAGCAAGTGACAAAAAGTCTGACCCGCTGATATCAGCGGGTTATCGGGGTAAAGAATTGTTAAAGGATGAAAAGCGCAATTATTCTGCCTTTTGCCATGGACAATCACGATCCCGACATTTGCGCCTTAACCTGGCTTGCGAACTCTGCAAAGAAGGCGAGAAACACACCTCCCATTAAACCGACCAGGCCGGCCAAAACAACAATCAGGATGCGCGACATTCCTTTGCGGTCAGTGCTTTGCCGGCTTTTTGCCAACACTTCCATTGGTTTAATAGCGTTCAGGGTAGCCTCGAGGGACAAGCGCTTCTCTACTGTGGCGGCAAGTGCTGCCCCGGCATCCGTTGACCCTTCAAGCATCTTTATGGTTGAGGAGAGCGACTCAATCTGTGCCTGCAGACTGGCCTTGAGGTTCGATACCGCTGACGATTGGGCTTGAGACAGCTTTTCGATCAGCCAGGCGTGGGCCTGCTCGACCGTCTCGCTTTCGGGCGGCGACGCTTCAGACGTTATTTGGATCAGCGCGGTACTCTCGGGATTAGCAAAGCGAACCTCGAACGGCAGGGACCTCTCATGCTCCGCCTGAAAAGTGGCCTCGTATTCCGGCATCCAGCGATTCTCAAATGTTGCGATGATCGCCGCCGGTTGTTCGATGTAACTGCCAGGCTCTTTCTCTGCCAGTCTGACGAGGCTGGAATATTCATACTTCTCCGGCATAAACAGTGCGTAGATAATTCCCGCCAATAGGGTCACAAAAAACACAACGTAAAACACTCTACGACGTTTCAAAAACGTCGAGGCAAGGTCGACCAGACTGATTTCGTCATCGTATTGCGCCTGAGCTTGGCGACGCCTCTCTTCCATTCGGACTCATCCTTTTTGTTATATGGCATATAGATTAGCTCCAAACCGTGACTGGCTTGGACTCGCATCGGGAACCTTCTGGGAATGTCTTCCGTATCTCTCTATCTACTCCTTATAGCAGACACTGGCACCTTCACCCGCTGCTGCTTCTGCATGAAGTTAATCAGCACGATGGCCCGGGCTTCTCCGTCATAGGCCTGGAAAATAGCGTTTATGCCTTCAAACGGCCCCTCGTTCAGCTGCACGGACTGGCCAGGCTTGATACCGCCCTGCTCAGCCACCGAATCCAGGCTGTCTTTAATATGCTGAATCACTTCATCACTTATTGCAGCCGGCTTGTTGGCAAAACCGACAATTCTCAGCACACCACGGGTGGAGCGCAATTTTGCCCATACAGGGTCGGTCTGATCAAGGTTCACGAACAAATAGCCCGGGAATAGCGGCTCCAGTTTTTTAGTCCGCTTGCCAGCCTTGATTTTCTCCACCGTAATTTTCGGGTAGAAACAGGCAATGTCCTGATTCTGGAGGTGTTGCAGGGCTCGGTCGCCCTGGGCGGGCTTGTGTTGGAGTGCGTACCATGTCATGGCTCGGGAATGTACCAACTTCCTGCTGCAACAAAATAGGGATTTAACACATCCTGTTTACCGTATTTCAGCGGCTTGCCATCCAGGGTTTGAACCTTGCCACCGGCAGCCATCAGTACTGCCTGCGCTGCACCCGTGTCCCACTCGCAGGTTGGCCCCATTCGCGGGTAGATATCGGCGTGGCCCTCGGCGATGCGGCAAAACTTGAGCGAACTGCCCGCCTGCACCAGCTCATGCTCCCCAAGCCTTTCGATAAAGGCCCTGGTTTCCTCGTTGAGGTGGTTCTTGCTGGCCACCACCCGCTTGACGGTTTTGGGCTCCGCTACCCGGATACGCTGGACCCTGCCGTTGCGGTCACGCCTATGGGCGCCCTCACCGACCACACCCCAATAAGCTTCTTTAATAGCCGGCGCAATCACCACACCCATCACCGGCTCGCCATCTTCAATCATGGCAATATTGACGGTGAACTCGCCGGTACGCTGGGTGAAATCCTTGGTACCGTCTATGGGATCCACCAGCCAAAACCGGCGCCAGTGTTTGCGCTCTTCCCACGGTATGTCTTTGCCTTCTTCCGAGAGGATGGGGATGTCCCGGCTGATAGCGCGCAGGCCATGACTGATGATGTCATGGGCGGCTGTGTCTGCTGCGGTAATGGGCGAATCGTCGGCCTTGTAGCTCACCTTGAAATCCGACTGGTAAATATGCAGTACTTTCTCGCTGGCCTCGTCGGCCACTTTGATGACATCCGGAAGGATGGAGCTGTAATGCATGTGATTCGCTTCCTGCTTCAGATCAAAACGTTATGAACTATGATGGGTAATAGTAACACTCCCTAAACAAAGAACCAGAAGGATGCCTCCATGAAACTTCGCTTCCTCGGCGCCACAGGAACTGTTACCGGCTCCCGTTACCTGCTCTCGGATGAGAAGCATCGGCTCCTGGTGGACTGCGGCATGTACCAGGGCGTAAAAACCCTGCGCCGGCGCAACTGGGCGACGTTTCCGGTGGACCCATCCACCATTGATGCTGTAGTGCTCACCCATGCCCACATCGACCACTCCGGTTACCTGCCTGCCCTGGTGAAAAACGGCTTCAAAGGCAAGGTGTACTGCACCAAAGCGACTCATGCGTTGTGCAAGGTGCTACTGCCAGACGCCGGCTTCCTTCAGGAAGAAGACGCGAAATACGCCTTCCGCAAAAAGTTCTCAAAGCATGAGAAGCCGGAGCCACTGTTTACGGAGAAAGACGCCTGGGAGGCCCTGAAGCATTTCGAATCCCTGCACTATCACGAGACGTTCGAGCCGGTAAAAGGGTTCCAGGTTACCTTTACACCGGCCGGCCACATCCTGGGCTCTTCCTGTGTGCACGTTCACCACAAGGGCGCCGACAGAACGGTGGTGTTCAGCGGCGATGTGGGGCGCCAGAGCGACATCATCATGCGGCCACCCGAGCCACTGGCAAAGGCCGATGTGCTGGTGTGCGAATCCACCTATGGTGATCGGGCACACGCCGACACAGATCCGGAAGCGGAGCTTGCAAGCATTATCACCCGCACGGCCGGGCGCGGCGGTATTGTGCTGCTGCCGGCGTTCGCCGTTGGGCGGGCGCAGATGCTGCTGTATGTGATTCACAAGATTATGGGCGCCGGGAAGATTCCCAAACTGCCGGTGTTTCTGAACAGCCCCATGGCGATCAAGGCCACCGAGATCTTTTGCAAGCATCACAAGGAACACAAGCTGAACGCTGCCCAGTGCGAACTGATGGACGAGAAAACCGAGTTTGTTCGCACCGTGGAGGAATCCATCGAGCTGGATTCCGTTCGTTATCCCTGCGTGATTATTTCAGCCAGTGGCATGGCCAGCGGTGGACGGGTTCTGCACCACCTGAAGACTCTGCTACCCAATCCACGCAACAGTGTGGTGTTTGCTGGTTTTCAGGCTCCGGGCACTCGCGGGGACGCTTTGGTGAATGGGGCGGAATCGGTGAAGATCCATGGAGAGTACTGGCCGGTTAAGGCAGAGATACATAACCTGGATTCGCTCTCCGCCCACGGGGACTACAACGAGATTCTGACCTGGCTGGAGCAGGGATCGCTGAAGCCCGAGAAGGTGTACATCACGCACGGGGAGATGGTGGCGAGTGACGTTATGCGTAAAAAAATTCGGGAGAAGTTTGGCTGGGATGTTGAGGTGCCGGAGTTGTTTGAGGAGGTGGAGGTTTAGAACTCACAGAACGGTGCACCCCTGTGGCCGATAGTCTGGCCGCCAGCCGCTGGCGGCGGATTTATTAATCTCACAGGTCCAGGTGCCGGCCGGGTCTCGTTCGAACCTCAAAATGATCCCTGTCAGGCTCGAATGCGCACTGTCACCCATGGTCACCTCGAGGTGACCGGATCCGTCAGGATTGGCTACCCCGATGTCTGTCGCCATCGTGCCATCGGTCAGATCAGAGGACACATAACCGAGATCCGAATTAGTTACCATGCCGCCATTGGCTATCTGCATCTCGAATGCCGATTTGTAGGCGCCAAGCTCACCGACTGCGCGGTTTATCTGAGATTTCATGACATTGCCTTGATATAGCGGAATTGCAACGGCAGCGAGAATTCCAATGATAGCTACTACAATCATTAACTCTACCAGAGTAAAGCCGGAATAGTGCTTTTGCATAATCAATTCGACACCGTAATCAACTGTTTTGGTTGGCTTGATTAATGCAAAACGCTGGCCAAGATATTGGGGAGGCCCCAACGCAACATGATCATTCTTGACTCTGGTAACGCTGGTGCCAATCGGAGCAATGATCATGACCATCGGCCCAGAAACGAGGACCGTAGCTGAGGTTAATCACGCCATCCGGCGATATTAACAACTTGCTCTGAAGAGTAAGGTCTGCCTTCACTCCCCATAAAGTTATCGCAAAAAATGCGACCAGGACTACTGCAGATCCACCCTGATACCGCGTCAATGCCTTGCCAGTCAGGGGGGCAAATTTCGCCCCGGCAAAGGCATGTAAAGCCCAGCCAAACACCAGCACAATAAGCATCTGCTGCAGAGGCGCAATTATCATACCCTCCATCATGCTAGCCGTTACCGTGACCAAAAGTGTTACAAATAGAGAAAACTCGAGAGGGCTATTGTCGTGACCAGAACGCAGAGACCGAACCAGCGCAACAAACATCAGCAAAGCGAGCCCAAAGCAAAGCAGTGTCATGACAATGCCCCACTCCGAGAGGAGCAGAAAAAACAGGTTGTGAGGAGAAGCTGCCAACCCGCTTGTAAAACAGGCGAACGTCCCGGGGCCATTACCCAACCAAGGGTTTTGAAGAAATTGATGCCAGGCTTCCGCCCATAGCTCCAATCGCCCGCTACTGGATGCACGGGCAAAACTCATAGAACCAGTGCCCCAGATAGATGTACCCAGATACCAGGCAACACCCCCTCGCAGAAGCAGAAATACCATTACACCGCCGACAAACTGAGCGGCTAACACCCTGAGCCAGCCGAGGGTTTCACGCCCACCAACTAACCACAGAATCAACAATGCAAAGGGCAATGCAATCAATGCAGAGCGAGTGCCAGTAAGTAACAGCAAGCCCCACCACAGCATTGCTGTCAGGCTAATAAAACGCCGCCAGCCGGAAGAATCCATCTGTAGCCAAGCAGCTGCCAAAAGAAACAACGTCAGAAACTGCAATTCAGCGAAAGTGCGTACATTTATGAACGCGCCAAAAACCAGGCGAGGATCGACTCCTTGAATGGACAGACTGAGCAGCAACCCTTCCAGAACAATCAACGAACAACCAAAGCAAAAAAGCACTACGCCTATATAAGCTGCCCGGTCAAAACTGGCCGCCCCGGCATATTGCCTGGCTTTTGAAACCACCAGAATGGCCGCAAACAGGGCCCAATATTGCAACGTCTCCCTTATTGCCAGCCAATGATTATCGGCCCGCCACACCACCAGCAGCATGATCAGCAATAAGGCCAGGCACAAACCCGACCATAATCGTCCCCAGCGGAAGCGAACCGGCAAGATTACACCAGCACACAACAGGCACCCCAAAAGAAAAATTTCGAAATAGCGTTGAGCGTTATAGGCAAAGCCTGGCTTCCAGCCCAGATAGCCGAAAAAAACCACAACCCAGGCTAGCAGCAAAAAAAACAATGAGTATTGAGAGAAACGTTGCCTTCGGCTCATGGCATTCAATTAGATATTTCCGCTTGGTTCTTTTTCTGCATAGACAAGATGGTCTCGCCCCTTGGAGCCAAACCGCTCTCAATGCAATTGGCTATCTCGGTAATCTGAGCCGGCGATAGAACGCCAGCTAGCAAGCTGTGGTCGAGCATGATTGGGGCAGAATACGGGTAGCGATAAGCGGAGTGCTCTGCCACTTGGCACGCTTTACGAATATCCTGCTTCATTACCAGCAGCGAGAACTCTCGCAGTACCACAAGATCTCGCGGCTGCCAAGCTTTCATTCTGCGAACTTCCCTTAACTGCCAGTCAATATTCGCGCTCTCGGGCGCAAAGTCCCGATATTTTCTGAGTACGGCATACGGCCCCATCAAACTGTCGTTAGCCAAAAAAGCCAAGGCTTGATAGTCCTGAATATCTCGCTGAGAGTTCTGAGCGACATCCGTAATACGGAAGTATTGATAGCCCACGTTCACTAACAGCGCCCCTATCATCAACAGTCCGCAGAGGCCTACGACTGGTTTGAGCCAACTTGAATCACCCTTGAACTCCCTAACATCAAAAAGATTGGTCAACAGCAAGCAAAGCAGAACTAAAAACCAGAGGTACCACAATGGGAATTCCAGATTGCTATGGATAAATAAAAGGCCAATTCCCCCAATTGAAAAAAATCGGGGTGCGTTCATAGGGCTTTTCAATGCTGCGAACGCAATACTTACAACAAACACGAGCAGCAGAGTGAGCCCAAACAAACCGAACTCAATAAATACCATGCTAAAAAGATTATGAGAGTGTAGCCAAGTAGCCGCCACCAACCCCTCTGGGGGCAGCGTCATGTCAGCGCTATAGGAGAATGTCGGGTAGTTTCCCGGCCCTACCCCAAATAGCCATTGGCTCCAGGAAAAGCCACCTACCGCGGAAAAGACTTTGGAAAACTCATTTATCCTTGCGCTGTCATGGAAAATATCCCGGTTAGCCAGAGATGTCATCGAACTCTGCTCCCGCAAACCAAAACCAGTCAGCGCTTCCAGTAGAGGCTGGTTTAACAGCGGGACCACAAACAAAAGCAAAACAACTAGCCCCCCGCCCCAAGCCAACAACAGGCTGGCCCTTGCGGTATCTTCAGCTCGGTATCGCGGCAAGCGGCTAACAGCAATTAAAACTAAAAGCCCTGCCACCATTAACCAGGACATGCGCGACGCCGAGCAAGCAAGCACCCAGCCAAACAGCAGGATACTGACATACCACCAGCCTTTTCGCTTTTTCCGGTAGAACACGACAGCACCCGCAAGCAAGCCCAGCCAGCAAGTAGTTGTGGTTAAGTTGGGCTGTTCCCAGATACCGGATAATCGCCCTGCTTCCGGCTTTACCCACGAGAAAAAAATCGCCAACAGCCCATAGTATTTCAACAAACTAAAAACAGCATAAACAAGGCAGCCAAGCCAAAGAGAAAAGCTCACACTCATGTGGAATTGTTGCTGATTAATGGCTTTAAGCTCACTTGCTGCTACCAGTGCCATCATGCACACAATGAATGCAATCAAGTACCAGCGCCAAGCCGCTTCATAGGTGTAGTGGTTCAATGCAACAGATGCGAGCAAAGCAACCACAAACCCGAGAAAATGAAAAACCACAGAGTTGAAACGAAAACGATTGTCCCGCACTCTAACCAGCGCAACTCCGAAAAGGAGCCCTACACCAAACAGCGTTAGCCCGGTTGTGACTGCAGAAGAAAGGGGCCATACCTTCACAAACCCCAAAACGGGTGTCAGCATAAAAAGCACGAAAATAGCAAATGCTAACGATGGAAATTTGTCAGGTTTTGATTTGGATCTGGTCACTTTTTGATACCGGCGGGGCGTCAGGCGAGAATAAAGAAGCATTTGTCTTCAAGCGTGGTGATACAAAAAAGGCCCGGTCGTGCAGACCGGGCCTTTTAGAATCAAGTTCACATCAGATTCAAGTGAACTTAAGAACTGACCGGGCAACCAGACGGAGCATAAGAATCGTCCCATGCGCCGGAAGTAGTACCAGTTTTGTCAACCACACAAGACCAGGAACCGTCAGCCTCTCTCTCAAGGACGATTTTAGCACCTTTAACGGCTGCACTAGCATTTTGACCAAGAGTTCCCGTGATCGTGCCTGCACCGCCAGCGCCAGTGAAGTCAAGCGCGAAGCCGTTTGTGGTGGCAAGCAAATCCGAACCAGTGAAACCAACTGCGGATCCGTCGCCAGAAGGAGTTTCTCCTCTCATCAACTGCTCTTCTGCAGAAGTTTTCAGCGCAGATAGCTCACCAACAACCCGAGTAACCTGAGACCGCGCGATATAATCTTGATACTGAGGAATAGCGATAGCAGCCAGAATACCAATGATCGCAACAACGATCATCAGTTCGATCAGGGTGAAACCCTTCTGAGCGTGATTGATTTGAATGTTCTTCATTATTCGACCTCTGTGTTTGTCGTTGATCAACTCTTTCTGGCCCGGG